>Ga0210395_10000107_pt1 | contig 64776 bp, 52 predicted proteins | sample IncBWH4OmetaG_FD_150861 | JGI IMG/M metagenome (GOLD analysis project Ga0210395, IMG submission 150861) | Forest soil microbial communities from Barre Woods Harvard Forest LTER site, Petersham, Massachusetts, United States - Inc-BW-H-4-O ...
CTGCTCTCCAAGACCGGTGCCCCTGGCGATTTGATGACGCCGGAGTATTACCTGCAACTCATGACCATGCACGGCACTATCATGGTCTTCTTCGTACTCACTACCGCTCCCTTCGCCGCCTTCGGCAATTTCTTTTTACCCATCCAGACCGGCGCCGAGGACATGCCCTTCCCCCATTTCAACATGATGTCGTTCTGGATCACGTTTTGCGGCTTCCTGGTTCTCGTGACCTCCTTCTTCGTAGGCGACGGGCCAACTCTGGGCGGCTGGACGCAATATGCTCCGTTGAGCGCGATCGGTTCCGTCGGCGGCCCGGGCCAGGGTCTCGGCGTAGTTCTCTGGGCTAGTGCGATTGCCCTCTTTTGTATTGGCCAGTTGCTGGGTTCGTTGAACTTCATCACCACCACTCTCGACATGCGCACCAAGGGCATGTCCCTCATGCGGCTGCCGCTCACCGCGTGGGGCTGGTTTATCACCTCAGTGATGGGCTTGACCGCATTTGCGGTTCTGATGCCGGCCTGCATCCTGCTGATTCTCGATCACGTCGCCGGAACCAGTTTCTTCGTTTCTTCGAATGAAGTCATTAACGACCAGATCCTGCCGCATTCCGGTGGTTCGACTCTGCTCTGGCAGCATTTGTTCTGGTTCTTCGGACATCCTGAGGTCTACATCGCTATCGTTCCAGGCATGGGCATCGTCTCTCACGTTCTCATCACCAACATGCGGAAGCCCATGCTCAGCCACCGCGTGCTCATCTATTCCATGGGAGCGCTGGCCATCCTCAGCTACATGGTCTACGGACACCACATGTTCGTCAGCGGGATGAATCCGCTTTCCTCGCTGGTCTTCTCGTTTCCCACGCTGGTAATCACTATTCCATCGACCATCATCGTGTTGATCTGGCTGGGTAGTCTGTATGGCTCCAAGCTGCGCATCAACTCGGCCTCGTTATTCTCGCTGGGCTTTATTTCGATGTTCATCAGCGGTGGGGTCAGCGGCTTTTTCCTGGCGCAGCCCTCAATCGACATCATGCTGCACGCCACCTACTTTGTGGTCGGCCACTTCCACCTGGTGATGGGAGTCGCCGCCATGTTCGGCATCTTCGCCGGAACTTATTTCTGGTTCCCCAAGATGAGGGGCCGCATGATGAACGAGACTTTAGGCAAGGTCCATTTCTGGCTGAGTTTCGTGGGTGCGTACTGCATCTTTATGCCGTTCCACTATCTGGGAATCGCCGGCAACGTGCGCCGCTATCAGGCGTTCACCGACGATTACCTGATTCATCTGATCCCGGTGCATAAGTTCATCACGGTTGCGGCTCTGGTCACCGGTTTCGCGCAACTCATTTTCGTTTACAACCTGATCCACAGCTACTTCAAAGGCGCGCTGGCTTCGGATAATCCGTGGGAAGGCACATCCCTCGAGTGGAGCACGGCCACGCCGCCGCCGCACAACAATTTCGGCGACACCATGCCAGTGGTCTACCACGATCCTTACCAGTTCAGTGTCGAGGGCGCGAGCAAAGATTTCATCATGCAGACTTCGCCGGAAAAAATTAGCAGCCCGGACGAAGAGAAGTAATCGTTCGCACGGGCACAGATTTTCACTTAGGGAGAAGTAAGCAGTATGGCGACAACAGTCCAACCACCGCCGACGATCGAACTCGACCGCCTACCGAGCCAGGGCTCCGGCAATGGAGGCTGGCGGAATCTGGTTCCCGAGGGCGGGGACGTACGCCGCGTGAAGGACTACTCTCCTCCTCCAGCCAGCACGGGCATCTGGGTGGGGCTGGCGGCGATCACGATGACGTTTGCCGCGTTCACCAGCGCCTTGGTGGTTCGTCAGGGGACTGCGCCCTTGCAGCCCATCACGTTGCCCCCTGTGCTTTATCTGAACACCCTGGTGATTATTGCCAGCAGCTTTACTCTTGAGCTGTCGCGGCGCCAAATCGCCGCCTTTATGGGCGGGGTGAAAGACCAGACAACAAATCCAGGGCGATGGTTGTACGTGACGCTGTTCTTGGGATTGCTCTTTGTCGCTGGACAGACCTTTGCCTGGCTGCAATTGAAATCCCAGGGATTCGGACTCGCCACCAACGTCAGCTATTCGTTCTTCTACGTGCTGACCGTAGCTCACGCACTTCATTTACTGGGCGGACTCGGCGGTCTGGTGCGTGCGATCGTGAAATTGAACCATTCCGTGTTGCGCAGAAGCACCCTGGATGCGACCTCGCGTTACTGGCACTTCATGGGTGTGCTGTGGGTATATCTGCTTTTGCTGCTTTGGATGAAGCTCTAAATCAGTCAAGGGTAGGGAGGCAAAGTGAGCCAAGCCGGTCTTACAATTCAACAGCAAGCGTCGCGATCCGAGGCGACGGAAACGCTGACTGCGCCCGCATTCTCGGTGCCCGCAAAAAAGATGGCGATGTGGCTGTTCCTCATCGCCGACAGCGCGACTTTTGCCGGGTGTCTCGTCGCCTATGGATTCATCCGCAACAGCACCCCCGATTGGCCAAGACCGTTTCACAGCATCACCAACGTCGCGCTGATGACCTTCATTCTTCTCAGCAGCAGCCTGACCATGACCATCGGCGTGCGCTCGGCCCAGAAGGGCGACAAGGCTGGAGCTCTGCGCTGGACTATGATTACCGCCGCCCTCGGAATCCTCTTCGCCACCCTGCACATTCGGGAATGGATGGGAATGATCGGGGAGGGCGCGACGCTGTTCCACAATCCCTGGGGCACGCCGCTGTTCGGCTCGTTGTTCTTCAGCATCACCGGCTTGCATCTGCTGCACGTAACCGGCGGCGTGGTCGCTTTGATCGCCGTGGGACTGCGCTACCAGGGCGGCCGCTACAACGCCGACGACCTCGAAATTACGGCGCTCTACTGGGATTTTGTCGATCTGGTTTGGATGTTTGTGGTGCCACTGGTCTATCTCTTGAATCTGTCCCACTGAGCCTGAAAAGAGGCAGGAGCGAACGCTTATGACTACCGCTGAACCGCACACCAGTAGTGGAATGGGCAAAGATGTCGCTGTCTACGTTTGCCTGCTGGTCCTCGCCGGCATCCAGTTTTTCATTGCCTATCAGGACATCACCGCCTCTCAGATGTTCGTTCGCATGCTGACCGTCGCCATCGTCGAGGCCGGGCTGGCGCTCTTGTTCTTCATGCACCTGTCGCAGAATCGCGGATTAAAATGGTTTGTCCTGATTTTTACGGTTGCCGTAATCCTGGGAATGCAATACGGTTGGACCGATAGTTTCCGCCTTACCAATGGCGTGCCGTGGGCAAAGTAACCGAAAATGACATCGGAGTTCGCTCCGGAATGACGCAACCATGAAGTTGTCTCGATCCGTCTGGATGTTCGCGATCGCGCTGCTGGGAGTGATGCTCCTGTTGACGCCGGAGCCGGCTTTTTCCCAGAGCTGCGCTCTTTGCTATACTCAAGCCGCCTCTTCGGGATCGCGAATGATTCAGGCCCTGAAGAGCGGAATTCTGATCCTCGTCGCGCCACCCACGCTCGGATCCATCGGTGTGGTTTTTGTTTTGTACCGCAAACGCAATCAGGTTCGCCGGACGGAAGCTGACGACGAATCCGACGACGAATCCGGTCAACCCGGCAGAGACTGGCAAGAAAAAGACTGGTAAAGAAGACTGTTAAAAAATGGCGACCACTCACCTGATGGCTAGTCCGGCTTCCCAGACTCTCACCTCCAAGCTCCGGGACTACTACACCCTGACCAAACCAGAGGTCAACCTGCTGATCCTGATGACCACGTCGGCGGGCTATTACCTGGCATCGCGCGGGCCTCTTCGGATCATCGGCCTGCTGAACACCCTCCTGGGAACACTGCTGGTAGCCAGCGGCACCGCAACCCTGAATCAGTGGATGGAGCGCCGCTGGGATGGCCAGATGCGCCGCACCGCTTCTCGCCCGCTGCCTTCCGGCCGTCTCACCAGCCGCGAGGCCCTCAGCTTCGGAGTGCTGCTCAGCGTCACCGGCGGACTCTACCTGCTGTGGGCCGTCAATCTCCTGGCGGCGCTGCTCGCGGTTTCGACTTTGCTCTCTTACCTGCTTGTCTATACCCCCCTCAAGCGCAAGACTCCCCTGTGCACGCTTCTGGGTGCTTTCCCGGGCGCCATGCCTACGTTGATCGGCTGGGCGGGAGGCTCGGGGCACAACACCGGTCAGGCCTGGTTTCTTTTTGCGATCCTTTTCCTGTGGCAGTTCCCCCACTTTCTGGCCATCGCGCTGATGTATCGCGACGACTACCATCAGGCCGGCTACCACATGCTGCCCGATTTCGATCGGGACTCACGCTTCACCCACGCCGAGATTGTCGGCTTCTCCATAATCCTCGTGCTCGCCACCCTGTCCCCGCTCTTGAATCGTGCAGGGTTGCTCTACGGGGTAGGGATGGGCGTTTCAGGAGCCTTCCTGCTCTATCACGCAGGCAAGCTGGCGGCGTCGAGCTCCAAGATTTTGGCCAGCCGTCTCCTTCATGCTTCGGTACTTTATCTGCCTGTCGTTCTCGGCATCATGGTCGCCGCGAAGAAGTAACGACCTCAGCGCTTGCCCCGCGGCCTTGCAAATGGTGTCTCACGGGAAATCATCATTCGGCGCCTCGCCGTTCCTCGCTGCGGCGACTCTCCGCCGGATCGTCGCCCTCGGCCTGATTGCGGCAGTCTTGCTCGTACGCGGAACCGCCTTCGCGCAAGCCCCAACGCCGCCGCCACCGAAACGCCGGACCCCGCGCACCTTTCCGCTTACCAAGTTCTATAACACTCCGCATCCTCTTACCGCCGGCAAACCGGGGGATCTAATCCGCTCGCAGCCCTTCGACGAATACGAGCTCCCATTCTCCGTATCGGCCGTCCGCATTCTGTACCGCTCGCGTTCCGCGGCTGGCGAAGACGTGGCCGTCTCGGGCGTGGTTCTGTTTCCCTACGACAAGAAGCCCCCGGCCGGGGGCTGGCCCGTCATCGCATGGGCCCACGGGGCCACCGGCGTTGCCCGTTCGTGTGCTCCCTCGCTAACCAGGAATCTGGGCCACGGTCCTTTCCTCGCAATGTATGCGAACCTGGGCTACGCCGTGGTGGCGACCGACTACACCGGACTCGGAACCGATTTCCGCAATGCATTCCTTGATGGTCCCTCGAACGCGGCCGACCTGATTGCTTCCATCCCCGCGGCCCGAGCCGCCGTGCCGCAACTGGGCGCAAGGTGGATTGTTATGGGCGAAGCGGAAGGAAGCTTGGCAGCCCTGGCAGTCGCGGAAAAAGAAAATGAGATTCGAGATCCAGCCTACCTCGGCAGTATCGCGATTTCAGGATTTGCTGGCGCTCAAGAGATTTACGGACACGCGGCTGCGGGTTCTTCCGGCTTTACGTTCGCGTCGCTGGCGTACGGGATCAAGACGGTTTATCCAGAGTTTCAAGTCACCGACATGCTGACGGAAAAGGCGCTCGCGCTCTACGGCGAAATCGGGAAGATCTGCTGGGAGGCAGAAGCGAGTGCGGGGCCATCACCTGCCGAAACCGTCAAACCCAGCTGGACCGACAATCCATTCGTCCGCCAATACTTCGCCCGCAACAATTTCGCGCAGGCGCGGATGCACGCTCCAATCCTGCTAATCAGCAGCGATGCCGATCCCGCCCTCCCGGCGACCACCACCGCGCAAACCGTCGCCGCCATGTGTAAGCAGGGGGATGCAATCCAGTGGCAACGATATCCCGGACCTGAGCCGGGAAGCGTGATGGGTGATTCCGTCAGGGAGCAGATGTTCTGGATCGAAGCGCGCTTTGCCGGACGCCCCGCGCCAACGACTTGTCGTTAGCGATGTGCGACGTGACCCAGCGAAGATACCGGAGCTAGCGCGATCCCGCCAGCGCCCGCTCGCCCACCTGCTGCCGCCACATGGCGTAGTACAAGCCCTTCTGGTCCAGCAATTCGGAATGCCGTCCCGATTCCACGATCCGCCCGCGCTCGAGCACGTAGATTCTGTCCGCATGCATGACTGTCGAGAGCCGGTGCGCAATCAGAATCGTCACCGCCTCCTGATTGGTGGCAACTTCGCGAATGGTGCGGCTGATTTCCTCTTCGGTGAGCGAATCTAACGAGGAAGTGGCTTCGTCGAAAACCAGCAACTGGGGGTGCCTCAGAAGAGCCCGCGCAATCGAAAGCCGCTGCTTCTCGCCTCCTGAAACTTTCACGCCGCCCTCGCCAATCAACGTATCCAAACCGCGATCCGCGCGAGACAGCAAGCTGTGGGCCGCCGCCTGCTGCAACACCTTCATGCACTCCGCATCGGTTGCATTCGGGTTCACGAACAGCAGATTTTCGCGAATCGATCCTGAAAACAGCTGCGTGTCCTGCGTCACAAAGCCGATCTTTTCCCGAAGCACATCCAAATCCACGCGGTTCGACGGAATCCCGTTGTACAGAATTGCGCCTGACTTCGGCGCGTACAGGCCAACCAGCAGCTTCACCAGCGTCGATTTCCCCGCACCCGACGGTCCCACAAAAGCAACCGTGTCTCCCCGCGCCGCGCTGAAGCTGATCTCATCCAACGCCAGGACCGACGAACTCTGATGTTGAAAACTGACCCCGTCGAACTGCAGCGTCAGCAACTCATCGACCGGTTCCGGGTCAGCGGGTTTCGGATCGCGCGGCGTGTCGAGAATGTCCTGAAAATTCTGCAACGATACTTCGGTCTCGCGGTACGTGTTAATGACGTTCCCCAATTCCTGCAGCGGCGTGAAAATGTAGAACGAATAAAACAGGAGAGAGAAGAATTGCCCGATCGTGATCTCCTGTCGGAAGATCAGATAGAGCATCAGAAACATGATGCCGGTGCGCAACGCGTTGACCGCCGTCCCTTGAATGAAACTCAGGCTGCGCAGATATTTCACTTTCTTGAGTTCCAGCTTGAGAATCTTGCCGGTGATTCCGTTGAGCCGGACAACTTCTTGCTGCGCCAACCCCAGGCTCTTCACCAGCTCAATGTTGCGCAGCGACTCGGTCGTCGAACCGGCCAGCGCCGTGGTCTCGGCGACGATCGTCTTCTGCATCTTCTTGATGCGACGGCTGAGCACTGAGCTGATGATCCCGAGCAGAGGAACCGTGATCAGGAATGCGGGCGCAATTGACCAGTGCACTCCGATGGCATAGATCATCACGAACACAAGGCCGACCAGCGAAATGAAAATCGTATTGATGGCCGCGGTAATGAACTTTTCCACGTCGCTGCGAACTTTTTGCAGCTTGCCCAGCGTCTCGCCGCTGCGCTGGTCCTCGAAAACCTGATAAGGCAAGTCCAGCGAATGCCGGATGCCATCGGAATACATCTTCGCGCCCAGGCGCTGCACGATCACGTTGGTGAAATAATCCTGAAAATTCTTGGCCACACGCGAAACAAAAGCCACACCCACTGCCGCCAGCAGCAACAGCCCCGCCCCGCGAATAAACTGCGCCTGCGTGTACTGGTGATATTTCGTCGCGTAGCCATCGATGACATGGCGAAAAATCAGCGGGTCAAGCAGAGAAAAAATCTGGTTGGTCGCGGCCAGCAAAAGCGCGACCAGCACCAGCTTCCAGTATTGCTTGGTGTAGCGATAGAGAAGTCTCATAGGTTCGGCGCCGAGACACACCGGCGTTCTAACCTTAGATGGTAGGGTTGCTGTTTCGATTCAGGGAAGCTGCCCAGCACGTCCACGAGGAAAGCCGCGTACCTGTATCTGGCGCTCCCAGCGCCGTTCTCCCCGTCCGTTTCGCGGCCGCACTGCTGAGATCAATTCACCGGCTTGCCGTCAGCGTCAATCTTGTGCACTTCCCCGAGATTCAGTTCGCGGATGCCCGACTCAACTTTGCTCATGTCCCCCACCACCACCCAAACCAGGTGGCCCGGCAAAATGTACTTCTTGGCGATCTCGTTCGCGTTGTCCGGCGTCAACGCCAAAGCTTTTTGCGTGAAGGTGTCGTAGTAGTCCTCCGGCAGGCCGAATTGCAGGATGTTGCCGTAGGCTCCGCTCAGCTGCTGCACGGTCTCGAAAGTTCCGGGCAGTCCAAGCGTGGTATTGTTCTGCTCGTCCTTGAGTTCGTCCGCGGTGATCGGCTTTTCTCCGGCGATGTTCTTGTACTCCTTGACCAACTCGACCGTGGATTCCTTCGTCTTATCGGTCTGCACCGCCGAGATGCTGATATAAGGACGTTGTCCTCGCGCAGGGGGTAAAACGGTGCGCACACCGTACGACCAATGTTTGTCCTCGCGTAGATTCATGTTGATACGTGAGCCGAACTTTCCACCGAAGATACTGTTTACCAGCTGCAGCGCGATGGCGTCCGGATCATTCTGCGGAGGCGCAAGTTGGGCGCCGAAAATCACGCTCTGCAACGCTCCCGGACGGTCGATCAGATAGACCACGTCCTTTTCTGGTTCCGCCACATTCGGCACAGTCCTCTTCGGAACGCTCCCCGCCTGCCATGAAGCCAACAGCTTTTCCAGCTTGGGTTTGATTTCCGCCAGCGTCGTGTCGCCCACCACCAGCAGCGTGGAGTTGTTGGGTTTGAACCAGGTCTCGTGGAACTTGGCCAGGTCCTCGCGTGTCATCTTGCCCACGCTGGCCTCGGTGCCGCTGCCGGTAAAAGGCACGGCGTAAGGATGCCCCGGCCCGTAGAGCAGCGTCGGCACGACGCGCAACGCCATCGCCTGCGGGGTTACCTTCTCGCGCTGGATGCCCGCGATCCGTTCTTTTTGCAGTCGCTGGAATTCCTTCTGCGGGAAAGCCGGATGCAGAATCAGGTCCGCATAAATATTCAGCGACGGGTCCATCGTGCCTTTCAGCGTGTTGAGGCTCACGAGCGAATAATCGAGATTGGCGCCGGCATTAAAGTTGGCGCTGAGCGATTCCAGTTCTTCGCCAATCTTGAGTGAATCGCGTGTCGGCGTACCTTCCTCCAGCATGCGCTGTTCGAAGCTGGCCGTGCCGGTCGCGTTCGCCGGATCGGCTGAATATCCGCTGTCTACAATCAAAGTGAAGTTCACCACCGGCGCGCTGTGCCGCTCCGCCAGCACGATCTTCAGCCCGTTGCTGAGCGTGGCCTTCTGCAAGGCCGGCAGCTTCAGAGACATCGGGTCGCCCGGCACTGGCTCTTTGGAACGGTCGAGTTTCGCGTCCGTCTTGAAGTCAGCAGGATACGGATGCACCTCAAGCACGTAATCACCGTCGCGCAGCCAGTCATTGGCAGCGGTCTTCACCGTGGCCGGTGTGGCCGCTTTCACCCACTTCAAATAATCCTTGTAACAGTCGGGATTGCCCCGGTAAGTTTGACACCGCGCCAGCACGTCGCTCTTACCGCCGAAGCCGCCGATTCGTTCAACGATCCGCGCATACCTCCCCAGAATCTGCGTCTTGGCCAATTGCAGTTCAGCCGGGCTGGGACCGTTCTTCAGGAAACTCTGCAATTCTTCATCCGCGGCCTTTTCCACCTTGCTCAAGTCTCCGCCCGGATTCGCGGTCAGAGTGAAATCGAACTGCCCCCCGATTTCATTCGTGCCATTCGAGGCGGTTGCGCTGGTCGCAATCTGATCTTTGTAGACCAGCCGCTTATAAAGTCGCGATGTCTTGCCCTGGCCGAGAACCTGCGCCGCCAAATCCAGCAACGCTTCTTCCGGCGACCCAAACTCCGGAACGTTCCAGATGCGATAGATTCTGCCTTGGGGCACTCGGTCCTGTACCCAGCCGCGATGCGTCCCGGTGCGTTTCGCGATCCACACTTCCTGCTTGGCAATCGGCGGCCCCGGAGGAATCTCGCCATAATATTTCTCGACTTTCTCTTTCGCCACTTCCGGTGTGACGTCGCCCGCAATCACCACTGTCACGTTGTTCGGGCCGTAATATGTTTTGAACCACTCCTGGACATCACTCAAAGAAGCCGCGTCCAGATCTTTCATGGAACCGATCACCGTCCACGAATAAGGATGGCCGACTGGATAAGTATTGTCCGTGATGAGCTGTTCGGTAACTCCATACGGCTGATTTTCCCCCTGCCGCTTTTCGTTTTGCACCACGCCGCGCTGCAGGTCGAGCTTTTTCTGGTCGAGCACGCCCAGCAGGTGTCCCATGCGGTCGCTCTCGGCGAACAGCGCGTAGTCCAGCATCGAAGTCGGCACATTTTCAAAATAGTTGGTGCGATCGTTGTTGGTCGTGCCGTTCAGGTTCGTGGCGCCAATCTTCTCCATGGCGTTGATGTAAGTGTGGTCAAAATCGTCGCTGCCGCTGAACATCAGATGCTCAAAAAGATGGGCAAACCCGGTCTTGCCCAGCTTCTCGTTCTTCGAGCCCACGTGGTACCAGGTGTTCACGGCCACGATCGGAGCCTTGTGGTCCTCATGTACCAGCACGGTCAGGCCGTTCTTGAGCACAAACTTGGTGTAAGGAATATCGGGAATCGGAATGTCGACGCTGCTCGGGGCCGCCATCGCGGTGTGGGCCGGAGCCGGATGGGTTTGTGCCACGGCGGAAATGGGGTTGCCGATCAGCGCGACTATCCCTGCAATCAGGCTCGCCACTGACATCATTCGTTTGTTCTTCAAGATTGCCTCCAATGAATCGATCATGGCCGAAAGTTCCGCATAACACTCTACACAACGAGCACACCCGTCGTCACGCGCCACCGGCTGTACCGCCTCCCCCGACCCGAAATTTATTTTGAAACGGTAAGGGCTCTCCCTGCACTATCCCTATACGTGGAGGACATCGGCTCGTAAGCGATGACCCACAGTTCAGGAAGCTCAGTCTGGCAAACCGCTGGCTGGGATTCTCCTAAGTGCCGGAGTCGATCCGGGGGGAAGCGGCTCCGGCACTTTTGAATTTCAGACTTCCCTGACCGGGCGCAGGCCCGCGACAGTCGATTCAGGTTCTTTTGAGCACGTTCAGGAATCAGGTTCACAGGAGTTGCTCCTCCCCAGTGCAGAGCGCTCGGTCCAACCCGCCTTCCGTTTGCCGTCGCAGCAATCTCTCGCTTGTAAAACGCCCCGCACCCACTCCCAGCCCGGACAGCAGCGGCAGCACACCCGCCCCGGTGCTACACTTTGTGACACTTCACAACGTGCGGGGCAAGTACTTGCAGTTCCAGTCTTTTGACGAATCCTACGTGGCCCGCTTGCGGTCCGGTGACTTCCGCACGCAGGAGCATTTTTCCGCCTACTTCAGCGCTCTGATCAAAATCAAGTTAGGTTCGCGCCTAAAATCGCCGGAAGCGGTCGAGGACGTCCGGCAGGAAACCTTTGCCCGTTTTTTTGTCGCACTACGAGACGGCAGGATTCTGCAACCCGACCGCATGGGATCGTTCGTAAACTCCATCTGCAACAATGTTCTGCTGGAGCACTACCGGTCGGCCGCCCGCAACACACCGTTGGACGACGAGGAAGAGAAGAACTTTCCCGCCCTGAACGTCGATCTGGTGGGCGCACTCAGCGCCAAAGAGAGAGAAAAGAAAGTCCGCGAAATCCTGGAAAAACTTTCCGAGCGCGACCGCCGGCTGTTGCGCGAGGTTTTCCTGGAAGAGCGGGACAAAGATCAGGTTTGCCGCGACTTCGGCGTCGATCGGGAATACTTACGCGTGCTGTTACACCGCGCCAAGCAAGCATTCAAGTCATCGTATCTGAAGCATTCAGGAGAGAATCCCCCAGATTTTGCTCCCGCTTGAGATCGTCCGGCTTGAGAACGATGAAACGTCGCAATGCGGCAAGGCGCTAACTTTGCAGGCGCTCATTCTGTATGAGGGGGAATAAAGCCATGGACCACACCGCGGTGGTTCGAGAAAAAACGACCGAAAGATATCTGCTCAACGAGCTCGACCCCGAGGTCCGGGACGAGTTCGAAGCGCACTACTTCGACTGCCCGGAATGCGCCCAGGACGTCAGCGCCGCTTCCGTATTCGTGGAGCACAGCAAGGTCTTCCTGGCGGAAAGCTCGGACCCCATACCCGCTCGTTTGGAGGTTCGCCCTGCCCGCCGCGGGTTCTTCGTCTGGCTCCGTCCAGCCTTTGCCGCTCCTGCGCTGGCGCTCCTGCTGGCCGTGGTTGGATATCAGAATCTGGTCACCTATCCCAGGCTGCAGTCCGAACTAAATCAGCCTCAAGTCTTGCCGGCGGTTTCAGTGAATATCGGGACATACGGTGCAGGCGAAACCTCCGTACCTGAGGGGAAGGGCCTGCTTCTGTCTCTTCGAATTCCCCCGGACGGCGCCTATGCGCGCTATACGGCCGAGTTGTATAATCCCGCCGGAAAAGCGGAAGGATCCTTCACGATCACTCCGGCAACCGGTCAGGATCAGTGGTCCGTGACGGTTCCGGCGGTCCATCGCGAAGCCGGAACCTACACCCTGGCGCTGCACGGCGTCACCAGCAGTGGTGAAACCAAAGACCTCGGCAGCACGTCCTTCCAATTGCAAATTCAGCGATGAGTTGTAAAGGAGTGGAGGTACACTATGGCAACTATGACGGAACCAGAAGCGGTCAGCACAATAAAACCCTCCCATGACTATCACGCCGAAGCCCACGTGCTCAGTGGCCACCTGCAGCGTCCGATCGAGCAGAAAATCGAACGGCAGGCCCCGGTCAAATTGAACGACCGGAGAGGCGGCCACCTCACCCGCCACGCCGAAGACGTCAGCATCGAAGGACTGATCACCTTCACCAAGGGCCACACCCGGGTCTCGGGAGCTCGCAGCCTGAAAAATAATGGCTGGGTCACGCTATCTACTTCGATTCTGGAAGGCCTGAACGTTCTCGAAATCATTACGGCCGACCGCGTCGTGTCCCAGGTCTCGACCGACCATGCCTATGAAAATGGCCACGTGCCGCATGTCACTTTCCTGGGCACGCAGTTCACCAACTTTCAAGTCGGAGGCTTCTCGCCAACGTTGACTCTCAACCTCGGCGTCTGCGGAGACATCCCCGCTAACGGCAGGTCCTACCTGCAGGACCCCAAATTCCTCAACACCGTGAAAGCCCAGACCGCGGCCATTGCCCAGGCCAGCGGCCTTCCCAAAGACCTGAAGGAACAGTACGATGGGAAGCTTGCCCACCTCAACCAGCTCATCAGCACCAGCAACGCGGGTGACCAAGGCAGCCACGAGCCCATCACATGTTCCCTGGTCCAGAGCATCGGCGCGATCCCGATCCCCGGAGTGCAGATCTTCGGCCACATCCTGGTAATCCCGGAATTCGGCGCCGTGGCCCTTGGCGAGATCGAAGTGGGCGAGAAGATATACGAGCGCGAGCAAAGACCGAGCCCCTACTTCGAACTGACCGGCATCAAGATGAAGATGGGCTGCGTGGCGGAAGGAACGGCAAGCGCCGTGACGGTCACGGCGAATGGGCATCACAATCCCTAAGGTTGGTTGTGCTGTTCGTCACGGCCGCGTGGATCATTTCATGCGGCCATGAGCGGATTGCTCCGGAACGCGCCTTCCAGCGGGCGAATCAAGAGTTCATCCACGGCGACTTGAAGCAGAGTCAGAACGAATCGCGCCTCGGTTATGAGGAGTTACTGAGTTCGAGCCCCGAGTGGGCTTGGCAATTCAAAATCCTCGAAGCGAAGGCGGCTCTGTGGCGAGGACTCTACCCGGATGTCTTGAAAATACTTGAGCGTGTTCCGGCCTCGGCGGATCGTCCAGACCTGAATATCCCCAAACTGACTCTCGTTGGCGTTGCCAACGTTAATACTCATAACTTCTCCGAGGCGGAGCGAGAGCTCAATCAGGCGGCGAAGTTGTGCGAAACCTCCGTGCTTGCGAGTTGCGGATATGTGCTTCAAGCGCGTGGCTTACTGGCAAGCGAACGGGCTCAATCAGCTGCGGCTGCCCAACTTTACGAGCTGAGTCTGTCTTTTTCCCGGGCCCACGGCGACTCATTCCTCGAAGCTGATTCATTGCTCAATTTGGGTGCTGAATCACTCTCGCAGGGCCACTTCGACCAGGCCATCGACCAGTCCGAGGCCGCCAACCAAGTGGCAAAAGCAGCCGGTGCAAAGATTCTTCAACTCGTCACCACGGGTAACGTGGGCTGGGCTCGCTACAGGCTTGGCGATTTCGAAAATGCTCTTGCGTTGTCGATCGAATCTGAGCGAGCTGCTGCCGAACTCGGAGACTTCTTCGACCAGGAGAACGAACTCACCAACCTCGGCTACATTTACATGGACCAGCGCAAGCCCGATCTGGCTGCCACTTCCTTTCAGCAAGCGCTCGGCATTGCGAAAGACATCAAAGCAAAACAGGATGTTTACAACGCCCTGCGCGTGCTGGCGCGGCTCACATTACAGCAAGGGAATGCGGACGAGGCGGCCAACTATGCTGACCAGGCCCTGAAGATCGCTCGCGAGAGCGACAACCACGTCGATGAACTCTATCCGATGCTGGTTCAAGGACAAATCGCTGCACGGCGCGGCGATACCGCCAAAGCGCGGGAAGTCTTCACAACTGTAGGGCTGGATCCAGCCTGTCCTCCATTTCTGAAATGGGAAGCACAGCACTCGCTCGCAGGGCTCGACGAGGATCAGAAGCAACCGGAGAAAGCTGACAGCGAATACCGCGCGGCCCTCACCACTTTCGAAGTGGCCCGTTCAAGCGTGCAGCACGAAGATTTTCAGCTCTCATTCCTGACTAACGCAGTCCACATCTACGACGACTACGTCCACTTCCTTGTGGTCCGCGGCAAACCGGACGAGGCCCTCCGCTGGGCGGACTACAGCCGGGCTCGAACGCTTTCCGAGGGGCTGGGCTTACTCTCGAAAGGAGTTGCCGCCTCCGTTCCTCCCGTCCTCAAACCACGCGAGATTTCCCGACGGGCCAAGGGCACGCTTCTTTTTTATTGGTTGGGCGGGAAGCAGTCCTATCTCTGGGCGATCACGCCGGAAAAAACCGGCCTGTTCCCGTTGCCTCCCGGTGCGGACATCGAGTCGATGGTGCAGCGCTATCGCACCGCCCTCAAAGGCCCGCAAGACGTTCTCGCATCCAGCGAAGAAGATGGACGCGCGCTCTACCGGACGCTCATCGCTCCTGCCAAGTCCCTGCTGGCGAAAGACGCGAAGGTTTTCATCATCCCCGACGGCAGCCTGAACAACCTGAATTTCGAAACGTTGATCGTCGATGGCCCGAAACCCCACTACTGGATCGAAGATGCCGACCTCACGAACGCCAGTTCACTGCGCGTCCTGGCCGCATCTTTCAATCGTGCGAATGCTCGTGAAACAAAGCGTTCGGGCCGTCTGCTGCTCATCGGCGACAGCGTCGCCCCCGGCCGGGAATATCCGGAACTCCCGCGAGCCGGCCAGCAAATGGCAAACGTCGCCAAACATTTCCCTGCATCCCAGGAACAGATTTATGATCGTACGCAGGCCACTCCGGCAGCGTATCTCGCGGGCAATCCGGAAAAATTTTCCTACATTCATTTTGTCGCGCACGGCACCGCCAGCCGTCTCAGTCCGCTCGACTCGGCGATCGTGCTCTCGAAAAGCGCAGCCGAAGCGGACTCGTTCAAGCTCTACGCCCGCGATATAGTTCAGAACAGTGTTCAGCACCCTTTGCGTGCCGATCTGGTGACCATCTCCGCATGTTATAGCGCCGGTGAACGCGCCTATTCCGGCGAGGGCCTCGTCGGACTTGCCTGGGCTTTTTTGCGCGCCGGAGCTCACAACGTAATCGCCGGACTGTGGGACGTGACCGATGCATCCACCGAACAACTTATGGATCGTTTCTACGACGAACTTGAGAAGGGAAGCACTCCGGATGCGGCTCTACGCGCCGCCAAGCTTTCCCTGCTTCGCGGCAGCCAGTTTCACAATCCTTTCTATTGGGCGCCGTTCCAGCTCTACACCGGCTCGTGATCCGCGGCGGTTTATTCGGTGGTGTAGTTGATTTCCATCCGCCGCACCTGCACGCTCGAGGCATACAGCGCGATCATCGCAACGATCAGGATGCCCAACACCGCGACCGGCGCCGATACCGGGTCGGAATTGGAAATCAGCAGCGCCAGCACCGCCGGCGTCCCCGGTGCACTCGGGATGTCGACCGGGCAAAGAGACTTCAGGTAATAGATGACGCTGAACTGTTTCAGAATCCCCGGCAGAAACGGATTGATCGCTTCCCAGATCAAGATCGCCGCCGCGGGCAGGATCGGATTCCGGAACATCATTCCCGCCACCAGAAAGAATGCTCCGTAGCCCACGCAGGCGAGTACGGTTACTCCCAGATAAATCGCAGCATGTTCAAGGCCATGATTGTGGTACAGGTAAACCTCCCGCACACTCGGAGGGAAGTGCCACAAGAAGGCAACCGTTTGCAACAACTCGCTGGTTACAAAAATCGTACAAGTAGCCAGCAGCCCGGCAAGAAACTTTCCCACCATCAGGACGTCGCGCCGTATCGGCGCCAGAAAATAGAAATGCAGGCTCCGGTCGAGGATCTCGCCGCGAAAGAGGTTCATGAAAATTCCCAGACATCCGAAAAAGATGGCCAGGCGCAGAAAAAAGAATTGGAAAACCCCGGCGAACATGATCGAGTCCTGTCCCGCATTGCTGCCTTCGCGAATATTGATGCTCACTACTTTTCCGTCTGCCAGGCCCACATACAAATCATTCAATCCATCGGCGTAATGGTAGTCCTCGTGAAAAACCGCAGCAGCGGGTTCGCCTTCCTCGTTTCGTTCCGGCCTTTCTTCGCGGCTCCGATTTTCCTTTCGATTTTCATTACGATGTTCCGTCCAATGAAAAACTTCCGGAGGCTTTCCCAGGATTCCAACCAGTTCCTCCCGCGTCATGTCAGGTTTAACCGCCAAAAGATCCTGGTAGGTCAGCCGCTTCTCGCCCTGCCGTGCGATCTCCTCGGTTCGATGTTGAAAGCGGGAATTTGCCAGCGCATAAGCGACGAAGAGCAGGACCGGCAATGCAGCCACCAGGTAGATCCAAAGGCCACGCTTCGCGAAGAAAGTCTTCCTCATCTCCAGCCGGACCACGGCCTTGATCTGCGCCCACCAAACTTTCGTAGCTGAGCCCGTCATCGCACCGCCTCTTCGTTCCCGATCAGATACTCGTAAACCGAAAGGACGTCATCATCCGCCGGAGCGATCGATTCAATGTCGATCCCAGTCCCATTCTCATTTAACGCCAGGTCATTCAGCGCGAGATAGAACCGGTCCGCATCCCGCGTCTTCAGCAGTAGCCCGCGCTCGTCTTTGTGAATGGAAATGTCGATCGCGATTTCTTCCTCCAACATTTTCGCGGCCAGCGCGCGCGGTCGCGTGCAGCGAATCAAAATCTGCGTCGGATGCTCCTGGATTTCCCCGCGCACGGTAGCGATCTGTCCCTCGGCCACGACGTAGCCGTTGCTCAACAAAATGACCTGATCGGAAATAACGTCGACTTCATGCAGGATGTGGCTGGAAATGATCACGTAACACCCTTGCGCCGCCGTCGCACGGAACAGTGCGATCATTTCCGATCGCGCCAGAGGATCCAACCCGTTCAGCGGTTCATCCAGCACCAGCACTTTCGGATCGTGCGCCAGCGCCTGCGCCAGCCGGATGCGCTGCCGCATCCCCTTGCTATAGCCCGCAATATTCCTCTTGGCGGCCTCGACCAGGTTCACGCGCTCAATCACTCGCCACGCCAGTTGTTCGGCGCTCTGACTGTCTCTGCCCGATAACCGCAGGTAGGAATAGATAAACTGAAACCCCGTCAGGCCTTTGGGAAACGCATCGAATTGCGTGCTATATCCCAGCATCGTAAACAAGCGTTCCGGATCGTCGGTCGGGCAGCCGAGTATGTCAACCCGCCCGCGCGTCGGCCTCACCAGCCCCGTCATCAGATTCATCAGCGTAGTTTTGCCCGAGCCGTTCGGACCCACCAGGCTCGTAATCCCGGGCGGGATCGACAGATTCACCCGGTTCACGCCCAGAATCTCACCGTAGAACTTCGACACGTCCTCGAAAACAATGCGATCGCTCACCGCACCACCTCGTAAGCGCGCACTTTGCGCATGAGCAAGCCAAGACAAATCGTGCAGTAGACGAGCAGAGCCACCCAAGCCTGAGCGACCGAAATCCCATGCTCCGAAGGGATCTGGAATAGAGGTTTCCAAACTGTTGACATCAAGTAGACAACGTTGAAAAAATGACCGGACTGAGTTCCCATCACGGCGTTGACTGCCTCCGCGAACCCGGCTCCAAAGGCCATCACGCCCAGCAGCATGGCGCCCGCCACGATTCTCCATTTCACCCACGCCGAGAGCGCCATGGCCAGCAACGACAGAAATGCAATCCACAGCAGCGAAGCCAGCACCAGTGCGCCCGCAATCCAAAGATGATTCCACGTCCAACCCGCACCCGCGAGACTGGCCTGCATCGCGAACAGAATCAATCCCGGCACCCAGGTAATTTGCGAAAGCAGAATCGCCAGCACTGACGCCTTGCCCAGCACGTACTCGGTTCGCGAAAACGGGCGGCAGAAATACAGCGGCAACGCCCCATTGGCGAGATCCGGTGAAATCAAGCCCGGCCCGGCAAATGCCGTCAAGAGAAACGCAAACACTCCCTGTACCCATATGAGGTTGAAGAAAAATTTGTTGTCAATGGAGAGCGCCTGGCTCGGTATGCCCAACTCGGCCAGAAAGCTCGCGCTGTGCGCCAGGTAGATCCAGATCAGGCACAGCAGCGGCCAGAAAAAACACACCACAAACAACCCCGTCAGAAATTTGGACCGGAAGAGATTCTTTCTGGAGTAACGAAACAGCACAAAGCAGCGCGACCACGTCGCAGTTAACGCCCCCGAATATGGCTTGTAATTACGCCGGTAAACCGCCATCCCTGCACCTCTTCCGTTGCATCAAGCTTTGCGAGTCGGCACGCAGCTTTCAACGTGTCAGCTTTCCATGGCCTTCAGAAAAATATCCTCGAGCGTGTCGCGTCGAAAATTCATCCGCCGGATGCGAACCTGCCGTTCCGCGGCCAGACGGAAGATATCCCGCGTCTCAACCCCATCTGCCAGCACCATCTTCATGCGATTGGCAGTCACCGCGCACTCACAGCCGAGCTTTTCAATCGCTTCCGTGAAGTCGCCGTTCGCACCGTAAGTTTCCAATTCCAGGAATCGCTTATTCGCCCGGCGCTCTTCATCCAGATTCGAATAATGAGCGATCCGCCCCGCCTTCAGGATCAGAACTTCGTCGCACGTGTCTTCTACATCGCGCAGCAAGTGCGAACACAGCACAATCCGCATCTCCTTGCCATCGCGAATGTCGCGAATCATCCGGATCATCCGCTGCCGCGCCGATGGGTCCAGCCCGTTCGTCGGTTCATCAAGAATCAGCAGCTTCGGCCCATGCACAATCGCCTGCGCCAGCTTCGCCAGCTGTTTCATCCCCAGCGAATAGGTGCCCAGTTTGCGATAGCGCGCCTCCGCCAAGCCAACGTAGAACAGCGCCTCGTGCGCCCGCTCCAGAGCCATGTCCGGCGGCAAGCCCGAAAGTTCGCCCATCATCTGCACAAACGACACCGCGCTCATCTTCGAGATGAACGCGTCGTTCTCTGGCATGTAGCCCACCAGCCCGCGAATTTTTCTGATTTCCGTTCCGACGTCGTAGCCAAACACCCGCGCCGAGCCCACAGTGGATTTGTAGAAACCGAGAAGGGTATTGATCAGCGTGGATTTGCCCGCGCCGTTTGGCCCCAGCAGACCGATTGATCGCCCACGCAAGGAAGCCGTGAGGCCGCACAAGATATCCCGGTTGCCAAATCGAACCGAAAGACCCTGCATTTCAATCAGAGGCACAAGCGGAGCAACCGCCGGCGTCTGTTCACTTGCGCCGGCGGTTGCTCCGAGTTGTGTCGTCGTGCTCACTGAGTTGGAGGAGTCGCGTGGTTCACCGCCCCGCCCAGAAACATCTGAGGCAGGAACGGCCCATTATCGCCCATCGTCAAAAGAGTGCCCAGATCAAATCCCATGAACCCGGTGTTGGTCGCCACGACAATCTGGTCAGGCTCGCCATAGGCATAAATCAAACCCGGTGCGGAGTTCGCCGTGAGCGCGTCCACCGATTGCTGCTGCTGCCGGTTGAGCGCGCCGCTGGCTTTCAGTTGTGCGGCCAGCGGCCCCACGACCGGCCCGATGTTGTGATAGAAGATCGCCGAAAAATTCGTGTATCCATCACTCGGCAACAGCGCCTGAAAGCCGGACGAGTGCGCCAACGTGTATCCGGCCTCGCGCGACTGAATCGCCCGCGAGATGGTAGCGATATCCGGCGCTGCCACCAGATAGTTATCGACAAACGTGTAGTCGACCTCGGAATTCGGCTGCTTCGGGCTGCTGATCACGTAATAAGTCCGCGATCCCACCTGCCGCGTCGTTAACTGCACCGCATGACCGGCCGTATTGCCCTCGCGATTGAAACTGTCCACCAGCTTCGCAATCGTCGCCTGCAACGTCGCCGGATCGTACACTTCGAAAATCAGCTTCCAGCGCGGCGTCGGAATCATCGGTCCGTCGAACGCCATGGTCACTTCGCCTCCGAGTGGCGCCGCAATGTCGTTCAGCACATTCAGCCCAGTCTTGGTTTCGAACTCCGACAGATTCTGCGCGAAGTTTGTGTTGCTGCTGCCGATCATCTTGAAGATCTCTTCCATGATGCTTCTCGGATTCTTGATCACCGCCGACGTCACCATGCTGGCATCGGGTGAAACGAAATCCAGGGACCCCATTGAAGCCGGTGCCGCCAGCCACGATGCCACACCGCTCCGCTCCGAAGCGAACTTCAAATCGGCATGACTCTCAGTCTTGCCGCCAACCTCCCGGTGCTCCATCGTCAGGTACCGAACATCCGCGATCCCCGGCGGCAGTTCGTGATTCTTGCTATCAGTGGATACGTGCTGCGCGACAATTTGTTCCATGTCCGCGCACAAAAGCCATTCCGCCCCCTGCTGGTAGGACCGGGCAATCTGCTGGTAGAACGGCGTCTCGGCAAAAGCACTGGCGGTCTGGGTTTGCGTGTACTGTTGCGCGCGCGTCGTCGCCTTCTGCAGTTGCGCCAGATCCGGACTCGCGATCAACAGATCATTACTGATGTGAACTAGTAAAGGCCGGCCGGGCCCGGGAGTTGCCGTGAATGGATTCGGGACCGTCTGCAGCGCAGCTTGCGTCCGCAAGAAGGTTTCCAGCCCGCCCTGCTTCACTCTCGCCAGTATCACCGGCGCCGAATAATTCGTGCCGTCTTTCTCCACGGCAAACACGATCTCATCTCCGAGATAGCTGTTGAACGTCTTCATCTGGTTCAGCATGTCTTCGAGCTTCGGTCCTTTTCCTACCTGCTGCTGCTTCCACCAGGCGCGCAACGCCGGGCTCTGTTTCAACCGGTCTTCGAACAGCCGGCCAGCTTCTCCCAGAGTGTTCGTCAAATTTGGAATTGCCGCATAGACCACGGTGTGTTCCGGAACGTACGCCAGAAGATCGGAGCTGTAGCGCAGCCCCGGCCCCGGAATCGCCGCAAACTGCTTTTGCAGTATCGCGAAGTCGCCCAGCAGAGCCAGATATTTCGCTGCGTTCTTGCTCCATGCGATTTCATTCTGGATCGGAACCTGCGACACGCTGGCGCTCGACGTCGCTTCCTGCCCTGCCGTTAGATCGGTCGTGCGGTCGCCGTAGTCCACCCGCACCACGCCTTCAATCACGGCCACGCGCGAACCCTTGGTCCCATGGTTCACGGAAAAAATCGTCCCTTTCACTGATACCAATCCATCCTCGGTCGCGACATACAAGCGCCCGGACCGCTGCTTCGCCGCCTGCACAATCACCCGGCCGCCATCCAGATGAATCGTCGTGCCCCGCCACGCCCGCGATACCGAGAGATCAGAGCGCTCTCCCATCTCAACCAGTGACCCGTCAAGCAGTCGCACCACCGCCGTCGATCCCTTGGCAGTGCGCACCTCGTCGCCATTCCGGATCTCGTAGCCCGCAGGGATCAACCGCATCTCTGCGCCCGACCCGGTATAGAGCGAGCCGTCGACAGTTTGAACCGACGCACGAACCACATGCTGTCCGGGAAGCATCCCGTTACCGAACCCAACCACCCCGATCGCCGCAACAAACACCGCAGCCGCGCCCATCGCCCACCGCCAGGCCGTCGCACCGGAGGTTGCATTCGAGGTCGAACGGCGACCCCGCGTTTCCAGCCGCAAAACTCTCTGCGGCGCTCCATCTCGCGCGCCCTCCAGCGCATGCCGGCACGCGACACAAGCATGCACGTGATCCTCAAACAGCATGGCCCGCGCCGGGGCGATTGTTTTCTCCAGATATCCCGGAATCAGCGCCTGAAAATCCTCGCACCCGCGCAGCGTGTGCCCGCTCAGGTCCGCCGTCGGCGCGGCCCCAGCAATCGATTTCAAGACTCGCTCGCCCGCTTGCGAGACTACTTGATCGTCCACCTGTTCATTTCGAATATCCGACAGCAAGCGTTCAAATCGTTCGTTTTTCATGGCCTGTCTCCTATGCGAGTCGATTGTTTCGGTCGATTGCTACGCACTCAGTTCCTTGCGAAGCTGTAGCCGGGTGCGGTGCACAATCACCGCGACCCGCACCTGTGAAATGCCCAGCATCCGCGCAATCTGCAGATTGCTGAAGCCCTCAAGAAATCGCAGCGCAAAAATTTCCGCCGGCCGAGGCTTGAGTTGTGCGAGCGCCCTTCCCAGCGCCCGCCTCAGATCGCCGGTATCCTCGCGTGCCGGTTCTGCAGGCATGTCCGCGAGTTCCACCGTGCGATCGCTTTGCCGGGATCGAATCACGTCCAGGGCCGCGTTGATGGCCGCCCGCCGCAGATAACTTTCCTCATTTTCCAGCACTTCCGAGCCCGCACTCCGCCGGAACAAGCGCAGAAACACGGTCTGCGACACGTCCTCGGCATCCGCGGCGTTGCCCGCGATCCGGTACGCCGTGCGGAACACTAGTCCGTGGTACGCCCGGAAAACCCGCTCGAATTCGCTCGGAATCGCGATTGCCCGTTCCTCTGCCAGTGCGCTTTGCAGGGTACGCCTCCAGTTGCTCTCTTTCACAACTAAAGACGGCCCCGGGGATCAGTTATTACAAAGCCGCCCCTTTTTATTCTTGAGTCGGTTGAACTCACTCTTCCGTGCAGCACCGGCTACAACCTGTATCATATTCAGGTTTAGTGGGTTAGCCGAGATTCGTGCTCTGAAATGTACGCTCTGAAAACATGCCGAGCCTGAACCTTAAATCCAAGCCCGAGTGCCTCTGGGATCTGGTGAGCCTGGGCGAAGTCATGCTGCGCCTCGACCCCGGCGACGAGCGCATCTCAACAACGCGCCATTTCCGCGCCTGGGAGGGCGGCGGCGAATACAACGTAGCACGAGGCCTGAGGCGCTGCTTTGACATGGACACCGCGATCGTCACCGCGCTCGCTGACAATCCCATCGGCCGCCTCGTCGAAGATCTCATGCTGCAAGGCGGCGTCAGCCAGAAGTACGTTCGCTGGGCGCCGTATGACGGCGTCGGCCGCACCATGCGCAACGGCCTGAATTTCACCGAGCGCGGCTTCGGGATTCGCCCCGCCCTCGGTTGCTCCGACCGTGGCAATACGGCGGCTTCGCAACTCAAACCGGGCGAGATCGACTGGGATCGGATTTTCGCGAAAGACGGCACCCGCTGGTTTCACACCGGCGGAATCTTCTGCGCGCTTTCCGAAACCACGCCACTCGTAGCCCAAGAAGCCATGGAAGCCGCCAAGCGCGCTGGCACGGTCGTCTCCTATGACCTCAACTACCGCGCGTCGCTGTGGAAGTCGATTGGTGGAAAAGCGAAAGCCCAGGAAGTGAACCGCCGTCTCGCCCCGCTGGTCGACGTGATGCTCGGCAACGAAGAAGATTTCACCGCAGCGCTGGGCTTTCCAGTCTCCGGGCTCGATGAGCAGCATTCGAAGCTGGACTCGGCCGGCTTCAAGAAAATGATCGAAAACGTGGTGAAGGAATATCCCACGCTTGCCGTGATCGCGACGACTCTTCGGAATGCAAAAACCGCCACGCAGAATGATTGGGGAGCCCTCTGCTACAGTGCCGGCCGCTTTTACGAAGCGGCGGTGCGCGAAAATCTTGAAATCTACGACCGCGTTGGCGGCGGCGATTCTTTTGCCTCCGGCTTGATCTATGGATTTCTGTCGGGCAAAGATCCGCAGTGGTCAGTGGAGTGCGGCGCAGCCCACGGCGCACTGGCCATGACCACTCCCGGCGATACAACCATGGCAACGCTGCCGGAAGTTCTGCAGGCCATGAAATCGCGAACTGCCCGCATCGAGCGCTGACAATTTATGACGATCGACGACGTAATCCGCAGGATAGAGGAAGTCGGAATCATTCCGGTAGTGCGTGCGGCGTCGGTCGACGAGGCCACCCGCGCCGTGGAAGCGATCTCCACCGGCGGCATTCCCATAGTTGAGATCACTATGACCGTTCCCAACGCCGTCGCAGTCATCAGAGAAGTAGCGCAACAGTACCGCGACAAAGTTCTCATCGGCGCGGGCACGGTCATCACCGCGGACCAGGCCGAAGCCTGCATTCGCGCTGGAGCCGAGTTCCTGGTGAGTCCCGGATTGTCGGCGCCGGTGCTCTCCGTCGCGCGGGTCTCGGAGAAACTGGCAATCCCCGGCGCCCTCACCCCGACTGAACTGATGCATGCTCACGACCACGGCGCGCGTCTGGTCAAGATTTTTCCGTGTGGCAACGTGGGCGGGCCGAAATATTTGAAGTCTCTTAAAGCCCCGTTCCCAAACGCCGCCCTGATTCCAACCGGAGGAGTAAACGCCGCGAACGCCGCCGACTTCATCGCTGCGGGAGCGTTTGCCCTGGGAGTTGGCGCGGACCTGGTCGATCCCGTAGCTTTGCGCGAAGGCAATCTGCAAAAAATTACGTCAGCCGCACAGGAATTGGTACAAGCCGTGCTCACCGCGCGGGCAGCGCTTCGCGACAAGAAAATCCACTGAGTCTGCCGAAAATGATTCTGGGTGAAGATGATTCCGGGTGAATACTCAGGCAGCTTACTGATTCACGCCGCTGGCCAGAACCCCGCCATCCACCGCCAGCACGGTGCCAGTCACGAAGCTGGCCGCGTCCGACGCCAGAAAAACCGCCGCTCCCACCAGTTCTTCCAGTTCACCAAAGCGCTTCATGGGAGTCCGCATCAGCACTTCATTCCCGCGGCCCGTCCCTACCAGAAGCTTTTCACTGAGCGGCGTGCGGAAATATCCCGGCGCAATCGCGTTGACGCAGATGCCATGCCGGGCCCATTCGACCGCCAGAGATTTGGTCAGCGACGCGAGCCCTGATTTGCTGGCCGAGTACGCGGATACTTCAAAGAGCGCCAGGAATGTCCCCATCGACGCAATGTTGATGATCCGCCCATACCGCCGCTCGATCATGTGCCGCCCAAATACCTGGCAGGCCCGCAGCGCGCCCGTCAAGTTCGTGTCCATGATCCGGTTCCAGTCGGCTTCGGAATAATCAAGGGTCGGTGCGCGTTTCGTAATGCCCGCCGCGTTGACCATGATGTCGACTTTTCCGAACGCGTCGACGCAAGCCGTTAGCAGCTTCTCCAAAGATTCACGGTCCGCCACGTCGCACGTCACGCGCAAAGATCGCCGGCCCAGCGATTCAATCTCATCCGCCAGCGCCTTCACGAGTTCCATGCGGCGTGCGCTTGCCACCACATCCGCGCCCGCCTGTGCCAAGCCGAGTGCCAGCGTCTTCCCGATTCCGGAACTTCCTCCGACCACCACCGCCACTTTGCCGTCAAGATCCAATTGCTTGTAACCCATATCCCCTCGAGTCATCCGCAATGTAAACGCCGCCGCCAAAGCTAAACCGCTACCAGTTAAACATGGTTCCGTCGAGTTTCCGGTTCACCGGCAAGTAAGCCCGCTCGTAAGGAAATTTCGCCGCCAGCTTCTCGTCATAGTCCACGCCCAACCCCGGCGCTTCCCCCGGATGCAGGTACCCGCTTTTGAACGAATACTCATGCGGAAACACCTCGTCGGTTTCCGGCGTGTGCCGCATATATTCCTGAATCCCGAAATTGTTCACCGAAATATCGAAGTGCAACGCCGCCGCCATCGCCACCGGAGACAAATCCGTAGCGCCATGGCACCCCGTCCGCACGTGATAAATCTCAGCCAGCGCCGCGACCTTCTTCAGATGCGTCAGCCCCCCGCCGTGCACCACCGTCATGCGCAGATAATCGATCAATTGTTCCTGAATCAGAATGTGCGCATCCCAAACTGAATTGAATACCTCGCCCACCGCCAGCGGAGTAGTCGTGTGCCGGCGAATGATGCGGAAGCCTTCCTGCAACTCCGCGGTCACCGCATCTTCCAGCCAGAACAGGTGATACGGCTCCAGACTCTTCCCCAGCCGCGCCGCCTCAATCGGAGTCAGCCGGTGATGCGCATCGTGCAGCAGATGCAGGTCGTCCCCAAACTTCAAGCGCAAGGCTTCAAACAGCTTCGGAACATGCAGCAGATATTTTTCTGTCGACCACACATTTTCTGGCGGCAAGCCCTTTTCGGCAGGCTCGTAATACTGCTTGTTCTTCGCGACCCCATAAGTCGAGGGCAAGCCCGGGATTCCGCTCTGTGCGCGGATCGCCAGATAACCCAGCTCCTTGTACTTCGCGACTTCCTCTGCGGTCTCCTCGATGTCGCGCCCGTTCGCGTGACCGTACACCATCACGCCGGTTCGGCTCTGGCCTCCGAGCAGGTTGTAAACCGGAGTCTTCAGCGCTTTGCCCTTGATGTCCCACAGCGCCATGTCGACCGCGGCAATTGCCGTCATGGTCACCGGCCCGCGCCGCCAGTACGCTCCGCGATAAAGATACTGCCACACATCCTCCGTCTGAAAGGGATCGCGACCAATCAGGCACGGAGCCAGGTGATCGGATAGATACGACGCGACCGCCAACTCCCGCCCGTTCAGCGTCGCATCCCCCAGCCCGTAAATTCCCTCGTCGGTCGAAATTTTCAACGTGACGAAGTTCCGCCCCGGGCAACTGACGGACACCTTGGCGTCCTTGATCTTCACTGTATCCCCTCAAACTCAACCCACCGAGTGTAACGAAACCTTCAGATCCGGCGCACCAGCCCTTGCTCCGTCGCCTCCGTGTTTCGCAGCAAGAGTAAGACCAGGATCATGCCCACCAGGGGGACCACCCCCGCCAGAATCACGATCGGATCGAACGAATGCGTCCCTGTCGCCTGCCGGGCGTCGGAGACATAACCGATCAGCTTGAACGCAATGATCGTCCCCATTCCCGCGCCGGTTCCGCTCAGCCCGCTGACCGACGCCACCGACTCGCTGCCGAACAGGTCGGAAGGCAACACATTCGCCATGGTCGTGAACCCGGCGTAAGTGAAAGTCACGGCTGCGAACAGAAATGTAATCATGTTCCGGTCGGTCGTGAAGATGGTTGGGATCAGCAACATCATGCCGATTCCTCCGTAAATAATCGGCACTTTGCGCGCGGCGCCCAGCGACCATCCACCCTTGATCAGATACCCAGAGAACCACCCTGCGAAGAAGCTCCCCACGTCGGCTGCGATGAACGGAATCCCGATGGTGAGAATCCATGCCAACCTCGAGCCGCTCTTGAGTTCAATCCCTTTCGCAAACAGGTAGATCGGAAACCACTCCGTAATAAAGAAGAAAACCGGATCGGTGAATGCCCGGGCAATGATCGTTCCCCAGGTCTGCGGGAGCCTCAACAAGTCGCGCCATCGGGGACGCGACTTACCCTCCTGCGGCGCATCCGATTCGCGTTTGTCCGCAACAATCATCGCCAGTTCAACCGGACCGATCCGGCTATGGGTCTCCGGCGGATAGTACAGCCATCGCCAGGCAATCAGCCAAAGGAAACCGAGCGTGCCCGGAACCATGAATGCCGGCCGCCAGCCCCAGCGAAAATAAATCCACAACACGATAAACGGCGCGACCGCCCCGCCGATGGAAGACCCGCTATCGAACAGCGCCGTCGCCAACGCCCGCTCACGTTTCGGAAACCATTCCGAGACCGCCTTGGTTGCTGCGGGCCAGTTGGCGGACTCTCCCGCGCCCAGCAGGAAGCGGAAGGTTGCGAAGCTGTAGAAGCCCCTGGCCAGCGACGTGAGCATCGAGATCGCCGAATACCAGATCACGCTGACCGTCAGGCCGCGGCGCGTCCCCGTGCGATCCATGACCCTGCCGAAGCCCGTCTGCCCGATGGAATACGCCACCCGAAACGCAATCGCGATGTTGGCATAGTCGGAATTGGTCCAGTGATATTCAAGTTTGAGATAGGGAGCGAGCAGCGAAAGCGTTTGGCGATCGATGTAGTTAATCACCGTGGAAGCGAACAGCAGGCCGCCAATCCACCACCGCAACGACGCAATCGGCTTCCGGGCGCTCGGCATTTTTGGATGGGACTGCGTCAGACCGTTACGAACTCACCGTCGCCTGCGATTTCTTATTCAACTCATTCTGCAACGCCGGACTCAATAGCGAAGCCGACTGCCCATCCAGATAAACCGTCGCATTGGAATGCCTGCGCAGAATCGACGCCGGAGCCATCGGCGAAATTTCTCCCTCAAAGCACATCTTCACCGCCTGTGCCTTGCGCTTATCCGGAACCACCACGATTAATTCTCGCGCTTTAAGAATCTGCCGTGCTGACATCGAGACGGCGCGCGTTGGAACCTCCGAAATATCGGCGAACCAGCCTTCGCCCACCTGCTGCCGCCGGCACGCTTCGTCGAGGTTCACGATGATGTACGGATCTTCGGTCGTGAAATCCGCGGGCGGATCGTTGAATGCGACGTGTCCGTTTTCCCCAACCCCCAGAAATGCGACATCGATGGGCGCTGACGCCAGCTGCTCGCCCACCTTGCGAACAATCACCGACGGATCGGCTGCGTCCCCCTCGATGAAATGAAAATTCACAATTCCGGCCTTCCTCGCCAACCGCTCCATCAGAAACTTCCGGAAACTTGCCGGATGCGTGGCCGGAAGTCCGATGTACTCGTCCAGATGAAAAGCCTCGACCCGCGCCCAGTCGATGCCCGACGCCTTGGTCAGCGCATCCAGAAAATCGAATTGCGCCGCACCCGTGGCCGCGATGATCCGAGCCCGGCCCCGTTCCACGATCGCCTGCCGAATTGCCGTCGCAGCCTGCTCGGCGGCCGCGCGGCTCATCGAGACTTTATCTTGGAATACTTTGATCCGCATATTTTTGACGAAGTCCAACCCTTATTGGCGCGAGCCGAAAAGTATTTCTCGTCGAAGCCGAAAGATTATACAAAAGACCAAACCGGCGCCATCAAACCTGCGCCGGTTTCAACCGCGGCGCCAGCATCTGCACGAAACCGAATGCCACCAGATAAGCCAGCCCGGCCATCACAAACACTGGCACGTACGACCCTGTACGCTGCAGAATGTAGCCTACGGCCTTGGCCACAAACATTCCGCTGATCGCTCCAGCCATGGTGGCGAAACCTACGACGGAAGCAACCGCGTTCCGAGGAAACATATCGGAAGCCAGCGTATAGATGTTCGCCGACCACCCTTGATGCGCTCCCGCCGCAATCGCAATCAGAAAAACCGCCAGCCACGCATCCGTAGTACGCGCCGCGATCATGATGGGCGTCACCGCCAGCGCGCAAACCAGAAGCGCGGTTTTACGGCTGGTATTTACGGTCCACCCGCGCTTCAAAAGGGAAGACGAAAGCCATCCCCCACCGATACTGCCAACGCTCGCGCCGGTGTAGATCACGAACAGCGGCAGTCGCATGCCCATCAAGCTCAGCCCAAGATTGCGGCTCAGAAAATCCGGCATCCAGAACAGATACACCCACCAGATGGGGTCGGTAAAAAACTTTCCCGCCGCGACCGCCCACGCCTGGCGGTGGGTTAGCAGCGTTCGCCATGGAATGGTTGCCTTCGCGGCGGCTCCACTGTCTGGGGGATCACTCTGAATGTAAGCCAGTTCTGCGGTCGACACTCGCCGCTCTTCTTCCGGGCGCCGGTAAAGCCAGAGCCAACACAAAATCCAAATGAATCCGATGCTGCCGGTGGCGATGAACGCCATGCGCCATCCAAAACGATAAGTAATCCACGGCACGACCAGCGGCGTCACGATCGCGCCGATGTTCGAGCCGGAATTAAACAGGCCCGTGGCCATGGCACGCTCCCGCTTGGGAAACCATTCCGCTACCGCCTTCACCGCCGCCGGGAAACTGCCGGATTCTCCAAGTCCCAAACTGAAGCGGGCCACGGCAAACTGAATGACAGAGCCCGCAGCCGCATGGGCCATCGCCGCCAGGCTCCAGGCAAATACCGCGATCGAAAAGCCTTTGCGCGTCCCCAGTCGGTCGATCAGCTTTCCCATGAACAGCAATCCGATGGCATAGGCGCAGGTAAATGCGAAGACGATGTTGCCGTAGCCGTTTTCGGTCCAGCCGAACTGGATTTGCAGAGTCGGCTTGAGCAGCGCGATCACCTGCCGGTCCATGTAATTCACCGTGGTGGCGAAGAACAGCAGGCCGCAGATCAACCAGCGCCGGTGGCCGATCCCCGTCGCAGGCGGACGGGAGAGCGCTTCCGAAACGGTGGGCGTGCCGCGTGGACTCTCAGGAGTATTCAATGGAGTATGCATGCCGGATCGTGAACTGGCATCGTGCATCACTACACATGGCGCAGGGCCCATCCGTCAAGGTCTTGCTGAACTGATATGATTTATCGCTTGAATCGCCGATTTGCATCTGGCGTTCCAGACAGCATTTCAGGCCGCAGCATGGCGCCATGATTTTGCAGATATGAACGGCTTTCTCACCGAAGATTCCCTGCTGACCAACGCCGCCGCCAGGCGTCTCTATCACGAGTTCGCCGCTCCGCAGCCCATCCTCGACTACCACTGCCATCTTTCCCCGCGCGATATTGCCGAGAACCGCCAGTTCGCCAACCTTTTCGAAATCTGGCTGGAAGGCGATCACTATAAATGGCGGGCCATGCGTGCCAACGGCGTCCCTGAAAAATACATCACCGGAGACGCTCCGCCTTACGAAAAATTTCTAGCCTGGGCGCGCACCGTCCCTTACACGCTTCGGAATCCGCTCTACCACTGGACCCACCTCGAACTACAGCGCTACTTCGGCATCACCGAACTGCTCGATGAAAAATCCGCGCCGTCGATCTGGGAGCGCGGCAACGCCGCGTTGTCCTCGGGCCTGACCGCGAAGGCCATTCTGCAGAAATTTCGTGTCGAAGTCGTCTGCACCACCGACGACCCCACCGATGACCTCCGGCATCATCGTGCAATCGCGAACTCAAACTTACCCACTCAAGTTTTCCCCGCCTTCCGCCCCGACCAAGCTCTCGCCATCGGTCACTCCGAATTTCTACCCTGGGTCGATCGCCTCGGGCAGGCCGCCAACGTTGATATAAAGAACCTCGAAACTTTCCTGCAGGCGCTAAAATCCCGCCACGACTACTTTCACTCTTTAGGCTGCCGCCTCTCCGACCATGGATTGAATCATTGCTACGCCACGCCCTGCTCCGAGGCATCGGCAGCCCGGATATTCTCTAAACCCCGCGAAGGCCAGTCAATCACCGACGACGAGCGCACCCAATTCGCTTCCTTCATGATGCTTTTCTTCGGCCACCTCGACGCCGCCAAAGGCTGGACCAAGCAACTCCACCTCGGAGCCCTGCGCAACGTGAACACCGCCGCCCGCCGCAGTCTTGGAGCCGACGCCGGCTTCGATTCCGTCGGCGACTTCTCCCAGGCCGGCCCACTCGCCGCCTACCTCGACCTGCTCGGGCAGGAAAATGCTCTGCCGCAGATGATCCTGTACAACGTAAACCCGTCCGACACTTTCCAGTTCGCGACTCTAATCGGCTGCTTCCAGAGCGGAGAACGCCCTGGCAAGATCCAGTACGGCAGCGCCTGGTGGTTCCTCGACCAGAAGCAAGGCATCACCTCGCAGCTTGATGCGCTCTCGAACGTCGGCCTGCTCTCGCGTTTCATCGGCATGGTCACCGACTCGCGCTCCTTCATGTCCTACCCCCGCCACGAATATTTCCGCCGCGTCCTCTGCGACCTCATCGGACAAGATGTCACCCGCGGCGAACTTCCCAATGACGGCGCAGTTCTCGGCCGGCTCATCCGTGACATCTGCTACAACAACGCCCGGCAATACCTGCAGCTGCCAACCACCACCCCAAAATCGTGATCGTATCGACGAGCATCTCGCGTATTGTCAATTACTTACTAAGATCTCCTCAGAAGCTCGCTCTTTTCCAGAGAACCCGAAGCAACTCGCCCCAACGACTGTGCAACTAACAAATTAGTTGACGTTTTGCCGGCCGCTACGTCTTACCTTGTAGCGATCTGGCAGAGCCCAGGAAGGAGCCGAAGCCGTTGGCCCGTAACAAGTCCGCAACCCTGACCGAAGCCGAGTTGCGCATTATGAACGTCCTCTGGGACCGCGGCTCGGCGACCGTCCACGAGGTCTTAGGGGCTTTTCCTGCCAAGCCTGCCGTCGCTTACAACTCCGTCCTGACGATCATCCGTATCCTCGAAAAGAAGGGGTATGTGAAGCACGTCAAAGACAAACGGGCTCATGTATACACCCCCCAGATGAATCGGAAAGATGCCACACGCTTCGAAGTGCGCCACCTGGTCAGCCGCTTCTTCGGCAACTCGAACGAACAACTCGTGCTGAACGTTCTCGAAGAGACCAGCATCGATGCCGAGGAACTCGATCGTCTGCGCCAGTTGCTGGAAGGGAGCAAGTGAGCCACCCATGACGTTCGAGTTGAATGCGATCGCCCAGGCGTCAAGCCTCCGCATCCTTGACTATCAGATCGTGGACTGCCTGCTGGAAGGTACGCTCGTCGCGCTTTTCGCGGGCGGAATCTTGCGGGTATCTCCCCGCCAGAATTCGGGAGCACGATTTGCGCTATGGTTCTCAGCGCTGGTCGCGATCGCAGTCTTACCCTTACTTGGTGCAGCATGGTGGCCGAACGCGGCCAATATTTCCGGGGAGACCGTAGCCCGTCCCGCCATTAGCATGCCCGGTTCCTGGGCGACTTATTTGTTTGCTGGTTGGACAGTAATCGCAGCCTGGCATCTGCTCGGGGTTGGGCGAAGTCTTTGGCATCTCTACACTCTGCGCAAGAGTTGCGTCGCGGTTGACCCCGCGTCCTTAGAACCTCAACTGCAGGAAACTCTTGAGCGCAGCCAATCAACTCGCCGCGTAATCCTCTGCACCTCCGACCAGGTGCAGGTTCCGACGGCCATCGGACTGGTGAAGCCAGCGGTTGTCATCCCGCGCTGGGTGATGCAGGAACTCTCCGCCGCCGAACTAAATCAGATCCTGCTGCATGAACTCGCGCACCTCCGCCGCTGGGACGACTGGACCAACCTGGCCCAAAAAATAGTCAAGGCGCTCTTCTTCTTTCACCCCGCCGTCTGGTGGATCGAGAGGCGTGTGTCGCTGGAACGCGAGATGGCTTGCGACGATGCCGTTCTGGCCGAAACCGCAAGCCCGCGAGCCTACGCGGAATGCCTGGCGCATCTCGCCGAAAGAACTTTCATTCAGCGCAGCGTCGCGCTGGCTCAGGCCGCGCTCGGGAACCTTCGCCACACCTCGCTCCGCGTCGCACGGATTCTCGATGTGAATCGCGCCCCAGGAACCGGAAGCGTCTGGAAGCCCGCCGCTTCTCTCGTCGCTGCCTTCGCCCTCGTCTGTGTCCTCGGCGTTTCCAGAGCGCCACGGCTGATTGCGTTTAGCGACAGTGCATCCGGTCGTTCGGCAACTCCTCTGGTCGCGGCGATTGCTCCAGGAGTCGGCTCCACCACGAAGTCGGCGGCTACCCTGAGCGCCTCTCTGGAAACCTCAGGACCCCAAGCGCACCTCGTGCCGGCGAGCTTCAACTTGCGTGAGGCTCCGCACTCATTGCAAAGCTCCTCGCGCTCCGTCGCGGCGCAGCCTTCGAATCTGACAACCTGCGCCACGGTTCACCGCAATAAACCTGCTCAGGTAAATGCTCGCCCCGAGAACGTTCTTCCGACCGACGCCCAGGAAGTAAATGTTCGCCTCACGAATTCAGATTTCGCGCCCGTCTTCACCGAGACTCTGTTCGTCGTCATCGAAGGCAACGAAAATGGAAACCCGGATCAGCCGGTATTGCAGATCCAGTTGTGGCGCGTAATGGTTTTCCATCCCGTCGTCGATCCCGACAGCAACCTGATTCCCGCAAAACAAACGTAATCATGAAACCAAGCACGTCAACTCGCGGAACTGCAGTTTTAGAAACTAACGAATTAGTTGTACCCACTCTCGAAAAGGATGTAACTCAATGAACTTCGCAAAAATGAACCTCTCAAATTGGAAAGACAGCTCAATAACCTGGGCGCGGCGTCTGGCCATCCCAATGCTCGCCTTGGCCCTCGTCGCTTCGTTCACAACCTACGAATTCGCCAAACCGTCTCCGGCCAGAGCGGCCTCCGCTGCTCCGTCCGCCGCTCCCCTCGACTCCGACAGCGTCGGCGCTCTGCTGGCCCTCGACAAGGCGATGGAAACGCTCGCGGCCCGCGTCACACCCGCGGTCGTCAACGTCACCGTCACTTCTCACACCAAAGAAACAAACGGCAGGATGCCCGACGACATGCAACAGTTCTTCGGCCAAGGTGGCCCGTTCGGCCAATTCTTCGGTCCGCACATGCAGCAGCGCCAACCGCAGATCGAGCACGGCATGGGCAGCGGCGTGGTTATTTCTCCCGACGGATACATCGTCACCAACAACCACGTGATCGATGGAGCCGTCGACATCCGCGTGACCACCAGCAATCGCCGCGTCTTGAAAGCGAAACTCGTGGGCGCCGATCCCTTGACCGATCTCGCAGTCCTGAAAGTCAACGCCAGCGATCTCGCCAGCGCTCCCTGGGGCGACTCGAAGGAAGTCCGCCCTGGACAAACCGTGCTCGCCTTCGGCAATCCCTACGGATTCCGATTCACCGTCACTCGCGGCATCGTCAGCGCGATTAACCGCGCCAATCCCGATCCCAGCGATCGCACCAAGCCCGGCGAATTCATCCAGACCGACGCCGCCATCAACCCTGGCAACTCCGGCGGCCCGCTGGTCGATGCCCGTGGCGAAGTCGTCGGCATCAACACGTTCCTGATCTCGTCTTCGGGAAGCTTCTCTGGCATGGGATTCGCCATTCCGTCGCAGATTGTCCGGCCCACGGTCGAAGCCCTGATCCGCGACGGCAAAGTCAGCCACGGCCACATCGGCATCGGCATCGCCGACGTGACTCCGGAGAACGCGAAGTTCTTCGACGAGACCAACGCATCCGGCGGAGTCGTGACTCAAGTCGAGCCCGATTCGCCCGGAGCCAAAGCTGGCCTGCAGATCGGCGACGTCATCACTGAAATCGACGGTCAAAAAGTCAGCGACGCCGGCGAACTCCAGGTGCTGGTCGGTCAGAAACAGCCTGGCTCGAAAATCATGCTCAAGGTTCTGCGCGACGGTAAGAGCATGACCGTTCCCGTTACTCTCGAGGAACTGGGAAAGCGCGCGGCGGAGGGCAGTGACGAGCCTGGTAAAGGCGAAGGCAAAATGCATTGGGGCATCGGCCTCAGCGACCTGACGCCTGAGCTGCGCGAGCAAATTCAGGCACCGCGCGAAATCCACGGCGCTGTGATCGAAGAAGTGAAGCCAGGAAGCCCAGCCGACAATGCCGGACTGCAGCAGGGGGACATCATCCTCGAAGTCAACCGCCACAAAGTCCAGTCCGCGAGCGATGTGCAGCAAGCTCTGGCGAACGTGAAGAAGGGTGACGACGCATTGCTGCTCGTATTCTCGGGCGGCGGCAACACCTTCCGGGTGCTCCACTCCCCCGAAGGCGCCTAAACCTGATTGTGCCGCACTCCCTTCGGGCGGAAGGAGTGCGGCACATCGTTCTCGCGGATGAGTCGCGCGTCTGTTGCGAGAAAGCAACGCGTCAGCCTCGCGGCACCTGCGCCAGATTCACCAGGCTCCAAACCACATACGCCGCCAGCAACCCAACCACGCACGCCATCATCAGAGGCCGCTGCGGCGTCTCCAGCAAGTCCGCCAGCACTCCGGAGACAAAGATAAACAAGAATGGAATCACCGCCAGCAAGAATCCCGCACCCCCAACATGCGGATGCGCCATTCCCAAAATCAGAAACAGCACCGCGACCAGCAGCGGCGCGGTGTTGCCAAAGTAGCGTGTGCGGGGCCAAACAGCGTAAGTCACCAGCGCGACCGGAAGCCCCAGGGCGAGCGCGGGACACGCGCGTCCAATCTGCACCGCCACCTGCTTGTAGACTCCCAACACAGTAAATCCGCGCCACGTCGCTCCCCAGAAAATCGCGTGCCGCATGCTTCCCGCAAACGCGTGCGCATGAAAAAAGTACATCGCGAACAACAGAACAAATCCCACTGCGCAAGCCGCCATCCAGATGACAAGTCCAGCCTGCCGCCGCACCGGAGCGACATAGAGCAGAAATCCCAGCGCCATCGGCACCAGTACGATCAGAGAAAACTGCGCCCCCACCGCAATCCCGAGCGCAACTCCCAGCAGTACGATGCGCCGCCAGTTCCACAGCACCACTTCGCGCGGAGCATACAACGTATGCGCAACCGCGATCGCCGTGAAGATCGTTCCAAACGCGCCCCACGCCGCAACGATCTCCGGTTCGGTATGCCACACCGCGCTCGCCTGAATGAGAGAAGGCGAGAAACAGTACAGAGTGAGTGCGATGAACCCTCCGGTGTTGCCGCACAGCCGCCGCGCCACATACCACAGCGACGCGCCCAGAAAGAGTCCGCAGGCCAGGAAGGGAATCCGCGGCAGCCAGCGCCAGTAGGCCGTCGAATCGCTGTCAAAATCGTGCGGCCAGGCCAGCAGCGGCGCGGCGGAGACGACGGACAGCAGCGGCGAATGCTCAGTATCAAAGCCCCGGTCGTCGCCGCGAAATGGATCTTCTGCGGCGTTGCCGGCAGCGTCCAAAAAAGGAGCCCCGGCCACGCCCCGCCCATGCCACTGCTTCCACCCTTCGCTGATGCGCAGCGCTTCCTGACCGTAAGGCTCAGCAGCGGCGCGCAACTCGGCATGCACCAGCCACAAGGCCTGCGCCAGAAAACAAACCAGCAACAGCCCCGCCAGAAACTGCGGCCGTCCGAAACGTTCGCGTGTGAAATATGGACGCATAAGGTCGAGCCGAGTGTTTTACCATGTCGGAGGCTGTTTGCGGAAAGATTGCGAAGCTGATTTTCACGGAGTCCATCCTCCCTTGAGTGAACTCGACGTAAATGCGTTGCGTCGTCGAACCCAGAGTTCAGAGCCAAGCCCGGAGCCGAGTTCACAGCCGAGTCCAGCCCGAGCGCCCTCCGGTCCCACCTTTGCCGCCGCCACTCAGCCCTCGTACGCGCGCACGCTTTTCCTGGGGCCGGACGGCCTGCGTCCCGGTTGGGGTCTTGTGTTCTACGCGGTCGTCTATTCCGCGCTGCGCCAGATATCGTTGTTGCTGGCCCATCCGACGATAGCGCTCTGGACATTCGTCGACGAATGCAGCCTGCTTTTAGCCGCGACCATTCCAGCCGTCGTGCTGGCGCGTGTCGAGCATCGCCCGTGGCGCTCCTATGGCCTTCCGGTCCAGCGCGCATTCGAGCCAGCGTTCTGGAAGGGAATTCTATGGGGATTTTCAGCCATCACCTTGCTCATGGTTGCGCTCTATGAGTTTCACGCCTTCGACTTCGGACATCTGGTGTTGCATGGCCTGCGACTGGCAAAGTTCGGCAGCTTCTGGGCGGCCATGTTCCTGGCGGTTGGACTCTATGAGGAGTTTTTCTTCCGCGGATATTCCCAGTTCACGCTCGCCCGCGGAACCGGCTTCTGGCCCGCTGCGCTGGCCCTTTCGGTGCTCTTCGGATGGATGCATCTCGGCAACCCCGGCGAACAATGGCAGGGTGCACTCGCCGCGGCGGCGATCGGATTATTTTTCTGCTTCACTCTCCGCCGTACCGGCAGCCTCTGGTTCGCCGTGGGTTTTCACGCGGCATGGGATTGGGGCGAGACGTTTTTCTATTCCGTGCCCGACAGCGGAATGAAATCTCCCGGACATCTGCTGAGTTCGTCTCTGCGCGGCGCAGACTGGCTGAGCGGAGGATCGGTCGGCCCGGAAGGCAGCGTGCTCTGCTTCGTGGTCATCGCGCTCACCTGGATTGCGTTTGAAAAGACGCATCCGGCAGCGAGCATTCGCGGCCACCGTGAGATCGTGCCGCTGCCAGCGACAGCAGGTTCCTCGTCGCTGCGCTCCTCGGAATGACAACGTCGGCAAGCCTGCTAGGTTCCGCTTCGGGAGCCTGCCACACTAAAACCGACGGTGCGCGAGCTTCCTTCTTCCCAAACACCCTATACTGGCAACATGACCCCAGAAGCCGACCTGCTGACCCCGTTGCGGCGCTACTGGGGATACAGTTCGTTCCGTCCACTGCAGGAAAAAATTGTGCGCAGCCTGCTCGCCGGACACGACACCTGCGTGGTGATGCCGACCGGCGGAGGCAAGTCCCTCTGCTACCAGTTGCCCGCGGTCGTCTCCGAACGAACCACGATCGTGATTTCTCCGCTGATTGCGCTCATGCAGGATCAGGCGGCGCAACTCGCCCAGATGGGGATTCCCGCCGCGGTCGTGAACAGTTCCATCAGCAACGAAGAACAGAGCCGAATCATCCGGCAGGCGCGCGACGGCGCTTTCCGCCTGCTCTATCTTTCTCCCGAACGCCTGCAACGCGCCGACACCCTCAGCTGGCTGCAGCAGGTGCCCATTTCATTTTTCGCCATTGACGAAGCCCACTGCATTTCCGAGTGGGGACATGAATTCCGCCCCGAATACCGCCAGTTAAGCCGTCTGCGCGGAAAGTTTCCCGATCACCCCATCGCCGCCTTTACCGCGAGCGCCACGCATCATGTGCGGCACGATATTCTGACCCAACTCGAGCTGCGTAATCCCGACAAATATATTGCCAGTTTCCATCGCCCCAACCTGCGCTACCTGGTGCGCCAGTGCGACAGCGTGGAACATACCGCGCTGCTCGTGACCGCGCTGCGCCATTACGACGAGGGCAATGTGATCGTCTACTCGCCCACCATCAACAAGGTCGAAGAGACAGTCGACTTTCTCGAAGACCAGGGAATCGCGGCCGTCGGCTATCACGCCAAAATGGATTCCAGCGATCGCCGCCGCAACCAGGAACGCTGGATGTCGGACGAAGTGCGCGTGCTCGTAGGCACGATCGCCTTCGGATTGGGCATCAATAAGGCGACCGTGCGCGCGGTCATCCATCTCGCGCTGCCCAAGTCAGTCGAACAGTTCTATCAGGAGGCAGGACGCGCCGGGCGCGACGGCAAACCCGCCGACTGCATCCTGCTCTGGCGCAAGCAGGACGCGGGCCTGCTCGGATATTTCGCCAACCAGATTCTCGATGCCGCCGAGCGCGACCGCGCCTGGCAGCGATACCACACGATTCGCGCCTTCGCCGAGTCGGGAAAATGCCGCCACCGCCAGATTTGCACCCATTTCGGCGAGACTCCAAAGTGGACATCATGCGGGGCCTGCGACGTTTGCAAAGCCGCGCCTGTATGGCTCACGGAAAAGGTCACTCCCGCAGCCGTTCGCCGTGCGGTGAGCCCCGGTTCAGGCGGAGTGCGAGTCGTGCCCAGTCCAGTGGCCGACGCCGATCAGGAGTTGCGCGAGTATCTGCGCGAGTGGCGCCGGACGACTGCCAAGGAACAAGGCATGCCCGCCTATGTCGTGCTCCACGACAGTTCGCTGGATGAGATCTGCCACTTGAAGCCCAGTTCGATCGCGGACCTGCTGAACATCACCGGCATCGGCGAGCGCAAAGCGGACATGTATGGTCAAGGAATTCTCTCCGCGTTGCGGAAGTATCGCGAAGGTGCGCGCGCTGCCCCGCTGTCCGAGAAGAAAACAGCTCCGGCACTAGAGACTCTGCGGCTGTTGGAAGAAGGCAAGAGCTTCGACGACATAGCGCGCATCCGCGGGCGGCAGATCTCAACTGTGGTGAACGCAGTCGCCGGACTGGTGGAAAAAGGCGAGTTAGAATTCCGCGCCGACTGGATCGATCGCAGCCGACTGTTGATGATTGAAGCCGCTTGCGCAACTCTCGGTTTGGATCGACTGGAGCGCCTGAAGACGCTGAAAGACGCTCTCCCTCCCGAGATCACCTACGACGAAATCCGCCTGGTGGTGGCGCGTCTGCGCCGCCAGGGGAATCAAAAGCAGGCCGAAATTCTCGCCTAGCCGACGTATAATTCCACCCACACATGGCGCTTTCGGCTGGTTCAAAACCAGGCTTGGTTCTGGGATGTCTCGCCCTGGCATCCTGCATGCTTTGGGGGGGAGGCTGTCGAGCCTCAAAGCCAGTGGAGCCCAAGGACCAAGAGTTGATTTCGACTTTTCACGCCCATCGCCGGGCTTTCGAACAGCTGCAGAAAATGGCGACGGAGGATGCGCGGCGCGGCCGGTACCTGTTGGGCAGCGACCCAAACAAACCCGACCGGCCCAGGCGGGACGAGTACAAGAACCTGATATCCCAGATTCGTCCCGGGCTTCAAGTGGCGATGACTGGGCCCACCGGTACAGTGAGGTTTATGTTTGCCGTTGAGGGCACGGCAATCGGGCCGGGCTGGGCCAAAGGGATTGAGTACGTGCCGGGCGATTATGGCCAGGAGGGCACCCCCCTACCTGATTTAGACAAGGCGGCAAGTCTGCCAGCCCATGTTTACATGCGAGCGATCGAGCCAAAGTGGTTCATCTTCTATCAGCGCGACGAATAGGCGAGCTGCGTCAAACGATGGCCGACGTTTCCGGAGTGACCACCTCTACCTACGACGAAATCCGCCTGGTCGCGGCGCGTCTGCGCCGCGAGGGGAATCAAAAGCAGGCCGAAATTCCCGCCTAACCCACGTATAATTCCACCCAACACATGGCGCTTGCGGCTGGAACGAAACTCGGGCCCTACGAGATTGTCGCGTCCCTGGGCGCGGGCGGCATGGGCGAAGTGTACCGGGCGCGGGATCCGCGCCTGGGCCGCGAGGTTGCGGTCAAAGTTTTGCCTGCGTACTTCTGCCGCGATCCCGACCGGTTGCGGCGCTTCGAGCAGGAAGCGCGAGCCGCCGGCGCACTCAATCATCCCAACATTCTTGCGGTCTACGATGTCGGTACCCACGACGGCGCTCCCTATCTGGTGACGGAGCTGCTCGAGGGTTCAAACCTGCGCGATCGCTTGGCTGGCGGAGCGCTTCCTGCGCGCAAAGCGGTTGAGTTGGCGGTTCAGATTGCGCACGGACTCTCCGCGGCGCATGACAAGGGAATGGTTCATCGCGATCTGAAGCCAGAGAACCTCTTCGTCTGTCGCGATGGCCGCAGCAAGATTCTGGACTTCGGCCTGGCCAAGTTGACCGCGCCCGAAGCCGGCGACGCAACCTCCACCAACCTGGAACTGCAGGACGAGACGGGCAAGGGAGTCGTGCTGGGAACCGCCGGGTATATGTCTCCAGAACAGGTGCGCGGAGAGAAAGCTGACCCTCGATCCGACATTTTCAGTTTTGGAGTTGTGCTGTACGAGCTGCTCTCCGGACAACGGGCCTTCGCCGGACGAAGCGCCGCCGACCGGGCGAGCGCCATCCTGAAAGAAGATCCACCCGACCTGCGGGCCAGCGGTCGAAACATTCCATCTGCGCTGGACCGCATTGTCCGCCATTGCTTGGAGAAAAATCCGGAAGAGCGCTTTCAGTCGGCGCGCGACCTGGCATTCCACCTGGAAACCGCCTCACCAGATTCCGAGGCAACTACCGCTTCGCTAGCGCCGACTCAAAGCCAGAACAAAGCGCGCTTGATCAGGTGGCTGATCGCCTGTCTTGCGATTCTAGCTGCCGCGGGCGCGGGATTGTGGTACGGGGGAAGACAGCGACCGGATCATCGCGCTGTGAAGTTCCTTCGCCTCACCGATTTCGCCGGACTGGAGGACAGCCCGGCATTTTCCCCCGACGGCAAGTCGGTCGCCTTCGTCAGTGATTCAACCGGGTCGCGGCAGATTTGGATTCGTTTGCTGGCAGGAGGGCCGCCTCTTCAGATCACGCACGACGCCGGCAAGCATCTTGAGCCCAGGTGGTCGCAGGATTCCGCGGCTCTCATTTACTACACTCCGCCTCCGGAAGGGGATGCGCAAGGTGCGCTCTGGGAGATTTCTGCGCTGGGCGGCGCGCCGCGCCGCCTGATCTCCAGCATGAGCGGGGCGGACGTGAGTCACGACGGCAAGCGGCTCACTTTTTTCAGACTGAATGGCAAGCAGATGGAACTCGCAATCTCCGACCGCAACGGATCGAATGCGAAGGTTGTGATGCAGGAAGCCGTCAGCTTCAGTTATCGGCAACCGCGCTGGTCGCCCGATGACGGCACTATTGCGTACCTGCACAGTCGCGAAAACTGGGCCGACGATGTCTACGTGGTATCGGCCTCGGGCGGCGCCCCGCGGCAGGTGACTGACGACAATACGCTGATGAGCGGACTGGCGTGGCTGCCCGATGGTTCCCGTCTGCTCTACAGCTCCGCCCAGGGCAGCACAGTACTGTACCTCCCAACCATGCACCTGTGGACGATATCTCCAGCAGGCCGAGACTTGCGTCAACTTACATTTGGCGAAGCTGGAGATGAAAATCCAGACATCGATCGCGATGGACGAATCGTGGTCAGCCGCAAGCACATGCAGTTCGACATTTGGAAGTTTCCGGTGGATGGAGAGCCCGCGGAGAACGTGCGGCGCGCTCTGCAAATCACTCATCAGACCGGGCAAGTTCAGGCTCCCAGCCTGAGTCCCAATGACAGCGAACTGGTGTACCTGTCGGATAATGGCGGACATGGCAACCTGTGGATCATGAAATTGGCGAGCGGCGAGACCCACCAGATCACTTATGAAAACGGCTCAAACGAGGTGATAGGAGTCCCAATTTGGTCCCCGGACGGAAATTTCATCACATTTGCTACTACCCGGCCGTCTGGATTGGGGCGGGGCGTGGGATACTGGCTCATCCATCCCGATGGAAGCGCTCTGCGTTTAGCCATTCCCGAGGGCACCTGGGCAACGTGGTCGGGAGATAGTAAATGGCTGTACTACGCCGAGTCGTCGCCGGTGCGGGATACAGGGAGCTTTCGGATGATGAAGTCTCCGGTGGAAGGTGGCTCCGCGGCTCTCGTACGTTCGGACAACGCACGTGGGCCGGCTGTAGCACCGGACGGTTCGGCGCTGTACTACGTGGTTCCGCTGCAGAATTTGAACGGCTTGCTGGACTACGAACTACGCGTGGCCCGTCCTGAGAACGGACCATCGAAGCTGTTGGCCCGGATTTCCGGGGAGCGCGTACCGATCTGGCAGGGCTTCCAGCCCGTGATTTCACGCGATGGGAAGTCGCTGGCGGTACCTCTCGATGATGAACTGGGAACGAACATCTGGCTGGTGTCGGCCGCCGACGGAAAAGCGAGACGCATAACCGATTTTGGTCAGAAGCGCACTTTCATCGCACGCCGTGTCTCCTGGTCATCGGACGGGAAATGGGTGTTCGCCGCCGTGGGCGAAGGCGATACCGATATTGTTCAGATGGACGGACTTTTGCAGTAGCTATTTGCACGCTGGGTGTACAATTGTCGGGTTCCGGATTTCCCGTCAAATATTTCACCACGAAATATAAGTAGATTTGCCAAGTCTTTGGCATCGCTCGTGACGCTTCCGTGCGGTGACGTACGTTCGTACGTACTTTAAAGCACGTTCGCTCTCCGGGAGGGAGCGGTCATGAGAATCCTGCTATATAACCCCGACAATGGTGTCACCCGCAATTTCATGCCTCACCTCTGGATGTTTCTTCTGCAGTCACTCACCCCGCCCGGCCATGAAGTTCTGCTCATCGACGGCAACGCCAAGCCCATGGATGAGGCGCAGATCGCCCAGTATGTCCGCGACGAGAAGATCGATTTAGTCGGCATTGGGGCCATGACGCGCATGATTGCGAAGGCCTACCGCATTGCCGATGCCGTTCGGGCAACCGGTGTGAAAGTTGTGATGGGCGGACCGCACGTCACCGAACTAGCCGATGAAGCACTGGGCCGCGACGGTGGCCCGCGTCACGCCGATGCCGTTGCTCTCGGCGAAGCCGACGAAACCTGGCCACAGATCGTGAACGACGCCGCGCGCGGCGCCCTGAAGGAAATCTACACGCCGGTCGACGATAACGGCAAAGAGCGCAAGCCGTCGTTGAAACAATATCCCGTGATTCCGTGGGACTCGATCGACCTTGCCCAGTTCAACCTCGTTCCCAAATCCGCATTCCCGCTGCTTAAGAAAGTGGGCGCAGGTTGGGGAACCTTTCGTATTATCCCCGTCGAGTCAGGGCGAGGATGTCCCTACGGCTGCGAATTCTGCACCGTAACTGGATTCTTCGGCGACTCCATCCGCTTTCGCACCAATGAGAGTGTGGTCAATGAACTGCTGTTGTTGAAGGCGCGCGCCCGCACTGAAAAAGGGCAGATCGCCGTATTCTTCATCGACGACAATTTCGCCATCAACGTGAAGCGCACCAAGTCGCTGCTGCGCGACATTATCGCCGCCGGCGCGCAGGTGCACTGGGTGGCCCAGATCAGTGCCAACCTGTTGCGCGACGAAGAACTCATCGACTTGATCGCCGCTTCCGGCGGCAAGTGGGTATTCATCGGCATGGAGTCGATCGATCCGGCCAACCTGAAAGACGTGAACAAAGGATTCAACAAGCCCGGCGAATATGCCGAAGTCCTCGAGCGCCTGGCCAAGCGCAACGTCTACGCCATCACATCATTTATTTTCGGCATGGACAACGACACGGTTGGCGTCGGTGAGCGTACGCTCTCGCAAGTGCGCACCTGGCCCCCTGGTCTTCCCATCTTCGGCCTGCTAACTCCGTTGCCAGCGACCCCGCTCTACAAGCGCCTGGAAACTGCGGGACGCCTCACGCGCGTGAAGCACTGGCAGGAGTTCATTCCCTTCGCCATGGCGCACACTCCGCTGAAGATGTCCATCGACGAGGCCCACGCCGAAGTGAAATACAGCTGGGCGCAGGCCTACAGCCCCGAAGCGCTGGCCCATGCCGTCGATTCGCTCGACGACCAGCCGCTGGGATATCGCATCAACATCTTCATCGCGCGCATGTGTTTCCGCGGAATCTATTTCCCCATGATGGGCAAATTCGCCTGGGTAAAGGTGGTCGCGGAGAACCGCCGCACCATCTTCAAGCTGGTGAAAGAAGCCTTCTTCGGCCGCAAGGCGCGCCCGCGTAGTCCGATGAGCGAAGTCGCCTACGACGAGACGGCACAGGAATCTCACAGTCAGGTCGGTGCGTAGGGCTACCGTTTCAGCGAACAATAAGAGGAAAGGGATATCAACATCCTGGTTGATATCCCTTTCTTTTTGTCAAAACGTTCCGTCAAACATTTTGCACACGCTGGCGCGAGACGGAACGAGCTAAGTCTCTACGAGCGATTTTGCCGCCTCCCGGCCAGAGCGGATGCAGTCCGGCACCCCGATCCCCCGATAAGCGTTACCGGCCAGTGCGAGTCCGGGCAACTGCTGGCGCAGGCGTTCCATGCGGTCGAGACGGTCGAGATGTCCCACGCCATATTGCGCCATCGCCGATCTCCATCGGTAGACGCGGGCGAAAAGCGGCTCCGCGCGCAGGCCGCTGATCTGCGGACCGAAAATTTGCTGCAGTTCGTTGCGCACGATTCCAATAATCTGTTCGTCGCCCAGCGTCCAGACACTCTCCGCATTCCTTCCCGCAAAGAAGCAACGCAGCAGAGCGCGATCGTCCGGAGCGCGATGCGGAAATTTATTGTGAACGAAGGTCACCGCCAGCAGCTTCTTGCCTTCGCTCCGCGGCACTAGAAATCCAAAGCCGGGAGGCAGAGCCTGCCGCACCTCGCGACCATAGCCCAGACCCACGGTGATGGAGGAGCTGTACTGGATCGCCTCCAGTTCGGCGGAAAGCTCGGGACTGACGATGCGCAGCACCTGCGCGGCGGCCGGCGCAGGCAAAGCGAGGATCACCGCGTCGAAGCTGTCGGATTGCATTCCCGCCGAAGCCACCCAGTCTCCCGCCTCGATTTGCAGCGCTTGCACGGGCGTGTTGGTGAGCAGCGTTCCCTTCAGGCGGGGAACGATAGTCTCCACCAGTTGCTGCATTCCGTTCTTCAGCGAAGTAAATAGCGGCGGCGCGACTTTCCGCGGTTCAGCGGACATCTTCTTCCGCGCGGCGAGCATGGCCCGCCCGAGGCTGCCGTGTGTACGTTCCATTTCGGCGAATCGAGGCAGGACCGCGCGCACGCTGAGGTTCGCAGCTTCTCCACCATAGACGCCGGAGAGCAAGGGGTCGACCAACCGGTCAACCATCTCCGAACCATAGTGACGCTCGACGAATGCAGCCACGGATTCGTCGTGATCGACTACGCGCGATGGGTGGAACAGTTCTTGCGACATGCGCAGCTTCGTTTTCCACGAAAACAACGGCGAAAGGCCCGTGGGCACGATCTTCGTCGGCACCATGAACATCAGGCCGTCGGGCATTTCGACAAGACGCCTCTTCGTCAAGATGTAAGTCTTGCGCTCGGCATCGTTGGACCCGATAAGCTGGTCGCCAAGTCCCAACTCACGGCAGAGATCGCTTGCCCAGGGTTTTTCGGTGATGAACGAATCAGGGCCAGCCTCGACGATGCAGCCGTCGATGTTGTCGGTGCGAAGAACACCGCCCAGCCGCTCGCTCGCTTCGTAGAGAACGTATTCGATATCGGCGCTCGCATTCCGGCGCAGCTCTTCAAGTTCGAAGGCCGCGGCGAGGCCGGAGATCCCTCCGCCGATGATGGCAATGCGAGTCATGGAAGGCGGCTTCCGGCTTCCGGCTCTCGGCTTCCGGAAGCCGGCGCGCGGAAGCCGGAAGCCGGTTTCGAATACTCCTGCACGAAGCGCGCCAGGTTCTTCACATTCTCAACCGGCGTCTCCGGCAGAATGCCGTGGCCGAGATTAAAAATGTGACCGGAGCGCCCCGCGGCGCGGCGAAGAATATCTTCCGCGCGCGATTTCAATTCCTTCCAGTCCGCGAACAGCAGCACCGGATCGAGATTCCCCTGTACAGCGCACTTGTGATCGAGCCGCGCCCAGCCTTCATCCAGCGGAATCCGCCAGTCGAGTCCCACAACGTCGGCTCCCGTCTCCTTCATCGCGGGCAGCAGCGTGGCGCTGTCGGTTCCGAAATAAATAATCGGCACTCCTGTCTTCTGCAATTGTTTCACCATGCCCGTGACGTGCGGCAGCACGTAGCGGCGATAATCTTCCACGCTGAGGCATCCCACCCAACTGTCGAAAATCTGGATCACGTCCGCGCCAGCCCGCACCTGCTCGGCGGCGTAGGCGGCGGTGACGTCGACCAGTTTGCGCACGAGTGCATCCCAATCGGCGGGAGAGTTGTACATCATCTTTTTGGTGTGGACATAACTGCGCGATCCTCCGCCTTCGATCATGTAGCTGGCTAGGGTGAAGGGAGCGCCGCAAAATCCGATCACGGGCAGTCGATCGCCGAAATGTTTGGCCACCAGGCTCACCGCTTCGGAAACATATCCGAGTTCGGCGGCACGATCAGTGCGCAAGTTCGCGATGTCTTCCTTACTGCGCACCGGCTTCTCGATGACCGGACCTTCACCCGCGGAAAAATGGAAGGGAAGGCCCATCACTTCAAGAGGCAGGAGCAAGTCGGCAAAGATTATGGCAGCATCGACTCCCAGAAATTCCGCGGCGGTAACGGTGACTTCGGCTGCCAGCGCCGGCTTCTTGCAGATTTCCAGCAGCGAGTGTTGCTTGCGCACGGCGCGGTACTCGGGCATATAGCGTCCCGCCTGCCGCATAAACCAGACAGGAGTACGTTCGACGGGCAGGGATTTGCAGGCGCGAACGAAGTTGGAATTGGGCGCAGACATGAAGGTTGAATGTAGCATTTTTTAGGGGAGCCCGCTGAGATCGGAAAGATCAAGAGCTTAAACACAGAGGACACGGGGGACACGGAGGAGAACCTGGGATTGTAGAATCACGGCATGGTTGGTCGGGCTATCAGTGCGTTGACGATTGCTGGCCTGGCGGTTTGCTTGTGCGGCGCCACTTTTCAGAAAACGACGCCGCCCGTGCCGCCCACCTTCTATAAAGATGTATCGCCGATCCTGCAGGATCACTGCCAGAGTTGCCATCGTCCCGGCGAAGTCGCGCCCATGCCGCTGGTGACCTATGAGCAGACGCGCCCGTGGGCGGCGTCGATGACGCACGCGGTCGAGATGAAGATGATGCCGCCGTGGTTCGCCGATCCCAGGTATGGCCACTTCGCCGACGATGTGTCTTTGACCGATCAGCAGATTGCGACCATCGTGGCCTGGGCCGAGGCCGGAGCACCCGCGGGCGAAGCGCACGACGCGCCCGCCCCGCGAAAATGGGCCGCTGGATGGAATATTCCACAACCCGATCTCGTCGTGAAAATGCCCAAGGCCGTGCCGATCCCGGCGCAGGGCGAGGTCGAATACACCTACGAAATTGTCCCCACGCATTTCGCCAAGGACCGCTGGGTGCAAATGTCGGAGTTTCGCCCCGGCAGTCCGGCGCACGTGCATCACGCGGTCGTCTATATTCGTCCCCCCGACTCGCAGTGGCTGCGGCATGCTCCGATCGGCGAGCCCTTCACCGCGTCGACTTTGAACGATCCGCTGGAACGCCGCGAGGCCCATGAAACCACCAGCGATCTGCTGCTGGTATACGCTCCCGGAAGTTCGCCGGATCAATGGCCGGACGGGATGGCAAAGTTCGTCCCAGCGGGATCGGACTTAGTGTTCCAGATGCACTACACGACGAACGGATCGCCAGACGATGATCAAACCAGCATCGGTCTGGTTTTTGCGAAGGCGCCGCCCCAGCAGAAAGTGATCACCTTGCAGTTAAACGATCACGCCCTCATCATTCCTCCGGGTGCGGAGGACTTTCGCGTCGAAGTGCAGGGTACCCTGCCTAATGACGCCACGCTGCTGAGCCTGTTCCCCCACATGCACCTGCGCGGCAAGCGCTTCGAGTACGACATCGTGCACGACGATGGCAGCGTGGAAGTGCTGTTGCGCGTGAACTATCACTTCCATTGGCAGTTAAGTTACAAGCTGGCCGAGCCCCGCCGATTGCAGGCAGGCACGCGCCTGCGGGCGATTGCATGGTACGACAATTCGAAAAACAACCCGCACAATCCCGACCCGACCAGGACGGTGACCTGGGGCGATCAAACCTCCGACGAAATGATGGTTGGTTTTTTCGATGTAGCCGTGGCAGCAGGGATGGATAAGTGGAAATTCTTCGTACGGCCTCGGGGGACAAAGTAAGGACTGAAATGAATCCGGCCTGTGACTATGAATCACCTGTGGTTGCTAGCGAATTGCGCATGACCGCCCCGCGCCCACCCAGAGCTACAATATTCGCGTGCCCCAACCCACTCCAGAAGATGATCGCAAGCGTCGCCGCCGCGCGGTCTACGCGTCGGAGACCACCGGCCTGCTGGTGATCGCGGTTCTGCTGCTGGTCCTCACGCTGATTCGCTACTGGCGCGATATTCACTGGAGCCTGCGCTGAACCTGGGCCGAATCAAACCCGGCGACCATCAGGAGAACTCCGCGCTCCTGCCGCTTCTGGTGGTGATCCTCGGTCCCACGGCCAGCGGAAAGACGGCGCTGTCTCTCTTGCTCGCGGAGAAATTCAGCGGCGAAATCGTCAACTGCGATTCGGTTGCGATGTACCGCGAATTTGATATCGGCACGGCCAAGCCCAGCGCCGGGGAACGGGCGCGCGCGCCCCACCATCTCTTCGATTTTGTCGAGCCCACTCAGTTCATGACTGCCGGCGAATATGCCCGCCAGGCACGGCAAGTGCTTACCGAAATCAACTCGCGCCAGCACCTGCCCATCGTGGTCGGCGGCACCGGACTCTATTTGCACGCGCTGCTCGAAGGACTTTTCCCTGGCCCGCAGCGCTCGGAAGAGTTGCGTGAGCGTCTCCGTGAAAGTGCGGTAAACCGCGGCCCCGATCATCTGCACCGAGTTCTGCGCCGCCTCGACCGCGCTGCCGCTGAGAAAGTCCATGCCAACGACATCCCCAAACTGATTCGTGCGATTGAAGTGTGTCTGGCCTCGCGCCAGAAGATGTCCGACCTCTGGCAGCAAGGCCGCGACCCGCTGCAGGGCTTCCGCATTCTGCGCGTGGGCCTCGACCCGGACCGCGCCGCGCTCTACGAGCGTATCAACCTGCGCGCCCAGAGGATGTTCGAGACTGGACTGATCGACGAGACGGAAAACTTGCTCAAGAAATACGGGGGTTTAGCGCGTCCGCTGGCATCTCTCGGATACAAGCAAGCGGTCCAGTTCCTGCGAGGAGAACTAACTCGCGAGCAGGCGATTCAATCGGCCCAGCAAGCCCACCGCAACTACGCCAAACGCCAGATGACGTGGTTCCGCCGCGAGCCGGAAGTGCAATGGCTGAACGGCTTCGGAGACGATGCCGGGATCCAGCGGGAAGCTGGAAAGCTTGTCGGGGCGTCTTAGCTTGCTCCGCACAGAACTTGAAAATACCTGTGACCCGCCCTTCTGCTATCGTTTCTGCATGCCCCGAAACTTCCTTTTCATCTGTCTGTTGTTGGCACTGACCGTGCCTGCTCTCGCCAAGGATAAAGATAAAGAAAAAGCCAAGCATTCCCCCGCACCCAGTTCCACGCGGGGCGACCGGTGGGCCGAGAAAACACTCCGCTCCCTTACCGTCGAAGAAAAAATCGGCCAGGTCTTCATGATCTGGTGCCGCGCCAGCTTCCTGAACGTGGAAGCGCCTGAATATCTGGAGTGGCTCCAGTCCATGCAGAAATATCACGTGGGTTCGTTCGCCATGTCGGTGCATCTGGATGGCCCCTTCCTTCTGCGAACCGAGCCCTACGAAGCCGCCGAGTTGCTCAATCGCCTGCAGAAGCAATCGAAGCTGCCTCTGCTGTTCGCGGCCGATTTCGAACGCGGCGTCACCACGCGTCTGACGGGCACTACGAATTTTCCGCACGCCATGGCTTTCGGCGCCGACGGCAAAGTTGAAGACGCAGAGAATTTCGGACGCATCACCGCCGAGGAATCCCGCGCCGTCGGCGTGCACTGGAATTTTTTCCCCGACGCCGACGTGAATTCGAATCCCGCCAATCCCATCATCAACACGCGCTCCTTCGGAGAAGATCCCCAACAAGTCGGCAACCTGGTCACCGCCTACATCAAAGGCGCGCGCGAGGGCGGAATGCTGACCACGGTGAAACATTTTCCAGGTCACGGCGACACGGCGACCGACTCACATCTCGGCGTCGCCAGCGTGAACGGCGACCGCGCCCATCTCGATTCCATCGAGCTTCCTCCCTTTCGCCAGGCCATCGCCGCGGGTGTCGACTCGGTGATGGTGGCGCACGTGACCGTGCCCGCTCTCGATCCCGACCCCAATCACGTGGCAACAATTTCTACAGCAGTTGTTTCCGATCTGCTCGAAAAGCAAATGGGATTCAATGGCCTCATCGTGACCGACGCGCTCGACATGGCCGGCCTGACCCATCTTTTCGCCAACGACATTGGCCGCGCCGCAGTCGAATCTTTCAAGGCCGGAAACGACATGCTCATCATCCCCGCCGACCTGGGAGCCTCGTACGAGTCGATGTTGAAAGCCGTCCGTTCGGGCGAGATTTCGCAGCAGCGGCTGAACCACTCCGTCCTCAAGATCCTGAAAATAAAGGGCCGCCTCGGCCTGAACACGTCCCGCACGGTCGATCTCACCGCCATTGCCAGCACGGTCGGCAAGCCAGAAAACATCGCCTTCGGCCAGCAGGTCGCCGACTCCGCCATCACCCTGGTCCGCGATAACGGCAAAATGCTCCCCCTGAAATCCAAGGGAACCGCCAAGGCCGGACTTCCGTATACCACCAGAGAGGAGACTCACAACCAGGCGTTGGCCGTGCTTTTTTCCGACGACATGCGCACCGAATCCGGTCGCGCTTTTGGACGCGAGTTTCGCACCCGCATTCCGGACGCGCGCGTAATTTATGTGGATCCCCGCGTCGCCGCCGGCATGAGCGACGAAGTCTTGAAGGCAGTCGACGAGGCCCAAACCGTGGTAGCGGCAGTCTATGTGATTCCGGTCGCAGGCAAAGTCGGCAACTCGGTGGCCATGGCCGATGCATCCGGCGCGCTGCTGCAGCAGATCCTCGATCATGCCGCGGAGAAAACCACGGTCGTCGCTATGGGGAATCCTTATTTGGCCAGCGATTTCCCCAAGATTGAAAATTACATGTGTACGTTTTCCAACGCCAGCGTTTCCGAAATAGCCGCGATCAAAGCGCTCTTCGGCGAGATTCCGATTCACGGCCACCTGCCGGTCACGATTCCGAATGTCGCCCAGCGCGGCACTGGCCTGGAACGTCCGGCACAAACTGCCAGCGCCAACGTCAAAGGAGGATCCTCCCATGCGCAGAACTAAGTTTCAGCTCACCAGTATTTTCGCTTTAGGGCTCGCAACCCTGGCCGCCCTTTTCCTGCCCGCCTGCAGCGTCAACGTAAAGAGGGAGCAGAATGGCGAAGACAAGCAGGTCGACATCGACACGCCCGTCGGCGGCATTCACGTCAGCAAAGACGCCAATGTGGCGGACGTTGGCCTGGCGGTCTATCCCGGCGCGCGCCTGAAGCAGGATGATCACGATGGCAACGACAAGAGCGCCAACGTGAACATCTCCAGTTTCGGTTTCGGATTGAAAGTTGTTGCCCTCGAATATCAGTCCAACGATTCGCCCGACAAACTGATCGCCTACTACAAAGACCAGCTCAAGAAATACGGCAAGGTGCTGGAGTGCCACACCAGCCACTTTGGAGTGCATCCGGATGTCAAGCATTCGGATCACTCATCCCACGAATTGACATGCGAAGAGTCCAACGGCAACGACGTCGAATTGAAAGTCGGCACGGAAGAGAACCAGCACATCGTCGCCGTCGAGTCCGATGGAAAAGGCTCGAGCTTCTCGCTGGTGTACGTCCGCACCCACGGCAAAGATGCGGAGATTTAGATTTCGCTCGTAGAGGCGTAGCTTGCTACGCCTCGCCATCCAAGGAGGCACTATGTTTCGCCATCTACCGCTCGCGCTCGCACTGTCCGCAACCCTGACCCTGCCCGTCCTCGCCCAGGATTCTAAAGACAAGAATCTCGACATCCAGAGTTCCGTCGGCGACCTGCACGTCGGCAGCGACGCCGACGCGCGCAAGGCTGGCCTCCCGCTCTATCCGGGCGCGCGCATCAAAACCGGTACCTCGGACGGCGACACTAATCAGGCGAACCTGAGTTTGTTCACCGAAGCCTTTGGATTCAAGCTGGTGATTTCCAACTACGAATCCGACGACGCCCCCGCCAAGATCATCGACTTCTATCGCGACAAACTGAAGAAGTACGGCAAGGTCCTGGAATGCCATACCCAGAAGCATGGCGGAAACGTCGAGGTGCACGATGACGACGACAAGGATTCCAAAGATAAGAAAAGCAAGGAATTGAAGTGCGACGAAAACTCGGGTCCAGTCACTGAACTGAAAGTCGGTACCGAGGATAACCAGCACGCCGTGGCCATCGAGCCCCGCGACGGCGGCAAGGGATCCACCTTCGCCGTCGTCTATGTGCATGCGCGTGGCAAGCAAGGCGACATCTAGCCGAAGCGCTTCAACGAAGGGCACGAAGTCTCACCAAGGAAATGCCTGCCAGCAAGCTCCTTCGTGATACTTCGTGCCCTTCGTGGTTCAAGCCCTTTCTTGCCCGCGCCGTAAACTCAGACCCCGCTAAGCTTGCTGCGCCACTGGAGACTTTCTGCGATACTTGAAAGACGACTCCTCTTGATTTCCTGATGGAAAACCCTTGCTACAAGTGCGGACAAACGGTGGAAGAAGGCATTCCCTTTTGCCCCCACTGCTCCGCCCCGCAGATTCGCGTGGTGCTCGCTGAGCCCGCGCCGCTGCCGCTGGCATTCGCCGCCGCCACAACCTCGTCAGAGTCGGCTGCGCTCCCGGCGTCGCAGACCATCCCGGTCCTTGCCCTGCCGATGCAGTGGTCGCAAGCGCTGAAGCCCTGCGCAATGGCAGCGCTCATTGCATCCGTGGCGATGGTATTAAAGCTCATAGTTCCTCTGATCGCCTTGGTTGGGGCGGGATTCTTCGCGGTCGCTCTCTACCGTCGCAACAGTCCGGGAATTATAGTTCGCGCTGGAGCAGGCGCGCGCCTGGGCGCGCTCTCGGGTCTTCTATGTTCCGCCATGACCGCCGTCCTCGGAGCGCTGCGCGTAACCGTCTTGCATGAAGGAGGGGAGATTCGCAAGTTCCTGCTGGATCTGATCCAGCAGACCGCCTTGCGTTATCCCGATCCTCAGCACCAGGCTGATCTGGAACTTCTCCGCTCTCCTACCGGTATGGTGGCATTGATGATCTTCATTTTGATCGCCGGGTTTGGGCTTTTTCTGACCTTCGGAACATTGGGCGGTGTTCTGGGCGGTGCCGTCCTAGGCCGCCGCGACAAATCCTAAGCCTTCCGCCAGCGGCTTCCGGCGCCCTTGCAGCCGCCCCGCCTGCCGCGTATGATGCACCGTTTGCACATTCTCTAATAAATAAGTCCAATGAATAAACCCGCACGCGGTTCGCTGCTCGGGATCGAACATCTCGACGCGAAGGACATCCTGGGCCTGCTCAAGCTGGCCCGCCGCATGAATCCGCTGAAGGCCCGTCCGCTGCTGCGCGGCAAGCGGATCGTCCTTTTGTTTTACGAAGCCTCCACCCGCACCCGCTCGTCCTTCGAATTCGCCGCGAAGTCTCTCGGCGCCATGACCACCCTGGTGCAATCTTCCGGATCGAGCATCGAAAAGGGCGAGTCGCTCCTCGATACCGGCTACACCCTGCGCGCCGTCGGCGCCGACTGCATCGTCATCCGCCACCCCTCGGCGGGCGCACCGCACCTGATGGCGCAGCATCTCGACATCCCCATCATCAACGCCGGCGACGGTATGCACGAGCATCCCTCGCAAGCGCTCCTCGACACCTTCACCATCCTGAAACACAAAAAGTCGCTCAAAGGATTGCAGGCGACAATCATCGGCGACATTTTTCACAGCCGCGTCGCCCGCAGTGCCTGTCACCTGCTGACCAAGTTCGGAGTGAAGCTGACACTCTGCGGCCCACCGGAATTCGTACCCGACGTTGCCGCCACACTCGCGCCCGGCCTGCGCATCACCCGCCATATCGAAGACGCACTGCGCGGCACCGACGTGATCATGCTTCTCCGCGTACAAAAAGAACGGCTCGCCGGACAGAAAATCCGCCTGCAGGATTACATCGCCCGATACCAGATGACCGCCGCCCGCCTGAAACTGGCCAAGCGCGAGGCCATCGTCATGCACCCCGGTCCCATCATTCGCGGCCTCGAATTGACCGCCGAAGTCGCCGACGGCCCGCAGTCCGTCATCGTCGACGAAGTCCACAACGGCGTCCCCACGCGCATGGCAATCCTCGCGCGGGCGCTGGGGAAGGCAAAATGAGCGATCCGCACTGTCATCCTGAGCAAAGCGAAGGACCTATGCAATTTCTCCGCGGCCAGCACAGTTGCGTAGATCCTTCGCGCAAAGATCGCGCTCAGGATGACAATAGGAGTTCGACGGGGGTAGCTCGATGACCCGTACAGAAACCAAGAGCCTGCTGATCAAAGGCGGCCACCTGATCGACCCCGCGGCGAAGATCAACGCCCCTATGGACATCCTCCTGCGCGATGGCCGCGTTGCCGAAGTCGCCCTCCCCAACAAAACTCGCGGTAATGCCGACGAGAAATTCGACGCCCGCGGACTCATCGTCGCCCCCGGCTTCATCGATCTCCACGTCCACCTGCGCGAGCCCGGACAGAGCTACAAAGAAACCATTGCCAGTGGCACCGCCGCCGCCGCCGCCGGAGGCTTCACCTCGGTCTGCACCATGCCCAACACCGCGCCCGTGGTCGACACGCCGGAGTGGGTCGCATGGCTGCGCAATCCCGAACGCGCCGCCGTGGTTAATGTGTTTCCCATCGCCGCCGCCACCCGCGGCAGCAAAGGCGGAACCCTCACTGACTTCGCCGCCCTGCAGCGCGCCGGAGCCGTCGCCGTCACTGACGACGGCAAACCCATCCTCGACGACGACGTCATGCGCATGGCCCTGCGCCTCGGCGCGGAACTGAATTTTCCAGTCGTGCAGCACGCCGAAGACACGCGCCTCACCGAAAATTGCTCGATGCACGCCGGCCCCACCAGCTTCCGCCTCGGCCTTCGCGCCATGCCCGCCGCCGCTGAGGCGATCATCGTCGACCGGGATGTCACTCTCGCGCAGCAGATTCGCGAATCGCGCCTGCACGTCGCCCATCTTTCCACTTCCGATGCGCTCAAAGCGGTCCGCCGCGGCAAGCGCGCCAAAGCCCGCGTCACTTGTGAAGTCACGCCGCACCACTTCACGCTGATCGACGAGAACGTCGGCGAATACGACACCAACTTCAAAATGAATCCGCCCCTGCGCTCGGCCACCGACCTCGAGGCCATCCTGGTCGCGCTCGCCGACGGCACCGTCGACGCCATCGCCACCGACCACGCTCCCCACGCCGCCCACGAAAAGCAAGTCGAGTTCGAGCGCGCCTCCTTCGGCATCACCGGTCTCGAAACCGCGCTGGCCTTGGCGATCACCAAACTCTACCGCGAACACAAAATTCCCCTGACCCGCATCGTCGAACTGTTCACAGCCGGTCCCGCCCGAGTCTTCGATCTCCCCGGCCGCGGATCGTTGGCCCGCGGCAGCCACGCCGACGTGACCATTTTCGATCCCAAAAAGCGTTGGACCTTCGAAGCTGCGAAGTCGGTCTCGCTCTCGCACAACACTCCCTTCGACGACTGGCTGTTCACCGGAAAAGTTGTCGCGACCATCGTCAGCGGAAGAATTATCTACCGTCCGAATTAAATTTCAAGAAAACGCAGGAGGATCGAATGATTCGCGCCACGCGCTTGGCTTGTCTCCTCGCACTGCTCACCGCCCTTGCATCTTTCGCGACGGCCCAGACCAACAACGGAGCGAACGCGCCGTCGCCGATCCCTTCGACTACAGCTGCCGCGCCCGCGCCGGCATTCGATATCAACGCTGCCGTCGAAGCCTATCTTGCCAAGATGCCGCCCGCACGGCGCGCCCGTTCCAACTCCTATTTCGAAGGCGGCTACTGGCTGCTTCTCTGGGACTTCTTCACCACCGTCGTCGCGATGTCGCTCCTCCTGCGTTTCCGCTGGTCCGCTCGCATGCGCGGCCTGGCCGAGCGCATCACGCGCTTCCGCCCGCTTCAGACGGCGCTCTATTGGATCCAGTTCATCGTTGTCACTGCAGTGCTCACCTTCCCCATGACCGTGTACGAGTCTTATTTTCGCGAGCACAAGTACGACCTACTGAATCAGACTTTCGGCCCGTGGATGCGCGATCAGCTCGTCGGGCTGGCAGTCAGCGTGGTATTAGGAGCGATCCTTGTCGTGCCGCTGTTCGGCCTGGTGCGGCGCATGGGAAAGAGTGCCTGGGTCTGGGGCGCGGTTCTGATGATCGTGTTCTTCGCCTTCGTGAGCCTGATCGCTCCGGTCTACATTGCTCCGCTGTTCAACAAGTACAAGACGCTGGAGGATTCGCGAATCAAAGATCCCATCCTCAGCATGGCGCGCGCCAACGGAATTCCCGCCACCAACGTTTATGAATTCGACGCGTCCCAGCAGTCGAATCGAGTGAGCGCCAACGTCAGCGGCTTCGCCAGCACCCTGCGAATTTCGCTCAACGACAATCTGCTGAAGCGCTGCACTCTGCCCGAAATTGAAACTACCATGGGCCACGAGATGGGCCACTACGTCCTCAACCACGCCTACAAAGGCCTGGTGATGATCGGCGTCGTGATCGTGATCGGTTTCGCATTTCTCAACTGGGGCATCAACTTCGCTCTCGCGCGCTGGGGCGAAAAATGGGGCGTCCGCGGGATCACCGATGTCGCGGTCCTGCCCCTGGCCGTTATCGTCTTCTCGGTTTATTTTCTGTTGATGACGCCGGTGACTAACACCATCACCCGCAGCATGGAATTTGAAGCCGACATGTATGGCCTGAACGCCGCCCGCCAACCCGACGGCGAAGCCAACGTCGATATGCTGCTGGGCGAATACCGCAAACTCGATCCCACGCCGCTTGAGGAATTCATCTTCTTCGATCACCCCAGCGGCCGCACCCGCATCACCGCCGCGATGCGCTGGAAAGCCGAGCACCCGGAAACGGCGTCGGCGGAAGAAATGGCGAGGCCGCTCTTCGACGTCAAGTGAGCGCCTCGTGGGAAGAGGAAGGGCTGCTTAGCTCGCCAAAATCCCCATCCGCTTGCCCACGCTCGCCAGTACTTCCAACGCCCGCTCCAACTCATCCTTGGTATGCGTCGCGGTCATGATGGTGCGGATGCGCGCCTTGCCCTCTGGCACGGTCGGAAACGCGATGCCCGTGCCCAGCACGCCTTCCTTGAACAACTCGCGCGAGAAATCCATGGTCAACTTTCCGTCGCCAATAATAATCGGCGTGATCGGCGTCTCGCTGGCCGGAGTGCTGCGCCCGCCGATATCGAATCCCAGCAGCCCGAGTTCTTTCTTCCAGAAGCGCGTGTTCTCCCAGAGTTTTTCCATGCGCTCCGGTTCGTTCTCCAGAACATCGAAGGCGGCGATGCACGTCGCTGCCACCGACGGCGGATGCGACGTCGAAAACAAAAACGGCCGCGCCCGATGATACAGAAAGTCAATCAGATCGCGCGTGCCACAAACATATCCGCCCAGTGCGCCAATCGCCTTCGACAGCGTTCCCACTTGAATGTCGACGCGCCCGTGCACATTGAAATGATCAATCGTGCCGCGTCCATTTCGCCCCAATACGCCGGACGCGTGCGCATCGTCGACCATCATAATGGCGCCATATTTTTCCGCCAGATCGCACAGCGCAGGCAGGGGCCCGATGTCGCCGTCCATCGAAAACACCCCGTCGCTGATCAGCAGCTTCTTGCCCGGCTCATCTTTGATGCTGGCTAACTGCTCCTCCGCATGCGCAATGTCCTTGTGGCGAAACACCAGAATCTTTGCCTTCGACAACCGCGCCCCGTCGATGATCGATGCATGGTTCAGCGCATCGGAAACGATGAAGTCGTCCTTGCCCAGCACCGCCGAAACTGTTCCCGCATTGGCCGCGAAGCCCGATTGAAACACGACGCACGACTCCACGTTCTTGAAGCGTGCGATTTTTTCTTCGAGCTCCATATGAATCTTCATCGTCCCGGCAATGGTGCGCACCGCGCCCGAGCCCACCCCAAATTTGCGCGTCGCCTCCAGCGCCGCCTCGCGCAACTTGGGATGCGTCGTCAGCCCCAGATAATTATTCGACGCCAGGTTGATGACTTTCTTCCCATCAAACGTGCACACCGCCGCCTGCTCATCATCCAGCACGCGCAACTTGAAATGCGTCCCCTTAGCTTTGAGCTCGTTGAGTTGCTCAGTCAGATAAGAGAGCGGATTGGTCCTGCTTGCCGTGGTCATTTCACGCCTCGGAACTTCTTTGCCGCGGATTCACGCGGATGAACGCTGATTTAACAACCAACGAATCAAATCTAATTTGTCATCCTGAGCGCGCCTTCTGCGCGAAGGATCCCTGCAAGTTGCCTGCCGGAGCGGCGTTCCATTCAACGCCTTGGATTTATCCGTGTTCATCCGCACAAATCCGTGGCAAAGAAGCTACCGCACACCATTCGGATATACCAGAATCTTGCTCGCTTCCCCCGTTTTCAACCGCTCCATTGCCTTGGAGAAATCCTTCATCGGAATGCGATCGGTGATCACCGGATGCAGATTCAGTTTGCCGCTCTTCAACAGCGCCGTCATCTGGTACCAGGTCTGGTACATGCGCCGCCCGTTGATGCCCTGCACCGTGATGCCCTTGAAAATAATGTCCTCGGAAAAATTCAGCGAGATCGGCTTCGAGGTGAGACCGAGTAATGAAATTCTCCCGCCGCGCCGCACGATGTCAAACGCCGTGCGAATCGAGTCCGGATGCCCCGCCATTTCCAGCACCACATCCACGCCCAGCCCGCCAGTCTTCTCCATCACTATCGCGTGCACATCTTCCTTCGCCGGATCCAAAACGTAATCGGCGTTCATCTCGCGCGCGACGCGAGCACGGTGCTCGTTGACTTCAATAGCAAACACCGATGTCGCGCCCACGGCCTTGGCCACCGCAATCGCGAACAGGCCGATCGGCCCGCAGCCCGTGACGGCCACGGTCTTGGCCGCGATCTCCCCCGCCAGCACCGTGTGTACCGCATTTCCCAGCGGATCGAGAATCGATGCGTACTCCTGCGGAATCGCAGGATCGAGTTTCCAGATATTCGATTCCGGAATCACCACGTACTCGGCAAACGCGCCGTCGGCGTCCACGCCAATGATTTTTACGTTCTGGCAAATGTGCGCTTCGCCGGTGCGGCACTGCAGGCACTTGCCGCAGGCCACGTGCATCTCGGCGGAAACGAAGTCACCTTCTTTCACGCTCGTGACCTCGGCTCCGAACGCGGCCACCTCTCCGCAAAACTCATGTCCCGGAATCAGCGGTGGATGAATGCGGTTCTGCGCCCAGCGATCCCAGTTATAAATGTGCAGATCGGTTCCGCAAATCGACGCAACCTTCACTTTCACCAGCACGTCGGTGCGCCCGAAAGCGGGAATCTTCACCTCACGAATCTCCGCGCCCGCCGCCGCTGCCGGTTTGACCACCGCCAGCATTGTTCCAGAAGTAATTGCCCCAGCCATAATTGCCACCTGCTAAGTTCGATGCCAAAACTGAATCAAACACAAAACGTTTGATTCTAGCACCGGCAGCCGCTCCGGGAAGCGCATCGCTTTACCTCGCACACCGCAAACTCGCAAACCGCAGCTTTGATAACGGCATCGAAAGAACGGCGTCCTTCGAATCTTGTCGAACTGCGAGGTTGGAATCTGTGCGCACTTTTGTTTTTGCAATTCTGCTGATCTACGATAGTGTTCTCTCCGCCGCGGCGGCGGCCCCGGTAGCGGTGCGTCATAAAGAAGGATTGCTTCACGGTTTCGTCGTACTGAGCACCCTCGACGGCACGCCCATCGCGGACGGCGATCTCACCGAGATTCCTCAGGGCAACAACATCACGAGCCGCCTGGACTTCCACTTCAAAGACGGTTCCCGGCAAGAAGAAACCGTCATCTTTTCGCAACGCGGTGTCTTCCGCCTGATCAGTTACCGCCTGGTGCAGAAAGGTCCGGCCTTTCACAACGACACGGAGATGTCGATTGAGCCTGCTACCGGCCAGGTTACGGTCCAATACAAGGACAACGACGGGAACGAGAAAACAGAGAAAGAGCGGCTCAAGCTGCCGCCGGATCTCGCCAATGGCCTGGTCCTCACTTTCCTGAAGAATTTGGGGCCCGACGCGCCACCCATCGAAGTATCGATGGTATTAGCCACTCCCAAGCCGCGCCTGGTGAAGCTCGCGATCAGCAGCCTGCCAAAGGAGCCTTTCTCGTTGGTGGGATCGAGCCGGGAGGCTCTACATTACTCGATCAAAGTCAAAATCGGGGGAGTCGAGGGTTTGGTCGCACCCTGGCTGGGAAAGCAGCCTCCCGATTCGCACGTCTGGATTCTTGACGGCGAATCTCCCACCTTCGTTAAATCGGAGACCCTCTCCTACATCGGCGGCCCGATTTGGCGCACCGAACTGGTAGCGCCGGTTTGGCCAAGGTCCGCGACCGCGGAATCAAAAAATGCGGGCGCAGAGAAACACTGATGCGCCCTCTTCCACAATCAGTAGATGCAGCCCCGTCCTCACGCCACGGCGAGTTGGATGATGGTTGCGTTCTCCGCCTGTGTCCTGTCGAGAGTTGCGCCAAGTCAGCCCTCAGCGCCAGTTTCGCGTCAGCAATTCACCCGGCGCCTGGTTGCCGCAGCCATCGAGCGCACGCACCATTCCGTGCGCAACGTGGAAGAGCGGCGCTTCAGCGCCGCGTAAGGCTCGAGCCCTGCAGGGCTTTAAGCCCCGGTCGATCGTTTTTCGGCGGAGCAATGGACCGCGACCACAGAGGCTAAAGCCGTCTCCGAATTCATTCCCTCTCGCGGCCCTCGAAGGGCCGCTCTTCCACGGTCCTGAAGAAATCGGGGGGCAGCCGTGAGCCGGAGTTGCTGAGTTGCTCAAGACTTCTGCGCCTTCGGCGCCACCGTCTTGAATTCCTCCGATTTCCCCCGCGGAATGGACAGCGTCTTCCACTCGCTCGACCGCAAATGTTTCGCCAGAAAAACGATCTGCCCCACATGCGCCGCGTAGTGCGCAATCTGCCGGTTGATGGCCTGAAGCACAGTATGCGGCTCGCCCCGAATCGTGACCGTACGCATCACATCTTCCGGCTTGAGCGTCTCAATCGCAGTCAAGACGCAGGCCCACCCTTCTTCCCACCACTTCATCACGTCAGCGCGAGTGATCGACTGCCTGACTTCAAACTCGCGATCGCGGAAGCGATCCGGCTTCTCGCCGTCGCTGATCAGAAAGTCGGTGAAGCGCGAGCGCATATTCCCCGCCAGATGCTTGACCAGAATCGCAACCGCGTTCGACTCGGGATCGAGCGTGACGAAAAAGTCTTCCTCGTGCAGTTGCGCCATCGCACCCTCGCCCATGCGCTTGTGCCCGCGCATCTGCCGCCGCGCTTCCTCGAGATAGTGTGCCGCGAGATCGACTGCCATGTTTCTACTCCTCCAAAATCTTAAATCGCCGGGGTCGGTGGGGGAACAATCGGATAGGGCGCAACAACTGTAGTTGTCTGCGGTTCCAGTTCGAATTCAAAGCCGCCCATCCATTTGGCGAGCACGTTGTATAGAAAGGCGCCAATCGCTCCCGTCACAAATCCCATGGCGCCATAGATCAGCGGCATCAGAACGGCGAACGCGACGCCGAAAATTCCCATAAACGGCATCTTGTCCTGGCCCGCGAACGATCCCATGAGTCCGATCAGCAGAAACATCGGGGCAAAGATCAGTCCCAGGCAGCCATAGAGCAACCCCATGATCCTGGCGACCGACATGACTCCCACAGACTTGAGGATGTACATAAATTCTCTTCCTTTCCGATCAGATTCTTACATCGGGCCCCAACCCCCGCCCCCGGGAGTTTCAATCTTAATCCGTTCGCCACTCCGCAGACGCGTGCTGAACTTCGCCGGCATTTCATCGACCGACCCATCGCTGCGTGTGATGAAAGTCTTTCCCGGCGCGCCGTCCGCGCCACCGGACAATCCCCACGGCCCACGCGAGCGCCGGTCGGCGAGCAGAGTCACTTCGCAGTCCGTGAGCACTTCAATCTCGCGCACGATCCCGTCGCCGCCGCGAAATTCTCCCTCACCGCCGCTGCCAGCCCGCAGCGAATATTTTCTCACTCGCAGCGGATACGCATACTCCAGCGCCTCCGCCGGAGTGTTCAACGAATTCGTCATGTGCGTGTGCACACCAGAAACGCCAGCCTTTCCGGGCCGCGCGCCCATCCCGCCCGCGACCGTTTCGTAGTAAGCGAACGGTTCGCCGGTTCGTGGATCAGTCCCGCCGATGGTCAGATTGTTCATCGTCCCCGCTGCCGCCGCGGGAATGCGATCCGGAATCGCCTCCGCCAACGCCCGCAACACTACGTCGACAATGCGCTGCGAAGTTTCGACATTCCCTCCCGCCACCGCCGCCGGAGGCCGCGCGTTCACGATGGTCCCTTCCGGCGTAATTACCCCGATCGGCCGCATCAACCCCGCCGCCGCTGGAACATCCTCCGCCAACAGGCAGCGAAAAACATAGAAGCAAGCAGAAAAGGTAATCGCTGCGACCGCATTCACACTTCCCTCAACCTGCGGATCGCTGCCCGTAAAGTCGACTGTGACCATGTGCTTTGCAGCGCCGGCGTCCTCGGCGGCTGTCGCGGCGGCATCTTGCCGTCGCTTCTCGCTCGCACCGCGAACCTTCACCGTCACCGCAATCCTCACCACCCGCTCCCCAATCCCATCCCCATCCAGAAAATCCTCCGCCCGATACTCCCCCGCCGGCACGCTCCGCAAGAACGCCCGCATCAATTCCTCGGAATACTCCAGCAGATCGCCCGCCGCCCGCCGCGCCCGCTCCACACCATAACGCGCACAAACTTCGCGTAGTCGCTCCGCCCCCGTGTGACACGCCGCGAGCTGCGCCCCCAGGTCTCCCTCGCGTTCCTCCGGAGTGCGCACGTTGTTCAGCAGCAGGGCGAGCACATCCGCATTCATCGCGCCCCGCCGCATCAATTTCACCGGAGGAATCCGCACGCCCTCCGGATAGATCTCGCGGCACAGCCCCATCGATCCGGGATGAGCTCCGCCCACATCCGCATGAT
>Ga0210395_10000108_pt1 | contig 64437 bp, 60 predicted proteins | sample IncBWH4OmetaG_FD_150861 | JGI IMG/M metagenome (GOLD analysis project Ga0210395, IMG submission 150861) | Forest soil microbial communities from Barre Woods Harvard Forest LTER site, Petersham, Massachusetts, United States - Inc-BW-H-4-O ...
CTTGCTGACATACATCTGTTCGAACGGTAGCAGGCTGTCCTCGAGTACCTTCACGGCCCGCAACGCGCCGTATTTTCGACCCGCCGGCAAGCAAGCTGCTCCCCCACGCGCTAGCGCAGGCAGAAATCGGCGTTTTAGCCACGGTGGCAGGCGCTGGTAGTGTTCGGCAAAACGAATGCCTTGGTGGCTGGTATAACCCAGGAAGAGTTCATCGCCGCCATCGCCGCTAAGAATCACAGTCACGTGCTCCCGCGCCAGTTTGGAGACGTAGTACGTGGGAAGCGACGAGGAGTCTCCAAAGGGTTCATCAAAATGGTGCACCAGGCTCAACACCGTTTCGGGCAAATGTGCCTTTAAGTCGCCCTCGCTCAGATGCAGTACGTGATGATCTGTCTCGAAATGGCTCGCCACAGCCTGTGCATCGCGGGATTCATCCCACTCCGGCCGATCAAAGCCGATCGTGAACGTCTTGAGCGGTCGCAGACCAGCTTTGTGTGCGTAGGCCACCACCGCACTGGAATCCAGCCCACCGCTCAGAAAGACGCCCAGAGGCACTTCGCTCATTAGCCGGATGCGGACACTCTCTGCAAGGAGCGAGTCCAATTCTTCCACCACCTCCCCAACCGGCCGATCCGCCGGATCACTCTCCTGGAACTTCAGTTGCCAGTACCTGCTAATCGTGGTCTCACCATTTTGATAGGTGAGCCAGTGCGCCGCAGGCAGCTTCCGGATCCCCCGAAACATGGTGCCCGGCTCAGAAATGAATCCCTGTCGAAAATAGGGGACGACCGCTTGCGGGTCCGGTTCAGCCAACTCTGGGGCAGCGGCAAGAATGGCTTTAATCTCCGATCCGAATACCAATCGATGGCCTTGCTGTGCGTAGAAGAGAGGTTTTTTGCCCAGGCGATCGCGTCCCAGTAGCAGACGTCGCGTTCGCTGGGCCCACACAGCGACGCCGAACATGCCTCGGAGTCCGGTCAAGCACTCAGCACCTTTTTCCTCATACAGATGCGCGATGACTTCGGTATCTGAGGAAGTATGGAAGATATGCCCGCGTGCGATCAGCTCCGAGCGCAAATCAAGATAGTTATAAATTTCGCCGTTCAGAACAACTTGAACCTTGCCATCCTCGCTGGCGACAGGCTGGTGGCCGCCGCCAACATCAATAATGCTGAGGCGTCTGATCGCCAGCCCAACACCATCGCGAACAAAAAACCCGCCTTCATCGGGGCCGCGATGCCAAATCGCATCTGTCATGCGCTCGAGCGTGCGCCGTATTTCCGAACTTGACATCACTGGATCTACAATTCCGGCTATGCCGCACATAAAAGTCCGTGTCGAACCACCGATGAGGATGACCTAAAAATGAAATGCCGTTAAGCTAGACTTAAAGCGGAATTCCGCTGCTGATCTTCTTTACATATTCGATGCATGGCCGCAAGGAGACCAGCGATCAGCCATAGCAATTGTTGAATGGGGCGATCCGTGAAAATATCCACGCCTTGATGCAGCATATGACCCGCTACGCCGGCCATGAACGCGAGAGCGAGCGGGGAGAGCAAAGGGTCCCCGAAGTTCCAGCATTGCCAGCCCTTGCGCAAGGTGCCGAGAAGGAAGGCAAGGTAGGCCAAGAGGCCGAAAATGCCTGTCTCGGTCCAGACCAATAAGTACGTGTTGTGAACGGTATACAGCCATTCGCTGCGAAACTCTGAAGTCAAATAACGATCCATAACCACCGTGAAATTGTTGGCGCCGATTCCGAAAATAGGATGGTCCCCGATCATCCGAAAAGCCAGTCTGTTCAAAGGAATCCTCGACTCTGCGGAACCCTTATCATCCCCGAGAATGCGGGAGGAAATGAGGTCATGAAAAGGCAGATAGACGATTGTCAGGATGACAAGGGCTGCCGTGAGGATTTTCAATGAATTCCGGCGCCGGCGCCAAGTGAAGGAACAAATCAGGGCGATAGCCACGGCGAGGGCAATCCATCCTCCACGCGAGAACGTCAGAATCAGAGCGATGCTCCCTGACGCCAATACGGCCACTGCCAGCCATTTGCCTGCGATCTTAATTTGTGTCAGAAACAATCCGATCGCGAGAGCTAGCAGGATGCTTAGATAGGCGGCCGCAGCGTTGTGCGAGCCCACGGTTCCGCCAATTCGCATCGTTCCGGCTAGCGGATCCAAGTCTGCGTTGATGTGAATCGGCCCGTCCCATGCGGTCGCCGGCGTAACAAAAAGCCTCATCGCGATCATGACGACGCTTTCGAGAAGACAGCCGGTCAGGAGCATGTACATAACGAAGGTGACATCTCGCCGAGTGCGAATCGCATTGGCCACGTAGAAGTAGACTAGGCACGATTGAGCCACCAGGAACACTTCAAAAAAGGCCAACTCGGCGTCCTGGGCGACCACCATCGAGATCACCATCGTTGACAAATACAACAAGAGAGAGAAATTCATGTGAAGCGGGGCTCGCGCTTTTGAATCTCTCTTCGTTAGGATCCGGACTAACCACGACAAGTAGAGGCCGGTTAGAGCTACGGTTGTGGCGGATAGATTCCATCCTCCCAAAGCCCCCATCAGGGCGTTTGTCTCGTGATAGAAAAGGTGGGTGCCAAATTGAATGGGGATATCCAGGATGACGACAGCAAGAAGAACCTTCTGCGTGCTCTCACTCATCAGGAAGGCCCAAGGACTGAGAAGCGCGATTATCAGTGAATCCGTACCCAGCGCTCTCATCCCTCGGTTGGGGCTGAATTGCTCGTCGGCCGCTTTCGGCGAGAGTTGCCAGTCGCCTGCGCACAGTGCCGAGTTTCTTTTGGGCGATTGAAGTAATCCGCCGCTTGTTGGCCGTGATTGCATTTTTGCCGGACTCATCTCCCTGAACTGACAGGATTGGAAAAGATCTTCGATCCTGACTGGCCATTGGCATTTGCAGACATGAATTCGCGAATGGCTAGGGCAATAAACTCGAGCTGCTCTGATGTCAACTCCGCATACATCGGCAAGGAAAGAATTCGTCGGGCAAGTCCTTCGGTGACGGGAAATTGGCCGCGCTTGTATCCGAGATCTTTATAGGCCGGCTGCAGATGGATCGGGATCGGATAATGAATGCTTGCGCTTATACCCCTGCTTTTGAGGTGCTCCCTCAAAGTGTCGCGATGCTCGGAACAGATCACATAGAGATGCCACACGGATTCAACTCCGCGCGTTTCCGCGGGAGCTACAACGTCCGTGCCCTCCAGGAAATCGTGATAGAGCTTGGCGTTGTATCGGCGGGCGGCATTCCACTTTTCCAGATATTTCAGTTTCACTCTGAGAATCGCCGCCTGCAGCGTGTCGAGCCTGCGGTTGTAACCTCGGAAGAGGTGGTGATACTTCTCTTTCTGGCCGTAATTACGAAGCATTTCCAGGCGTTTTGCGACCTCGCGGTCATTGGTGACAACCATGCCGCCGTCCCCATAGGCGCCCAAGTTTTTCCCGGGATAGAAGCTGAAGGCCGCGGCATCCCCCAGTGATCCGGCGCGTTTTCCTTTATAACGGGCACCGTGGGCTTGGCATGCATCTTCGATGACGACTATCCCAAATTTCTCGGCGAGCTGCCGGATGGGTCCCATGTGGGCAGGGTGACCATAGAGGTGCACGGGAAGTATGGCCTTGGTCCGCCGAGTAATGGCCTTGGCGATCCCGGCAACATCGATCGTGGAGGTGAGTGGGTCCACATCCACGAGGACCGGCTTCGCCCCAGCATGGGAAATCGCCAGCGCCGTGGCGATGAAGGTGTTCGCCGCAGTGATCACTTCGTCGCCAGGCCCGATATCATAGGCGCGAAGAGCCAGCTCCAGAGCCGACGTGCCCGAGTCCACTCCGACCGCGTACTTAGCTTCGCAAAACTCGGCAAACTCCTCCTCGAAAAGGTTTACTTCCCGCCCGAGGATGAAGTCGGCTTCCTGGATTACTCTAGACGTCGCCTCATTGATCTCCGCGGCGATCGTGCGGTATTGAGCCGCAAGATCAACGAACGGCACTTGCGGCTGTTTTGGTTGCATCAACATTTGCACGGACATAGTCACCTTTGCTTTCTACCTCAACTTGGAGTCCTTTGCATTCGATGGATCGGTTCACTGCTTCGAGCACGCTTACCACATCCCGGCCTTCCACGCCGCTGCTGATGGGCCGTTTGCCCGTTCGCACGCAGTCCAGAAAATGACGGCACTGGTGCTTCAGAGGTTCGACAGGTTCAATGCGGGGACTGATGATGTCTCCCTCCCGGATCTCGAACCGGAACTCGCCATAATTTAGCGGCTCCTGCTCCACGGTACTTACCCCCTTCTCAAACACCCGCACCTGTTCAATCCCGTTCAGGTCATTGAAGACGATCCTCTTGTCACTCTTGACCACAACGACTTCGCGTGCTTTGTCGGGATCGGCCCAGCTGACGTGGACGTGAGCGAGAACGTTTTCTGGATAGCCCAGCGAGATGAAACCAACATCGTCGCGGCAGTTTCGCAGTACCTTTCCTCCGACCGCGCTGACCCATTGCGGGGTGCCATCAAGAAGGTAATTGAAGATCGCTATGTCGTGGGGTGCGAGGTCCCAGAGAGCGTTGACGTCGCGGCGGATGGGTCCCAGGTTGGTCCTGCGCGCGTAGAGATAGTAGACCCGGCCACCGCCGTTCTGAACGTATTCCTTCACCTTGCGAACGCCAGCGTTGAACACAAAGGTGTGCCCCACCATCAATATCGCGGACTTGGATTCCGCCAGTTCAATCAGCTTGTCGGCCTCGGCCGTCGTCGTGGTTAGCGGCTTTTCGACGAGAATGTGCCTGCCCGCCAGCAACAACCGCCGCGTAACATTGAAGTGCGTCGTGGCTTCCGTGCAAACGACCACCGCGTCCACTTCTTTCTGCGAGGCTGCATCGTCGACCTGCGTGGTCAGATAGACTCCCGGAAAGCGTCTCGAGACCTCTTTCAGACGCTCGGCGCTCTGGTCGCACACGGCAACCACGCGCGATTCCACGAGTTCGTTGAAGATTCGCACGTAGTTCATGCCCCAATAGCCGCATCCTATGACCGCAATGCCCAGGGGTTTCGCGCCCAGGGGATTCTGCTTCACTCCTAGTGAAAGGATTGCGGAGTTCATTCAGCACCTCTTCTAGATATGACTGCGGGGATGGTAAGAAATAGAATCTTGAGGTCGTACGCGAACGAGGCCTTGCCAATATATTCCAGGTCCATGCGGATCATTTCCTCAAAGGAAACCTGGCAACGCCCCTTCACTTGCCAAAAGCCGGTGATTCCAGGTAGCGCCGCAAGTCGTTTGTGATGCCCGTTGCCGTAGCAAGCCACTTCATATGCAGGTACAGGACGGGGCCCCACAAGGCTCATGTCCCCCTTCAACACATTGACCAGTTGCGGCAGTTCGTCCAGACTGTATTTCCGCAGAAGACCGCCGATACGCGTCACGCGGGGATCGTTGGTGAGTTTGAATTTCCCTCCGCTTTCAGCTGTGGCTTGGGCGCGCCCTTCGACGAACTCTCGTATGTACGCCTCGTGCACGGAAGGATCGGCGTTCTCTATCATCGAGCGGAACTTGTACATCGTGAAATCTTGGATCACCCAGATTGCTTGTCTACCCAGCCTCTGGCGTTTCGCTCCCACACGTTTCTGGGTGAACACCACCGGCCCAGGCGAATCCAGCATGATCAAGACCGTGATCAATAAGAGCAGCGGTAGAAGTACAATGAGCGCAAGGCTCGCCAAAATCACATCGAGGCATCTCTTGCCTAGATGATAGAGATTGCTTTCCCTTCGTTCCGCTACGAGTGCAATGCGACTCGGCCACTGCCAGGTTTGTTGTCCGGCCATCTTAGTCAACCATTCCCTTCCGATGTGAGGTCAGTAGCTTGATTGGGCAGGTTTTCTCTTCCGAGCAACTCCGTGGGCGAACGCCGGGAGCTGCGAGGCGACACTCGTCTGGACTCTCAATGAATCAAAGAGTGCGTGGGACTAGATATTTCTGCGCTGGATACTGCAGACTTTTCTCAAAGCCGGCGATATATCGCCTCAGGAATTGGGAAGGTGCGGTTGTTCAACACTACTCCAAGTACGCTTACGCCCGCAGCCGCCAGATTTTCCTTCGCGCGCCGGGCGGTATCCCGACGCGTGGAATTTGCTTCCAGCACAAGCACAACGCCGTCGGCCCACCTGCTGAGCAGTATGGAACTCGTTTCCAGCCGTATAGGGCCCGAATGGATCACCACATACCTGAAGTGGTTACGCAGTTCCTCCATTCTCAATCGCAAGCGATCTGCCATCGCGGGAAACCGCAGCTCGGCAGCCGCTTTTCCGCTCGGCATCAGCCACAGATCCGGCTCCAGGGTCTGTTTAGCAAAATTCTCTATGGGGCCGCTTTCAGTCGTGGCCTCGGCAAGTCCATTTACGTTTTCTGCACTAAAGTACTCATGTACAGAAGGTGCGCGGAAATTTGCGTCAACCAGACAAACTCGCCCTTCGCCGCGGGCTGCAAGTATTTCTCCAACGCGGGTGCAAGTTGACGCACATCCCACTTCCCCGTCTAACCTGGAAAAAAGCACGGCCCGAGGTGAGCCGTGATCTGTCCTGGGGAAAACGCGCTGAACCAGCTTCATTGCCTCTTCACGAGCGAGCGCCTGTACATCGACTCCGGCATGGTTGTTGCGCGCATGGAGTCTCCTTCCCCATCGGTCTGCCGCCGCCTTGATCCCGTCAACCCATGGCAAAGACCAAGAGGCCTTCTGGACAGTCCTCCGTGGAGTCTCTATCTCCACTCTTGGCGGCGCTTCACGGGCTGCTACGGCGGAATATACGTTTGTACTCCTGCCGTCGTTAAATGTCTTAGAGAGAGGAGCACTCTTTGTGCTTCCTTGCGTCACTCCGTTCCCGGTGTGCTTCCGCGGCTCACTGATCGGGCTGCTCGGATTTCTGGAATTTCGATATTCACCTACTGGAACGGCTTTTTGAGGACTTGCTGATTCAACTTCTTCATTCACATCAGAACTGACTTCAGAATACACGGCAAGAATCGGGCTTGGCGTTTCACTCGCCGTTTGAAACACATCAGGCAAAGACGCGTTCTGCAAGATTTTCCAGCGAGCCGCCTTGTCCAACTCAGGATTTGAATCGGCATTCGCGGCTGGAACAGCCCCCTTCGATTGCCGGGCCGTTCGGAACAATTCTTCCTCATTACCAATTTGCTGGAGAAGTTCGAAATTTTTGCTCATAAAGTCTCGGATCTCCGCAACGCGAATTCAACAAACGTCCCCCGTCGTCCATCTCGCTCCTTCACTTCGTCGGCGACGTGGGAAGGCGAATCTCTTGACCTGCATGAAGATGCTCGGGGTTTTTCAGGCCGGGATTCAGTTCGCGGATCTTGGATAGGACGGCACTGTCGTATCGCCCCAGCGTCGAGAGACACAAATCGCGCAACGTGTCTTGCGGTTGGATTACATACACGTATGAAGCGGCCGGATTCCTGGCGGGGCTATTTTTCGGAATCTCCTGTCCTGCAGAATTCCGCAGTGCCGTACCCGATGGCACGTCGGTCAGGCTACTAAAGGCGGCCGTTGCCGTGCTCTCGGAATTCGGATGTCTCACGCTTAGCTGTCGTAGCGTACCTGACCCACTCCGCGCTCCTACATAAATCGCCATGCCGCCAAACAGGAGGACAATTGCCGATGTTTGAAACAACCGCCGCCGGATAAGACTGTCCCTAAGCCAGCCGTATGTATAACGCGCGAACGGCGCAAGACCCCGGCCCGGGCGCGCGAGTGACCGCCCTTGCTCCGTTCGTTGGGCAAAAGGAGCGTCAATCGACAAGTCCCTTGCTGCTTCCTTCACCAAGTCGGAATCAATTTGGCGCTCTTGCCGCGCGCATCCCAACGACAGCGCGTTGAAGCAAATGTTGTTGATGAGCCGCGGGATTCCCCGGCTGCGCTCCGCGATCAACGCAAACGCCTCGCGCGTAAACAATTCATTGCCTTCATATCCTGCAACCTCGAGACGATGGCCAACATATCGAACGACCTCGCTGGCAGGAAGTGGTTCCAATCGTGACTGAATCGCAATGCGTTGGCGGAGCTGCGCCAAGCCGGGACGCGACAATCGCTCTTCTAGCTCCGGTTGTCCCGCCAATATGATCTGCAGCAGCTTCTTGTCCGGCGCTTCAAAATCCGAAAGCAGGCGAACGGTCTCCAGCACTGTATCCGAAAGATTTTGAGCTTCGTCAATAAATACGACGACTCGCCTCCCTGCCTTCGTCTCGCGATATAGAAATTCGTTCAGCTCCGAATGCATCCGCACGATATCTTCGCCGTCGCTTTTGAGTCCAAGGTCATCCAGCAAGTAACGGATCAGTTCGCGCGAATCGCATTGCGTTTGAAATAGGAATGCGCTGTGGACATAACCTTTCCACCGCTGTAGCAGTTGGAACAGAAGCGTCGTCTTGCCCATTCCAGGTTCTGCCACAAGCGAGAGAAAGCCACGCCCCGTTTCAATCCCGTAGAACAGAGATGCGAGGGCCTCGCGGTGTCCCGGACTGAAATAAAGGTAGCGCGGGTCCGGTGTTACTCCGAACGGTTGTTCACGCAACCTATAGAAATCGAGAAACATAGTTTCTAATCGCCATTCTTCGGGAACGCTGCCACCACTGGAGCGCCCAGGATTGATTCAACCTCTTCCGGTGTCCTAATTGAGGGATCCCATCTGTCCACGACAAACGCTAGCATCACGCTCGCAAGACTTGCGAATAATCCCCCCAGAATTACTACCAATACCCATCGGGCTTGCGGCGTAAAGGGCACGGCGGCTGGCTCCGCGACCACTACGTTTGAAAATCGCTGCCGGTCAAGTGCATCGGAAATTCGTGCCTCTTCCGCTTTTCGAAGATAAAGCATGTAGTTTTCCTCATCAGCCTTGGCGTTGCGCACCATGTCCTGGTGAAGGAGTTCTTTGCGGCCCAGTTGCTCGTTCTCGTTCCGGTAGCTCCGCACCAGAGCAGTCGCGGCGGAGGCTCCCGCTTCCTTGGCTGCCAGTTCCGCCTTGGCCTTTTCCAGTTCAGAGCGCAGCGCTTCGTACGTCGGGTCGCGGTCCGTAGTCTCATCCCGCAACGGCGCCTTTTCTGCCGCCTCGATGGCTGCCTTCGTTTGCGCAATCTCCTCTTCGACCTCCTGGACCGGCCGATAAGTCGGCTCGAATTTCGAAAGTAGCTCGGTACGTTTTAGTTCTAGTTCCAGCAGCTTGGATTTCATGTTCTGCATGAGTTGTGGGTTATCCAAGGTGCGGACTTGCGTTGTGTGCCGATCAGGGAGCGTCGCCAGCTGAGACTCGAGAGTTTGTATGCGCTGTCGTGACTCCGTAATCGTCGCACGCGCACTCTTTGCGTCAGCCTCAAACTCGCCGAGCTTTCTCACGCTGATATCCTTCTCTAGCGTTGGGTCAACCACACCCTGCTCTTCGCCGAACTTTGTTAACTTTTCTTCTGCGTTCTCCAGTGCCTTGCGATAGTCCTCTGCCTGCTGATGAAAGAATTCAAACTGGCCAGGAGCTCGGTGCATCGCCAGGTGCTTCTCCAGATACAGGCCGGCCAGGGAATTCAGTACTTTGGCGGCCAGCTGCGGATCTTTCGACCTGTACGAAACGCTGATTAGATTCGTCAACTTGATGGGCTGGACCGTTAGATCTTTCTCCTCCAGCCTAAGTACGGCACGCGCAATTTTCTTGTCTTCGTTCTCCTCTTTTTTACTCCAAAAAAACCCGCCTCCGAGGGTTTGAAGGTCGCAGGCCACCACAACTTTGCCGAGCAAATCCCTCGACCTGATTAACTCCGCTTCCGATTGCAGTTCTTCTTCGCTAACTTCTGTCGTCCCTTGGAATGAAGATTCGCGATCCGGTGACACCACCTGCTCGGCGCGCTCGTGCCTGACGAGAATCTTCATCTGCGCTTCATATTTCTTGGGTAACAAGATCGCGATGACGATGGCTATCGAAAAAATTCCCAGGAACGTGTTAAGGATCAAGCCCCGATGCCGGAAACCGATCGCCAGGCAATCGCGCAACGTGAAAGTCTGTTTCCCTTCTTCGCCTTGAGTGCTTAGTTTTCCCTCAAACATGGCTCCTACCTCGCTCTCCTGCTAAATAATGACTAGAGCACGCCTGGGTTTGCATAAAGACCGAGTGACGAGGTGGGGATGAATTTCGCGATCTTGGACATCGTATTTTTCGGTACGTATAGAAAATCACCCGGCTGCAGGTACGCGTCCTCGTTCAGGTCCGCGTTGTTCAGCATTTTCTTCATGTTCAGTTTTTTTACTTGCATCCACCCGTCAGGCACGTGGTGGAATAACAGCACTTGCGAATGTTTCGCGCTATCTTTCAGGCCCCCGGCGATGGCCACTGCTTCCGTCGCCGAAGTCTCGCCGCGCAGATCGAACTTTCCTGGACGCCCGACTTCCCCGCCTACGATGAAATAAGGTTTCTCAAAATCCTTCAATTCCACGTTAATGACCGGATCGTGCAGAACCTTGGTGTACGCAGTTCGAAGCGAAGTTGTCACTTCGGGGAGCGTCTGGCCCTCTACACGTATGCCGTCCACGCCACGAAGCGTAATATAACCATCGGGCTGCACGGTCACCGTTTGATTGAATTCCGGCGTGAAAGGAAAGCCCAGCTCCAGCACATCGGCGGAGTGTATTTGATAACGCCGATTGCGATGCTTGAGAGCTGTGGTTTGCTCGTGATCACCGGCTCCGTCTCCGTTCTCGAGGACGGCCGCTGGTGATCTATTTGTCGGAGAGGCCACGGGGTCTTGTGCCTGTACCCCTACACCTGCCACGGTGGTCAAAAATAGGACGAAACCAAGACGCGATGAGTACTTCCCGATCACTTTTACCTCCCCGCTGGGCTCAAAATCATCATCCGGCCTAACCTAATTGGCCCTCCGCCGCCTTGCTCTGCAACGTCGCGTTCAGGCGGCTTGGATCAATGGAAATCGGAGTCTGCCGGTCGTACTGTGCCGTCTTCGCCGCTGCCTCACTGATCCAGCGGCGATCCACTTCAACTGCCACCGAGCGCTGCAGCAAGCTCACGGATAGAACCAGCTTCGCGCTGGACTTAATCTTCACCACGATTCCGGTCAATCCCCTCAGCGGCCCTTCCTTGATCTGCGCAAGGTGTCCAACTTCCATGTATGGCCATGGCATGATTGGGATACCGCTCATTCCCGCGCGCTGGATGGCGGCAATCTCCTGCTCCTCAACCGCAATCGGAGTCTTGCCAACCCCGACGACCTGGATGACACCGGGCGTCGTTAAAACAGGCAGCCGATTGTGCGGGTTCATCCGGCAGAAGAAATACCCGGGAAACAGGGGCACTTCCGTTTCTTTCACACGATCGGACCACCTGCGCACAAATTTGCTGACCGGCAAGTAGCACTCATAACCCGTGTTCTCTAGCAGCAACGTCGCATTCCTTTCGCGGCCGGTCCTGGCTAGGATCGCAAACCACGGACACTGCTGATCGCGCTTGCCCATCGTGCCCCCTGGAGAAGCTACCGCAGTAGGAGTCCCATTATGGTTGGAACCCTCGTACGTCTAAGGCCTCTGCCCCGCAGAAAACATCCGCCAGCTCGGGAATAACTTTGCCAACGAATCAGGAACTCGGCCTGCGCAGGACGATAACCGATCGAAAATTCCCTCACAATCGGGTCTAGACCTGAAACGCTGCAGCGGAAATTCCTCATAGCGTCCTGCGTCCGCTCTCCTTCGTAATTCTGCGGCCGCTACGCGTCAGGGCAATGCGAGTGTGCATCGAACACAAAAAAGGTGTCGGTCCTCCTTGAGAGCAGTCATTAGCGCGGACAAAAAGGAGTCCGTACCGGGTGATTCTCCTCGAAATCCGTGCCGTCAGAGCATCCCTCTCATCAACTCAGGAATTGTCCTCGCTTCAATGCCATGATTCCCCTGATTGTCTCCGGCCACACACCTCTGAAAAGATGCTGTACCGAACGCGGCGCTCGTTCAGGCCCGACGCCGGTTTGAACTTAACAATATGCTTTTCGACTCACCCGCCTATTTCTTGTTCCTCATCCCCGTCGTGCTGCTCTACTGGCGCCTTAGTCACCGCGCCCAGAACATTTTTCTTCTTCTGGCCAGCTATTTCTTTTACGGCTGGTGGGACTGGCGATTCCTCGCACTCATGGTCGGCAGCACCACCGTGGATTTTCTCATCGGCCAGAAAATTGCCCCCAGCCGCGCGGACCACAATCGGAAAAAATGGTTTGTTTTTTCGCTCATCCTCAATTTCACCATCCTGGGAGTCTTCAAATATTTCGATTTCTTTGCCGGCTCGTTCGTTGGCGCGCTCGACAGGCTCGGCCTTCACAACATTCCTCTCCCCTTGATTCGCATCATTCTCCCGCCCGGAATTTCTTTTTATACTTTTCAGGAAGTCGCCTACATCGTGGATGTCTATAAAGGAAGAATTGAGGCTTCCAGATCTTTTTTTGAATACGGTCTCTTCATCAGCCTATTCCCACACTTGATTGCGGGCCCCATACAGCGACCCAGCCACCTGCTTCCCCAGGTCCAGAAGGAGCGCACCCTCGACGCGGATCGATTTTTTGATGGCATCATGCTGATCTTTTCCGGCCTCCTCCGCAAATGTGTAGTCGCCGACAACTGCGCCCTTCTCGCTAACGCCGTATTTGGCGGCCAGTTCGGCCCTTCGAATTTCTGGCTCGTTCTACTGGGAACTTATGCCTTCACGTGGCAAGTTTACGGAGACTTCAGCGGTTACAGCGACATTGCTCGTGGTAGCGCCCAACTGCTCGGCTTCCATTTCATGGTCAATTTCCGCCAGCCCTTCCTCGCGTCTCGCCTCCAGGATTTATGGCGCCGCTGGCACATCAGTCTCAGTACCTGGCTGCGCGACTACCTCTACATCCCCCTCGGCGGCAGCGCAGATGGCAACTGGAAAACTTCCCGAAATCTCTTCATTACTATGATCCTCGCGGGTCTCTGGCACGGCGCCAACTGGACTTTTGTCATCTTTGGCGCCATCCATGGTGCCGTGCTCTCCGTGGAGCGCTGCTTCTTCCCGGCCAAATCCAAATCCTCAGGCGCAGGTCTTCCCCAGCGCTCCACCGGTTTCTTCTCCCTCTGGGCCGAGAGAATTCTGACCTTCAACATTTTTTGCTTGAGCCTGGCCTTCTTCCGAGCGCCTTCCCTCCATGCTGCCGTTCAACTGCTAGCAGGGTTGTCCAATTTCGCCTGGCGAAGTGAATATGCCTCCGCGTTCTTCATGCTCTGCCTTTTCTCTATCCCTCTATTCGCTGTGGATTTGTTGCTGGAAGCGAGCGGCCAAGAATATCCGTTCGCAACTTCGCCGTATGCCGTCCGATCCGCCTTCGCAGCCGCCGCACTTGTCGTCCTGGCACTCTTTTCGGGGAGCAATCTCAATGCCTTCGTCTACTTCCAGTTCTAAGCACCCGGCCCTCTTCCACGCCAGACTCCTCGTCGGCATCTGTGCCGTTCTCATCCTTCTTTTCGAATTCTCGAGTAATTATCTTCTCAAACGCCGCTCCGAGACGTACGCCCGCGTCTCGCAACAATACGCCGACGCCGTTAGGCTGCGCCCAGCGAAGGCTGGGGAGCCGGCTCCCGTCCTAATGGTCGGCAACTCCTTGCTACTCTATGGCGTCGATGTGGACCGCTTGAAGAACTTGATGTCCGGCCGCATCCACGTCTGCCCCATTTTCCTCGAAGCCACCGGCTACTATGACTGGCTCTACGCCCTGCAGCGTCTGTTTCGCGAAGGTTCAAGACCGCAGGTCGTGGTTCTCGGCGTTGGCGTGAATAGCTTCCTCGCAAACACCGTGCGCCAGGACTATGCCCCCCTGATGCTCTTTGATTTGCGAGACTCTCTCAGCGTGGCCTCCGATCTCAACATGGATCGCACTGCCACCAGTAACCTCTTACTCGCTCATTCGAGTGCCTTCTGGGACACTCGCAGCGTCTTTCGCACCCAGATTCTCCGTCACACCGTTCCTCATTACGAGGATCTCGTCACGCTCCTGAAACCGCAGCCTGCCATCCCCCCAGCCCCCCAGTTCCAGGCTATTGCGAACCGTCGCCTCGGGCAGCTCCATTCACTCTGCGAGGCACATGGCGCGAAACTGATCATTCTCGTCCCGCCTACCCTTTCTTCCGAGGGCGCCGTCCATCAAATGACCATCGCTTCGCAAAATGCCGGCGTGGATACCTTGGTGCCCATCGATCCCACCGTTCTCCCCGCCAAGTATTACCTGTCCGATGAAGTTCATCTCAATCCCGAGGGCGCAGCCCTCTTCACCACAGCTTTAGCCGAATTCCTCCCCCAGACCGTTGTTCGCGAATCCATGGCCTCGCCGGATTAACGGCGTGGTTGGGATCTCCCCACGGGTTCCGACCACGATCCCTTCTCCCTCGCCGAAGCCGGCGACCGCTCCGGTTTAAGGGCATGTGAGGCTCCTGGCTTGAAGTGGTCTGATGTTGGCTTCGGGGCTGGTTCATCCGTACGTTGACGAAATGAAGAAATGAAGACCGAAGGCCTTCAGAAGCCAGTTCTGATGGATGGTTCCTTGGCCCTGTTTCGCGATTAGGCAGGGCAGTCAAGAAACTGCGCTGGATTTTGCGCGCTCAATCGCCTGATCTTACCAGTCATATTAAAAGTGTATTTATGAAGACAGTATGCCTAGCGCATGTGTGTCAAAAAACTCCGTGTGCTTTGCGAGCCCCAGTCTGAATCGCAAGCCTCGCCCCGAGACTCGGGGATCCTAAGGCATAGAGCAACAGGCGAAGACCTCGGATAAAGTCATCGTTGACCGCAAGAGCGATTTGAAAAACTGGGTGGAAATGCTCAAGGTGATGGTGAACGCCAGGAAGGTCTTGAAATTATATGCGTTCACCAAAGGCCATTATGCCAACGTATTATACGCCGGGCATGGCCCAGCCACGGGTCAAGCCTTCCGCAATGAGCATCTCTAGCGTACATCTAAGGTGTTCAATCCCTTCATTGTAGGATATACGCCTGATTGATCTTAGATGTTGTGAATCGTATATATAGTTCGACGGCACTGGAGGCATCCTGGCCGTCCGGGAGGCTCCAGGGCTCACGGGCATCCGTTTCAACCAGTCGATCTGACGGCCGATCCGGAAGACGTAGCCCGAAGAGATCGAGCCGCAGAGTTTTCCCGTCCAGACGAATCTGTGCCTAAGGAAATAACGCTCACTGAGTACGTGAGTCCTTGAGGCATACGCGCCACCACGATCTGACGGTGGCAGCCTGGGACTCACGTGCTGTTTGGGTTCCTGCGGGATGGCGAGATGTTTCAAGGAACGGCCGTTTACTGCCAGCGCAAGAAGAGTAGCAACCTCGCCATCGGAGTAGAGCTATACGGACAAGTGCAAAGCCGCGTGAGGAACCTAACCTGATCTTGAGAGGACTGACGTGCGCGCCGATAAACGCTTCTTGACAGGCCCCAAGATTCCTTCGAGGAGGGGCCACCCGCGAGTTGAGACGCCCGACAACGTCTGGGTCTATTGGAAAAGTGGAGGACTGGAGGATACTTCACGAGTCCGAGACCTGAGTATGGGAGGTTTGTTTGTCGAAACAGAAAAGGCGTCGGATGTGAACGCGACAATCAGGCTTGACTTTCTTGTTCAGGAAGGACAAATCAGAGCGGAAGCTCTTGTCCGGCATGTAAAACGCGGCAGCGGACTGGGATTAAAATTCAGCGCGCTGCCTGAGGAAGACGGCCCTCGTCTGACAGCATTGATGACCAGACTTCGGAGTCTCTCACAGTCCCGCACCAACACGAGATGAAAGCGGCCGGCCATTTCCCTGGTCGTTGTGCGTTGAATAGTGTGGAACGCACATGGCGCAATGCCTCCACAGACGTTGCGGTGGTGAAGACTAACCGAACGAGAGCACATGTCGCATTCACTCCGTGGGCGGAGTCAAACCAGACGGAAGTCGTTGGAAACTGGCGCAAAACAACGCTATTTCATAACAACTTACCTTCAATAGGATGCACGAGGGCGACACGCGGCGCTGCGCCCGGTGCATTCAAGGCGGCAGAAAACCCGATGGCGGCCGGTACAGGAGCAAGCCGGAGATTTTCACACGACCACACCGACCACGCTACGCAGCGGTTGACTTTCTATGCGCATTGAATCATTCTTAGCTGGTAAGATCCGCTGAGGGATGACAAGTGTTTCCTCGCCCCACTCAGCAGACGTAAACCTTTCCCCAGCCTCAAGCAATGCCCGTTCCCCCCGGCTCCAGGTATGGCTAGATGCCCCCGGCCTTGAGTGAGGTCTGCGAAGCCACTTTCAGCCCGCAGGCGGTAAATCAAAGGAGGTCGATATGTTTGCTCGATTCGTTTCTATGCACTTAAAAAACGGTAACCTGGCCGAATTTAACCGCATCCTTGAAAAGGAGGTCATTCCACTGTTGCAACGCCAGAAAGGCTTCCGGGAGGAAATCGTCCTGACCAACCCGAGCGGGTCAGAAGCGGTTGGCATCAGCATCTGGGAGCAGAAAGAGAATGCCGACTCTTATAACCGCGAGAAATTCTCCGAAGTCCAGCAATTGCTGACCAAGGTGTTGGACGGAGTTCCGCAGGTTAAAACGTACGAGGTTTCCTACTCAACCATTCACAAAATCGCCGCTCACGCAACAGCGTGATGACGACAACATTCTGTTCAACATTCCATTAAGCGGTTCTGTTTCGACGGGGCGGGCTTGGGCCCGCCCCTTGTGTTTGCCGCACACGTAAGTTCATTGTTTTGAATATCTGGCGCCGAGCGCGGGATTTCAGCTTGATTCGCCCGTTCACCCAGGATTTCGCATCTGGGTGACAGGCCATCCAGTCCTTTGGCGGAAAGGCCACATGCCAGAACATTGGATTAGGCAGCGTGAACTCCACTCCCACCTGAGGATGATCGCTTTGATGCCTTTCAATGTGTCCGACAACACACACTCCAGCGCAGCTTTTGTTGGACGTTCGGCAGAGTGAGCCGCTGTCCTCTGTATACCTAGGTCGACACGGGAATCCATGCACCGTGAGCACTGATGGCCCGCGTGCGGGTTTCTTCTACAAAGGGCACACCAGCGCCGCTCTGCCCGGAAACTCGGACCGAGCTGCCACCAATACCCGCTGTGACTCCTTCGGAGGTTTGCCGCGAACTCAGGGGTCTCGCGGGGTTCGGCAAGAGTCCGAATCTGCTGAAGCTCAACGCCGGTAAACACCAGTCCCATGCCCTGCCAACTCCGCGATCTGCGCCGGCAAGCGCGACGGAAAGGCCGACAGGCTTTTCCGTCTCAACAGCGGCGCCCAACTCGTTGCTAGCTGCTAGGACGTACTACACAGTTCACCCGCTGCGAAATTACAGTCTCCGCCGACTTGGCAGCCAGTCCGGCTAATGCTATCCAAGTTCTGCGATGCCCACATAGGGAGCGCTCTTGCGTCTGGCCCTCCCGGGAGCTAATTCTTCGATCCCAAGATGCGGGAGGCTCCCCTCTCATTCGGGGAACTACTGGCGCTTGCAGACCGTGCCACTTACGCAGAAAAACGCGGCCGTCCGAAACTGGAGACGAACTGACGGTGAACATGTTGCCCAGCGACATCAGAGACAAGAACGTTTGCTCTGAGGCTGTCGGAGAGAGACTATGCCAGTACCGACTGGCCGATTCGAAAAGAGGATAGCGAGGGCGATGCCCCTAGAGATTCGCCCTGAGAGCGAAGGAATGTCTACCGAGAAGACGCTGACCGAGAACGTGAGTCCTCACGGTGCACGAGTTCTCATGGACCGAGAGTGGCGGCCGGGGCAGCACGTGATGGTTATCTTTCCGCAGGAGGGCGTGCGGGCACCGGGGCAGATTGTTTACTGCGAGCATTTGGGGGAGAACAGATTTGCTGTTGGGTTGGAACTTGGAACTGTCCGTCCAAATAGCCCTGTGGGCAAAGTCTTACTAGCGCCACTGCAACCATCTTAGAGGAAAGATAGATTCAAATTCGCGCTCTCAGCCGAAAGGATTCTGTCACAAGACTTGGCCGAAAAAGTTTGCCAGGCGAAAGGATTTCGAGAAGGATTTTCCCATGAGTGACAGGCAGTTCTTCACTTTCTCGGCTCGACTTTGTCTGCTGCTTGGTTTGCTTTTCTGCATCTATAAGGTAGGAAGACGAGGGATCGGCGATTGGTACTTTCGGCGGGAGTCGCCGGGCTCGATCGAAGCAGCGATAAAGTGGGACGGTGATAACCCGCGATACTATGATGCGCTGGGAACACTCACACACTTCTATGGAAGCACCAAAGACTTAGACGCAAGCGTTGCATTCTACGAGCATGCGGTGCGCTTGAGTCCGTACGATGCTCACTTTTGGAGCGACGTTGGGGCGGCCTACGATTGGGCAGGGCGAACCAACGATGCATCGAGAGCATTCGAGCGCGCGATCCAGCTCTTCCCCGGTTCGCCTGAGATCAATTGGAGATTCGCCAATTTTGCGCTTAGGACTCACAGGATTCCAGATGGGCTGCGGTCCCTTCGAATAGTTCTCGCAGGCGCCACTCCGGCGCACCGTGACGTTTTTTTGCTTGCCACAAGAGCAACACGTGACAATGGCGCAATTCTAGAGGACATGCTGCCTCGTCAGGCTGCTACATTCTTTGACTATCTGAACTTCCAAATTGAGACGGGCAACATGGTTGCTGCGGAACAGGTTTGGTCGAGGATGCTTCAATTGAATTTGCCGTTTGATCTCCGCGATGCCTTCCCATATCTCGACGCGTTAATCCGACACCAAGATGTGGGCCACCTGGAAGCTGCGTGGTCGGACTTGAATGAGCGCTTCCCGGCACAAATCAGACCGCGGAACAACGCCCCCAATTTGATTACAAATGGGGAATTCAGATTTGACATTCTCAACGGGGGTCTGGATTGGCGCGTCATCCCTACCGAGGGCGCCGTAGTCAGCGTGGATACCCAGGATTCTCCCCTGGGATCCCGGGCTCTCCGAATCGAGTTCAAGGGGAAGCACAACCTAGACTACGAACACGTGTTTCAGTATGTGGTCGTGCAGCCAAACACCCGCTACAGGTTTTCGGGCTCTTTGCGCGCAAACGGAATTACGACGGACAGCGGGCCCAGATTCCAGATTTTCGGTGCTTTTGACATGGGCAACCTGTTTCTATCGACCGAAAGCGTCGTGGGCACCACGGGTTGGTCGCCACAACAAATTGTGTTCAAAACCAGGGCAGACACGCACTTACTGATCGTCAGGATCACGCGGCCCGCGAGCTCCAAACTAGATAACCAGATCCGCGGCGTTGTCTGGATCGATCAAGTCAGCCTTACCGCAGAAAACTAGCCAGACCGATGCCTCGCAATCCCGGGCCTTGCATTGGGGGGCAATGCAGGGTTTTACCTGATTGCGGAGGGTGTTCGACGAACCTAAGATTCAAGTGACTGACGACAGGCTATTTGCGAGATTTCCCGTCCAAGAATACGGGCAATGCTGGGCACATCATATAGCAGCAAGCGAAAAGTACTCGAAATCGCCGAACGCCGGGGTAGGGTTCGGACGCTTGTCACACCTCCCATCTACGTCAACCTGGACAATTTGAATGGGGGCCTCGTTTTCAATATCAGTGAAGACGGATTGGCCCTGACGGCTGCCTTGTATCTGGCTGGCGGCGGTTTCTTAACCATGCGAATTCTCTTGCCGGACTCCGAAGGCTGGATAGAAGCAAGCGGAGAGATAGCGTGGAGGGGCAATTCAAAGAAAGAAGGAGGAGTTCGGTTTGTTGGCCTGGCAGAGGAAGCGCGCCGCCGAATAAGCAATTGGATCGAGGCGGAAGCGTCGCTCAGGGAATTTCAGGTGAAGAAAGACGCAAGCGCAGGATTCGCTGATCTGGTCGAGGATGCGCGCCAAAGAATAGAGAATTCGAGCGCCTCGGAAACGTCGCGTGGGAGATTTCACGTTGAGAAGGAGACAAACCCCCAACCACCCGGCCAGAGAGAGAATGCGAGTCAGCGGCTAAGGGACTGGATCTTTCAAGAAACGCCACGGAGGGGATTCGGCCTGACGAAGGACGAGCCCATCGAAAACGAAAAGTGCATTGTGGACATTGCCAGTGTGCGCGCATCCAGCAGGTCGATTCTTGAATTCGCGAGCCCCGCCCCGATGGAGGAAAAGGAAAAGCAAGGTGCGATCGTCCCTGGGAATTCAGCTACTCGCCTGGACGAGACTAGGATAAGCGTCGCCAAGACCAATCCGCGACATGCGCCAGTTATGCCGGACAAATTTCAAGACGGGAGAGGCGCTCCGGCAGTTGCTGAACGTCGCGTTCAAACTCGGACGCTTGTCACTCCTCCGGTCTACGTCAATCTGGAAAACATAAATGGCGGTCTCACTTTTAACATGAGTGAGGGCGGCATGGCGCTCACTGCGGCTCTAGTGCTTGTGGGCACTCACACCATGAGCTTGAGGATTCAAGTCCCAGATTCCAAGGGTTGGATGGAAGTAAGCGGACAGCTAGCGTGGAGAAGTGAATCAAGAAAAACAGCTGGCATAACGTTCGTCGCACTGCCAGAAGATTCTCGCCGGCGAATCAAAGATTGGCTTGCCGCAGAAGCCTTGGGAGGCGAACTTCCAACGGGAGAGAGGGCACTTTCCAGGTTAGAGCAACACCCAACAGGTGATCTACCGGCTGAGATTCCGATGGCCCCTCTACCGGCGATTCTCAACGCGAACAGTACCGTCGAAAAGCGGATGCTGGAGGCAATCCTCTCGGGAGACCACCTGGCTTCTCTGGATGCGCCGGCGAAAGTCTCAATTTCCCGGCAGAAACCCAAGCGCGAACTTCAGGAGCAAATTGTTGGGCTTCCCGGCAGCCCTGCCGAACAAGCAGAAATACAGGAAAACTCCGGGCTCGAGATCTCTAATTTCGGAGAGGTAGTTCAAGAAGACTGGCGAGCCTCAGTCCCTGCGCATCTTGCCGTGCCCGACATGCGCCGTGACAAGCTAGCGGCCACAGTGGACGCACTGGAGGTTGTCCGCCAGCAGTTGGCGGAGGGACGCGAGTCTAGTACCAAATCAAGACGCGCATTTCAATGGACAACTTCAGGAACACGAACTGCAAAATTGAGGCGCCTCGCCGCGGTAGTAACACTTGCTGGAGCAACGGCAGCAGGGATCGGATGGATGGCAACCCAACCTGCCGTTCGGAATGAGGTGACCGCAGTTGTCGTGCAGAAGACTGAAGGCACGAGCAAGTCGGCTGCATTGAAAACCACCCATCCCTGGAATAAGACTACAAACGATCCAGTTATCCGATCGGAGAATGGCCGCTCGCAAACGCATGAGTTCGAGCCGGTGCCTGCCCAAGGTCGAGCGCCTGGCACCGAAACGCACCCGGCGTCGGCGCGTCCGCAAGCACGTGAAATTGGGCGACCTGCTGCAAGGTCTACAGTTAGTGGCACCGTTCGCCGGAGTGAGGGCTCCTCGCTGAAGAGTCTGCCTGCAAAGGACCTTGAACGGGCTGTTGTCGCAGTGCCGACTCCATCTGTTGAAAATACTCGAAACCAAGTTGCGGAAGGTCCCCCCGTTCATCCGACGGAAAGCTCCCCAGCATCGGCAAAGAGCCCCTCAGCGGGCGTCGCTAGCGGAATAATGTTGGCTGACGTTAAAGAGAAAGCGACTCCGACGCCTGTTGCGGAGCAGCCCACGGCTGCGGCAGCTCCAACATGGTCGGTGGCGGTCAGCGCGGATCCTTATCCATCGATCCGAATGCCCCAGGACAAAAGTTCGCAAAAAGCGTCGAGCGCCAGAAGCCTGCAGATCGGCCGGGTAATCTCCCGTCTTGAGCCTGTTTATCCTGAGGAGGCGAAGTCGCAAGGAATTATGGGGACTGTGACGTTACACGTTGTTGTCGGTCGTGATGGATCTGTACAGAGCGTCGAGCCTATGGGCGGCTCCGGTTTGCTCGCGAAGGCGGCAATAAGCGCGGTTCGCGAATGGCGTTACGGACAAACTTTGCTCGGTGGGCAACCTGTAGAAACAGAACAAGATATTGTGGTCAAGTTTCGTGTAGCGGGTCCGTCCATCTCGAAGAACTGAACGGACGTGCGTCTGGTCTCGCGTCGAATGCCACCGACCATCTGGTCGATACGTCATGGGCAACCGACTGAGTCTTGGGCGGAGCAATATGTGTCCCGCGACCTGCTATATGAATGACCTCGAAACTGCGGGCATGGATCTCAAGGTGAAGAGGGACTAATGGATTGCTTTCCACCGCCGTGGCTCAATGCAAGCGCAGCTCCGGCTGCTCCGGCACCGCCCAAGACGACATAAGCCCAATCCACAAAACTATGACTGGGTTTAGGAGTTCGCGCTGAGGAAGTTGACTTTCCGGGCTTGGCGCCTGGCTGTACTACGGCAAACAATGCTCCGGTCGGCGCAATGCCCACGGACTGACCAATCTGGATAAACTGGCCTGAGGAGCCCTGCAAGGCTAAAACTCCCATTGCGCCATCCGAACATTTAACAGCGAAAGAGCCATCCGGAGCCTTCTCAATCGACGCCGATGCCGTACGCTCTTTGAAGGAAGGAACTACGACATCGTTTCCAATTCGCACGGTCAATCCATTTGGTCCGCTGACGGAAGTCATAAACACGTCTCCTGAGTGAAACTCAGCCGTGTACTCGTATTTGCCGGAGAAGACAACTTCACTGCGAGGAGAGATTTTGAGAGAACCTTTTCCGCTCATATTGAAGGTTGCGGAACCGGAATCTCCAGTGCGCACCTTGTCCCCAGAAAAGATCGTGATTTCGGCGGGGGCGGGTGAGTCATTAACGAAAACTTCCCCGACGCTTGTCAGGGAGCCAAGGGGATCTCGCTCCTTTTCCGGTGGCGCTACCTGGGCACGGCTCAACGAGGGAAAAAGGAGAAGCGCCACAGCAAGAAGCTGAATGATACCGAAAGAAAGCGCGCGACTGAGCGTCCGTCTTGCGCCCCAAAACAGCGTGGTAGTGGCAATCACCGGCATCTGCCCGAGCGAAACGTGGTCGAGGGGGGCGACAACTATTATCTAGCATCCCCGTGGTTCGTAGTCGATAGGGAAGCTACCCTATGTAGGGACCCATAGAATCCCTTAGAAGGGACTAAGCCTCCCATCCCCATTCATGTAAACCCGTTTCTTTCCGACGGCTGGCAGAACAGTGGAATCTCAAGACCGCACCCTGAGGTTTTCACCCCTGTCTCGATTACGGTTTGAACCCTATCGACTGATTCCCCTACATTTCCTACGCTTGGCCCGGTGATGGTTGGCGGGAAGTAGCGGCTCATGCCGCAGTTTTGGGTGATGAGCGCGCCAGCCAAACGCATTTTCCAGCAACTCGAGAATTCGAGGTGGCGGATTTCATGCCCGGTAATTCTCTCTACCGCCGGCCGCAAGCCTTTGGCCTATGTAATTCATCGCTGGGACAGGCGGTTCGCCAGAGAAGAGTCGATCTCACGAATTCGGCTGCATATGCGTCTTCCCTCAGCACCACAGCAGCAATCAATGGTTTGATCCTGAGGAGGATCGTGGACATTACCTTCTCTGCGATCGCGGTCTTGTTCCTCTGGCCGCTTCTGCTTGTGATTGCCCTGGCCATCAAGCTGGAGTCACCTGGCCCGGTCATCTACCTCTCACTTCGCGCGGGAAAAAACGGACAACCATTTCTTTGTTACAAATTCCGGACGATGTTTGATGGGGCAGACGAGCTGAGAGATTCTCTGCGCCCATTCAACGAGCGCCAAGACCCTTTCTTCAAGATCGCTGATGATCCTCGCGTCACCCGGTTTGGCCGCTTTCTTCGCAAGTACAGCCTCGACGAACTACCACAATTCTGGAATGTCTTAAAAGGGGACATGAGCCTGGTTGGTCCGAGGCCACATCCCGCCGACGATTACGCGCGTTACCGTCCAGAAGATCACAGACGTCTGGACGTGAAGCCCGGCATAACGGGGCTTTGGCAGGTTACCGAGCGCACCAATCCTTCCTTTGAGACGCGCATGACGCTCGATCTGGAATATATGAGGAATTGGAGTTTGTCGCTCGATCTTAAGATTTTGATGCGTACGGTTCCCACGGTGCTTTCGGGAGACGGACAATAATGCGGCGTTACCAATCAAAGCCGCCAGTCTCTCCGCTCGATTCCACAGGAGCCGGACCCCAAGCAGACGAACAGACAAAAGAGTCAAAGGAAAACTGGCCGACGAAATCTCGGCCGAGGATTCAGCGGCCTCCTCACGCGAGACTCTCTAAAACAAATGGCGAGGATAAATCGCGTTTCTACCATCAGCGCGCCACCTATGTTGCTACCTCACTACTCTTGTTGATGTATTCTGGGCCGCCCAAGTTTCGCATCCGTGACCCTGAAGCTTCCCTTCACGGCGACGTAGATTGGGTCGTCATCCTGCACATTTTTGCGTGGGGATTGGCTGGGGCGTGGGTTCTATTTCAGATTTTGAAGCGTGACCGCGCCAAGCTCTTTTTGGCGCGGTTGCGGATGCCTCAAAAGCTGGCGCTGGCGATGATCCTCTTGCTGGCCGTGTCAGCGGTGCTATCGAAGGCTCCGGCTCTTAGCGCGTTCAAGATTTATCAGATGGCCGTTTGCCTGTTGTTCACCCAGCTCTTCGTACAGCGTTTTGGTTACACGAGTTGTCTGAAACACCTATTTTGGGGAACCGCTTTAGTGTGCATCGCCATTGCATTCTGCGCATTTCTGGCGCCTGATTTGGTCTGGATAGGTTCCGACTTTAACCCTGATCCATCGCGCTTGAAGGGCGATCTCATCGCCCCGACTGGACCGGTGTCAGCTTTAGCGATCATCCTATTGTTGACGGGTGTTCGAAAGATTTGGAGAGTTCTTCCACTTGCGCTGCTATGCCTGTTTCTCGGACTGCTGGTGTTTTCGCTCATGCGTACAGCCTACTTGGTCATCCTCGGCTTTTTTGCTCTCGTTCTGATAAAACGCCCGAATGCGAAATCCCTGAGACAACTTGCTTACTTTGCTGGCGCACTGGCACTAGCGGTTTATGTGTACCACTGGCTGCCCAGCCTCAGCCAATACCGGCATCCTGAAGATGTCGCAAACCTGGGCGACCGCGTCGGCATGTGGCATTATCTGACCAACATAACGCTGACGCAGTCTCCTTGGCTGGGATTGGGATACTACTCGGCGTCCCGTGTGTACGGGCCACAATACAATCCCGCCCTTGGGAGTGCCCACTCGATGTTCTTCGAGATTCTGCTGGGTGGGGGTGTGCCAAGTTTTGCGCTGTTCACAGCTCTTTGCGTCACGCTCTCCGTATACGCCGCTTATCTCCTTTTCAAAAATAGGGACCACTTTTCCTTTGCGATTGCTTCTCTTTTTTTTGCGACTCTTATCTTCGGATCTATGGGGGACGAGATCGATTCGGGGCCCGCGGCCTTATGTTTTTGGTACTCGGTTGCAGCGCTTCCGTGGCTTTACGAACGGACTTCGGTACGCGCGACGCGCCCGGTTGAGTCTCGCAGACAGTTACCGATGACGGCGGGCAGCCAATTAAACTCGGAGGTTCCATGAAGCTGCTCCTTGTACACAACCATTACCGTCAACCAGGTGGGGAAGACGAGGTTTTCCTCCGGGAGAGCGCACTGCTGCTGTCTGCAGGCCATGAAGTTCTGGAATACACGACACACAACAATGAAATCGCGGAAGACGGAGTATTTGGCAAGGCTAAGCTAGCGGCGCGAACCTTGTGGGCCTGGGATAGTGTCGCGGGATTACGGTCGCTCGTGCAGCGAGAAAGGCCTTGCCTGGCTCATTTCCACAACACATTTCCTTTAATCTCTCCCGCAGCCTACTATGCCTGCCAGCACGAAGGAATCCCGGTTGTGCAATCCTTGCATAACGCTCGCTTGATGTGCCCGGCGGCAACTTTGTACCGGAAAGGGAGCGCTTGCCACGATTGTGCGGGTCGAAGTGTGGCTTGGCCCGGGGTAGTCCGCGCCTGCTATCACAATTCACGTATCCAGACCGCAGTGGTCGCCGGGATGCTCTCGGGCCATCGAATTCTTGGAACCTGGCAGCAGAAGGTGGATGCCTATATAGCCTTCACAGAATTTTATCGGCAAAAGTTCATTACTGCGGGGTTGCCGCGCGAAAAGATTTTCCTAAAACCTCATTTTTTGGGCATTGATCCTGGAATGAAACAGATCGCGGGCGACTATGCCCTCTTTCTGGGACGATTGGCGCCGGAAAAGGGTGTTCCAACAATGCTGAAAGCCTGGCGATCCCTATCACACGTGCCTTTGCGGATTCGAGGCGAGGGCCCCCTGGGAAGCGATGTAGAGCAGTTCACACGAGAAAATTCTTCGGTTTCTACTCTGCCGTATCTGTCCCGGAAGGAGTGCTTCGACTTGATCAAAGGTGCGCGCTTTCTGGTGTGGCCATCCGAGGGATACTACGAATCCTTCGGGCTCGTTGCCATAGAAGCTTTTGCCTGCGGCACGCCGGTGATTGCGTCCCGAACCGGAGCCATGGCGGAAATTGTCGAAGATCGTAAGACAGGTCTGCACTTCACCGCTGGCGATGCTGATGACCTCGCGGCGAAAGCGCATTGGGCTTGGACTCATCCCGAAGAAATGCGTGAACTTGCCAACGGAGCGCGCGCCGAGTACGAAGCCAAGTATGCGGCCGAACGAAATTATCATCTACTGATAGAAATCTATAATCGATGCCTTAACAGGGGAATGAGGAAAGCGGCATGAAGAACAGTAACGTCACCCAAGGGAAGAGTCGTCTACAGAAAGCGCGAGAAATGTGGCACTTTCTCAAGACGCAAGAAGCTTTCCGCCGGGCTCCTTTGCTCACACTCTTCCGGTCGGCTTCTTGGTGCTGGAGATGCTTGCTGCGCGTGTCAACGGTCCTAGAATTAGCCAGATGGAATGTGCGGATGTACTTTCCTGCAGAGCGAAAGGGATTCGGAAAGTTTATATATGCCTTTCGTGAGTACTACGAGCCTGAACTCGCCTACTTGGAAAAAGCCCTTTCGCCAGGGATGGTTTTCATTGACGTCGGAGCCAACTTCGGCGTCTACACTCTCGTTGCGAGCAAACTCGTGGGTGAAGCAGGCAAGGTGATCGCTTTTGAACCAACAGCTCAGTCGAGTGCAATACTGTGGCAGAACATTGCATTAAACCATTGTGCGAATGTGTGTGCTTTTCAAGTCGCACTAACGCAGAAAAGGGGCAAAGCGTGGCTGTATCACGGTTGGGATCCTGTAGGCAACTCGCTAGGCATGGACCCAGTTTCCGGCCATGGAGGAGAAGAGGTACAGACAGAGGTTCTTGACCATATGCTTAGAGAGAACGGCATCGACCGCGTGGACGCCGTCAAGATAGACGTCGAGGGTGCCGAAGAATTGGTCCTGCGCGGAGCGATCAGAACCCTAACCACGCATAGCCCAATAGTCATTTTCGAATACAATCCGGGCTGCGCCGCTCGCCTTGGCCTTTCACCCTATGGTGCAAGGGATTTGCTGAAGAGCTTAAACTATGAATTCGTCGTGCTAGGCGATTGCGCAAATTGCGAGAACCCCGCGCGACGACCGACGTACTTCAATATCGTCGCGATTCCCAAAAAATTGGCAGGAGAATTCTCTCATTCGTTTTACTCACTCCGTAGCCAACCGCAGGTTCTAAGAAGCAAAGAACTATGAGACTTCGTTGGCAAAGTGATTCTCAATGAGCAGGACAGTGAAAATCCTTGACCACAGGGAAGAGCATAGTCCGCTTAAGCCGATCGCGCTTGAACCGTTACCAGAGCGACCTCTAGTTTCAATTCTCATATCGAATTACAACTACGCCGCTTACCTAAATGACGCGATCGATAGTTCACTACAGCAGACCTACGACAGATTTGAAGTGATAATCTGCGATGATGGCTCGACGGACGCTTCGCCAAGAATACTGCAACAATATCAGTTATTGGATCCTCGAATTAGAGTACTCCTACAACCAAATGGCGGACAATCGCTCGCTTTGAACGCAGCTTTCGGTGAAAGCAAGGGAGAGATCATTTGTCTCTTGGATGCCGACGACGTATTCATGCCGGACAAGCTACAGCGTCTCGTCTCCGCTTTCGCCGCAGCGCCGGAAGCGGGACTTGCCGTAAATAGAATGCTGATCGTTGACGGGGCCAGAAAGCGTTTGGGTGAGATTCCGTTCCTCCACCAGCTCCCTTCGGGATGGCAGGGTTCTTCATTGCGCATGGGTGCTCCCCATTTTCTGCCCGCAATACCCCCCTGCTCGGGTCTATCTTTGCGCCGCTCAGTAGCGGAAGCTATTTTCCCCCTTCCTTCCGATCTCAAGGCTTGCTCCGATGGTGTCATACAGATCCTAGCTCCTATGATTACTTCGATTGTGGCTATCGAGGTCCCATCGAGCGAATATCGAATTCATGAGGCCAACATTGCGGCGGTCAGCGCATTTTCAGAAAATCAGCTTCGAAAGCTGGATTCTTGGCACAGACATATCTGGAGGGCTTGGCGCCAATACCTTGTGGGGTCTGCCCGGTGTGTTCCGGAAGATTGGCTGTATCCGCCAGAGGTGGCTCCCTCACCGATGACCTATGCATACGCGCGTTTCCGATGCGATCCTCACGCTAAGTCAATCTACCGGGCCGTTCCTTCAGACTATTTCAGAAGCTTGCCTAAATGGTATCAATGGTTTTGGCGAACGTCCACCTGGATGCCTAACTGGCTGTTCCGCAGATCCTTTACATTTTTTTACGGGGAACCTAGGGCGAGGGTGGCCATGGGTCGAATGTTGCGAGCTTACCGAAACAGCCTTCGGAAAAGCGTGGAGGTACGCTAAATGTTTCTTGGAGAACTGAGAGATTCACCTACCCACTACGCGAAACATCATCACAGTCCTTCCCTTGGACAATCAATCCGAGACCGAGATTGTTTGGGGACCTTTTACCGATGAAAAGACTGTTTAAGGAGACTTTCAGTAAATGGCGATATCTCCGAAACCATCCAGGGTTTCGGCGAGCCCCAGCCCTTACGCTTGCCCGCTTGGGCCGTTGGAAGATCCACTGCGCATTGGGAATCCCTGCTACTGTGAATTTGGATCCTTGGGAAGTCCGCATGTTTCTACCACCGCAATGGCGCGGCGGAGGAACAACAGGGATATTCGCTCTCAGACACCTCTATGAGAGAGAGCTGGCCTATCTGGAGCGTCTCATTTCTCCGGGAATGGTGGTAGTAGATGCGGGAGCAAATTGTGGGATTTACACGGTGGCTGCCGCAAGGCTCGTTGGGCCGTCGGGCAAAGTGCTTTCTTTTGAACCAGGATTGCAAGCCTTCTCGTTGCTGAAAAAAAACATCGAGATTAATCAGTTCCACAATGTTCGTGCCTATCGCGCCGCGCTGTGCGACAAAAACGGAAAAGCGCGCTTGTACCATAACGAACTTGGGCAAACTAGCTTTTCGCTAGGGTATTCGAAGAGCACGTGTGCAGAATTCGAAGAAGTTACAACCCGAACGCTCGACAGCGTGCTGGAAGATGAAGGGGCAGGTCAGGTAGGACTTGTCAAGCTGGATGTCGAGGGGGCCGAGGAACTCGTGCTCCGGGGAGTTGAGAAGCTCCTTGTTCATTCCCGTCCAAGGTTCATTCTGGAAATGAACGCTTTCGCGACAGAACGATTGGACCTCCGTCCCACAGGCAGCTGGGAGTTATTGAAGAGCTATGGCTATGATTTTTTATCTCTCTCGGGTACTGGAACTCCTCGACAGCTAAACCAGCCACCTGCAGCAGACGAGATTACAAACGTAATCGCGGTTCACAGGGAGCACCAAAATGAAAGTCTTGCTCATCGGGCATGCTTGTAGCCCCCGCATGGGTTCAGAAGCCAGCTTTACCTGGAACTGGGCGCGCCAGCTCTCGAGTAATCATGAAGTCTGGACCATTGCTCATCCTTACCACCGAGATTGTATCGAGGTGTTTCTTGCAAATCATCCGAGTCCAAACTTGAGATTCGAATGGTTGGATGTTCCTCGATGGATGGATCCCTGGGCTTGGCGCGCGGATGGCAGAGGACTTCGGCTTCACTACCTACTCTGGCTGCGGAGCGCTTACAAGACTGCGATCAGGCTACATCAACGCATTGGCTTCGACATCGTTCACCACGTCAGCTATGGCTCGTTGAGCGCGCCGCCGCCTTTTTGGAAACTGCCAATACCTTTTATATGGGGGCCGATTGGAGGAGCGCAGCAAACACCATCTTCATTTCACAAGTATTTCGGCCGTGAGTGGGCTTGGGAATTCTTGAGAAACGCTCGAGTCCGCCTCTTGCCTTATTCTCTGACCCTTAAAAGAGCTGCACGGGCCAGCGCCGTTCTTCTCGCTACGAATCACGACACGGCTGAAGTACTGAAACGAATTGGCGGCCGCGACGTAAGACTTTTTCTGGACTCCGGGCTCGCTCCGAAATTCGTGTTGCGCGAGCCCGTTTCTAGACCGAGCCACGATTCGCTTACCTTGCTGTGGGTGGGGCGCATGCAAACGCGCAAGGCCTTACCCCTGGTGCTAGAAACCCTGGCACGGATAAGAGATCTTCGAGTGAAGCTCCTGATCGCTGGTGACGGCGAAATGCGCAAATCGTGGGAGCGATGCGTGAAACGCTTGGATCTCAGCAGCCGAGTGGAGTTTCTCGGAAAAGTGCCCTGGGACGAAATGCCCCGTGTATATCGAAGTGCGGACGCCTTTTTTTTCACAAGCTTGCGAGATTCGTTTGGCACGCAGGTTTTGGAAGCCATGGGCCATGGCTTGCCGATTCTAACTTTGGATCACCAGGGCGTTGGGACTTTTGTCCAGCCGGAAGCGGGGATCAAGGTTCCCGTCACTTCTCCCGAGCAAACACTGGCAGGTCTCGCGGAAGGCATTCGACAGCTTGCTCTTTTCCCTGCAAAGCGCCGGAAGATGGGCGAGGCGGCGCTCGCATATGCGAAAACGCAAACATGGGAGAAACGCGCCGAACGCATGTCGAAACTATATGGGGACGTGCTTTCGCGGACTGCCCTGCACCCCTCCGACCCCGCGGGGAGCGAGCCGATCCATCAGCAATTCGAAAGCGCCGCATTCGGTGTGCTTGGAGTTCGAACCCACGCGGTCCAGGTCAAACAAGTTGTCGGGAGGATGCAAGAATGGATTCGTGAACGAGACGGATGCCGCTCCGTTGCAGCTGCCGACATGCACTGCATCGTTGAAGCGCAACATGATTCTTCCTTCAAGAACATTTTGAATGCAACGGACATGGTGGTCCCTGACGGCATGCCGCTCGTATGGATGGGCAGGCGCCACGGCCACATTTTGCGCAGGCGCGTCTATGGGCCGGACTTGCTCCTGGCCTTTTGTGAAAAAAGCGCTGGACGTGGCTACCGACACTTCTTCTACGGAGGCGGGCCGGGCATTGCCGAGCGTCTCGCCGCATCGCTTGGGACTCGGTTCCCTGGGCTGAACGTCGTTGGAACGTGTTCACCTCCGTTTCGGACGCTAAGTGCCGACGAGGACGCAGAAATTGTGGAGATGATAAACCGTGCCGCGCCCGATGTGCTCTGGGTGGGATTGGGGGCTCCAAAGCAAGAGCGCTGGATGCACGAACACAAAGACCGGTTGCGGGTTCCCGTGCTAGTTGGCATAGGCGCTGCCTTTGACTTACTTTCGGGGAAGCGAAAGCAGGCCCCTAGCTGGATGCGGGAACACGGTTGCGAATGGTTCTTTCGACTCTTGCAAGAACCCCGCCGACTATGGCGGCGTTATCTGGTTTATGGGACACAGTTTATCGCTTACCTAGCTCTTGATTGCTTGCGGCTAAAGAATTTCGAAGCTAGTGGCGGCAGTTTCACAGAACAAGCGCCAGACCATCGAGTACATGTCTAACACTTCCCTTCTGCAAAAGCGTCGCTAAATCGAACTCAGGTCTTCACCTGCATTCCAATTAAAGACTGCACCTTATCGACGAGCACTTCCTGGGTGCGTAGCCTGCATTTGCCGGTCCGTGTTTTTGAAGTGGGGTCAACGCATCTCAAGTGGGAATAACTGGTCCCAAACAGTTGATTCACGGCGTCTTTACAATCGCTATAAGCTTGTTGTGTTTCCCGCAGTATCTATCGTCGGCTGCCAATAAAATCGGTTCCAGCCAATCCAAGCAAGAAGTTGTCTCCACGCCACAATCGGCAAATCAAAACCAGAATGCTTCTCAGCCAAAATTGGAAACCACCGAGGATTGGAATCGCCGCTTGACGGAACTGTTGGATTCCAATCCCGCTGTATCAGCCGCAAGTGCCCAGGAATATCGCATCGGTCCAGAAGATGTGCTGGGCATCAATGTGTTCGAAGCCCAAGAGCTGAATCGCGAAGTTCGCGTTTCCGCGAGCGGCGAAATTTCGCTGCCGCTGCTTGGCTCGGTTCGAGCGACAGGTTTGACTCCCCGGGAACTGGAATTTGTCCTTCAGGAACTTCTTCACCGCACTTATATGAAGGATCCTCACGTGAGCGTGTTTGTACGCGAGATGCAAAGCCATCCTATTTCGGTCATGGGGGCGGTGAGACGGCCGGGCGTCTTTCAGATCCGCGGAAGCAAAACGCTGCTTGAGGTTCTGTCCCTTGCGGAAGGCTTGGCCGACGATGCCGGAGAAACCGTCATCATTCTGCGGGGCGCGGCTCTGTCTCCGGAGCCGGACCAAGCTACATATCACCAAACTCGTATGGAGCAACCTTCCTCCGCCGCGCAAAACACAGGCGAACTACAGGTAGCGTCCTCGCAGTTCAATAGCAGTCCTTCCTCGTCCGAAAATGCGGTGCAGGTAAACTTGAAAGACCTCCTCGAGTCGGCTGATTCTCGCGACAATCCCATAGTTCATCCCGGTGACATCGTCAAGGTCACGCGCGCCGGTGTTGTTTACGTAATCGGGGAGGTGCGAAAGCCCGGTGGATTCGCCCTGAAATCCAATGAGAGTATTTCCGTCGTACAGGCGCTGGCCCTGAGTGAGGGTCTGACTCACACCGCGGCGAAGGCCAATGCGCGAATCATCCGCACGGATCCACAAAATGGTGAACGAAAAGAGACTCCGATAGATTTGGGGAAAATCCTAGCGGGAAAAGCTCCCGACCCTATGCTCGAGGCGAAAGATATTGTTTTCGTGCCGAACAGTGCCGCGAAGAGCACATTTGGCCGGGGAGCGGAAATCGCGGCACAGACAGTCGCCGGGATTCTGATTTTCCACTGGTAAGAACATGGGCGACCAAAATCAAGTCGAGCTACACGGCCGCGGCCGTCGCCCTGAACGGCGGGGGGTGGGATCTCTCGATGCGCGAATTGTGGACTTGCCTGATTCGTATGAGATCCTGGAATCTGACGCGGCACGTGACCTCCGCAGCTATGGCCGCACCCTTCGCAAGCGTCTGACGACAATCTTAATCGTGTTTTTCATTCTCTTTACCGTAGTCCTCATCGCTACGCTCAAGCAAAAGCCCGTGTATCGGGCTCAAGTATTATTGGAAATTCAGAAAGAAAATCCTGACATCCCGACTATCAAGGAGCTCTATGAGCTCGAAGAGGTGTCCGACGCGTACTTGAGAACGCAATACAGTATCCTTGCGAGTGAAAGTCTTGGCCGGCGCGTAATTGACGAGCTCCAACTGCAAACTCTCCCCGAATTCAACTCCCCCAAATGGTGGCATCTCTGGCCCAGGACGAGAAAACCTTCGACGACGCAAACATTTGCAGCCGGTCCTATGCCAGAAGGTCGTGATCGAGAGCTTTCTGAGAGAGTCCTTGAACGATTTCAGGATCAGTTGACCATCGACCCCGTCAGCCGTAGCCGTCTTGTAGCCATTCGATTTGATTCACGTGATCCGGAACTTGCCGCGCGCGTCGTTAACACCCTTGCGGCGGACTACGTCGACCAGAGCCTCGAAGCACGATGGCAGGCCACTCAGACAGCTTCCGATTGGCTTTCACAGCAGCTCGTAGGTGTAAGAGCCAAGCTGGAGAAATCGGAAGACGAGCTACAGAGCTACGCACGTCGCAACGGCTTGGTGTTCCTGGAAACAGATAAAGGCGCAAGCCAGAACGTCGCGAACGAGCGGCTGCAGCAATTGCAGGAACAGCTAACCAAAGCACAAGCTGAACTATATGAAAAGGAAGCGCTCTACCGCTTGGTTCAAGCAGGCGAGTCCGGAGCCTTGCCTGGAGTGTTCCAAAATAAATTGATTCAGGATTTGAGTGAACGCCTCGCTGAGCTCAAGCGCGAATATGCTCAGTTGTCGACGACGTTTAATCCGGACTATCCTCGAGTGAAGGAAATTCAGAACCAGATCGATGATATTGAAGCCTCTCTTCGTGAGGAGCGCAAGCGCGCGGCCGACAGTATTGTCAACGACTACTCCGCCGCGGTGCGTCGCGAGAATCTGTTCCAACAGGCGCTGGAACAGCAGCAAAAGGAAGTAAATCTAGTCGCCGAAAAATCCGTCCAATACAACATTCTGAAACGCGAGGTCGACACAAATGAGCAGCTCTACGAGGGCCTGCTGCAGCGGCTGAAAGAAGCCGGAGTTTCCGCAGGACTCAAGGCCAGCAACATCCGCATCGTGGATTCCGCCGAACCTCCGGCGAAGCCTATTAAGCCGAGAACGTCCCTAAATCTGGCTGTCGCCATGTTTCTCGGATTGGGGCTCGGTATCTGCGCAGCGCTCTTCCAGGAGCGATTGGACGACACGCTCAAGGGCGATGACGACATCGAGCGGCTGGTTGGACTTCCATCACTGGCCCTGATTCCAAGCGTCCCATCGTCAAATGGCGACCAGCATGGGATTCATAAGCTCCTACCTGGGGACAAAGCTCTTATGCTCAAAGGAAATGGAACGGGCAAAAACTCGCGCTCTTCCTGGCACCGCATCGATCGAGACAGAACCCAACACGCCTCCCTCGTCGAAGCGTTCCGTAGTCTCCGCACCTCAGTTTTGCTCTCAACTCCGGACCGGCCTCCGAGTTCGCTTCTAGTCACTAGCGCGCAGCCTGCGGAAGGCAAGACCACTGTTGCATGTAACCTGGCGATTTCGCTGGCGCAGCTCGGCCATCGAGTCTTGCTTGTTGATGCGGATTTACGTGTTCCATCGCTGCACAAATTGTTCGGGATCAGCGGGAGCCTGGGCCTGGTCAGCTATCTTACCGGCCAACAGGATTGGCGCACCGCGGTGCGTCCGTCTGGCTCGCTCAGTCTTGATGTTTTGGTATGTGGCCCCGTGCCTCCGAATCCCTCTGAGCTTCTTTCTTCCCTAAGTATGGGGGCATTGATTCGCTCCGCAATCGCTGAGTACAAGTTCATAATCCTAGATTCCTCGCCTATGCTTGCCCTCGCCGATAGCCGCATCCTCGCGCCGCTGGTAAACGGCGTGCTCCTGGTGGCGAAGTGTGGGATTACGTCTCGAGAGCATCTGCAACACGCGCAGTCCGGAATCCGCGGAGTGGATGGAAATCTGATCGGCGTGGTGCTGAACAGCGTGGACATTCGAACCAACGGCTACTATAACTATGGTCCGTATGGTCCGAATGTCGGCTCTCCTTCGCAAGAAACGTTCACCCCAGCGAATTGTCAGATGCCGCTCCAACAAAAAGCGGGCGATTGATCCATCGCGGGCCTTCCATGCTTAGGCTGCTTGAAGTTGGCCTCATGGGAGCTGTCTGCGTGGCGGTTTTGGCCTTCGGCGGTACAGCTCCTTCTTTTTTTGCGGTGACTCAAGTGATTGTGCTGGGGCTAGGAGTTCTGTTTCTTCTCTTAGGCCCCTTTCCGCCCGTTGCCTCCGTCCACTTTCCGATTGCGATCCCTCTCCTCTTAGTAGCCTTGGTTCTGTTGCAAGTTTGTCCCCTGCCGTTTTCCCTCGCGCCCGCATTCGGGAGAGCGGGTGAAGGATTACCGAATACATCTCATTTCACTGTCAGCATGGCCCCGTATCAAACGCTTTCGCATCTCTTGCTGCTGGTCACGTATTTGACGGCTTTCTTTTTCACTTTGGCCCTGTGCAGGAACCGCCGGGCGAAAAAACGGCTCGTCTACGCCCTTGTGTCGCTCGGAGTGTTTGAAGCTCTCTACGGCCTGATTCAATATCTCACTGGCTGGCAACAGATCTTCACGTACGTCAAAAAATACTATCTGGAAGAAGCCACAGGAACGTACATCAACCGCAATCATTTCGCTGGTCTTTTGGAAATGATACTTCCATTCGCCGTGGCTTTTGCTCTGCGCTGGACGCCGCTTGTGTTTAAGAACACTTCAGGCAGAGCAGTTACGCTTCGCAAAATCGTTTCCAGGACGGAATTGGTCTCTCTGGCGTTCTGGCTTTTTCTTGCCATTTTGCTCCTAGCCGCCCTAGTCCTCTCACGCTCGCGGATGGGAATCATTTCGGCCCTGGTTTCACTCGTTGCCATTCTGTCGCTCGCCGGCACTTCATCTTTGCGGGCACGAACAAGGGCGGCGGTCGCCGCGTTATTTTTTCTCGCTGTCTCGGGGCTTATCGTGTGGATCGGCAGTGAGCCCGTGATGAGCCGCTTCGAAACTCTCGGGCAAGAATACAATCTCAGCGGTCAGAATCGCATTTCGATCTGGCGCGATACCCTCGGGCTTATTCGACATCATCCCCTCCTCGGAACTGGATTGGGATCCTTTCCTGTGGTTTATCCCTCCGTTCAAACCGCTTTCCTCACTCTTCTCGTTGAGCATGCGCACTGCGATTACCTTGAGGTCGTGAGCGATCTCGGCTTCCCTGGTGGGCTATTGGTGTTCGGTTCGATCTTCTGGGTACTCGCCAAGACCGTCAGGCACTATGGGAACGCGGAAGAGCATTTCGACAAAGCCGTGTCTTTGGGTTGCATTGGAAGTATTGCGACAATTCTGGTGCATAGCCTCGCGGACTTTAATTTGTATATTCCCGCCAATACATTGGTCCTCACTATTGTCCTGGCGATGGCCCGGTCCAGCGATCCTCCCCGAACGGCATCGGTCCAATCCTTCAACGAGCACTGAACTGGATATGAACATCCCGAGCGGTAACGAGTTTGCTTTGCGAGCCACCCGGAGGTGCTGACGCGCAAATATTCAAGGAATCGCGAATCCGATTGCCACCCATGAGGTTAGAAACTAAAGTACGGGACATAAATCGCATCTGCGTCTTTTTGCCCGCTCGCAAAACTGGCAAGTTCTGGCTTCTAAGCGCTTCCGGACTCATCGGGTGATCTGCTGTGCTCCGCCGCACAGTCCGGCATACCTCGGTGCCAACTCCATTACGCACCCTTCGAACCGCGCGGGCGCCTGGCCGAAGACTGTTCCTGATGCCCCTTCGACGGTTGATTTTGAATCCCACTTCGGTTATTCGAAGCACAAATCGAGTCCGGCCTGCATTCTCGCCCGCGAATCACGCAAAGGGATTGCCAGCATTGGAGTAACCGACCGAACGCTCCCGAAAAACGCGGCTGTGCTTACCGGCTGACTCCCACGCCCGATTAGTATTAGTCGCAGAGCACTAGGACTTCTGACCTATGTCGGAGGAGCGAGCAGAATGGTCTCAATAGCCTCCGAGCGGACCGTTATTCGCCCGGGATTCGTAGCAATAAGATTTGCAGGAAACGACCAGCGAACCGGTGATCGAAGAACCTTCAGTTCGTTGATCCTGCCGCACTGACCGGCGCAACATCAGACTTCATTCCGAGCGCCCTTAAGTATCCCTCATTCACGCGGCACTTTTGCGCGCGGACACTCTCCAGCAACTCGGCGAAAGCACGGGTGATCGTGTCCTGTTCAGGCCGAGCCTTCAGCCGTTCTTCCGCGTGCGCGGTGCCGCGCGGAAGCTTTGCGAACTCCACGATCTTTCCCCAATCAGCAGGTGGGATGATGCTGACGACCGCCGATGACTTTTCCATCTTCTTATACGGCCAGAAAGCCCATCCGATGTTGTTTTTTTCAAGCACTTTCACGAATTGCGCGATCCACTCATCGGTGTTCTCCCCGGACTCGCCCATCCAGATCGGCACATCATAACGATCGCGAAAATCAACGTATTGCCGTATGACGCTTTCATCCGGCGCCGTCCAGTACTTGTGGAAGGTGTATGCGACGTTGGCATCAAAAGGTTTGCCGAAGACCGAAAAGTTTCCGTCCCACTGTGCGCCACCGAGAAAGAGAATATGGTGAGCATCAACCTTGCGTATCTCACCGGACAACTTCTTGTAGAGCGGTTCCAGCGAAGAATTCAAACGTCTCAGCTTGGGAAAATGCGGGATCGGCTCATTCAGCAGGTCATAACCGAGCACGGCCGGCTCATCGCGATAGCGTGTCGCCAGCCGCCGCCAGATGGCGATCAGGTGCTCTTGCTCTTGTGGACTCTCGTACAACCAAGGATATCCGGCGCTGTCATCGATGTTCGCGCCCGTCTGTCCGCCCGGTGCGGCATGCAGATCAAGGATCACATATAGATCTTCGGCGCGGCTCCAAATGATCAACCGATCCAGCAGCTTGAAACCTTCCGCGTCGTCGCTCTCAAACAGACTGTAATGCAGCGGAACTCGAATGGCATTGAACGCGGCCCGATGCAGGAGCGCGATGTCCTCACGCGTGACGTAGTTCTCGCGATAGGTCTGCCAGAACGCTGCCGATCCTTCAGGCCCAAGGAGCTCCGACACCAACGCGCGGATCTCACCAGGAGATTGCGGACCATTTTGGAACAGCCACATGTAACCCTCTGGCACCAGCCAATTTCCCAGATTTGTTGCGCGAAGAAGGAGCGGTTTACCAGCGGAATCAACGATCTGCTTGTGGTCGGTGTGTGCGAACTGCGCGCTCGCTTCTGACGTCAACGCCAGAAGAAGAATCGCCAACTGTAGGATTCTGAACTTGAGCATGATTCTCTCCGGAGGAAAGCTTACTCCAATCTCGGTGTTAGCGGTTTCGCCATAAACAGACTTGGGTATGGCGGAGGTCCTTTTGATCGTCGGGCATTGGCACAGAGTCGTGAACGCCGGCCCTAAAGAGTTCTGACCGCAACGACGGTTACGTTTGGGTCGGGCGCTTGCTGTGGCAGGTCAATCTGTAACCGGCGTTCTGTCTGTCGAAATTTCAATGATTGCCCTCCTCGGAGCAAGTGCGCCGACATCACCTTCGCGTCGAGCCCAGATATCTCCAGTGGCGACGACGGCCAATCGAGGATGTGAAGGAAAAGTCTCCCGCGCTTTGCCGTGGTTCGAACAGATTTCATGTTTTGCACTGGTCCGTATGTGGTCCCGTAAATAGATTCGCCGTTAATCGCGAGCCAATCGCCCATGGCGCGGAGACGCTGCTGAAATTCCAGCTGGATCAAGCCATCGGGTTGCGGTCCGACGTTCAGAAGGAAGTTGCCCCCACGGCTTGCGACTTCCACCAGGCTCCGAATGAGAAACTCCGCCGACTTATATTCCCGATCATTCGCGTTATATGCCCATGTCTTGTTTATGGTCATGCAGGTTTCCCACAACTGAAAATCCTCTGGCGACGGGATTACGGTCTTCAATTCTTGCTGGACGCTGGCATCGGTCGCCGCAAAAAGCACGCCCTTCGTCGGAATCGCATTGGGGATGAACTGTTCCGGAGTTTGATAGTCTCCCGTCACGCCAATTCGATCGTTCACCAAAGTGGCAGGCTGGAGTGTCTGGATGAGTTCGAGGAAGCGATGTCCGTCGTATTTCTCCTGGTGATGCAAACCGTCGAACCAGATCAAAGCAACCCGGCCGTATTTCGTCAGCAGCTCGGTCAACTGGAGCTGCATATACTCGAGGTACAGCGGCCATTCGGGGCGGGCGGGCTCCCCGTTCCAATTTTCTTTCGCCAACTTCGTGGTGTCACGAAAAGCGGTGTGGTGCATATCGGGCGGAGAGTAGTAAAACCCAAGTGGCATATCTCTTGCTTTCGAGGCGTCCGCCAGTTGCCTGACAACGTCCTTCCCGTAGGGAGTATTGGTGATCTTGTAGTCGGTGTAGGAAGAGTCGAACATGCAAAAACCATCGTGGTGTTTCGCCGTGAACACCATGTATTCCTGTCCAGCGGCACGAGCCAAATCGATGAAAGTATTCGGGTCGAACTTTGATGGATTAAACCGCCTTGGCAACTCGCGATACTCCGCCTCGCTGATGCCTCCCGGTGTGGGTGTCATTATGGGCCAGGAGGCCTCCACGCTGGCCAGCGAATATGGTCCCCAGTGGATGAACATGCCAAATTTGGCATCGCGGTACCAGCGTGTCCGCTCGTTGGCCAAGCCAGAGCCAGAGCCCAATCCCAGACTTCGCATAAATGGGAGTGACGACCCTGCAAGCGCAAGTCTTATGAAGCAGCGTCGAGAAGGCGAACAAGCACTCACAAGGCCTGAGATGCTATCACGACACCCGCCTGCGCAAGATCGTTCGGCATCCCCGTCGCGCTCTGTATCTTTTTCCCCGCCTGGACAGGATCGAGCCGCTAACGATTTGACAGTACCGTAGTCTAACTATGTCAGAGGTGATGCTTTGCAGAGACGAGATTCCTCCGGGAACGCTGAGCCTGCTGTACGGTGTGTCGGCGGGCGACCCGCTCACCTACACGACTGTCCCGGTGCTGCTCGGCTTCGTGGCACTGGCCGCGTGTTTCATCCCCTTGATACGTGCCACTCGCGTTTCCCCAGTAGAAACACTGAGGTACTGATGGAAGTGCGTGAAACCTTGCCGCTCGATAGTTCTTGCGAGCCCGTCGCACGACGCAGGTGGACCCACTGGTCGCATTTCGCGAAGTCATGAACACGCCGTGTTTAGGTCCCATTGATAAGGCGTGATTGCGGTTTCGCGTTGGATGCTTGAAAATCCATATCTCTTGAGTTCAAACAAATTGAGGAGAGTCACATTGTCCTCTTCTAACTCGTCAGCGACAGTAGCGGCGCTCATCGCTTCGCTCCGAAACGATCCGTTCTACGCCACAATTACTGAAGAGTTCGCCGACGACGAAGCGCGCAGACAGGAGGTGCTGGCCCGTTACTTCGACTACTCCATGAGCGAGGGCGCTCGGAGAGGCCGCCTTGTCGTGTGGCCTGATCACTCGGTCGGCGCGGCAGTGTGGTTGTTGCCTGCCGACACGGTCGTGTACAACCGAGAGGCGAAAGATAAGGCTGAGTTTCTCGTTGCGGCGCTCGGCGCTACTGGTGCGAACGCCTACCGACGCATCATCGATTTTATGCGGCCACGTGCGTTGTCCGCGGTCGCGGAGTCAGCCTGGTATTTGTCCATTATCGGAGTGACGCCTTCGGCCCAGGGCCAAGGTATCGGCAGGAGCCTCATGGAACCGACTCTCGTCGACGCCGACGACGCGGGCGTCGAATGTTATCTGGAGACATTCGACCGTCGAAATCCGGCCTTCTACCAGCGGCTTGGATTTTCGGCCGTAGGGTCTTATGCCGAGCCGATCACAGTTGCGACCTACACCATTATGCGCCGGAACCCAAAGACGCGGTCGGTACAATCGTGAGCCACAGCACACGCCCTGGATTGCGCAATCCCAGTGCGAAATAGACGGCAATCCACGCGGCGCTCAGGAAAATGGCTTGAAGGGTGTGGAAGCGCACGAAGCGTCTTGTTTGTGCTCGTCGGTGACGAGACAAAAGATTCCGGTGATAAACCCCGCCAGCTAGCAGCGCCCCCCGGCAGTATTTTATTGCAGTCCGCCGGCTGTGAAGATGCCGTCCCGCTCTCCGCTATCCGGGCGCCACACTTTGCGCAGAATCCGAACTCGCGCCTATTTCCGCACAGCAATTTGTACAGTGCATCCTCTGCACGGAACACCAGCAAGTGCTCCGACACCGTGATGCAGAAAGAAAGTAAGTTATTTTGTGTGAATCTTCTAGTTCTTCGGGTTTGCGACCCTGTCCAGTCTGCGAGTTGATTCGGTTTCTTTTTGCTGTACTTCGTTGGCCTTCGGAAGGCGAGGAATACCTGTCCGACAATCTTCTGCATGGGACGTTGCTTCTGCATCTGTAGAGAACTAGGTTGTGCGCATTCGAGTGGCGCGAGCAGAGTTCGCTTTCGAATCCGTCAGAAGTCGTGAGTATCGCGAGGAGGAATTGGTGCGCCTGGAGCCGCGATTGTCGAAGATCTTTGCAGGTGCGCGACTTCGTGCGTGTTCTGGCCGGTAGCACTGCTTTCGCGAGATCTCTGGTTTCAACAACCTGCTCGAAGTCGATCGCAGCGCTCGACAAGACTTTCGTTAGCCGTTGATCGAACTCCATTGGTAGGGAGGAAACGCAATGTACTTCAACGTGTTTGGGGAGAAAGTTTCCAAGGCGCGCTATCGCGAGATGGTCAACGCGGCGAAGAATCGGCGCGAATTGATCGCCGCCGGGCTCACCAGTAGGCGCGACCTCTTGAAGATGGGGTTGCTCAGCGCCGGCGGCATGTTGGTAGCGAAGAGTGGCCTGAGCGCGCGGGCCGGGCAGCAAGTACAAACAAATAACCCTCCCAGTTCGGGGCAAAATACCAGTCCGGGAACCAACCAGAACTGCGTCCCCGGCAACCAGACGGCTAGCCCACCGACTAGACCTTTTGTCGAGGCTCTGCCAATCATGCCGCTGGCCCAGACGGTTTCGTCACTGACCCCAACTCCGACAGAGAATCCCAACGTGGCAGCCGGAGAGGTTCGTGCGGCTGCTTTCCAGGCGCCGCTGATCGATGCCAGTCGCTTCCCTGTGGTTCCAGCTACGCTCTACAACATCCACCAGAGGCAGTTTCTCAAAAGTCAGCATCCCGATCTCCCTCAGCAGACCATCTGGGGATTCGACGATGGCACGGGAACGCGCAGCCCCGGCCCGACCTACCAAGCCTTCTACGGAAAACCGCAGCTCACGCGCAACACCAATTCTCTGCCGTCGATCACGGAAAAGAACAACACCGGCTTCGGCATGGCTTCGGTCTCCACCCATTTGCACAACGCCCACAATCCTTCCGAGAGCGACGGCAATCCCTGCGACTTCTACACCAACGGGCACTTCTGCGACCAGTACTATCCCAACGTGCTGGCGGGGTTCAACTCCGACCACGAACCGGCCGGCGACATCAATGAGTCGCTCGCCACTCTGTGGTATCACGACCATCGCGTGGACTTCACCTCGCAGAACACCTACAAGGGGCTGCTCGGGTTTTATTGCCTGTTCAATCAATTCGACACCGGCAACGACGACACCGGCTTCCGTCTGCCCGACTTCCCGGCGCACGATATCCCGTTGGCTTTCGCCGACAAGGTCTACGACCCGGAAAGTGGCCAGTTGGTGTTCGATCTATTCAACCTCGACGGCATTTTGGGCGACAAGTTCCTCGTCAACGGCGTGATCCAGCCGTTCCTTAACGTCGAACCGCGCCGCTACCGCTTCCGCCTATTGGACACCGGTCCGTCACGCTTCTACGAACATTTCCTCACGGACCTGACCAATCTCAACGCGCAGAATCCGTATTGGTTAATCGGTACTGACGGCAACCTGCTTCCTCATCCGATTCAGGTTCAAAGCGTTCGCATCGGCCCGGCCGAGCGTGTGGACGTGATTATTGATTTCCGTCAATTCGCGGGCAAGACCATCTATCTCGAGAATCGCCTGAACCAGCTTAGCGGCCAAGGGCCGGCCGCCGTAGACAGTCAAGTGGCGGCCCAGAATAGCGCCAGCACGGAATGCAGCCTGGTGCTCAATTCAAGCCAGCCCGCAATTCTGCCGGCAGGAGCGGGCAACCTTCTGTTGCAATTCCGCGTGAGCGGGACGGCGGTCAATGACGATAGCGTTGACCCAGCGACAAATCCGACGTTCTACCAACTGCCTAACACCACGGCGGAGCCTCGCATTGTCCGCACTTTCAAGTTCGATCGCCTGAACGGTCAGTGGTCTGTCAACGGCCAGTTCATGGACTGCACGCAGTTCCGTTTTGCGGTGCGACAGAACAGCGCGGAGCAGTGGCTTCTGACCAACCTCACCGGTGATTGGACTCACCCAATCCACATCCACCTCGAGGAGCATCAGATTTTGAGCCGCAACCGGGCAACACCTGCCGTGCCGACGGATCTGGGACGCAAGGATGTGACCCAGGTACATCCCAACGAGCGGGTGCAACTCTTCTTCCGCTTCCGCGACTGGCTGGGCAAGTATCCCATCCACTGCCACAACGTGGTTCACGAAGATCACGCAATGATGGCCCTTTGGCATGTCGTGCCAGCTGGGCAGGAAGACAACATCAACGTGCCGTAAGGGTGGCATCACAAGGGAATGACGTCGAAGGAGGGTAGGGCCATGCAAGATGTATCGCGAAGAAAGATGTTGAGTATTTTGGGACTCGCTCCTTTGGCCATCGGCGCTGCCGAGACCGCCAGCGCCACCAGCCACTCTGACGCACCCGCCCGAATGACGTTGTCGGAACAGGCGCGGAGACGTATCCAAGAGCAACATTTCCCGGATATACCTCTCATTACACATGAGGGCAAGCACGTACGCTTCTACAACGACTTAATCAAGGACAAGATCGTGAGCCTCAATTTCTTTTTCGCGAAGTGTGGCGAGATTTGCCCATTGGTTATGGCCAACCTGACCAAAGTTCAGAAGTTGCTGGGCAGCCAAGTGGGTCGGGACATTTTCATGTACTCGTTCACGTTGAAACCGGAGGAGGACACCCTCGAGGTTCTCCGGCATCACCGTGAGATGTATCGCGCCGGGCCAGGCTGGACGTTTCTTACCGCCAATCCGGATGATATGGAGAAGGTCCGGAAGGCCATCGGATTCACCTACCCGGAACCGGCCATCGACAAGGATAAGACACAACACATCGGTAACATTCGCTACGGCAATGAGCCGCTCATGCTGTGGTCCGCTTGTCCCGGAATGGCCCACGCGAAGTGGATTGCCGAAACTCTGGAGTGGGCCATCCATCCCGAAACGAACAGGGTTCAAGCGTCCTGAGACCTCTTGGTCCCCAGGCTCGCTCCCGGAAAAGTTTCAATTCCGAGGTTAGGTTTGTCCCGGCAGTTGCCGGAGGAAGGATCCAAAGTGATGAAAAACGCACGAAAATATGTCTCGCGGTTTGTTTACCCTCTGGCGCTCGCCGGGCTCTTGTTCCTGCCGGTTCCGAAGTTGGCCGCGCAGCAGGACTCTCCTCCCTCCACCGGGAACGCCGACGACAACTTTAACCCTCCGCCGTGTGACTACAAAGATGCCTTCTACATGGATAACGGCCTCAATCCCAACAGCTCTTTTGACGTCGGTCGTTTCGGCACCTTCCGGCAGACGGGACCGCCAGCGAGGGGCAGCCAGCAAAACTGGGTGGCGGATGACACCTGCGCCACGAGAGATCCCAACCGCAGAAACTTCCGCATCCTGGCGACCACCGGAGGCAACGCTGACGATGGCAACAGTCCGTTCACCAACAACACGTCGGAAACCTTTGAATTCATCTCCATCCTTTCTTTCGTAACCAGGCAGGTTGCCTTTGAGACTACCTACTCGCGCACGGTTGGCGCCATTAACGGCGGCCTCGACGGCGATCAGCAGAATGCAGGCACCACTATCTCGCTCACCGCAGGCACTGACCCGAATGGGAACCAGACCGGCCTCAATCCTCGTGGGATCAGCATGGAGCAGATCGTGAGCAACTTCGAGGCTTACGCAGCGGTCAAACAGACCTTGCCTAACGGCACTTTCGCCACCAACCCATGTGCCGCAGACATGCAGAGCCCGTTGGCACCTCCTACGCCTTGCTTCCCGGTGAACAGCGTGAATACCGTGTTCACTCCAAATCTCAGGCAAGACTGGCGATTCGCCACAAACCGCAATGCCATGGACGGCAGCGATAACAACTGTATCAGCACCGATCCTACTGTCTGCCCGGCCGGCATTAGCGACAGTCCGTACGGTTATTTCTGCGACGATCTCTTGGGTATGTGGATTCTCACCTACTTCTGGTTCACACAGCCTCCCAACACCACCGATCCGGTCTGTGGCCCGGTATTCGCAGCGATCGGTGCAAAGAACGGCTTCAATACGGATGGAACTCCCATTATTTTGACGGCCTTTGAACTCAACCAGGAGATTGAAGCAAACAACTGCGGGGCTGAAGGCCAGGAGGCGGTCGATGGCTCGGACGGGGGAGCCGTGTGGCTCGTTTGCCCCGCCATCCCCGATCCGCGTGCTGGCGCCATTGCGCCGGATGCGTTCCTGGATCAGGTGCGCAATGCCAACGGCATTCCGCAAAACTTGGCCCTAACCGTTAACTTCTTGAGCCTGCAGCTCTTCGGTGTGTTCCCCAACCAGCTCACACAGAAGCAACTCTCGCAGGTGAGTTCATCAGCCGCTTCTACGCAGTAGCGGCTGATGGGAAACCAAGTAGCACACCCTTGGCAGCGCTTCGGTCGCTGCCAAGGGTAGTTGCGTTCTAAGAGAGCCGTCGAGATGACTACTCCTAAGCAAAAGCAAATTTCACGCCGGGATTTCGTCACACTGACAGCTGGTGCAGCCGCCGTCGGACCATTCTTCCTCTTCCCGGACCGCGCTCTTTCCAGTCAGAAAACGCTGAAGATCGGAAAGTGGGCCCATTTTGCTTCGGAGTTTGACCTGTGGTTCGCGAGCATGGCCAAGGACTGGGGCCGGCAGCACGACACGAAAATAACTATCGACGAAATTCCGTTGGAACAAATCCGCGCTGCCGCCAATGCGGAGATCAAGGCCGGCAAGGGGCACGACGTACTGATGTTCCCTTGGCCGCCCGCCGAATATTCCCGACATGCAATCGATCATAGTGACATATATCAGACGGTGGCGTCCAAGTACGGTGCCATCCCGCAACTCGCCCACAGGTCAACCTTTAATCTCAAGAACAAAGCCTACTTCGCTTTTGCCGATTTCTGGGTGCCTTCTCCATTGCAGTTTTTTCAGGACTATTGGGCCCAGGTAGGTATGCCCCTCGGACCCGTGCATTACGGCAGCCTACGGGGTGGCGGGAAAAAGCTGCGCGACCAGCTTGGCATACCTTGTGGTCTGTCTTTTACCCCAACTCTGGAAGGCAACATCACGTTACACACCATCCTGTATGCCTTTCGTGCTTGGATACTCGATGGACGCGGAAACGTACTCTTCAACAAAGATGGCTTCGCCGTCGGGGCGCTAAAGTACATGCAAGCGTTGTACCAGGATTCGGGCACTGTCGATCAGCTTGCCTGGGGACCGGGAGGCAACGTCCAGGCCATGCTGGCGCGCAAAACCTCCTGCACTAGCAACGCGATCAGCCTCTTGCGCGCTGCCGAAAAACAAGATCCTCAGGAGGCACGCAAGATCTGGCTCCAACCGCCATTGATCGGAACGAATGGTATGGGTGTAACTGCCCTCCCGCACGTCACGAATTGCTCATTGGTCTGGAACTTTGCACAAAATCAGGACGGAGCTAAGCAATTCCTGGCCGATCTGATTGATACCTCCAGGACTGGTTACGAAAAAAGCCTCGGCTGCAACTTTCCGATTTACCCAAAGACTGTTCCAGACCTCATTGTCCGTCTCTCCAAGGACCCGCAAGCCGATCCGTCCTACAAATACATGGGGCTCAAGGACGCGCTTCATTGGACCCCCAACTTGGGCGCTCCTGGATTTGCAACGCCGGCGTACATGGAGATTTTCAACTGTTCTCTTGTCCCCAGGATGGTCCAAAGCGTTCTGAGAGGGGAAAGCAGTCCGGAAGATGCTGCCGCTGCCGCGACATCAGAAATCCAGCGCATCTCCGAAAAGTGGAATCAGAGCTAATAGTTGCCGACAGGAGGTAAACTATGGGGCCACCAAAACCCGCGCTGCTGATTGCGTTCTTGACGCTCACCAGTTCGACGCTGCTCTCTGACACTCGGGCACCCCGCAAATCACCAGAATTCGCTATTGCCGAGCCCTCGGGCAAGATGACGTTGCTCTCCAGCCTGCAGGGCAAGGTCGTCGTAATGGAATTTCTTTTCATGAACTCGGAGCATTGCCTCCGCGTCGCCAAAACGCTGAATAGTCTGCAAGGGGACTTGGGCCAGCGCGGCTTTCAATCTGTCGGCGTGGTTTTTGGACCCAATGCCGATGAGCAGCGCGTAGTCTATATGGTGGATCAGTTAAAGTTGGCATATCCCGTGGGGTACACTACCTCGGCTAAGGTGGACGGCTACCTCGGCCGCACTGGCAATGAGATTCTCAGCATTCCTCAGGTCGTTGTGATCGACCGCTTCGGCATGATTCGGGCCACCAGTGGAGGGCGACGCGGCGATCCAAAATTAGAAGACGAGAGCTATCTGCGGGACCTGATCGACGGTTTGCTAAAAGAAGACCTTCCGACTAACTCCGCGAAGAAAAGAGCTGCCCCGCGATAGAAATACAAGACCGCAGTCGTTTTTCCTATTACGGTAGCGATTGGATCGTTTTGCCGGACAGGCGAATGATTCTCCGGAGACACGACACTATGATTGGTAAAGAACGGGTGAGTCCTTCAGCAAAAATGAATGTCAGAAGAGATATGATTTCTCAAGGGTGAATTCCTTAGCCTTCATGATGACAGCGCCACAGAACAAGCAGCCCAAGCTTCGGACGTGGGTTGTTGGGATAGAGCTCGGGCGCGCCGGTGTACAGGTGAACGCCCGATCCGGAAACTGAGCCCCGCTTCGACTCGGCGCGAATCCGGCCACCAGAATGTTTTTGGCATCGAAGCCGAGCTCCATATGCGTCAGCCTGTACAGACTGCGGATCATCAAACCTGCTCCAATCAACAGGACGATGGAAAGAGCGACCTGGCCTATCACGAGCGCAGCGCGCAACTTCCCGTGGCGGAATCCGCCATCGCTGCATGTTCCGCTTCCCACGAGCTGCGGTTGCAGGTCAAGGCGAGTGGAGCGCAACGTGGGCGCTAATCCGCAGATCAGGATAGTCAGCAAAGTAATGCCCGCGGCAAAAAACAGGACCGGCACGTTCAGCCCGATGACCGCTTCGCCGCTCATGCGTTGCCAGGCCTTCTGATGAATCGCGACATCCTCGGCTTTCATCGCCATCCGTGCCAGGAGACATCCCGTTGCGCACGCGCCCAACGCCAAAACCAGGCTCTCCAGCAAAAGCGGGCGCATCAATTGCCAACGTGAGGCCCCCAGGGCGGAGCGCACGGCTAACTCTTTCTCCCGTACAGTCGCGCGTGCCAGCAGCAAATTCGCTACGTTACCGCAAGCGATCAGAAGCAAAACGAGAACGGCGGCCAGCAGGTTATAGAGAATGCCTTTCAAATCGATCTTCGTGTTGAAAACGGCGGCGACTCCGGACGGGCCCATCAAAAAGTCGTTTGCCGCAACTACGCGCGCCGTGAACGTCTTGGGATAGTCGTCATTGTCGGGCTGCTGCGCGGCGAGCCGGTGGGTCAACAGATCCAGTTCGGGCCGACGCCGCCGCAAAGCTTATTCCGCGCTTTACGCGCGCGAGCACATTCACATGAATTCGTTTTTCAGTCTCCGACGCAGCGTGTGCCTCGCCTACCGGCGTCCAGATTTCCTGCGTCGCTCCGAATCCGTGGAAACGCTCGGGCATTACGCCGACGAGCGTGGCCGGATCACCCTCGATGACGAAGCTCTTTCCGAAAATCCCGGGATCAGCGCCGAATTGCCCCTTCCATCTGGGAAAACTCATTACAAAAACGGGTGGGGCGTCCGGTTTGCCATCGGTCGCAACCATGCCTCGACCAAGGAGAGGCGGCACTCCATAAAACAAAAACGGATCCAGCGAGACGTGGCCATTTTCAAATTGACAGCTGCGCGTTCCGTACTGCACCCGCGCCATGCCACTGTGCGAGCCGACGACGTTCTCAAAGACTTGACTATGTTCGCGCAGGTATTTCAGGTCGGCCCAGCTAATCCACAGCTGGTTGGCAAATTCAGGTGTCTCCGCGTTCTGCACCGCCGGGACCACCAGCCGCTGCGCATCCCGAGCTGCGACCGCGTTGCACATCAAATTGTAGAAAACGCTGAACACCACGGTGCTCGCGCCAATTCCGAGCGCCAGCGCAAACACCGCCACAAACGTAAACCGAAGGTCCTTGCGGATACTGGGGATCGAATATCGGAGATCGCGTAGCACATCGTCAAGAAGTAAGAGTCCACGCATAGTCAAGAACTGTACTACTTTGCTCCGCGGTCCTCCTACCCGAGCGGGATCAACAAAGTGCATGGGGCAACTCCTGATGATTCGATTGCCTTTACACGGACAAGTTACTGGAAACCGACCTTAAAGTGGCCTGTTTTGGACCGAAGACGGCCCGAGGTCGTTCCAATTGTACCGAACGTCGGCCGGACACTCCGCATTCCAATTGGACGCTCGAGAAAGCGCCAGTTCGATTCCCGGGCCAGAATCTAAACTTTAGACTTAATCGAAAGCAGCGAGTAGAATCCTCACATCGCGGATCGTGCGAGGCAGTGGGCGCGACGATCTTGGAAGGGTCGAATCATGAAAAAGAAGGTACCTCTCACATTTGAGCAGGCAATGATAAAAGCGGAATCGTATGTTGGACACAAGGAAAAACTACTCGGACTTCTTGAGAAAGGCACTCGCAAATCAGAGCAATGCTACGAATTTCTTCTTGCTCCTTGGGAAAGCTTGCAGATATTTCTTCGCCTTCTTCGCGCCCATTTCGAGGGCAAGTTTACTGTGCCAACCAGCTCGATTCTCATGGTCGTCGCCGCAGTGATCTATTTTGTGAGTCCGTTTGATCTCATCCCTGATTCCATTCCGGTGCTGGGAATGGTAGACGACGCAGCCGTGATTACGTGCGTGGCCAAGGCAAACCTCACTCTAATCAGCAATTTCCGGAGGTGGGAAATCCTCTTTGACAGAGGTTGACCCCATCTATCAAGTACCTAACCAAGGGAGAGTGAGCAAGTCCGCTTCTCACTGGAACATCCCGCTCTCTTAAATCCGCCTTCAAATCAGTCTTCAGCTCCGATGGCAAGACAGTGGCTTATCGGGCCAAAGGAATTCGTTCAGAAACGATTGCAGGATATTCGGTGGCTCCTCTTTGCCGACGTCCCCCAGGCAAAAGTTGAATCGTCGAACTACTGCACGGCTATCACGCTCACGCAGGAGGGGTCGACTTTTCGAATTGCGGGAGATTGGAACCTACTGATTTTAATGGAGCGGCCTATCGGAATCGAACCGACACCTGAACCTTGGCAAGGTTCGAGTAGTTAACTCTAACGCGCTGGAACGGCGGCACTTAGCATTTTGGCGCAGGGTCTTAATTGGAAAATGATGGAAAACAAAAGCGCGTAGTTCCCTCTATTGTCAAAATCGCTGCTCCCGAGGCCTAGTTCGGATATTCTCAGAGAGGCAGCACATCACGCGGAGAGCTTTTCAGCTTTTCAAACACTCGCAGTCGCCGGCCTAGAAAAGGCGAAAAACAGATGGAGAAACTCGATCGAATCACGACTGATCCTGCTCGGTTGAACAGCGAGCCCTGCATCCGGGACCTCCGTCTTACCGTCCGCCGAGTGCTTGAAGTACTCGCCATCTATCCTGACCGTGCCGAACTGAAGCGCGAATACCCGGAGCTAGAGGACGAAGATATTCGGCAAGCGCAGGCCTTCGCGGCTGCTTTGGTTGACGACAAGGTTTTGCCCCTACCCCACGCCCGATGAGGTTGCTGCTCGATCAGGGGCCTCCCGCGTTCCACAGTCCACCATCTCCCGTGCCGCAGGGGTTTCTTCAGCAGCCGGATCAGACTGGCAATTTCAGGTAAAGCGCTAGCGATAGATTTCTTTGCGATCTCCGATGCGAAGGGCCAGAACTGCCAGACGATCGTCCTCGATCTTGCAGATGAGCCGGTAGTCGCCCACGGGATATTTCCAGAACTCCCAAGCCGCGAGCCGTGCAGCGCCTCTCCAATGCTGAGTGGGTCCGTCCAGCTTGGCAACCCGTGCATGAAGGGACTTCAGGATGCGCTTGCTGTGCTGCGCGCTGAGTTTGTCGAGTTCCCGGTCAACCTCGGTTGACAACTCAACGCCGTAGGCCATGACGTTTCACGACGTCCTTCAGCGGGACGGTCGGGTCTTCACCGCTACGGATGCGTTCCAGCGCGCCTTCAGCCAGATACATGTCCTCGAGATCCTCCAAGTGTTCGAGGATAGCTTCACGGACATAGTAAGTTTTGGTGCGCCCGGTGCGCCGGGCCAACTTCTCAAGTCGTTTTTCAATGGACTGCGGCAGTCGAATAGCCAGCATCAGTGCCTCGCTATACAAGTATCGCATACAGCGAAGGTGGATCGGGGTGAGAGCGAACCTGGCGAAGGGCGGCGTGGATTAGTTGGAAGCCTTACACACAAGCGCTTATCTGTAAAACAGAACTTTCCCGGAAGGATCGAGTTGTTGCAAGAAATCAAAATCAAGAACATTGCGGGTCAGCACGGAGCAGCCATGCTTTCTAGCTGTGGCGAATAGCAAGGCATCGTTCAACACCCGGCGTCGCTGGTCGCTCTTGTATCCCTGCAGCCGGGCGAGTGTACCGGACAGAATTCCCGCTTCACGCCATATTTCGGAATCAGTTGCGAGTGTGCGATGGCTTGGCCGCCGTTCGATCACCGCAACAACCGGTTCCATGATTCCGCGTGTCTGGGCATGTGCGGGGTCAAGTAGACCGCAGGTTGCGGCTAGTTCCGCTTCTGTTACTGGCGAATGCCACGCCTCGGCCGCCCGCAGCATGACGTCTCCCCTTCGCGGAAAACGGTTCTGGAGAATGTCGATATAAACCGTGGTGTCGTACAGCAGTTTGGTGGTCCGACTGCCGGTCGACTCGATGAAATCGAGCTCCGATTCGGCTCGCGGTTTGAGCGGTGTTCTGTGCTTTTCGGGCTTAAGGCGTCTAAGAGTGCCCTGAAATTCAGAATTCAAGGTCAGCCTCGCGGTCGATGGTGCCACGGCGAGCAAGCAGCCAGTCTGCGTAGTCGTCAGCGACCGCAATGTTAGCCAACGCCAGCTCGATGAGATCGGTATCTGAAATAACTCCTGTGCGCTTCTTTGCCTGCGCCACCAGGGCCTTAGGCATTCTACCCCGGACCACTTGGTTCCTTTCCCCGCGCAACAGGCCTTGCTCTTCGGCGATGACCATCACCTCACGGAGCTTACCAAGCCCGCTAATGCGCGTACTCTTTCCTATTCTCGAACTTGCAGATTGAGCAGCACGTTTCATACTGTTCTCCTAGCTTTGCTATTCTGTAGCACATACTAGCCTTCATTGTAGCACACAACTCGACATTCATTTGGAGGTGGATCGAATCCAGCCGTGACCATCGCAAGATCCCTCGGGGGTGAATTCCTTAGCCTTCATGCTGAGAGCCCACAGAACAAGCATCCCAAGCTTCGGACGTGGGTTCGATTCCCATCGCCCGCTCCAGATTCTAAAGGAGTTACATAGTTTTCACATTTTTCCATAACCGTTCCCGGTTTCCAAATTCCCCAAGACAGTTCTTTTTTTCGTTTGATACCATCAAGCTCGTAGCTTTTCCTTCACGGAGTCGATTCGCTAAGTCTCGTGCAATCTGCGACGTCGGTATGTTGTTCACAAACTTGTGCGGACTTTGTGGTCCACGTCTGAAGCTCGCTGAGCTTCAATCGCGGATTCAATCCTTTAGGTTGGAGCGCCTGCCTCCCAAACGGGCGTCCTATTGGTTCGAGAATCGGAGAGGGAAGTGTCCTCGAACCCCGTTTCTGAATAACTTCCGTGTTGCTACAAACCAGAAACCTTAGGCGGTGACCACGAAGCCGCAAGAGCAGATCATTGGCGGTGAACCCCCAGAAGTACGAAGGCAATGGGTGCGGTCGATAGCGTAAGTTTCATCGCCTTGATATTCTTTGAATTGACACCCTTTAAGGAACTTCGCCTTTCATTTTTCGAAAAGAAGAGGCGCTGTGCGCAAAGTCATAGTTTTCATTCTCTTGGTCTGCGGAATCGCGTCATCCGGGCTGGCCCAAGATCTTGCGGGCGATTGGGTCGGACAGATGAATGGAGGTTTCAAGGTCCGGATCCACTTCGAAAAGACTGACTCTGGCTATAGCGGGAAGCTCATCAATCCCAGCGGCAATGAAACCGTTCTAGATCAGGTCACTTCCGACGGGACCCAGGTGCATTTTGCGGTGAATAAGCTCAACTTGAGCTACGATGGCGAGTGGAATGAGCAGGAAAAAGTTTGGACCGGCAATCTGACATTTCAGCAGGTCTATCCGCTGATCCTGAGGCGCGCCACCGCCGAGGACATGGGCACAGTCGTCCACAAGCGCCCGCAAGAAGAAGCGATCAATGACGGACCGGCGCCCTATGTGCAGCGGGAAATCCACTTCGCCAACATTACCGCCCATAACCAGATCGCCGGTACGTTAAGCCTACCGACTGGAGACGGACCATTTCCAGCTGTTGTGCTGATCTCGGGAACTGGACACAACACGAGAGACGAAGACGTTTGGGGCCATAAGGTATTTCTGGTTCTAGCCGACACATTGACCCGGAATGGTTTCGCTGTTCTCCGCTATGATAAGCGAGGCGTCGACGGCTCTTCAGGGAATTACGACACCGCAACCACAGTTGATTTCACCTCTGATGCCGAGGCCGCCGTAGCATGGCTGAGAACCCAATCTCACATTGATGCGAGACGCATTGGTGTGCTTGGTCACTCTGAAGGTGGCATCATAGCGCCCGCTGTTGCCACCTCGGACAAAGGCGTGGCCTTTGTCGTCATGATTGCCGGTCCTTGCATTCGAGGGGACAAATTGTTTGTCCTGCAATCGGCAATGACCGCGAAAGCTTACGGCGCGCCGGACGATTACATCGCAAAGCGCAAGGTTTTCGACGAAGAACTCTACAACGCTATTATTTCGGCACCATCGGAATCGGCCGCGCTCGACCGCGCTAAAGCAATGATCACTCGTGGTGTGGCCGACAAAATCATTGATGCAAATGAGGCGGAATCGTTAGCCAAAGACGACACAACACCTTGGGAGCGGTACTTCCTCGCCTATGATCCCGCACCCACTTTGGCACGACTCACAGTGCCGGTTCTGGTCCTAAATGGTTCACTGGATGTACAGGTGCCAGCGAAAGAAAATCTCGCCTCCGCCCGCCAAGCTTTGAAAAACAACCCGAAGGCAACTGTCGTTGAGTTGCCCGGCATGAACCATCTCCTGCAGGACGCCAAGACTGGGGCTCCAAACGAATACAACGATATCGAAGAGACCATTTCGCCCACCGCTCTCAAAACAATCACTGACTGGCTAAATAAGATTGTTCAAACGCATCGCAGCGAAAGTGCTGGTTAGTAGACGCTCTGGCTGTCTTCCACGCTACACTCTGCTCAATAAGTCTGCATTTCGGCCGTATGACGGGCAATCCTTCCATAATCCGATAAGGGAAGGGTGGTCGACGATCCGCCCGCTAGCGGGGATATCTTTGAACGGCGATGCTGACCATCGCGCTCTTGGGCCACTGCGCGCTACGCTGTAGTCGCCCACGGTCGTCAACGCGAGCACGCCGAATGCCGCAAGCAACTCCGCTCGGAGCTTCGCGCCAGGATCACGAGTCGCTTGCCTCCGTTGGCTGCGCTGACGTAAAGAAAGCACAACTTATTGCGAAACGTTTTTGATAGTAGGGCGTCTACTATTTCAAAGAAAAGGATGGTAGAGTGCCTACTATCATGCCAAGAACCGCTTCAGATCGTGCAGACCTTCTTCAAGGAACGCTCGATATGCTCATCCTGCGTACTCTACTCATGGGCCCGACCCATGGTCATGCAATCGCCAAACACATCCAGCGCACTAGCGACGAGATGCTGCAGGTCGAACACGGTTCGCTCTACCCCGCGCTCCATCGCCTCGTAAAGAATGGTTGGATTTCCGCCAGGTGGGAACTCTCGAAAGAACGCAATCGTGAGTTCAAGTATTACCGCCTCACTGCGCTGGGGCGCAAACAACTGATTCGCGAACGGTCCAAGTGGGCGCAGATGGTGGCTGCCATTCATCGCGTCTTGAATGGCGCATAGGAGCCCAAGATGAACTCACGTCAACCTCACGACGACTTCGATAAGGAGCTTCGGACGCATCTCGAACTTGAGGCCGAGGAGCAATCCGGAGCGGGAATCTCAGAACGAGAAGCCAATGACCGTGCACGGCGTGCGTTTGGCAATGCCACGATTGTTGCCGAAGACGTCCGCGCGGTTTGGCATTCGCGCTGGCTCGAAGATGCTTGGCAGGATGTTCTGTACTGCTTGCGTATGCTGCGCAAGAATCCCGGTTTCACCGCTGTTGTGGTGCTTACGCTCGCCCTTAGCATCGGCGCGAACACGGCCATTTTCAGTGTGTTCGACGCGGTGATGCTGCGCTCGTTGCCCGTTGCCGATCCGGCGAATCTTGTGTTGCTGCAATGGAGTGCGCGCAATTCGCTTCAAGTGCACGGTGTTTGGTCAAATGGCGACTGTGCCCAGGAGATGAAAGGCGGCAATCCGACTGGCTGTTCTCTCTCGAAGCCCTTCCTGGAGGATGTTCGCGCGAAGACGGCGTTGTTTTCCGGACTGGCGGAATTCAGCGAAGCAGGGCGTTTTACTCTGAGCGGCAACGGCCCTGCGACCCTGGCGCTATCGCAGTACGTTTCAGGCGATTACTTCCAGACGCTAGGGATCGGCGCGGCGATAGGCCGAACGATTCAACCGTCGGATGACACGCCGTCGGCGCCGGCGGTGGCCGTGCTGAATTACGGGTACTGGAGCACCACGCTTGGCGCCGATCGCGGTATCGTTGGAAAGACAATCGATCTGAAAGGTCTTCCGTTCACGATCGTGGGCGTTGCGGAACCGCGCTTCACAAGCCTTACTCCCGGGCATGTGTACGACATCTGGGTTCCGCTGGTGCAAAGGCACTTTCTACAATCGCACTGGAATCCGCGGATGGAGGATGCCGGCGCGTTGTGGATCGTCGCAATCGGCCGGCTGAAGCCAGGCGTTTCCCAGGCACAAGCGCAGAGTGCAGTGAGCGTGCTGTTTTCCAATGACGCCATACATGGGGACAAGCCGATAGCGAAGGGCGAGGATGCGCCCGCGATCAGTCTGGTGTCCGCTCAAAAAGATCTGGTGGGAGCGCGCGGCAGTCTTTCCACGCCGATCTATCTGTTGATGGCTGCCGTTGGCGTGGTGCTGTTGATCGCGTGCGCGAATGTTGCGGGGCTAATGCTGGCGAGAGCGTCAGCGCGACAGAAAGAAATTGCGGTGCGTTTGGCGTTGGGAGGTGGACGCGCACGAATCATGCGGCAACTCTTCACCGAAAGCATCACGCTCTCGTTGATGGGCGGGATCCTCGGGATATTTCTGGCATTTTGGAGTGCGCGCGCTCTGCTTGCGTTCTTGGGGAGCACGTCTCTTCGGCCGCTCGGAATTTCTGCCGAGATTGATGTGCGCGTGCTGGCGTTCACGATCGGTGTGTCGCTGGTGACGGGAACCATTCTTGGCCTGGCGCCGGCGCTGCGATCGCTGCGCGTGGATTTGACGCCCGCGCTGAAGGAAGGCGCAGGCAAGGGATCGAGCGCGGGACACACGGGACACGCACGGATCGGGGCAAGTAGCGCTCTAGTGGTTGGTCAATTCGCACTGACGGTTGTGATTCTGGTGGGTGCGGGCCTGCTAGTGCACACGCTGACCAACTTGGAAAGAATTGATCCGGGGTTCGCAACGCAAAACATTCTGAATTTTGGCGTTGATCCGACGCTGACCGGCTATAAGGGCGCGCGACTCGCCGCGCTGTACAACGACTTGCAGCAACGGTTCGCCACGCTGCCGGGAGTCCTGTCTGCGAGTTATTCGGAGATTACGCTGTTGAGCGGGTCGCTCGCGACAAGGGGCTGGATCTTACCGGGCGCGTCGCACACCGAAGGGCACGCAGACTATTTTACTGCGGGGCCACATTTTTTCGAGACGATGCGCATTCCGTTCCTATCGGGACGAGATTTCACTCCGGCGGAATTCTTGCAGGCAGCGCAAGCAGATGAAGATTCCGTGCCGTACCTCGGTCCGGCAATCGTGAACGAGGCATTCGTTCGCGTCTACTTCCCGAATGTGAATCCGCTGGGACAGCGCTTTGGATTTGACACAGATGAAGATGCCGCAAAAGCTGCGTCTGAGGATCCGAAATATCGCCGCAATCCGGGGGAAGTGATCATCGCTGTTGTGCGCGACTCGAAATACAACGACCTCCGCCGCGACGTGAAACCGACAATGTACGTGCCGAGCGACGACGGCGGCACGTTCGAGCTACGCACCGCTGGGTATCCGCTGGCAGTTGTCTCCGCGGTCCGCGAGATCTTGCGGCAGGCGGGCGGCAACATGCCGATTTTCGATATCGAGACCGAGTCGAAGCAAATTGACGACTTACTGTTTCAGGAGCGATTGATCGCGCGGATGAGCAGCTTGTTCGCGATGCTCGCACTGCTGGTTGCCTGTATCGGACTCTACGGTTTGCTTTCGTACGAACTCACGCAGCGCACGCAGGAAATCGGCATCCGGATGGCGTTGGGAGCACAGGCGGGAGACGTCCTGCGAAACGTCATCGGGCATGGGATATTACTTGCCACCATCGGCGCGGCCCTTGGCGCGTCAGTATCGTTTGCCGTGACGAGGTATTTGCGAACGCTGCTATTTGAAGTGAAGCTGAGCGACCCCTTCACGCTTGCAGGTGTGATCGGGCTGCTGCTGGTCGTCGCGCTGCTCGCTTGCTACATCCCCGCGCGGCGCGCGACAAGAGTCGATCCGATCATCGCTCTAAGATACGAATAGGAACGTCCCAATGAAGTGGGCACGCAAGAATCAAGCCGCACCATCGCAGTGGTTGCGCCAATACACTAAATTCTGATGCGGCTACGCTCTCTAGTACTACTGTGTTATAAAATAGGACACATTTCCTGAAAAAATAGTACCGCTGGCGCCCGCGTCCCTACACTCTGTTGGCATGAGCGCCACTTCTTCGGCGCCAGGCGCACAACAACAACGCTTCGCGGCCTATCTCGACAGCCTGGCGCAAGCCGCAGAGCACGCCGATCGCGTGGAACCGCTGAAATCGTATTGTAAGGGTCTGCTTCTGCCCGGGGAACGCAAGAGCGTCGAACCCATGGCGGCACGGCTGGCTCCTGACAATGTTCGGCAGACGCATCAATCTCTCCATCATTTGGTAGCGGATGCTCCGTGGAGTGACGATGCTTTACTCGAGCAAGTGCGCCACGCAGTCCTGCCGGACATGAAGCGCAACGAACCGGTGATCGCTTGGATCGTAGACGACACCGGCTTCCCCAAGAAAGGAACGCATTCAGTCGGCGTGGCGCGGCAGTATTGTGGACAGGTAGGCAAGCAGGAAAACTGCCAGGTGGCGGTGAGTTTATCGATCGCAACCGAGCACGCCAGTCTGCCCATCGCGTGGCGTCTGTACTTACCCAAAGAATGGGCCGAGGATCAAGAGCGCAGGGAAAAGACGGGTGTTCCCCCCGAGATCTCTTTTCAAACCAAGCCGCAGATCGCGCTCGAACAGATTCGCAAAGCGGTAGCAGCGGGAGTTCCGGTGGGGTCGGTGCTGGGCGATGCCGCGTATGGTGACGACACGAAATTTCGCGAGGGGATCAGCGAACTCAAACTACGCTACACCGTTGGGGTACGAGAACCCACGACAGTTTGGCCTTCGGGAAAAGCACCGCTGCCTGCCAAGCCCGGCAAGAGACGTCCAGCGAAGTGTTTGCGGCGGGATAAAAACCATCAGCCGGTTTCGCTAAAGCAACTGGCGGAATCGTTGCCACCGCAGGAATGGAAAACGGTAACGTGGCGCGAGGGAAGCAAGAAAAAACTGCGCTCCCGCTTTGCCGCCACGCGCGTTCGGCCAGCACATCGGGATTTCAAGAGGAGCGAACCCCATCCCGAGGAATGGCTGTTGCTCGAATGGCCCAAGGGAGAAAGGGAACCGACCAAATACTGGTTTTCGACCGAGCCAGCCGACATCTCACAGCGAGAGTTGGTAAAGCTAGCCAAGCATCGTTGGATCATCGAACGCGACTACCAGGAGCTGAAGCAAGAACTGGGACTGGGCCATTACGAAGGTCGCGGCTGGCGCGGATTTCATCATCACGCCACGCTATGCATCGCCGCCTACGGCTTCCTCATTGCGGAAAGAAGTCGTTTTTCCCCCTCTGCACGCGCCGAGCGACTGGAGCTACGCGCCGCGAAACTTCCACCCGAGTTTAAGCCCCGCGGCTCGCCGCGCACGCACCGAGCGTCATAACCCACACTCCATCGCCACCCTGCGAATGCAAATTGCAAGATATCTCGTCCGACAAATCCCCTGCTGTCCTTTTTGTTGCAGAAGACAGCTATGATTATTTATAACACAGTAGTACTAGGTCTGAAACAAGCCGGGATGCACGCCCTTCGTCGGGGGTGCAACCGCAGGTGGGAACTCGCCGGCATTAACCCCGCCGTCCTTCGCCAGCAGATGGGGCATGCGTCCGCTGCGATGACGGCGCTTTACACCGGGGAGATTCCGCTTGAGCACGTGCAAGCCGAATTTTCCTCCAAGATTGGCAATCAAATTGTAGTTTTGGAAAATATGGAAAATAAGGCGTTTGCGTAACTGCTTGATTTTAATGGAGCGGCCTATCGGAATCGAACCGACACCTGAACCTTGGCAAGGTTCCGTACTACCACTATACTAAGGCCGCTTAACGACTCCTTCTTTTTATAACATGCCCGCACGGCAGCGACAAGCCCTCCATAGGTTGCTCTTCGTCAACGACTCCATCCTGAACGCCAGCTTCAGGAGACCATCGTAACGCGCGCGGACTTCACCACCGGCGAGCGCTTCTGCCGGTCGGCGAAGCGATCCGCCTTGTCTTTATCGGTGTACACGCGGCCAAACTTCTCGCCGTCCGCATAATAAACAGTCACCAGAAAGTGGTGATGTTTGCGCCGTTTGTCTTTGCCAAAATTTGTTTTCTCTCTCTTGGCGGACTTTTTTGTCGAAGTTTTGGTCACAGAGGCCATCCCTGTCTAGTTTGGTAGGTCCACTATCGCAGGGAAGCGCCACACGCGCAAGTACCTCTATATATAGTAACTCTGCATCTATGACAACAGATTTAGGGACGTGCCAATTCTAGGTTCAGGTTCGATTGCAATCCCGCGCGTGCTCGCTCCGCACGTAAACCTCTTCCCGCCCCCCGGATCTGTGACAACCCCAGAGCCAATTTGGACCACCCCCCCAATGTCCCTTTTGGCCCGAAATGCCGGCAAATTCGCTGTTTCTCCTGCTATGGCCCTGATGGCCGCGGAACGTTCCTCGAAAGAAGTTGCCACCCATGAAACTTTTCACCGGTTTTTTCGTCTTACTATGTGAGGACAACGATAAGCTGAATGTGGCGGAGAATGAACATGATGATGACAATTACGAAGCACCCGCCCCTGGTGGAAGACCTGCGAAATCATTCGCAGGAGCAGGTTGCTGAATTGCGCATGCTGCTGCACTCCGGTGCTCCTTCGCGGCCAGATCCGCGGCGGCCTGGCTTCTTTGAAGTCGAAGGGCCTTCGAACGTTTATTACGTTTTTAAATATCCTACGGGAACGAAAGTAATGTTGCTTGGTGTGTGGGATCGCGAAAGTGATCCTGTTGCTGAGCTCGTGGCTTGCACCTGTCCTGCCGCGTAGTTTTCGCTTTTCTCCTGAGAGCACAAAACCCTGAGAAGCGCCTTGGCCCAGCCGGGGCGCTTTTTAGTCTTTCTCTTCTTCGTCCAATTCCAGGGCTGCTGAATTGACGCAATAGCGCAACCCCGTCGGCTGCGGACCATCGTCGAAAACATGTCCCAAGTGGGCATCACACCGGCTGCACTTCACTTCGGTGCGGGACATACCATGGGAGGCGTCGGTTTCGGTCTCGACAGCCTCCTCCTTCGCCGGGGCGTAGAAGCTGGGCCACCCGGAGCCCGAGTGGTATTTGGTATCAGAACGAAACAACGGCTGTCCGCAACAAACGCACTTGTAAACCCCAGGCGTGTCGGTATCCTCGTACTCCCCGGTAAAGGGAGGTTCCGTCCCCTTCTGCCGCGTCACATAGTATTGATTCGACGTGAGTTGTTTCTTCCAGGCCGCCGCGTCCTTGTGAATTTTCTCGTCCATCGGTCTCGCCCATCCCCTCGATTATGGCTACTGTCTTGCTCCCACTTCCATGCTATCAGATTCGGTCGAGCGACCTAACGATTCACGGCGCGTCTCGAGCAGTCTCGGTACCGTTAAATTCTAGCTCGAAAGCCAATATGCCAGAAAAGCTCGAGAAGTCAGTCTTCGAGAAGCGCGCAGGACGCAGAGCAAAAATCGCTCGGCCGGTCCGGGTCCGCCCCTCGGAGCCCCGCGACGATCACTTTGAAGATCTACCCATCAGCATAAATGCTTCAACAAGCGGCATTTATTTCACCAGCCGTCTCAAGTCCTACTACCCCGGCATGCGCGTTTTCGTGACCTTCCCGTACTCCTCGCCGCACGATCCGATGAACTGCGAGTACGTCGCTCAACTCGTGCGCGTCGAAAGACTCGCGAACGAAAAATCCGGCGTAGCCGTCCATCTCGAAATGAGTATGAACTTCAACACCGGACGGTCCTCGCGCTGAGATAGTGGTCGTTGAAGATATTTGCCTTCGTCAATGTCCCGCCAAACAACCACAAAAAAAGGTTTGAAAAAAACCCTAGTTGACACAGAACCCGATTTTCTTTAGTTTCTAACTATGAACCGTCGGGCGCATCGCCACCATCATCATCACGGCCATACGCCGCGCCCGATGAGGTGTGCATAGAGTTTCGCAACACAAAGCACTCATCGGCCCGCTGGCGCAATAAGTCCAGCGGGTTTTTTGTTTTTCAGCGTTTAGTTTTTAAGGGAGGTAGGCACGTGGAATCGGTAAACATCGACTTTGACAAAGCGGGCGGACTCGTTCCCGCGATCATTCAGGACCATCGCTCGGGCGACGTCCTCATGCTCGGTTTTATGAACTCTCTGTCGCTGGCAGAAACCCAAAGCACTGGCGAAGTGGTCTTCTTCAGCCGCTCGCGCAACAAGCTCTGGAAAAAAGGCGAGTCCAGCGGGCATGTTCTCAAAGTCCGTGAACTGCGCGTCGACTGCGACGCCGATGCCCTTCTTGTCCGCGTCGAAGCCATCGGCCCCGGCGTCTGCCACGAGGGCTATCGCAGCTGCTTCTTTCGCAAACTGGAATCTCCTGGCCTCGCTAAAATCACCGAGGAGCGCGCCTTCACACCAGAAACTGTTTACGGCCGGCAGAAACAGGAGAAAAAAGCATGAGCTGTCTCAAGCTCGGCATCCCCAAAGGCAGTTTGCAGGACGCGACGCTGGAGCTTTTTGCCCGCGCCGGCTGGAAAATAACGCTCAGCTCGCGCAGTTATGTCCCCACCATCGATGATCCCGAGATCGAATGCCTAATGGTCCGCGCCCAGGAAATGGCCCGCTACGTCGAAACTGGTGCTCTCGACGCCGGAATCACTGGCCACGATTGGGTCGTCGAAACCGGCGCAGCCGTCGACGAACTCTCCGAACTCGTCTACGCCAAACAACGTCTCGCTCGGGTCCGCTGGGTCCTCGCCGTTCCTGAAGACTCGGCCATGCGCGATGTCCGCGACCTCGCAGGAAAGACCATCGCCACCGAAGTCGTCCAAATCACCGAATCGTATCTCGCACGCCACGGCGTGAAAGCCCGTGTCGAATTTTCCTGGGGCGCGACCGAAGTCAAAGTCCCGCAGCTTGCCGATGCCATCGTCGAGGTCACCGAAACCGGCTCCTCTTTGCGAGCAAACCGTCTTCGCATCGTCGATACCGTTCTCGAATCCGCCACCGTCTTCATCATGAATCGTTCCGCCGCTACGGAACCCTGGAAGCGCGAGAAAGCCGAAAATCTCATTCTCATGCTCCAGGGCGCGATCGCCGCCGCCAGCAAAGTCGGATTGCTCCTCAACGTTCACCGCGACGATCTCGCCGCTGTTCTCGGTGTTTTGCCAGCTCTCAAAAAACCCACCATCTCCGCCCTCAGCGACCCAGACTGGGTCGCCGTGAACACCATCATCGAAGAAGCCGTGGTCCGTCAAATTATTCCCAAGCTCAAAGCGGCCAAGGCGCAGGGCATCGTGGAGTACCCGTTGAACAAGATCGTGCTT
>Ga0210395_10000109_pt1 | contig 64286 bp, 93 predicted proteins | sample IncBWH4OmetaG_FD_150861 | JGI IMG/M metagenome (GOLD analysis project Ga0210395, IMG submission 150861) | Forest soil microbial communities from Barre Woods Harvard Forest LTER site, Petersham, Massachusetts, United States - Inc-BW-H-4-O ...
GCCTGAAACCCAGATGGACGCCCTGAAATGCCTCATGGAGGGCGTCGAATTTCACTGCCATCAACCCGACCGCGCCGGCCATCTGTGCAGCGGTTGGGCTATGATGATGCTGGCAAAGGATAATCCCGACTTTCGGAAGGTCGATTGGCCGTTTTCCGATGAGTTGGAACCCGCAAAATGACCCCGGTTTTCAATGTTTCACGTGGAACGCTTCTCGAAAATGGGCTATAATGATGCCGTATCCAATTGAAATACCTAGCAATTGGAACGCCAAAGCGCGTCCCCGTGGCCCCGATTTGGCCGTTGGCGACCTTGTGATGCACAAAAACGAGGCATCCGCCGACCGAATCGCGGAAGTGACGGGCTTTGGCCCGGCCCCCGATAAATGGGTCTGCGTGCGGACTTGGAAGGGCAAATACCGCACCTGGGCGCGGCAAAACCTGATTCGTTTGGACAGTGAATCGGTGACCGAGTCCGGTCTATCCGCTGGGAACAAATCCTCGTGACCCAGCATCTTCAAACCTTCTCGCCTGTCTCCTTGCTGGTCCGTAAGCGCGCCAATGCCTTGCGCAGAGTGGAGACCGTAGAAAAAGCCTTGGAGAGATTGGTGGCAACGAGGGAATATCCGAACGTGTTTCGAAGGCATAAGATGCTGTTACAGTCTGTTGCAAATCTGACGCTGGCGATTGAGGCGGTTAGGGCGGTGGAAGGCAAGGAAGTGAAGGTGCTGGGTAGACTGGCTACCTAGTCGCTCGATTGTTCTGTGAGATTCATACGGCCATAGAGGGTCGAGAAAAATGGGCTGGGCTGTTGGGGAAGGTAAGGACGGCCGCGACATTGGCTATGGAGTGCCGGCGCTGTGCGATCATCCCGATTGCAACGAGCGCATTGATCGCGGCCTGTCGTTTGTCTGCGGAATGATAAACACAGATGGAGAGGATCGCGGTTGCGGGTTGCACTTCTGCGAGAACCATCTTCGCTGTTCCGACCGATTCGGCCAACTGTGCTTTCGATGCTGGCCGCGAAAAAAGACACCCTTTGTTCGGAAACCAGATTTGCCAGAATGGAATATGCACAAACTCACAGATGAGACATGGCAACAATGGCGGGACGAGCACCCGTTCGGCGTGGCGCGCCTGCAGCAAGACTCTATGGCGGTAAAGCCCGCTCAGAACGGTTGAGAGACAAGGTAGCCAAGCTAACCAAATCAGAGAGGGCACAATGAATCAGGAAGAAAGAATCGAGATTGCGGCAGAGGCCATGTGGCGGCATCGCGCATCAAATACCAACGAAACTGATTGGGGACGAATGACGTGGGATTCGTTCAACACCATCAAGCCGGATATCGCGGCAATTTATCGGGAGAATGCCATGGTCGCCGTCCGCGCTCTCGATGAGGCAACGTTGGCGGTCGTGTGAATTTCCGTGCCGTCGCCACAACCCGTGATCAGGAATGAGTCAGCTACCTAACAAAGAGATTCAGCAAATAGAAGAGGAACAAATAACCTCGATCGTCACCAAGGCAATACGAGACTTCAATTCACTATCGCCTTATCAAAGGCGACACGCGAGACAGATAACAAGGCGATGGCTTGTTTGCGGTGGGGCGAATGCGGTAAAACCTGCGGGTGATGAAGAAGGTTTTGAAGCATCATACGATAATCTCGACTTTCAAGGGGGATGAAAAAGTGGCGAATTCATTGGCATATCTTGCTACGCCCTATTCGAAATGGAAGCTCGGCCCCGAAGCCGCTTTCATCGAAGCATCCAAACTCGCCGCGCGATTGCTAGTCTCAGGGGTCAAAGTCTATAGCCCAATCGCCCACACTCATCCGCTCGCATATTACGGGGGTTTGGACCTTCTCGACCTAAGTATTTGGTTGCCATTTGACGAAGCCATGATGGAACGCTGCGATGTCTTGATCGTCGCTCACATGGACGGATGGCAGGAAAGCAAAGGCATCGCGCATGAGATTGAATTTTTTAAACGCGCGGAAAAACCGATCTTCGATCTCGATCCCGAAACTTTGGTGATGACCAAGAGAACCAAATCCGGTCATTTCGACAAGCGAATGCACCTGACACTTAATGACATGAAAGGATTTTCAGGACCGCCGCGAACTGAAATGCCGCCGTTGGCGATGCCCGATCCGAAGGGTCAATGACATGCCGCGAGAATTCGACACCGCCGATATGTTTGCGCCCCGTGAACGCGGACGATTCGGAGAGAATGAGGAACAGCATCGGCCAGGTCGCGGGCCGCGTGTCACTGGCGCCTCGGACTTAATCGACCTGACCGTCTATTTGATGATGGACAAGCCCGATAAGAAAGCGATTGCGATTCGCGACCCAGCCAAGGGCGCCACAGCGCCGTGGGTTTGGGTGCCGCGGTCAATGGTCGAGTACGTCAATGCCGAGCCGGGGCTGATTCTGTTGAAGCTGCCACAATGGCTGGCGAAGGATAAGGGCCTGATATGACAAAGTTTAACAAAGGAGAATGGGAATGCGTTTGATAACCGATATTCTCCGGGATATCCGCAAGGGGCGCCCGGTAGAGGAAGCGACAATGGCTCTAGCCGTACATCGCAGGAAATTCACATGACGACAGAAACCGAAAGCATTGCGGCGCTTGCCCGAAAGACTGCCGCGCCTACGACGATCAAGACTGACGACGGCCGCGAATATTTGATTTTTGCGGAAGGTTCGACTGTCCGCGAAATCTCCGATGAATATTCGCTGAAAGTCACCACGCCGCGGTACATCAACCAATCTGTTACACTGCAAACGCAAGACTCCCTGACCAATTACGTCAAGGCATTCAAGAACGAAAATACGCTGCTGTTCGCCGACATCGGCACTAACTCCATCGTGGGCATCATCGATTATCACGCGCCGGCCAAGGCCGATCATGTGGCCCACAAAGCCACCCTCACTCTGCCCTTTTCCGAAGAATGGCGTTTGTGGAGCGAAGTATCCAGCAAACTCAAACCTCAACTAGAATTTGCCCGGTTTTTGGAAGAGAATGCGGCGGACGTGCGGGCACCATCGGCCGGCGATCTGCTTGATGCCTGCCGCGATCTGCAAGTCCATCGCAAGGTGAATTTCGTCAAGGCCGTTCGCACTGCAAGCGATAACGAGAATTTCGAGTATACTGAGGAAACAAACGCTACAAACAAAAAGAGCGGTCTCGAAATTCCTACCAAGTTCGTTCTGGGTCTGCCGGTCTATTTCGGCGAGGAAGATACCGAAGTGTCCGCGTTCCTGCGCTGGCGGCTCGATGATGGTTCTTTGACGCTCGGCATTCAACTGCATCGGGTTGAACATGTGCGCCAGGCGGTGTTCAAGCAAATCGTTACCGCTGTGGCGGAAGCAACTAGCTGTCCGGTGGTCTTTGGCAAAGCCGTGTGATGCCGTCAGCTTCAAATACAAAGGGGGGCGGCGGGACTGCCCTCCTAAAATACGATGCCGCGCGGCAAGCCGTGGCAGAGTGTAAGACGTTCGATGAAGTGCGGGATTGGGAGGATAAGGCTGCGGCCGTGCGGGAATACTCTCGGCGAATCGGCGACCGCACGATGGAACTGGATGCCATCGAAATCCGGGAGCATGCGCGTCTGCGGCGTGGCGAAATGCTCCTTGAATTGGAGGCTACCGGGCAACTAGGCCCTGGCAAAAAGAAAACGGTCCCCGGCGAAGGACCAATTGCGGTGACATTGGAATCATTGAAGATTTCTAAAAACGAATCAGCCCACGACCAGAAAATAGCGGAACTTGGACTAGCTAAATTTGAGGAACGAATCGCCCGTTGCCGAGCCTATGCGGAGGCGCATCCCGAAAAACACGCTTTCGACGTTCTGCGCCCGCCAGATACGCCGATTAACGGCGCCCGTTCCATTATGGGATCGCGGCAGGAACCCGACGATTCACTTGACTTTTTCCCTACGCCGCCGTGGGCAACGCGGGCCTTGATGGAAGTCGTCTTGGGCGGTCCGTTTAACTCGATCTGGGAACCAGCCTGCGGCTACGGTCATATGTCGGAAGTGCTGCGGGAATACAGCGACGACGTGTTGGCGACCGATATCTTCGATTATGGAGGCTACCCGAAAGCCGTAGCCGACTTCCTGAAATGGGAAGGTCCGGGCGCCGACTGGATTATCACCAATCCGCCGTTCGGCGATGAAACCGAGAAATTCACGTTGCGGGCAATAGAGTTAGCGCGAATCGGCGTCGCCATGTTCGTCCGCCTCCAATGGCTCGAATCAGTCGGGCGTTACGAAACGATCTTCAAAGACCACCCTCCAACCTGCATCGCATTCTTCGCCGAGCGCGTTCCCTTGTGCAAAGGCGAATGGAAGCCCGATGGCACGACGGCTACGGCATATATTTGGCTGGTCTGGATTAAAGGTCAGGAACCGCGTCCGCCGTTCTGGATACCGCCGGGACAACGCGAGCGATTGACAAAACCCGATGATGCCGAACGATTCACAGTCCATCCGGTGATTCGGAAAGAGGACTATAAACCGCACGACTCAGGAACGAATCACCAACCGAATGGCACTGACGCTCACCTCGCCGTAGCGGCAGTGTCCGAACCCGCGTCCGCCCAACCCTCAGCCCCTCAGCCTGTGGTGGACGCGGGTTCACCTTTGTTTCCTGAAATAATCCTTCCGGGGAAAGCTCCGACATGGGAGCATATCGCGGGCTTTATCGATCAAACAAATCCACATGCGAGAGTGGTATCTTAGTTGTTTGTTTGGTTAGACTGGCTACCTTGGCGTGCGATTGTTCTGAGAGATTCATACGACCATAGTGGGTGGAGAAAGCGTGGCGGCAAATAGCAAGATCGAATGGACTGAGGCGACATGGAATCCGATTGTCGGTTGCTCCATAGTCTCGCCCGGCTGCACGAATTGTTACGCTATGAAGATGGCGGCGCGACTTGAGGCGATGTTCGCCGGCACCAGCGGTGCGACGCATTATCGCGGCACCACCAAAAAAGTGAACGGCAATGCCGTGTGGACAGGCCAGCTCGCGCTGGCGCCGGAAACCATCCTCACCGAGCCGCTGCGGCGCAAGAAGCCGACGACGTATTTCGTCAATTCCATGGGCGATCTGTTTCATGAAGCCGTTGCCAAGGGCGATATCGATCGCGTATTCGCCGTCATGGCGCTGTGCCCGCAGCATACGTTCCAGGTGCTGACCAAGCGCGCGGCGCGGATGCGGGATTATATGACCAGCGTCACGTTCGGTCGGATCGACGCGGCGTGTCTTTCCCTTAAAACCGATAAACCGGCCGTTGCTGCGCATACGCTTTTCAAGAACGTCTGGCTCGGCGTCTCCTGCGAGCGCCAACAGGAAGCCGACGAGCGCATTCCGCTGTTGTTGCAGACGCCGGCGGCGATCCGGTTCATTTCGGCAGAGCCTTTGTTGGGACCGATCAACCTCACGCGGATAAACACTCCCGGTAACGGTCTCGGCTGGTTTGACGCGTTTGCGAGTCCAGATCATTGCCTCGATTGGGTGATCGTTGGTGGCGAATCCGGTCGAAGCGCACGGCCGATGCACCCGCAATGGGCGCGAGATATTTGCGACCAATGCGAAGCGGCCGGCGTTCCGTTCTTTTTCAAACAATGGGGCGAGTGGGCGCCAGGTCTTTGGTCAGGCGCGGGTGATCCTGCACATTTCAATCCATTCGATACATCCATCGATATTCCCGATCTCAGTCGTCATGATGCATGGGCAAATCGCGTGCATTGGTTTGATCCCGATAGCGCACCCGATGGCCTCGGCGCTTTGAAGCTTGGAAAAAAGATTGCCGGGCGGCGGCTTGGGGGTGTTGAGCACAACGGATTTCCACAAGCCTCTATGGCCGTAAAGCCCAAGCAGGACAATCGACAGCCAAGGTAGCCAGTCTAACCAAAAGGTACTTCACATGACTCACTACCCGTTATTTGATCCTGACCAACCAATAGACTCATCGTTGGGTTTCTTTGATCGCAAAGAATGTATTTGGATGAATCTCAAATTTGCAAAAGCCATGCTTGCAGCAAGAGAACGCGGCGAAGAACACTTCACCATCGGCCCGAAGATCGACCACACGCCCTTGGTGGGCGCATATTTCGACAGACAACTGCGCCACTCCCCGATGGGTGGGCGTTCAGACCGTACAATTGTTGGCGATGATAAGCCGTTCGATCCTACCCCATGGCTCGAATTTAAGGATGTAATTTTGTGGGGCAGTAATCACTATGGACGGCGCCTGCCAATAGGTTCGACGCTCGTTTGGCTAAAGCGGCATATGACCAATTATGGGTATTTCCTGTCAGACGCGGAGATTGCATGGCAACGCGGTGGCGTTGGAGTCTATGTACTTTGCGCTCCCGACAGCGCGGGGCGGCGGCAAAAGGAATTTACAGGCTCTCCATTCGGCGGTGAGACTGCACACCCATTTCAAAAACCCGTCGCTTTAATGCAATGGTGTGTGGAACGGATGCCTGCAGCCAAGATTATTGCGGACCCGTTCATGGGATCGGGCACGACCGGAATCGCTGCTTTGAAGCTGGGCCGCAACTTCATTGGCGTCGAAATAGATGAGGTATATTTTGACATTGCGTGCAGGCGTATCGAGGAAGCCGCGCGACAACCGGACATACTTGTCGAATCGCCCAAGCCCGCAAAGCAGGAAGCATTTGAGCTATGAGCACCACGCGGCAGCTAGGTTACATCGCTGTATCGCGTAGCATCTTCGACCATCCGCTATTTAAGAATCGTCCCGATTGGCATGTGGCATGGGAAAAACTTACGGCGGCCGCCGCCTGGAAGGCGCAAGCCCATGCGGGACGCTGGGGCTCGGCTCATGTCGAGCGCGGGCAACTGGCCAATACGGTGCGCGGCATTGGGTCGCTGCTGGGCTGGCCATCATCGACCGTTGTTTATTTTTTGCGGCGCCTGTGTGGTGCCAAAATGATTGGCCTACAGGTGATTCGCACGAGAATTAATACAAATGACACCATTAAAAACTCTCAGAGGATCACAATCATAACTATTTGCAATTACGACGAAACTCAGATGAGGCCGCGCCTGAAACACTCAGGAGTCGCACAAGGAATCGCACAAGGAGTCGCACAAGAAATGCCGAATCTGCCCGGAATTATTGCGGAAGTTGACGCTAACCAGACCAATACACCAATATTAAAGAGTAAAGAGGCCACACAAATTCGGCGGGAATATCTGCCGAATCACGGCGCGCGGAGCAAATGCAAAAAATACGTCTGGTGGGAGTACGGATCGTGGGAATGGACGCAATTCTCTGGGGACTACCGCGAGGTACGGGGCAGTGATATATTCCCTGAGACCCGAAGGATTCGAGACAGCGAAATGACAGGACGCGGCAATTGGTTTGTTTATCTTGGCGAAGCCGCAAGGCCCAAAAGGGCTGTCCGGCGAAGAAAAACCGCATGAAATACGCCTCAGCCCAACCCTACACAGAAGCGGAACGCGAGCGCGACGATCAAGCGCGTCATCGGCATTTGGAAACTATCCACAACCGCCGCAAAGCCACGCCAAGCGGCCAAAACTACAATGTTCCCGGCGATAAAGCGTCGAAGGCGAAGGATTTGAGGGTATTGGGGGAGCGGTAGCGGCTTGACTCTCGTCGATTGAATCGCAAGGATGGGAGCGCGTTGGCAGTTCTATTCCCGGACAGCCAAACGTGGTTGTGGTGATAAGCCCCCAGCTTGCAGGACGGTCGTTTGGGAGACTGAGCGACCGTCCTGATTCCCCAAAGGCCCAATGAGTGCCGACTTAACCAAACGAATCATGGTCCGCGTCACGGACGAGCAACTCGCCTGGATCGGCGAAATGGCGGCCGATGAAGGCATGGATAACGCGACATTCGTGCGCGTGGTGCTCGATAGATTGAGTAAGGGCAGGGCGCCGTTGATCGGGATGATGCAACAAGCGACTCAAGCACTCAGCCTGCCAGTAGGCTTTGACCACCGGGCAGGAGCCACAAACTATACCGGAAGCCTGGATGGCGCTGTGCCTCAGACCCACGACATCCTCGCCCAACGCGCCGCCGAGGCCGAAGCCAACCTGCCGCCGCCCTCAGACCCCGAATCAGACCATCCCGAAGAATCTGCCGCCATCCCCTTGCGCCGTGTAGGCCGAGAACGATATAATCCGGGGCGACAATGAGGCATATCGGACTCGAAACGAATCAGCGTCATGGGTGCACTGCACAATCCAGCGCATGAAATCTTCGCCCGCGAGGTTGTTGAAGCTCTCCTGAGTTCCGACCCGAATGTGCGCCGTAATGCCCGAAAAGTAGGCTACGAGCGTGCCGGTTATCCCGGCAACAAGCACAATGCACGCCGGCTGGCAAATTCTCCGGTCGTCAAAAAGCGAATCAAGCATCTGTTCGAGGAAGCAATTGCGTTCCGCGACGTGCGCTTGGCAACGGTCGTCATGCGGATCGATCGCGTCGGCAAGGCCAATATCCGGGACTTTTACGGCGACGATGGCAAGCTGAAAGATATTTGTGCGCTGCCCCTCGAATTGAGCGAAGCCGTCCGAAGTGTGATTCGCAATGCGGAAGGTGAGGTTTTGGCCTACGAATTCTGGGACAAAAACCAGGCCAATTTCACCCTCTTGAAAAACCTTGGCGGATTGCCCGATACTGACCCTGACAAGCCGCAGCCCGCGGGTAACACGACGTACAACTTCTTCGCAGGTCTCAGTGTCGAAGATCAATGCGCTCTTGCCGATGCTCTCGACGCTCTCTCCGGAGGGCCGGAAACTATTGAGCACGAGGCTGCGCGAGAACCTAGCGAAGCAGGCGCCGTTCCGTAAGCTGTATTCGCTCTATCCCGATGAAGGAATGTTGCGACGTGAACTCTATCCTCGGCATATGGCTTTTTTCGCTGCTGGGGGATTTCATGATCCGATTGAAACGTGGTGCCCAGAAGGCTGCGATGGTTCTCCGCATCGTGAGCGACTGGCACTGTGTGCAAACCGCGTCGGAAAAACCTTGGGCATGGGCGGTTATGAACTCGCGTTGCATTTGACCGGTCGCTATCCGGATTGGTGGCCAGGTTATCGTTTCGACCGCCCGATTGAAGCGTGGGCCGCCGGCAAGACAAACGAAACGACGCGCGATATTATCCAGCGCGAAACTTTATTTGGCCCGATCAAATGGTTCGGGCGCAAGAAAGGTGTTTCAGGCACGGGGCTGATTCCCGCAGAGGATGTTGATCAAGAGACGATCACTTGGAAACGCGGCATCGCCGACTTTATCGATACTATCCAAATCAAGTCGCAGTTTGGCGGCTGGTCATCGCTCGGAATCAAATCGTATGAACAGGGCCGCGGGGCGTTTGAAGGGACGGCCAAGGATTTCATCTGGGACGATGAAGAACCTCCATTGCCGATCTACACCGAACAATCGATCCGATTGATGACCAAAGCCGGCCTGTCGGTTTTGACCTTTACCCCTTTGGAAGGCATGTCGGATGTGGTACAAGCGTTCTTGCCTGGCGGGAGATTGCCAGGGGAATCGGAGTTTTAGATATGGCTGCGACAGCAAAGCCTATTACATTTGAGGAATGGGGACGTAGCCAATTGCAGCCTGCCGCTTTGGCGTGCAGATGTGATGAGCAAGCGGATATTCTCAAGGAATATCTTACTGGCGAATTTAAGGATTTTATCGACATCAAGGAGCGCGCTGGGTTGGTCGAGTTACAAGCACGGCTGCGCTTGCGGGCGGTTGAACTGCGTGCAGTATGACCGACGCCCCAAGCCTCTCTGCCGGCCCAGCCGAAGAAGTCATAGCGAAGCGATCACGCTTTGTCGTGATGGCCGGCTGGAATGACGTTCCGCATCTTACCCCCGAAATGATTGCGGAAGAAAAATCCCGCATCCCACCCCACGAATTCGAAGCACGCTCACTCGGCAAACCATCCCTCGGCCAAGGCGCGGTCTACCCTGTTCCTGAATCCGAAATCCTTTGCGATCCGTTCATCGTCCCCGATTGGATGCCGCAGTGCTATGCGCTCGACGTGGGCTGGAAACGAACCGCCGCGCTGTGGGGAGCCTGGGACCGCGACAACGACGTGGTGTATCTGTACGGCGAACACTATCGCGGGCAGGCCGAACCTCCAATTCATGCCGCTGCGATCCGCGCTCGGGGCTTATGGATTCCCGGAGTCATCGATCCCGCCGCGCAAGGCCGAGGCCAGAAAGACGGTGCACAACTGCTCACCATCTACCAGAATGATCTTGGCCTTAATCTCACCCAAGCCGATAATGCGCTCGAAGCTGGGATCGTCGCGGTGTGGCAGAGACTCACAACGGGGCGGCTCAAAGTGTTTCGGACGCTGGTTAATTGGATCAAGGAATATAGGTTTTATCAGCGCGACGAACACGGGCGAATCAAAGACGGACAAGCCGATCACTTGATGGACGACACGCGCTATCTTATCATGTCCGGGTTAAGCGTTGCGTGCGTGCGGCCGGCCGATCAGTGGACTACGGGTAAATCACAAGTCGCATGGCAAGCGGAATATGACCCCCTCGCCTACCAAACCCGATGAAGAACAGGAACGGCGCGAGCGCGTGATTGCGTATATCATGCGGCGCGATCACGTGAGTCGCGAGACAGCAATCGAGGCGTTCAAGCGACTGCGCGGGCATGAATTGTGGATGCTCGAACAGGCATTGAAACCGAAACAGCCGATGTTCACGGCTGAGTATGATCCGCTTGGGAGAAATTGATGGGCTCGCTGCTTTCCCCTCCACAGATGACTCCACCCCCACCGCCGCCAATCCCGCCTGCGGCTATCCCGCCGACCATGGCCAACCCCGCCGTGCAACAGGCCGGCAAGAATCAGATTGGTAAGGCCGCGGCACTTGCGGATTCGACGGTCAAGACCAGCGCGGAGGGCGATCTTGTGAAGCCCATGACGACATCCTCGCAATTGCTGGGCTGACATGGCCCTGACCGCAGAACGCGCCGAAGTCTATTACGAGAATGCAAGCGCGTCGTTACTTGCTCTCACTCCCGCGATCATCGACGGCAAGACTTGGCAATCGAATCAGGATTGGGAGGACTTTCGGAATTATCTGGAACAAGTCCTCTTGGGAATGCGCAATTGGCGCACGCCGTGGTGGATGCATTGGGGCGAGATAGCCGCTCAGATGCTTCCGCGAAGATATTATTGGGTCATCACTCCCAACAACATGACCCGCGGTCTGCCGATCAATCAGAACGTGGTGGACTCGACAACCACGCAAGCAATCGGTGTTTGCGCCGCCGGCATGATGGACGGGTTATCTTCTCCTACGAAAATCTGGTTCAAGTTTGAAGCACCCGAAGGCATGGAGTTGGACACGGCGGGCAAACGCTGGCTTAATGACTTTCAAAAGGACACATACGACGTAATTTCTGGATCGAACTATTATGATCGAAAGCACCAATATTACGAGGATCAGATAACATTTGGTACCGCGCCGATGTTGATTTACGAGAACAGAGAGCGGATCATCAATTGCGAAGTGCCGTGCGCGGGGGAGTATTTCGGGGCGTGCGGGTCGGATAATTCCATCGAGACATTCGACCGCGAATTTGTTCTAACCTGCGGGCAAATCGTGCAGCGGTTCGGACCTAAAGCCGTAGCTGGAACCAACGTCGCGGAGCTTTGGAATACCAAAGGAGCAAACCTCGAAACCGAATTCATCGTCGCACATTCCATCGAGCCGAACTTTCCGGCGAATCAGTACGGTCAGAAGCCGAGGCTTGGGGTTGTTCCGGGTGGTTATGCATATCGCGAAACCTACTGGTTGCGCGGTCTCAACACGCCGCAGCCTCTCTCGGTGCGAGGCTATCGCGAAAAGCCGTTCATGTATGCGCCTTGGACTCAGCGCTCGAACGATGCCTATGGGCGCGGGCTTGGTATGGATGCGCTGCCGGATTGCAGTCAGTTGAATCAGATGACGCGGCGAGAAGCCGAGGCCATCGACAAGGGCGTGCGGCCTCCGATGCTTGCCGACGCGACGTTGAAGAACGAGCCGGCTTCGACGCTTCCCGGTAAAGTCACATACGTTCCGAACCTCGCACAGAACGCCGGCATGAAAGCCGCATACACGGTCGATCCGCGTTTTGTGGAATTCATCGAGCAGAAGATCGTGACGTTGCAGAAGCGAATCGAGCGATGGTTCGCCAACGATGTGTTCGAAATGATCTCGCAGATGGAGGGAGTTCAACCCCGCAACGAACTGGAATTGCAGGAGCGCCGCGGTGAGAAACTGTTGCGCCTTGGTCCGGTGATCGAGCGCAATCTTCGCGAGGATGCCGTTGGCTTGAGGCGCATCGTGTCGATCATGAATCGTCGTGGATTGATTCCGCCCAAGCCCCAATCGCTCGCGGGCGTGCCGGTCCAACTGAAATTCGTGTCCAAGCTGGCGCTCATTCAACAGGCCGCTAAGACCGCCGGCATGGAGCGCACTATCGTCATGGGCGGTCGCATGGAAGCCGTCCGCCCTGGCACGCTCGACGAAATCAACTTCCCGAAATACCTGCGGGATTATGGCGAAGCGGTCGAGTTTCCTCCCGAGGATTGGAACACCGACGCGGAAAAGAAGGCTTTGCAAACCGCGAGGGCACAGCAGCAACAGCAGGTCGCCCAGATGCACACGGCTGAAAAAGTCACGCCGGCTCTTGCATCAGCGGCACAAAACCTGTCACAAACCGATACTGGCGGCGGTATGAATGCGCTGCAAATGCTGTTGGGTGGCGGCGGTACGGGTGCCCCACCCGCAGTGGAAGGCGGACAATGAAACAGCAAAATCTCGAAGAGGCTGCGCGGCTTGCTATCTCGATGAAGAAAAGAAATATTCTGTTGGAGCAATGCCAAGACACAGGCTCCAATTTGACTATCTCAGGAAGAACCGCCGTCACAATCACCGCGGACGACAAAATGATGCAGCCTCTAAAGGAACTTTTAGCTCACAGGCTTCGACAGGATATTCAAGAAATCAACGAGAAACTACGCTTACTCGGCGTGACGGAGCAAGCCGCGTGAACACGACAAGTCCAATCACGGCGCTGTTGCTTGATCGCACGGTTGCGATGCTGATGACCTGTCCGAAAGAGGATAGGCGTCCACACAAGCATTTCGTCGTTATCAGCGGGAAGATGATCGGGACCGGCAACCCGAATCTTGAGAAGGTGATGCTCACTCAGGTTGAGTTTTTGGAAATGTTTGGGCCGCAGAGTGCAGTGCAATGAGCGACGATTTGAAGCAACAACCCGCAACGCCGGCAGCCGGCTCTGTCACGTACCTGGGCCGCAGCGAACGCGAGCGCGCGGCAGAAATCCGCGATGGTATCAAACAACTCATGTTCGAAGTCGGGCGCTGGATGGATCAAGCGAACGCGCAAGGTATGCGCGTCGAGTTTCAGATGGTTATCGATGGGTTTGGCAAGAACGTCATCGGCCGATTGGATGTCACGAAGTCGCTTCTATGACCGAAGAAGTCAAAACCTACGAACCCGACGATCCGCAGAACCCGAACAATCTGGTTGTTCGTGGGCGCGACGGCGATCCGGTTCCTCATCCGAATGGCACAGCCATGATCGAGAAGGAATCGTATGAACGCGTAGTGGAAGGCTTGAAGATGGCGAGCGACGCTTGCGTGCATCTTGCCAAGCGCGAGCCGCTAACCGCCTCCGTGTGGAACGAGATAGCACAGATGCTCGACAAGATACGCCGCGACGCTGTGGCTTTAGGTGGCGTCGATCTGGTCATGAAGCAACAGGAAACCGAAGCCGTGAGGGGTGAACCTCTGTCCTGGCGCGCGGCGCGGCAAAAGTTTCTCGACGGCATCAAACAAACAACCGGCGGAATGCGCCAACTCGCGACGTGCTTTCGCGGCGACTATATGTGGTCGATGATGGCGCAACGGCTTGAGCGGCAGGAAAAGACGTTCCGGGGATTGTTGCTCGGGCGCGTGGTGGAAAGTAGGAAGGGGACGCCGCTGATTCTGCCGCCTGGATTTGCGAGGTCGTGATGCGAATGATCGAAGAGGACGGCAAAGGACGTTTCTGGATAATCAAAGTAGCCGGCAAGAATTACGTTGCCTGGATAGCGCCGACGCCTCTGTGGTTTTGGATATAAAAACAACAGGAGACTCCTATGCCTATCGGTCTTTTGTTCTGGATGCTGATGATCCTGTGGCTGATCTTCGGCGGTGTTTGGTGGCGCAACGGCGCCGGCTGGGCATACGGCTGGGGCGGCAACATGCTGTTGCTGTTCGTGCTCCTGTTCCTGCTCGGCTGGCACGACTTTGGGTTTATCCTGCAAGGTGGAGGCGGTCCCTTTCGATGAGCTGGCAGTGAGCCGGGTTCCGTCGATTCCGCCCGATCTGAGAGAAACGCCGTCAATCTGCCGGGGATGCTGATGCAGCCGAAGAAAGCCATGACTGATCTGCCGTACGGGGTGAATATCTCCGCGTTCGTACAGGACGGCAAAAGCCACATCCGCAAGGATGTGGATGACAAATTCCGCAGGATGTTGACCGAGGCCGCGGCGCGGCAGGCAAATTTCGCCGCTCGGTTCCACATCAGCAATGCGCTGCACAACGGCCCGTCGCGCGGTGGTGCTGCCGAATCGATCAAATTCTTCGGCTCCGAACTCGACGTAAAACTCCACCTGACCGCAGAAATCGTCGATGCCCTTGAAGTCTCCGCGCCTGGATTCAAAAAGTGGATGGAACTGACGGGTTTTGGCAACGACAAGACGATGATCCGGGGTTTTGTCGAGTGGGCTGAATTTCGGAACGGGCGCGGGAAGGTTATGACAAACTTAGCGGACATCAACTGACGTGGCCGAACGCCAAGGCATCTACGACTCAACCGACCCTGCCGCCATCGACGCCGCAGCAAGCGCCGCCGCGCGCCGCGACCACGACGACGACGAAACAATCCGGGTATGGATGAACCACCCCAAGGGGCGCGATCTTCTGTACCGCCATGTCTACGAAACTTGTCACCTAGGCCGGACCTTTGTTGCGGTCGATGAAAACGGCCATTCCGACACGCACCGGACCTATCTGGACCTCGGCGAAAGAAATATCGGTGCATGGTGGGACGAAAGGCTTCGCAGGCACGCAGAACTCTATATGCTGATGCTCAAGGAACAGGAAATCGACCGGCAAGCGCGCAACGCGCAGCTTCTAAAGCAGAACGACAAACAAGACAGCGGAAATGGCTGATAAAGACGCAAAACCCGAGCCTGTTGCCGCCGTTCCTGCGGAGACGAAAGTTACCGATTCGGTCGCGCTCCCCGCGTCGCCTTTGGCAACTGCCGATTCGGCCAATCACGAAGGCGCAGCACCCGCTGCGGAAGTCAAACCTGAGACAAAGCCGAACGGCCACGATGTAACTGCCGAAGCGAAGCCGGCCGCTGAGACGAAGCCCGAGACCAAACCAGATTCAGCGTCGGAGACCAAGCCCGATGCAACAAAGCCCGCCACGGAAAGTGGCGAGACCAAGCCGCCCGCAGAAGTGAAGGCTGAGACCAAGCCCGAAGGTGAGGTCAAGCCTGAGACGAAGCCGGCGGATACCAAGGAAGCCCCGGAAGCAACGCCGCAGGCCCCTCCTGTTTACGAAGCGTTGAAACTCCCCGACACGGTGAAGTTGGACAAGGATCGCGTCGCGAAATTCGACGAGATTATCGGCAAAACCGAACTGTCCACCAAAGGCGATCACGCCGCAATGACTGCTATGCGGCAGGATTTAGCCAATCTCTATGTCGAGGAAGTCAATCGCATCGGACAACAGGTCGCAAAGCACCAGCATGACGTGTGGAATAGACTTGTCGAGCAGCGGGTCAACGAACTCAAATCGGACCCACAGCTAGGCGGCAACCGCATCGAAACAACGCTGGGTAACGCTAAGTACGCTCTGGAAACCATGGTGGGATTGTCGAAAGACGAAGCCACCACTTTGATCGCCGTCATGGACGCAGGTGGGGTTTCTCACCATCGTTTGATGATCAAGGCGCTCAATGGAATCTACGAGCTTTTGCGCGAGCCTGAACCCGTTCCCGGAACCCTGCCTCTCAACGCAACGACCTCGAAGGAACCCGGCCAGCGTGGCTGGTACGATTCGGTCGCCAAGACGTAGAGAAGGCCAAGTTTGAAAGGCTTCTAGCCCATGGCTTCCTTGACCCTGGCCGATGTCGGCCGTCGCATGGACCCTGGCGGCAAAATCGCCGACATGGCCGAACTGATGTCTCAATGCAACGAGATCGACGAGGATGCCCCGCTCGTAAAAGGCAATCTCACAACCGGCCACGTTGCCACGCTCCGAACCGCTCTGCCGAAGGGCACTCTTCGACGCTTCAATCAAGGCGTCGGCTACACCAAATCCTCGGCTGCGCAGATCACGTTCGGCATGGCGATGCTGGACGCCTATTCGCAGATCGACAAAAGACTCGCCGATCTTGGTGGAAACACCAACGCCAACCGCGAGAAAGAGGACGTGGCCCACATGGAGGGCATGTCCCAGCAGTGGACTGGCTTCCTCGTTTATGGAAATGCTTGGACCACTCCCGAACAGTTCTCCGGTTTTTCAACCTACTTCTCCGCAATCGCCAATACACCGAACGGCGTCAATGTGTTCGACGCTGGGGGAACTGGTTCCTCAAATACCTCGATCTGGCTCATCGGCTGGGGCGACCAGACGGTTTACGAGATTTACCCGGATGGTACGAAAGCCGGGCTGATCTTCGAGAACAAAGGTGATGTTGTCCCGGCGTTCACATCGAACGGCACGGCCCGGTACGAAGCCTATACGTCCTACTTCTCGCGTAACGGCGGTCTCGCTATCGAGGACTGGCGCTATGTGATTCGCATGGCGAACTTCGATACCACGACCGCAGGGCTTGCTGGTCCTACTCCCCCGGACATCTTTGCGATCATGTCGAAGTCGGTTGTTCGTCTGCCGACGGCAGGGCGGATGGTTTCCGGCATCGTCAAGACCGACGCACCGGATCGCGTCGCTCCTTCGATCCGCCTGAAATTCTACTGCGACCGTACCGCGCGGGAGTACATGGACATCCAGGCGATCCGGGATAAGAACGTGCTGCTTCGGCCCGAGGATTACGCCGGCCGTCCGATTGTGAATTTCCGCAATATCGCAATCGGTGTGGTCGATCAGATTCTCGATACCGAAAGCCGCGTGGTCTAAGCGCAACCTCAATAGGAAAGGAGAGCACCCGATGGGTATGCTCGATCTGGCACTACAGTTCTCCAATGCGCAGGCCATCACGGCTACCGCACAATCGACCAACTTCTACGACCAGTTGACCGGGCAAAGCCTGACGACGACTTATACGCCGTCGCCTTCGGCTATCTTCTCGGTCAACGAAACCTACTTCGGCGAGGACTTGGGCATCGGCAAGGGCGAAGGCACGCCGCGTGTCGTGGTCAATGTCGGGACTGTTTTCGCAACTCTCACGTCGTTGCAGATTCAGTTCCAAGGCGCCCCGGAAAACGCGACCTCGCACGCCTCGGGTAATCGGTCGGATTTGACGTTCGTCACCTATATCCAAACCGACACCATCGCCGCGGCTCTGCTCACGGCAAATACCCGAATCGCCGCTTTCGATTGGCCGATGCGCAAGACCGGCCAGGCGCTGCCGCGTTTCGTGCAGTTGAACTATGTGGTCGCCGGATCGAACGCAACGACTGGCACGATTACGTCGGATGTGACGCTGGGCGACGACGACGCACAAACGACGCTCGCGTTCTACGGCAGTAATTATAAGGTTGCGTCCTAACGGCACCATCCTCCCGTGTGCCGTAACGCGCCGTGCCCACAAAGCTGCAGAGGCCAAAGGGCACGGCGCAACCAAGTTTCGATTTTTCAAGATTGGAGTTAGCGATGACCGAACAACTTCCCGAAGCCTTTGTGTCCGATGACGGGCGTAGAGTGACCGCGCCGACTTACGAGGCACTGGTGCAGGTTCAATTGATTCTCGCTTCCGCTGAGACAGGGCAAGCCGGACCTACATTACTCGAAGTCGGTGAAATCTTCACCAGCGAAGCAATCCCCTCTCATGCGTGGCTTCCACTGAATCGCGCAGCCGGTGAGCGTTTCGAGAACTGGGTGAATTCGCTTCCGTTGGACGGCAAGAATATCCCGCAGGAGCTTATCACCGAGGCCGCGTTCCAGTTGCGCCCGCGCGAGGGCGACCCTGAATTCCCGATGGATCAATGGTGGCCGCATGTGCTTCGATTGGCCGCGAAGATGGCCGATGAAAAGCGCGGTAAGGTCGCCAAGGTACAACCCGGTTTTCGGCCGATGGCTCCCAACACCCCGCCGATGCCGTTTGCTTCGACCGGACCTATCGCGCCCGATCCGGGCCGGGCTCCTGCGATGCACCAGCCGCAGGCGCAATCGACTATGGACGCTCGCGCGCAACGCCAGAATCGCCGACCACCGATGCCAAATACTGCCCCGGCGGCGCCGGCACAGACCACCACGTAATCGCATTCAGACAGGAGCGCCGCAGCAAACGGCGATAGCACGATGAAATTCCTTTCTCGCTTCCGTGTTGCGGCGCTCTGCGCTTTGGGTTGTGTGTTCCTGGCGATGGTTGGGACTATCGGGCCGGTACAGCGCGCCGTCAGTCAAGGGATGGCGCAGATCATAAATCTCGCGGGCACTGAGCAAATATCGCTCGGTTATCCTTGCACGGTCTCGTGTTTTGTCACCAGCGCAACACTGGCAAATTACTCACAGGCGACGCCCGGTGGTAATGCCGAGAATGCTTTGGTCGGTGGGGACGCCACCACAAATTTGTTCCAACGCGGTTCGTCCGTTGTGCTCGCGACCCCCGCGGCTGTTGCTTACACGGCGGATCGCTGGGTGGCATGGGGTGGCACGAATACGCCAGTGACGGTGGCGAGCGCGACCGATGCGCCCCAGAATTACGGCAAGAGTTTCAAGGTCACGAAAGCATCCGGTGCGGGCGTTGTCCAAGTCTGTGTTGGACAGGAGATTACGACCCAGAATAGCTATCGCTTTCAAGGATTGGCGACTGAATTTGACTTTCACGCGAAAGCGCTTGCGGGGTTTTCGGCGGCTTCCAAGAATCTTGCGGTTTATGTAATCACGGGAACGGGAACCGATGAAGGAACTGCCAACGGCGCATTCAGCATCAACGCGGGCGGCGGTTCTTCGACTCCGTGGACAGGTCCGGTCGTGGCCGGGGGCACCACGGGCTATCTGATTCCGATCACTACGACGTGGGCCAGATATGGCGTCGTCGTGCCGATTCCGGCGACCTCAACCGAAATCATGGTGGCGATCTGCTATACGCCGGTAGGAACCGGAGGTTCTACGGACGGCTTTGAATTTACCGGAGCGCAAGTTGTTCCGAATGCGAGCCTTACGTCGGTTGCCGGGACTGCCGGCGCGATCTTGGGAGTCAACGATACGCGCGCCAAGGCTTTCTTACGCCGGGCAGCGAGCGAAGAGAGGCTGTTGCAGTTAACGTACTATTATCAGTTGAACGATCCGGCGGCGACGGCTTCGGTCGGGACGTGCCAGGTTATTACGGCGAATTCCGCTGCCGTGTGCCTCGTGCCGTTGCCGGTTACGATGCGCGCCGCGCCGACGATCACTGCTCCCGGCTCGAATACGGCCTTTGCGATCACGGCGGCGAACGGTGCTGCGAACGTCTGTACGGCGCTTGCAGTGACAACGAGTTCGACCGTTCCACAGCCGGGCGGGATGATTTCGGTGACATGCACGCCGACATCGAACATTGCGATTACCGTTCCATCGCAATTGATCGGCGATGCGCAGGCGTTCAATATCAATGCGTCGGCGGAATTGTGAGCGTTAAGCGAAAGCATTGGAGCGATAGCGCCATGCGCAGGATTTTGTTTGCTGGGCTCGGGCTCTTGCTTAGCGTTTTGCCTGTTGTTGCGCAAAACACTACGGGGCTTGTCGTAACGACCTGCGGCACTGTCCCCACGGCATTTAAAGCCACAAATCCAGGGCCATTCACCGTTGATGTAAATGGTAACCTGTGTACGGGCGCAACGTTCACACCAAGCGGCACGCAGAACGTCAATCTCACACAAATTCTTGGCGCCGCACCGAGCCTGACAAATCCCCTATGGGTCTTTCCCGCGACCGGTGCGACGTTTCCGGTAAGCGGGACATTTTGGCCTTACACGCTGGGCCAGCAACTTGCGGCTGCTTCTGTGCCTGTGGTGCTGACCGCGGCGCAGCTTTCCACCTTGACACCGCCGCCTGCGATCACCGGCTTTGCACTTGATACCTCAGTCGCCACGACCAACACTGATCTGGGACCTCCCGGCGCGACGGCGTGCGCGACCGATACCGGATCGTGCTCGCTCAACGCGCTGCTGCAACGCATTGCGCAGCGGATTTCCACCGCGCTCGGTGGCACTACCGTCAGCGGGACCGTGACCGCCAACGGTGCGGCGAATGTTACCGCGACGGATTGCTCCGGTACAATTACGTCGGGCGGTGGCGCTCAAAATGCCTTCACGGCGCAGACGACGTTGCATGGCTTTACCATCGCCAACATCGATACGACTGAGCCGCTGTGGATTTCATTCACGACAACGGCTGCGGCGTCCGGCGCGGGCAGCTATCCGCTGCCCGCCGCGACCGCGACGACCTTTGCCGGATTTGGCTCGTTCACGGCGCCACCGGGCTTCGGCCTCAATCACGCGCTGTCAGTGATCGCGGCGACGACCAGCCATAAGTTTACGTGCACGTGGTGGTAGCCATGGGCCGCTTCAAAAGAACGCTCGCCGCACTTCTGCTGTCATCGTCGCTTGTTTCGCCGAGTCAAGCGCAGTTCGGCAGCGGTGGTACGATCTCGCCATGCAACGGCGATCTCAATACGTCGTGTCAGGTCACGAATCTTCATACCGGCGTCAATCGAATTCTCTGCTCGATCCGCGCCGCGAATTTCAACATCACGACAGATCAATCATGTGCGATCCCGGCCTCAGTTACGGCCTGGGTGCCGACCTCGATCATTGTGACGAATTGTTCCGGCACGTTCACTCTAGCGGCTGGCGGCGTCTATCCCGCGACGAGCAAAGCCGGAACGGCGCTGGTCGCTGCGGCGCAGGCTTATACGGCGCTAACCGGCGCGACTGTCGTTTTAGGACTGACGCTCGCGGCCAACATCGCGACGACGCGACAAACCGTTAACTCGGTTTACCTCTCGCTTACGACCGGAACGGGCAGTGCGGCGACGTGCGATTTCTATGTCGTCGGGAACGATCTCACATGATGTGGCGTGTCGCTCTTGCGGTTTGGCTGACGGCGGCACTCTCGCTGTTCGCGTTCAACGCGCCGCGGGCGCAGTTCAACGGCTGTCAGGCTGGATTTTGTAGTCCGCCATCCTCTGCGGCAGCCGCATATGTTGGCCCCGGCGACATCACGTCAGGCGCCATCGCATTCTATTCCTGTAGTCGAGCTTACAACGCAGCCTATGCAAGCGGCCTTAATGCCGCTTGCGACGTAGTCGATACCGCTACAGGTCTTGTCACGGGAACGATGCACTTTCTCTCTACCGGCTTTGTAAACGTCAACGAACTGACCGGCGTTGGGCAAGCCTGCCACGCCGCGTGCAGCGTCACGAAGATGTACGACCAGACCGGCACCGGCAATCATGTGGTACAGGCGACGCTCGCCAATATGCCGGCGCTGACGTTCAATGCACAGAATGGATTGCCGTGCGCGGCGGGTGGAGCGAATAGTCCGCGCTTAGTCACAGCCGGAAATATAACGCAAGCCGCACCATTTACGATGACAGCAGTAACCGAGCGCGGTAGCGGATTTACGACTCTTCAAAATATACAAAACAATGGAAATCTTAACATCCTTCGGTTTCCGGCGGTGGCAAATCAGGTAAGCGCTGTGTCTGGGACAGCCAGTACATTAACTGCAACTGATAGTGCTTTTCATGCGTTGCTGGCGGTGGTTAGCGCGACAGCCCCTTTATTTGCTGCCGATAGCAGCGCAAACACAAGCACAGCAACGTTTGGAACCTCTGCAATGGCCTCTACCGAAGCTATTGTCGGAAGGTCTGGCGGTCAGGGGCCAATACTTGCTGGTGGTTTCGTCTGCGAAGCCGGTATCTGGCCCGCCGATCTCAACTCATCCTATCAAGCCATGCTCGCCAATATGCGCAGCGCGACCAATGGGTGGAATTTCTAGCAATGCCATGGAAATCCGGCAAAGCCTTCGCCTCGAAGCACAACAAGAAACTGAAAGGTGAAGCCGCAACCACGGCGAAGAATCAAGCCGAGGCGATGATTAAAAAAGGGATTCCCGAGGGAGAAGCCATCGCGACAGCGAATAAAACGGGGAATCGAATTGAAGCCCGACAAAAACGCTGGTATGGATAATGGCCTCGTTAACGCTCGCCGACATGGCAAGACGGATGGTGCCGGGAGCTAAGGCCGTGGCGAAGAAACACTGGATCAAGGGCGCGATCAAACATCCCGGCAGAGAGACGCGCCGCGCCAAGGAACATGGCGTCTCTACCCACGAGCAGATGGAAAGCGACAGCCACAGCAAGAACAAGTCGCTCGCCGCCGCCGGCCGCCTCGGGCTGGCGTTATCGGCGAAAAGCAAGAAACCCCGCGGCGAACGCTGGTATGGAAAGGACTGAAAATGGCCGAACGCAAATGGTACGGCAAAGAGGGCGGCGGCGGGGAAGGGACTCACGAACGCCATTCCCGCGAGCGCAAGGAAATGCACACGCGGCATTCCAAGATGCGCGATGCGCTCCACAAGCAGCACGAGGACGAGATTGGCCAGATGGCCGAACGGCAGTCTCAGGAGGCGGCGACCGAGAATCAAGGAGCGCAGGCGCCGGCTGCCGCAGCGGCTCCCGCAGCAGCGGCGCCAGCGGGTCAGGGAGCCGCTGCGGCAGCAACCGGCGCAGGGGCGCCAGCATGAAATCCAGCCTGATTTCAGTTCCTCCCTGTTCGGCCGGCGGCCCGCAGGATACACACGCGCCCGATGCCGGCGCTGAAATCAGGTGAGGGGCAACCCTCGGTCATGACGAACGCTTAATCGGGCGAAGCCGCCACTTATTCGGAAAGGAAGATCGCGATGGCAAGGTTTTCGGCGATGATCGACATGGCGAAGGACATCAGCGAAGTCAAAAAGGAAACGGCGCAGATGACCGCGCCGATGCCTGCGGATGCCAAGCCATCGGTCCCGGTCTATCCCTATGGCCTCTGTATCAGCCTCGAAGATGAGCAGCTTGAAAAGCTCGGCCTCGACGGCGAACTTCCTTCGGTCGGCGACATGCTCCACATCGCGGGCATGGCCAAGGTCACATCGGCTTCCGAGAACGAGCGCGAAATGAGCGACGGCAGCAAACAGAAATGCCGCCGGATCGAATTGCAATTCACACATCTGGCAACCGAAAATGAGGACGAAGAAGGCGAACAGGAAGCGCGCCGCTCCCGCTTCTATGGATCGACCGACACCAAGGCCGCGTGAACCAAAGGTACGACCGCGCGTTAACCTAAATCCCAATCCGATTCCAGGAGGAATCAAATGCCGCAGAGAATCCGCCTACTCACTTCCGCACAGATCAACGGGCACGTTTACGGTCCCGGCGAAGTCGTCACGCTGCCCGACGGCGTTCGTGGTCCTCATCGTTCCGTGTCCGTTGCGGGTGTACTCCAAGACGAACCGATGTTCGTTCCGGTCGATGAAGGATTGGAGAAAGAGCGCGAGGACATGCGCTTGCGGCATCTGGCCGAAGTGGAAGCCCTCGATCATACCGCCGAGCGTCGCGAACTGGCGATCAAACACGCCAAGGAATCATCCGATCTTCGTCGCAAGCAATTGGCGAGTGAGACCGAGGCGCGGCACAAGGTCGAAGCTGAGACGTTGCAGCGCCGGCAGGAGGCCGAAGTCGTCGCCTTCGACAAACGCGCCGAAGTTCTGGCGACCGTCAATCCGCCGTCCGAGACCAACAAGGACGATCTTGCGGCGCGGCACAAGGCGGAAGCCGAGGCACTGAAAGTCAAGCAGGAGAGTGAGCAGAAGGCGATTGAAGCCGCAAACGCGGAGCCTGTCGAGGATGAGCCGGTAGAGGCGCAGCCGGAAGATGATGCCGCGCCTCTGATGCCGCCGCCGGATTATCCGCCGCCGCCAAGTCAACCGAGCAATCCGGCGTAATGCTCTTGGCGATGACGATGCGGCGGGAGGCGGCGGATGGACGACGTAACGATTGCGAATATCGCCTTGGACAACATAGGCGCTCGCATGTCCATTACGTCGTTGCAGCCACCACTTCCGCCGCCGAACGCAATAGTTGTTGCGCGCCAATATCAGATTCGGATTGACGCGCTTCATCGTAGCGCGCATTGGAATTTTGCCCGTTTCCAAAAAAAAGGAATTATCCTAAAAGCTGCGCAAGGCACACCTGAAAATCCCAACGGCACAACGCTGCCGATTCCTCCGTATCCCTGGCAGTATGCCTACGCTTACCCCCCAGATTGTTTGCTTGCGCGTTATCTTCTCTGCAATCAACCCCTGACCGGAAGCGGCAACCCTTTTCCTGCGGGAGTCCAAACAACGCCGCTGTGGCCGTTCGGAAATCCCGGTTATAAGTTTGTGGTAGCAAACGACACGGATGCGGCCGGCAACCAAATAAAAGTCATCCTGACCGATTTGGAATTTGCGGATATTGTTTATACCGGCCGCGTGACAAATCCTGATCTTTGGGATGCTCATTTTCAGAATGGCGCTATTGCAACTCTTGGCGCATGGCTGGTCAATCCGCTCGCTCGCAATGCGATAGTCCTCAAAGAGCAAATCGAGATTGCAACGTCGGTCGTGCAGTCAGCGCGAATCTCGGATGGCAACGAGGGAATTACTTCCATTGATCACACGCCAGATTGGATGGCGGTCAGAGGAATAACCGGCTACGGTCTTGCTTGGGATTCGGCGATGACTTACTATGGCTGGTCGAGTTTGGGATTTCCTGGCGGCGGGTTTGTTTGAATGACAACGCCGATCATGCATTCGTCGTTTTCAAGCGGCGAAGTGTCGCCGTCATTATATGGTCGTGTAGATTTAGCCGGGTGGCACAAAGCCTGTTCGGTCGCGCGGAATTTCTTTGTTTCTTATAAAGGTGGATTGCTGAGCCGCGGTGGTCTCGCCTACGTCGGCATCTGTAAACAATCTGCATCCGCCAATTCCGTTCCGCCGCGAAATATCCCGTTCACATTCAATATTTTTCAATCGTACATTCTGGAATTTGGCGAACAATATATGCGCGTGGTCGCCAATGGCGGCTATGTCACGGAGACGGCTTTTGCGGTCACAGGAGCGACCCAGGCCAATCCTTGTATGCTGAATATTCCCGGCAATAATTATGTCGTTGGCGACTGGATTTTTCTTATCAATCTCGGCGGCATGATTCAGTTGGATGCGCGCACAGTGATCGTGCGGAATGTCGCAGGTAGCGCCGTCACGATCCAAGACGTGTTCGGCGTGCCAATCAATTCTCTGGCCTATGGGGCTTACACGACCGGCGGAACGGCAGCGCGAATCTATACGCTAACAACGCCGTATCACGCTGTCGATTTATCTTATCTGAAATTCATTCAAAGCGCCGATACGATGTCGCTGACTTGCGTCAACCAGGCGACGCAAGCCGAATATCCGCCCCAGGAATTGAGCCGTTTAGCAGCTAATAATTGGACGATTGGACCGCCGTCCTTTGCTGCTTCGATTGCTGCGCCGGGCAGTTGCGCAGTCGCTGGAACGACCTATGCGACCGGGCCGGGGCCGGCAGCTTACGGTTATGTGGTTACCTCAATCGACAGCCAGACAGGCGATGAAAGTCAACCGTCCCCTGTCGGCGTGACGACCGGCGTTGTCGATATAGCGGGGCAGTTCGGGACTAATACGGTGACTTGGGCGGCGGTGCCAGGCGCTTCAAGTTACAATGTCTATAGGGCCGCTCCGGATTATACGAATGTCGGTAATTTCTCGGGACAGTTGTTTGGTTATGTCGGGTCGTCGCGGTCAAATTCGTGGCAGGATACCAATGTCATCGCGGACTTTGCGACCACGCCTCCGCTACACACGAATCCGTTTGCCGCCGGACAGATTCTCGATATTCCGATGACGAACATCGGCGCAAATTATACCGCGGCGACCGCGAGTCTCACGATCAATAGTGCCACGGGTTCGGGATTTGTGGGTACTCCCATCATCGGTGGGGCTATCACTGGCCAGAGGATTACATTTGCGGCTAATCCGTTTCTGAATGGTGCGAGAGTCAGTCAGCAAGTCGGTGCTGCTACTGCCCAAGGTCTTGTTGTGGCCGTGAGTGCTACGACAATTGACGTACAATTGCTTGGCAGTCAGCAATTCCAGGGCGGGGGTGGGGGATTTGGTTCTTCTCCCGTGGTGGATACTTCGGCGAACAGTGCGGTCCCAACCAACACGCAACTGATAACGCTCACGGGAAGCGGCGGTTGGATCGGGACCTTCATCGAGAATCCAGGCAAGGGTTATTTGCCGACAGATACTCCAATCTTTGCCGATAGTGGAAGCGGAGCGGGTGCGACAGGACAGTTAACAGTCGGGCCGGAATCGGGCACATTCCCCGGTGTTGCAGCATATTTCCAACAGCGCCGCGTCTATGCGGATTCGATTGTTGCTCCCGATACCTACGAAATGTCCCAGCCCGGTTCGTATCTCAATTTCGATTCGGCCGATCCTCCAATCGATTCGGATTCGATCACGGGGACACCTTGGGGAGAACAGATCGACGGCATTCAGTGGATGCGGCCGATGCCGGGAGGTCTCGTTACTTTTACGGGCGGAACGACGTGGCAGGTGTCTGGAACGGCCGGTGCGGGGTCTCCGATCACTCCATCACAACAGAATGCGCAAGCGCAGGAAGGTATCGGGTCCTCTCCCACAATTGCTCCGATCCGAATCCGAAATAATTTGCTCTACGTCGATTCTCTGAATGGTTTTGTGAACGAGATAAATTACAATTTTTATTTCAACATCTACACGGGGCAGGATATTACGCTGCTGTCGAGTCAACTTTTTCAGAACAATAATCTTGTGCAATGGGCGCTGTCTTTCAGTCCATATCGTTTGATCTGGGCCGTTCGTAACGATGGCAAGATGCTCTCTCTAACCTACATCGCCGAACAGGAAATGCGCGGCTGGGCGCGGCACGATACGTTGGGTTTGTTTGCTTCCGTCGCGGTTGCTTCCGAACCTCCGGTCAATGCGGCTTATTTTATCGTCAAGCGATATGTGACGGGAAAAGGCCAGTGGGTTTACATGCAGGAGCGTATGGACAATCGGCTGTGGCAGAATGTCGAGCAGTCGTATTGTCTTGATAGTGCGCTGTCTCTTGCGCAGCCCGCGCCGAACGCAAACCTTGTGGCCTCTGCGGCGCGGGGCACAGGTGGTGTGAAGCTTGGGGCGGTCATTCTTGGGGGTAGTGGATATTCAGCGGGGCCTGCCGGACAGATTGTAGATGATGCCGGGACCGGAACGGGTGCGGTCGTTACCGGTTTTACTGTTGTCGCGGGCGCGATCACGAATCTAGCGATCACCCCCGGCGTTAATTATCAGTTGCCGCGAATCATCATCACGGACGCCACGGGCGCTGGAGCGGATATTTCTTTGGTGGTCGATAATACTGTCACCTTCACGGCGGATGGTGCCGTATTCTCGTCGGCCAATAACGGCTCCGTGCTGCGCGTGGGCGGGGGCATCGGAACGAACGTCGCTTATCAGTCTCCGACCCAAATAACCGCACAGGTGGCGCCGCAGGCGGCGATTGCGGCCACGCTGGCAAACGATCCGCTCAATATGCCGGTTCCGGCTGCGGCAGGGACTTGGACTCTGACGGCTCCAGTGACGGCCATCCTTGGTCTTGAACATTTGGAAGGGATGACGGTCAATGCGCTGTGTGACGGGACGCCGGTCGTGGGGCTTGTGGTGGTGAATGGCTCTGTGATGCTGCCGAATCCTGCAAGCCAAGTGCTCATCGGCCTGCTTTTCATTGCGCAGGCGCAGTCGATGCACGCCGACATGCCGGGCGAGTTGATCCAAGGCAAACGCAAGAGGATTCAGGGCGTGACGGTCAGACTGGCAAATACCCGTGGCATCAAGCTCGGGCAGGATCAGCCGATTGCAGCCCAACAGCCGAATCAGATCGAGATTCCGTGGGATCAAGCGCCGAATCTTATGACGGCACTTACGGAGCCGAATGCTCTGGCGGGCGCAGGAAACGCCGTGCCGTTGTTCTCAGGCGATAAATACGTGGTGATCGCAGGCGATTACTCGACAACCAATGGTCAAGCCTCTCCGGGCATGGTAGCGGTGGAGCAAGATTTGCCTCTGCCGGCTGAAATCCTTGCCTTCATCCCCGAATTGGAAGTCGGCGACACAGGCGACCAACATGCTTAGCATGAACGGCCACGGTCTCGCGAAAGTACCGCTCGACTTAGAGCCTATGCTGCGTGGCTACTCTATCGAGCCAACCGAAGTCGGCCACATCTACAAACTGGCCGATTCTCTCCGCGACCAAGATCGAACGGAGATTCTAAATCTCGGATTTGGCGTCAAGAAAGCCCTGTGGAGAGCCTATCGTAACTCGATCATGTGCAAGACGGCGTTGGTGGCTGACAAGGTTGCGGCGATTTGGGGGTTGGGAATAGGTTTGCGTGCGGGTGTGAGTCCTTTGTCCGATCTTGGTGTGCCGTGGTTGCATACGTCGGCTGCTATTGAATCTGTTCCTTTCTCATTTGTGCGAGTAGCGAAAGCAGAGTTGGCAGCTATGTTGAAGTTAAGGCCACGACTTGAATCGTTTGTGGCTGCTGACTATGCGCAGGCGATCAAGTTTCTTCGGATTTTGGGCTTTGCTGTGGAAAAACCGGAAGCGGTTGGGTTGAATGGTGCGCTGTATTGTAGGTTTCATATGGGCTTTGACGCTTAAGCAATTGGTTAGACTGGCTACCTTGGCGTGCGATTATTCTGTGAGAGTCTTACGGCCATAGAGGATTGAGAAAAAAGATCATGGGTGCGGCACTTCTTCCGGTTATGTTGGTCGCGGGCGTCGCGGGCGCCGGATTGTCTGCGGCCGGCACTTACGGATCGATGGAGGCGGCTTCCAAGAATGCGGCCTACCAAGCGCAAGTCGCGGCCAATAATGCAACCATCGCTATGAAAAACGCTGCGATGGACACGCAGTCGGGGGAGATCGCGGCGTCGAATCAGGGACTCAAGACACGCGCGGCGGTCGGCAAGACCTTGGCGCAGCAAGGGGCGTCCGGGGTTGACGTGAATACCGGCTCCGCTCCCAAAGTACGCGCGGCAGAAAGCGAACTCGGCGCGCTTGACGCGATGACGATTCGCTCCAACGCGGCCAAGAAGGCATATTCCGACACGGTTGCGGCGACGAGCGACACGGCGGAATCCCAATTGCTCACGTCGGAGTCGGATCAGGCCGCGACTGCGGCGCCAATCTCCGCACTCGGAAATTTCCTGGGCTCGGCATCGAGCGTTGGCGGCAACTTCGGTAAAGCAATGGCGACGGGTTGACCATGAACCTAAATAGGCGCAGTTTTTTCATCGGCGCGGCGGCAGGTTTGCTTGCTTCATCTGTCGTGTCAGCATCAAGCCTAATGTCGCTACGCCCCGGCTTTTCCGGACATTGGTTGCGACAACAAATCTTTTTGAAAGAGAAAGATGGGGATGTATGGCGCACCATAGACCGGATTGATTGTTCTGGTCTTGAAGGCGCTGAGCCGCCAGATGTTTTTGCGATGATGGCGAGAAGCGTTATTAAATTGCCGCCGCAAAAATTGAGAATTGCCCCGGAACGCTGGGGGCTTGATGTTGTGAAAATGATTAAATTTGAAACCACGCTAGAGGTTAGACAACATATGGAAATGCAGGCAATTCGCAGCCGAAATGTTCTAGTGAGAACTATTGGGGATAATACACCTGTCCCTTGTGCGTTCCGCGGTATAGCAATCGAATCGTGAGTCATGGCCGGTCAAATTCTCAATGTAGACTTTCCTGAAATAAATCCCTCGGGCGCTCCGTCCGACGATTATGAGCGCATTCCGTCATCGCCCAATATGTTCGGCGCGTATGGCGCGGAAGCCCTGAAACAGACCGGCGAAGGATTGGTCAAGGCGGCGGACACTGGTCTAGCCTATGTCACTCAGCAGAACGAATACAACAACCAGATTCACGCCAGCGAATTGCATTCGTGGTTTTCCGATCAAGCTGGCGATCTTGTATCGAAGCATTCCGAGTTGCAGGGGCGGGCGGCACTCGATGCTCTCCCGGACCTGAAAAAGAAGATAGGCGATCTACAAACGCAAGCTGAATCGCAGGCCGGAAATCTCCCTACAAAGGCTCTCGTCGCCGGTAACACGCGGCGCACGATGGATTGGCTGGTCGGGGCGGCTACACATCACGCCGATGCGCAGCATACCGCGTGGGCAACAAAGACGGCGGCGGATAACGTTACTGCGGCTTCGAACATTGGCGGTCTCGCGATCCAAACGGGTGATTTCAATAAACTCGATGAGCAGATGGATACCATCGGGAAGGAAGCCCACAATTATTTCGATCCAATGGGCTACGATCCGCAGACATTGGATGTGGAAGTCTCGAAGTATCGCGGAAGTGCGGTTAAGAATTGGGTCGAAACCGCAGCAACAAATCAGAACGATCCGGACGCACTCACTCACGCGGTCGCTATTTATCATCGCTATAGCGATGAGATTGATCCTGCCAGTCGTCTGATAATTTCCAAAGAATTGAATACGAAAGTTTTCAATCGCACAGTCGATAGACTCTCGAATTATTATATCAGCGGTTCGGTCGCGGGCCTCAATCCAAGTTTTGTTGCCGGGCTAAAACAATCCGAGGGTTACAAAGACAAGCCGTATTGGGATGTGAATCATTGGAGTGTGGGATATGGCACGCCAGCATCGGGGCCGGATGAAAAAGCCGACAGGTTCACTCTCGAAGGACGATTTGAAGATAAGGTGACGGAAGCTGCTGCTACAGTGGATTCGGTAAATCCTCACCTTGATCCTGGCACACGCGCCGCGCTTACGTCACTGACTTTCAATACAGGAACGAAATGGACAACGTCCGGTCTAGGCGATGCGATCCGCGGCGGCGATTTGATGAAGGCGCAGGAGCTATTCAAGCAATATAATCAGGTCAATGGAAAATTCGATCAGTCGATTGCAGATAGGCGCAATCGCGAAGCCGAGTGGTTTGGCCGGCAGGATGCGCAGGGTGTTCCAAAACCCGATGTGGCGTCGTTGATTCAGCGCGTGCGAACCGATCCATCTTTTGAGAATCGCCCTGAGCTACAAAAGGCCGTCGAACAAAATATCCTCTCAAAGACCGCCATGCAGGAGCGCGCCGACGCTCTACAGGCCAAGCAACAAAAAGAAACATCCGATGCAACCGAATGGGAAGTGTTCAAGAATATCCACTCCGACAAACCATCGGTGACGATGGATATGATCGATAAGTTGCCGCTCACGGTCGAAGCCAAGAAGAGGATGACGGATCAATTGGAGAAGGCGACGGGGACGGAGAAGACTGAGCGCACCTATGGCGCTGGTTTCTACGATATGTACCGCCGCATTCATCTGCCCGAAGGCGATCCTAATCGCGTGACGGATGGTTCGCAGCTTTACGGCCATGTTGGGCCGCAAGGCGATTTGACCGTTGCCGGCGTCGATAAATTGAATACGGAAATCCAGGCGCGCAAATCCCCGGAAGGCGTCGCCGAATCAGAAATGAAAGCGCAGTTTTTGAAGAATGCGCGAGCGCAGATCACGGGGACTGACGAAGGGCTCCACATCAAAGACCCAAAGGGCGACGAAATTTATTTGAAGTTTCTGGCGCAAGTGCTGCCGCAGTATGACGCACAGCGCAAGGCTGGCAAGACGGCGCCGGAACTATTCAATCCTACAAGCAAGGACTATCTCGGTAATGCAATCGCGGGTTTTAGGCGACCGCCGGACCAATGGTATGCCGACATCATTACCGATCAAGCATCGCCCGAGACTTTCGACGTGAGCAAAGTCAAATCGCTTGAGGATTTGGTTGCTGCTTATCGTGCCGGAAATGTCGATAAGGCGACCGCCGATGCGACCGCTATTGCGAAGGGCTGGGCGACACGCAAGCCGCCCGCGCCTGCGATGCCAACCGTGCCGATGAGCCAGTGATGCAGGATGTTCAACCACAACAGCCTGCCGCCGCGCCTGCCCCGCAGGACGTGGACGCGCTGTTCCCGGAGAAGGGTGGGGCGCAGGATGTTGATTCGCTGTTCCCGGCTTCGGTCGAGGCGGACAGGAAGGCAAAGAATTATGGGGTTTCTCACTCGCCCGTGCAGGATTTAATCTTCGGCGACAAGACGGTAAATCCGGTTGCGCGGATATTGGATTCGTTCGGGCAGGGATTCGAGCAAGGGTGGGGCACTGATCGGTTGGGATTGTCCGATGAAAGTACCGATTATCTGAAAAAGATTGGCATCTTCAACGATTATCAAAAGGGCCAATCGAGCCTCGTTAAGACCGCGAACGAAGTCCTGTTGCGGCCGGCGGCGGTCGCGCTCGATGCTGTAATCAGGCGCGGCCTGCCAGGAATGTTTCGCGGCGGTCAGGCCGTTGTCCAACAATTAGGTGAGGAAGTTGGGGCACCAAATATTGCCCGCGAAATTGCCGCTTTGCCGGAAGCCTTCCCTACCGGGTTGCATGGGCCGGTCAGTGGAGTGCCGATACCTGGCCTTGGTCTTAGCGAAGCCTATCGTAATTCGCCGGGATTGATTGAGACGGCGCGGCAGATGCGCGTGATAGGTGCCGGCGAGCGCGGTTGGGCCGGTACGGCGCCAGTCGAAGCGCCAAAGGGCGAACCGGTCAAGATTGAGACCGCGCCGCAGCCGGTAGCGGGAAAATCGGAACAACCGTCACCAATGACGCCGCCGCCTGCCGCAGTCACGCCGAGTCCTGAGGATATTGCGCCCGACATCCACACGGCAGCGCGCCAAGCCGCGCCCGATGTCTTTGCGCGCTACGACACGTTGAAGCAGCAACAGGACGGTTTGCAAAAATGGCTTACCGAACGCGAGGCGCAAGGGCAGCCCGAACCTGGTGTGAAGGCTTATCTCGACGGCGTGAACAAGGAACTCGACGAACTCTCGCCACAGGTCAAGGCGGCGTATCAGCAAGCGGCGGAAACTACGAACGCCGCAACAGTGCCGCCGCCTGTGTCGCAATCGTGGGGGATGTTTCCGCCGCCGGAAGTGACCGGAGCGCCAGCGAAGATCGACGCAACGCATACCGTTCTCTCGGGCGCAAATTCGACCGCAGACGGAACGGTTGTCGTCGATCATAACATTCCAGAATTCTCGCCGACACTCAAAGATAAAGACGGCAATCCGGCGAATCTGCACAAGTATCTCGTCGTGCATGAGACCGCGGAATCTGAGGCGATGGCGAAGTGGAAAGCGGAGTTTATCGCAAGGGAAGGCCGAGTACCGACGCAGGAGGAAACGACCAAATACTACAACGACGTGGCTCATCCGAAGATTGCGACGCCAGCGGAACGCGCCGCGGTCGAAGCCGATGGCGTGTCATGGCCGGGCTATACACATGAAATGGACGGATACCTTGATCGGATCGAGCATGAGCCGAATACGAATCCGCCGCCCGGACAGATGCACATCGACCCGGAGGCTGCGATTGGGCATCACAAATCGGAGAACAAGCCGACCGTTGCACCCGAACAGGTCATCAAGCCAATCGAGGCGCAGCGCGATTTCATCGTCAACGATGTCAAGCACCAGTTGATCGCGGCGGGGCGGTCAGAGGCAGAAGCGCAGGCGGCGGGGCAGCTTGTCGCCGCGCGGTACGAGGCAAGAGCCGTAAGGCTTGGTGGGGCGCGCGGCAGCGCGGAGGAACTTTACAAGGCCGAGGGTGCCCAGATTCGCGGGCCGGGTGGACCGGCAGAGCCGCCGACCGTAGCACCTGCTCCGACCGCCGCGCCGGTTCCGTTGGCGGAACGTGCCCCCGCTGAGCAATGGAACGCCTTTGTCGCCGCGCGGGCCGAACGAACATCGCGGGCTGTCATAGAGACCGGCTATAACGCACTAACAACCAAACTCGGTGCACCGATCCATTTGCGACGCTCACAGGAATGGACACCCGGCAATGTCGTGGATGTGGGATTTGTCAAAGACCTGCTCATCACGTCGAAAAACTCCGATGGCACATTCACGCTGATTGCCAAGCCGGACGCCAACGGAATCAGCAAGAGTTATAATGCCGAGGCTCACAAGGGGCTGGTCGGCGACAAGCCGGTGAGTTTCAAAGAGGCCACGGCGCCTCTACTTGAAGCAACAAAACCGGCAGAGGAAATCCCCGAGTCCGAAATTACCACAATCCACGTCGCTCCTAAAGCCGCACGCGGCCCGCGCGCTGTGCCGCAAGAACACTGGTCGCTCCTGCAATTCATCGCCGACCGCGGCGGAATAAAAGCCGACGACAAAAACATCGGCGACGTGCGAACGATCTTCGGCAAAGATCAGAAGTGGATTCCCGGATTTGGCCCACTGATTCGCAAAGACGGCATGGAGTTAGACCGCGCCCGCGAGGCGGCGGTTGAAGCGGGGTATATCCAGGATCACGGACAAAGCGGCGTGAGTACAGGCGAGGCCACGTCCAACATCGACACGCTGTTGCAGGCGATGGACCGCGAGGAACGTGGCACCAAAGTTTACCGCCAAGGTGTTGAGCCACAGGAAGCCCGCGAGCGCGTGCCCGATGCCGCCGAACTGGAACAACACAGAGCGGAACAAGCGGAACTCGATTCCCGCATAGCCGATTATCTGCAAGAAGTCGGTATCAAGCGGAACGAAATAGAACCATCCATCGCCGCCAGAATGCGCGAACTGATGGACAGACAAAGACTGGAACCCGACATCGCCCACGAACGGGCCGTGATGGAGGCAGACGATCATGCCGTCGAAACCGAAAATGCTCCCGAACGCGCCGAGTATATCCCCGGATGGGATGTACCTGATGACACCAGAACAGCACAGGGCGCGGGCGAAGCAACTCCTAAAGGCGAAGAAGCCGCACCTGGCGCTGGCCCACGAACAGATCGCGACGGCGATAGAGAAGCGTATGCGGATAAAACAAACGTAACTAAAGCCGCTCTCGAAATTGCCGAACCACCCACTCAATCAAAACCGTTTGTATTCGATAATCCAGAACTTGAGGCTCGGTATCATGCCTGGAAGGCCGCGAGAGAGACTGAGAAAGATGAGGCTTGGAAGGAATTCTACCAGCGGAAAAATCTCATAGAAGAACGCGAGGCCGAAGGACAGCAGCAGGTTCCCGGTGCCGAGAGAATCGGCGATGCCGAACGAGTGCAGCGCGCGGCTGACCAGCCGTTGAAGCCCAAAGCCGAACAGAAGCCTATGGATGAAGGGTTGTTTGGTGACGAAAAAGACCAGCAAGAACTATTCCAACAAGCGCGCGGCGGCATCGTCCTAAACCCCAACGCTGTCCCCGGCCACGACTACATCGGCATGGAGAACGTCAGACCTCTAATGAGATTGACCGCAGAGGCCAACGCCTCGACATTCTTTCACGAATCCGGCCACCAATATCTAGCGGAACTCGTCCGGGATGCTGCCCACGAAGCCGCACCCGCAGACCTCAAGGCGGACGCGCAGACCGTCATGGATTGGCTCGGACTGAAAGGGCCACAGGACTTAGCCCTAGGCTCCGATGCCTCACGAGCGGCCAAAATCAAGGCAACCAAGGCCCATGAGAAATTCGCCAGGGGATTCGAGCAATATCTGAGGGAAGGCATCGCCCCCTCTCAACAGCTTGCCGGGGTGTTTGCCAAGTTCAAGCAGTGGATGCTCAATATCTACCAGACGATCAAAGGCTTAGGCGCCCCGATCAGTGACAATATTCGGGGCGTTTTCGACCGGATGTTGGCCGAACAGCCTCAAAGGACGGTGATTGCACCTGAGATTGCCAAAAGGCCGGATTTGCAGGATATTCATGAGTCGGACGCTGTTCTGACCGAGCCGCATGAAGCGGAGCGGGCGGGAGACCGCGTTCAAGCCGAAGATGCTAGAGCCAGAGCAGAACTGCCCAAGGACATAGCGGATGAGCATCGAGGAAGTGCAGAGAAAATTGGAACTAGCCCAAGCGAACCAATCCCATTGGGAGAAAATCGCGGCGGACCCGACACTATCGGTCCAGGCGGCGCTGGCAGCGCGGAACTCGGCACGGAGCCACAAGGCGGCAGTCACATTGTACCGCAAGGCGCTGGGCTACGAACACGAGAAGGCGGCGCCGGCACAATAGAGCCGCTTCCTATCGGCCCTCATGTTCCGCTGGATGCTTTGCCAGCAGAGAAGATGGATAAGGTCGGAAATATCCGGCTGGAAAATCTCAATACGCCGGCCGATGTCAATAATGCCATCCGAGATTTGTATAACTCCAATCGCGAGCAATTAGACACAGCCACTCGCGGCGTTGTCTCAGATCAAACAGTCATGGACTTGGCCGATGCTATGGGCGCCGATCCGCGCGTCGTTGCCAATAACATGGAGCGCCTTCGCCAAATGTCGGTAGAGGACGGCGTTCCTCTCGCCGCGCGCATTTGGTTGATGCGCGATATGTTTACAAAGCTCAGTGCCGAAGTTGCAAACTTGGCGCAGGGCGACGACGTAGCCGCCTTTGCGTCGGCTCGGCAAAGATTTTTGATGGCCTTCGAAACGTTGTCCGGTGTCACGGCGGAAATGGGCCGCGGAATGCGTGCGTTCCGCAACATGAAAACCCAGATGGCGAGTGCCATCGAAATGGCCAACATCTTAAGAGACGATCCAAAAACTCTGTTTCAGCTTAAGCAGCAAATGGCGTTGGCGCGGGCTGCTGAGACGCCTGCGCAAAGCGCGGCTGAGATACAGCGATCAAATAGAACGCCGTGGCAGAGGATTCGGGCTGGGGTGATTTCCTACGTCATCAATAATCTGATTTCTGGTCCGATCACGCACGTCATGTACTCGGTCGGCAACGATGTTCTGCAACTCTTTAAGGCGTTGCCGGAAACCGCCGCCGCGAGCTTGGCTGGCCGCGTGTTGGTTGCGACAGGAAAGATCAGTGAAGAAGATCGTATCCGCATGGGAGAGGCTGGGCCGCGGCTTTACGGCATGGTCTACGGCGCTCGGGATGGTTTGTCGGCGTCCTATAGCGCGCTCAAAACAGGCGTGTCGGTGATGAAGGGCGATCCTTCCGGTATTGATCTATTCTCGAATGAGATTGCCTATCGGCCGCAGGAAATTCCCGGCACGGTTGGGTATGTCCTGGAAACGCCGTCGCGGTCGGTTGCGGCGATTCATACGATGCATTACGGCATGAACTACGAATCTGAGATTGCGGCGCTGGGATACCGCGATGCGATAAAACAAGGATTCGATCTCGGAACCGACGAATTCAACAGCCACGTCGCCGACTTTCGTATGAATCCGCCGCGCGACGCGATGGACATTGCCCATCAAAATGCCTTGGAAATGGTGCTCATGCGCAGACCTCCTTACGGTGGTCTGCAAAACTGGATTCAGAATCTAACAAACAAGTATGTGCTTGCTAAACTGGTTGCGCCGTTTGTCCAGATAGGAGGCAACATTCTTCGCGGCGGCTTCATCGAGCGCACGCCGCTTGGCCTCATGGATCAGACGGTAAGGGATAATCTGCTCGGCCGAAACGGAGCATTCAAACAGCAAGAGCAATATGGACGGATGATGGTCGGAAGCACTCTGGCCGTCTCAACCATCGGACTCGCGGCGCAAGGCATCCTCACGGGCGGCGGTCCTTCCGATCCCAAACAGCGCGAAGTCATGGAAATGACGGGTTGGAAGCCCTACAGCATCAAAGTTGAAGGCGAATATATCCCATACCGCAAATATCTTTCGGTCTATGGGCCGTTAGTTGCCGGCGCGGCGGATATGTACGAAGTCGGGCACGCCATGAGTGAGAAAGGATTGGCGCAAGGCGCCGCTGCTCTCTCGTTCGGATTTGCGGAAGTGGTTGCCGATGAAACATGGATGCGCGGGATTACATCGTTGATCGATGCCGCGCGGCATTGGGACCGCGACGGCGCCAAGTACATTCGCAATCTGTCAACCGAATTTATCCCGTTCTCAATCGGAATGCGCCAGATCGCTTCGTTGGCCGATCCAACGTGGCGCAGCGTACGCTCGGAAATGGATGCGTTGCGCGCTCACATCCCCGGCCTAAGTCAAAGTCTCTTTCCTGTCCGCGACCTGTGGGGCCAGCCGATGCGCGGCGGCTCCATGATGTCATGGTCCCCCGCCGTAAACGATCCAGCAACAATCGCGCTACAAAAAGCCGAATACTACCCGGCGCGACCGGAGCGAAAGATTCGCGGCGTCGAATTGACCGATCAACAATACGACGATTTCACGCGAATCGCCGGACGCGACGCCAAGATGCGAATTAATGCGATGATCTCAAATCCGGGCTTCGATCTTATCCCCAAGCAAATCCGCCAGGAACAGTTGAAAAACGCTATGGAGGGTGGGCGAGATATGGCGCGAACGGTGATCTTGATGCAGTATCCCGAAATTATGAAACAGGCGCTCGCCACCAAGCAACTGCCCTTCCAAAGCACGGTTGCCCACTGATGGCTGAAATCCGCCCGCCAATCACGCCGAGGAATGCACCAGCGAAGGCGCGGCCGAGAGTGCGCCCGCTGCGGAAGGTGAAGGCGCCGTTTCTGCCGACTGAGAAACATCCGCATGGTTGGCTTGCTCATCATCGGATGAAGGCTGAGACCACCAAATGAAAAAAGCCGCACGCCTCCTACTCGCATTCCTCGGCCTTCTCATTTTAGGTGAGGTCGTCGATCTGGCCTGGCTCGGCTACGTGCGTGCAACGGTCACGAGCGCGCAATCGTCCGTGGTCATCGGCGGCAACGGCTCGATCACGAATTTCACGTTCCCGTTTATAGGCGTCGCCTCCAACGATATTACGGTGATCTATACCGATGCGTCGGGCAATCAAACGACGCTCACGCCGAACACGCAGTACACGCTTACGCTTATTGCTCCGCTCCCAGGAGCAATCTGGGGTCTCGGCGGCTCGGTCACGTACCCTCTCATTGGTTCTCCCATTGCCTCGGGGACGACGATCACCATCGCGCGGACGCTGCCCTATCTGCAAACCATAAGCTCGAATCAGGGGCAGGCGTTCCCGACTGCGGTTGAGGCGGCGCTTGATCTTCTGGCGATGCAGATTCAACAGGTAGATGCACTGTTTGGGCGCGGCATTGTGATTCCCGTGGTCGATAGTTGCGGGACTCTTGCGCCGCTTCCGGCCGCAGCGCAGCGCGCGAACCAAGCATTGGGCTTCGATGCCACCGGCTGCATTCCGGTGGCGATTTCGACGCTGCCGGCCGGTACGGTGTCGTCTGCAATGCAGCCGGTGGTCAATGCACCGACGCTTGCGGCAGCGCGAACAGACTTGGGACTCGGCAGCGCGGCGACCGAAAATATTGGCTCCTATGGTCTAGCCGACGACGGCGGCGGAAATCTGAGACAAACTTTTACAACCGTTTCAGATTCGGGCTCACAAAGCGTCACGTCGGCATTCCAACTCAACCAAAGAATCTGCGCGGGGCCGATCACCTATACGCTACCACGAGCAAATACGCTGTGGAACGGTTTCGGATTTTGGATTTATGCGGTCTCCGGTATCTGCACGATCACGCCGAATGCAAGCGATAACTTTCCAGGTGTTGCTTCCGGGACATCGATTACGATTGCCGCAGGCTCGTGGATTTGGATAACCACCAACGCAGCCTCGACCGGAACGTGGTGGTTGGATGCTCATGGGTCGTCGAACGGAACGTTGGCTGCGACTGCGAGCGGTAATGCACTGACGATCACCTATTCGGGCGGCCCGGTGCGCTTCCGCGATAACACGTTGGCCAACGGTGATTCGCTGTGGGCTGTTCCGCAAGGTGCCTTGGGCATCACCATTCCGCAGGGCGCGACCCTCGGCACGTCAAGCAGCAACGTGCCATTTCGTATCTGGATTTTTGCAGCCTACAATGGTGGAACGCCGATCTTGGGAGTTGCTACCTGTTCGTCCTCAACCCAACTTTATCCGTGCAAGGCTTGGACGACGCAGCGCAAGACCGGAGTTGGAATTACGGCTGGGTCAACCGCTCTTGGCACTCTCTACACATCGGCTGCGGATTCAAACGACAGTATCATCATCTTGGGTTACGCCGACTATGCGTCAGGGCTTGGGACGGCAGGCACTTACGCTTCCGCGCCCACGACATTGCAGCCGTTCATAGCCGGCGTTCCAGGGCCGGGTGAAATCGTGCAACGTATTGAGCCGGCGCCGATCACTACGACGACATCCTGTCAAACGACAAATACACAAAGTACCATCACGGCCGCGATCACGCCAACAAGTTCGCCGAATCTCGTCCGCGCTACTGCAAACATCGCGGGTACGTCGGGCGCAGCACAAACAGGTAATGCGAGATTTTCGCGCGGCACCGTTCCTACGTTGATCGGAATGACCGGCGTTACGGGAGGCGGCGGCATTGCTTCGGGTGGTCTCAATAGCACTGTCCCGGTCAGAGTCTTGGACGCTCCCGGAACAGCGTCGAGTATAAGTTATTACATCTACTGCACAAGCAACGTGAACGGTGGCTATGTGGCCGGCACATCGCTGGGCAGTGATATAGTGCTTGAGGAAATCATGGGGTGGCTTGAACCCGCGAACGACAACACCATTCCTCTAACGAAAGTTGGGTGACGATGCCCGAACCGCAGATTCAACAAAATCAGATCATCCCGATTCCAAGTCCAGTCTTTACGTCGGTTGCTCTGACGACGGCAAATAATCCGAATGTCATCGGAACAAACGCAAACCGCCGCGGCATTACGTTTGGAAACCCATCGGCAACGCAGACGATCTATCTGGCACCAGCCGGAAGTGCGATTACCACCAATCAAGGTCTCCCGCTGTTTCCCGGCGCCACGCTGCCGATCATGGCACAAGGAAATTTTCAGATCAATTGTGGTTGGCAGGCGATCGCTAGCGGCAACTGCAATCTCACTATTCTGGAATTCGTGTGATGAAGAAGATTTTGCTGGCACTGGCGTTTTTGTTTGCTGCGGCAGTTCCTGCGGCGGCGCAAGGGTGCGGACCACAGAATCCGAATTGCATTGTGCCGACTGCTCCCGCTGGTACAAACAATAATCAAGCCGCGTCCACACAATTCGTGCAGCAAGCTATTGGCGGCCCCGGCGCCAATCCTGTCAGCGGCCCGGCAACATCGACCCTTGGCGATGTACCGGCGTATGGCAATGCCACGGGGTCACAAATCACGGACCCTGCCACAATTTCAAGCAATCAAAATTTCTACTTTGGTTCTGGTCGCCCTTGGGTCGATGTGCGCGCATGTGGTGCGGTCGGCGACAATAGCACCGACGACACCGCTGCAATCAATACATGCTACAATAAGTTGGTCGCCTTCGGGGGCGGTGACCTGTTTTTTCCTCCGACATCGAACGGCGTCTATTGCACTTTCACCGGCCTGAATTTTATTTCCGGCAATATCAGACTGCGCGCGGCTGGTGGTGGCTCGTCGATTGCCGATGCCGGGGTCAGTACATGCGGTCACGATGTTACGGCATTGAAGATAAGTGGCAGCTACACCGTCATCGAAAATCTCACCATTGTTGGCGGTGGCTATGGTACCACGCATCCGGCGCTTGATTTTGCTCCTGGCTGCAATCAGTGCAAGATAACCGGCGGCTCCGTTGCCGGCGGGACCAATCCAATTTTGCAGGAAGCTGCCGATGTCGTTATCACGAACGTCAGCGTAAGCCCTGGCTATGGTTCCGCGTCAGTCAAAGTTGTTAGTGGTGCCACCTATCTGATTAGAGACAGCATCGATCTATCTGCGCCAGTCTATACGCTGACCAATGCGAATTTCAGTGGCGGTGCCGCTGGCTGGGCATCGACCCATGCCTATTCCGGTTCGGTAACTGTCTCTACGCAGGGTTTCTACATTCAGCTTGTGACGGCTAGCTGTACCAGCGGCGGCAGCGCACCGACTCTTAAATCATACGGCGTTGCAATAACGGATGGCACTTGCACTTGGCAGTTGATGTCTCCGGGAACCTATTACGCAGTACAGGCAGATACCGGAGCAAGCGCGCTCTATATGCTGGACGGCGATAGCAGCGGGCCGATGGTTGCTGGATTGGCCATAACAAATACGGGCGCCGGCACCGCGCCTGGCGGTATTGTCGTTGAAGGTTGGGACTTCGGCGCAAATCTCCAAGCTGGAATTTACGCCCATGACGGCAACACGCTCAGCGTTTCAAAATCGACGATCAATGGCTGCGTATTCGGCGGTTGCCCAGGTATTTATACGCTGGGGTCTTGGACTGGCGTAGTCAATGCCAATAATAATCTGCTGGCCGGCAATCAAACCGGCGTCAGTCTGAATGTTGGTGGCGGCGACAGCATCGTCGGAAACACGATTGTCTCAAACGTCACGGGGGTTTTGGTTGCGAACAACTACGCCAATTTCAACATCAACAGCAATAACTTTTACAACGCGGCTTATGGTTCCAATTCGGGGAACGATGTTACTATCGGAACCGGAGCAACGCATTGCAACGTCGTCGGCAATAGCAGCAACGGCGGTACTTTCAGTACCGGAGCATGCGTTGCCTCTCTCAACGATGGCGCTGGCATTTCTGTAGCCGGTGGCGGAACTGGCCGGGCTACTCTGACTGTTCACAGTTTTGTCATTGGCGAAGGAACGAGTCCGGTAAATGCAGTGGGGCCGTGCAATTCAAATGTGCCAATCACTGGCGTAAGTTCTAGCGCCGATCCGCAATGTGGCGGCACTATTGGCTATGCCAACGGCGGCACCAACGCTACGTCACTCGCGGGTGCGCAGGCAAATTTGTTGATTGGGACATTAATGAGCGTCCCGGTTACTGTGAATTTTGCGGTGGCTGGCGATTATGCGATTGCAGTTCCACTTCCTACTGGATTTACACAATTAAGAGCTGACAATATTGTAATATCGCAGTGTAATGTATCGCTTTCTGGCGCCACATTCGGTCTATTCACGGCAATTGGAGGCGGCGGCGCGGCGATCATCACGGCAGGCGCTACTTCGAATGTAACAAACAATACCGCTAACACAAATAATAATATGCAATTCGGCGCCGGCTCTATCAACAACATCGGTAGCGAGGCATACACGCCGATTGGCGGAAATATCCAATTTCGTGTTGGTTCAACGGCTGCAGGAACGTGTTCTGTGGCATTTCAATACAAACCTGTGCCATAAGGTTTTATATAACCAAATTTCACAGGCATCAGAATAAATTAACGAAATACGGTTGACGCAACCTTACATCGGAGTCAGGGTTGCTCACGTCAAAGAATCAGGACCGCGCCATGATCCTCTCCGTCGAAGAAATCTGGATGGGCTTCATGGAAGGCGTCGAAGGCGTTTGCGTGGTGGTGAACAAGGGGACGGCGACCGAAACCATCATGTCGATTCGGATGTGGACGGCGTTCAACGCTGGGTTGGAATTGTCGCGGAGAGGGGCTATTCTGATTTCCGATAGTTGTTCGACGGTGCCGAAGGCGACGGCTGAGGAAATTCGGAGAATGGATTCGTGAGTAGGAATTTTGGTCACGCGAGTGCTGCGCGAACTGAAAGACCGGAATCGGTCATCGATTCGACTGAGGAAAAGTTGACGCCGTTTCAGCGGTTTATTCTTGCGGTTGGGATTGCTGCGGGATTGTTTCTCGGTCTGACGACTGCGCACGGCTATTACATTTGGTTTTTGAAGCCATGACCAATATCCCCGCGCTCAAAGCCTCCAATGCCGCGCGATGGAAGGCGATGCACACGATTGCATCGCTTGGTCCGACGCTTGACGCCGTGGCTCATCGGCTCATTGCTCCAACCGCCAAGGCTCAGTATCAAGCTGTGAGCACGGCAACGAAAGTGCCGTGGTTTGTTATTGCTGTTATCCATGAGCGCGAAGCGTCGCAGAGTTGGCTTGCCGGCCTAGCGCAGGGCGATCCTTGGAACAAAGTTTCCATTCACGTGCCGCGCGGCATCGGGCCGTTTCCGAGTTGGGAAGCTGCGGCCGAATATGCGCTGGAAAAATCCCCGCCGTTCGCCGCGCGCTGGACGGATTGGACCATCGGGGGCCTGCTCACGCTCTTGGAGGAATACAATGGGCTGGGCTATGCGGCACATGGCGTGCCGTCGCCTTATGTGTGGGCGAGTACAGATCAGTATCGTTCCGGCAAGTACATCGCCGATGGTCACTACGATCCGAACGCTATCGATCATCAACTTGGGTGTGCAGCGCTGCTAAGCCGCATGGCGATGGAGGATACTTCGATCACTTTCGATACGGGGACAGCAGCATGACACAATATCCTTACGCAGGCGGAAGCTGGAAGTTCACCGGCCCGAGCTACAAGGCGATGGCGATCCTCGGTGTGGTGGCGGCCTTACTCATCGGCATTGTGATCGGGCTGTGCGAATACGCGAGCACGTCGGCTCACGCGCAATGGCCGTTCCGCCGGCAGTCGGCTTGGCAGGTGTGGTCACAGCAATGCGCGCTGCGCACTTGGGGTGGCCGATTGCCGGATTACTGCATCAACGCATATCGGGCGGTTACCGGGCAGTAAGGAGAGAGCGATGGCAACTGCACAAGATTATCAGATCGGACAAACCGCGCTGAAAGTTGTGGTGTCCGCGGCAATTTCTGCAAACGTTCCGCAGTGGGAGCAATCTGCGATTCCGCAGGCGCTTTTGTTGCAAATCGAAGCGCAGGGTGCGAAGGCGGTTATTGATGCCGTTGATGCCGAGCGCGCAAAAGTTTCTCAGGACAAATAGGGGATCAAATGAGCGTCCGCGCTGTTATCAGCTTAATGCTTACAGCCGCATTTGTTGGTCTGATTTTCTTTCTCGGATGGCAAGGCAAGACCGAAACGCAGACGTTCAATCTTCTGGTCGGCGCACTGACCGGAGCGGCGCTCGGGCATGTGCTCGGCTACTATTTCAACACCACCGAAAGCAGCGGCAAGAAGGACGACACAATCCTGTTGCAAAACAAAATAGCGGCTGGCGAGACACCGCCGCCCGGAAGCGACGCGCCCGCAGCGTCGGTCCTTGTGCAGGCGCCTGCGGCGACGGCGCAGGGGCCGTAATGCGCGCGTGTGAATTTCCGTGCTGCCCTGAGCAACCCGTGATCTGGAATGACACAATCCAGACTCAATCTAAAACTGTGATGTGCTAATTTTGTCACGGCCTTATCTGCTAAGCGTATGGCGTAACTTCATCAAAGTGGAGACGATCATGCGCAAAGTATTTGGAATCCTCGGGGCGCTTGCGCTTCTGAGTTCGACGGCGGCGATGGCGGCGGATCAAAATCCGCCTCTCAAGGCGCCACCCTCCAATGAGTTCACAAGCTGGAACAATTCAGGATGGTGGTACGGCGTCGGCAGCTACGCTGGCGTTCAACAGGCAAGCGTGAACGGCAATAGCCTGCTTATCCCGTCGCTTGTCAGCTCCAATATCGACGCTTCGGGCGGCGGCATCGAAGTTCTTTTCGGCCATATCAGTGGCAACACAAATGTGCTCGGCTTCGGCAACTGGACCCTGTGGGAGTTGAAGGCCGCGTACCAGAATATCCAAGGCGCCAATCAGGTTGCCGGCGGGAGTTCTGGCTTCACTAGCCGATGGTCTTCAACGCAGGACGTTTGCGTGGGCGCCGATGTTTTCGCGGCGATCACTTCGGTGGTCGGCAACCTCGGCATCGGTACTTGGCCCACGTGGGCGCCGTCGCTTCCGTCAACGGTGCAGGTGGGTATCCCGAAACAGTGCTTGGGTGTCGCGGTTCGCGAGTTTGGTCTTGGCGGCGAGTTCGGCGGTGCCAACGGCACGTCGTTCGGTATTGCGCCGGGGCCGATCACGCAGTGGATTTATCCGACGCTCGGCACCAACGGCAAGCCGAACGGCGGTGCCATTAAGGCGTGGGCGTCCCTCGATTGGAACGTGAAGGGTTTTACGTTCGATAACCTGTTCGGGAAAACAGGTTCGGTGGGCATCACTCCCGGAGTGAGCAAAGGCACCGGCTATTTCGGGGGCATCGATATTCTGTTTGCTGTCAAGTAACCGTGCGTTTGAACTTCCTCCCAGACTTATGGGGCGAGCGCCAATGCTCCCCCATACCTTTGTACTGTGTAAGACCTTCACGCCGGTACTTCTGGATAAGCGGAGCAATCCTTTAGTCATGGTACTTTCACCTGTGCTATAATCGAAAGTCGGGGGAATCCCGTGGTGGAAGATGACCAGGACCATGTATTCTCCGACGCTTTCGAAACCGGGGACATGGCAAGGCTTCATAAACTTTGGTGGGAGCGCGGTCAGCGTATAGAAGCAGCCAATAAGCGGGAGAAGAAACGACAGGGCCGATGGGTGATCTATGCCGCTTACGGAAGTGTACTGACGGCGGCAATCACGGTGATAACATGGTTGTCGAAATGGCTCACGTCACCTTTCCCGAAGGGGCCGCAATGAATGTTTGGGCTGAGGTTAAATCCCGACGATGGCTTCACGTCTGCCTCGCAATTGCCGTTGTGGCTGGCGTCTTTTTTTATTTTCTGATTTGGGACCGCAATCCGCCGTTCAAATATCTTGGCGGTAACATCGTCCCGGAAGTCGCCAAGGAAGGCTCAATCGTCACCCGCTACCGCCTGACGATATGGTATCGCTCCGTTGCGATGTCGAGATCACCGGCCACGTTATCGATGTTGCCAACAATCGACTGGACACCGACAATTTCATGGTGCCGACAAGCCCGATGCCGGATTGGGTTGTCGAGACGAAAGCCGGACACCCGCACCAATTTCACAAGGACATGCTGGTGCAACTGCCTATCGACAAAGCCGGCAACAAGCATTACGGCCAAGTCGGATATTTCAGTCTTGATCACGCTTGGTGCAATCTATTCCAGCGCATGTGGCCATTCAACAAATGGCCGATTCAGATTGATGGGCCGATGATGTATTTCAAGGTCGAGCCAGGGCAGTGACGTGCCTGACACGAACGGAAAAGACTGGCTCAGAACCGGACTAGGATCGATTTCATCCATAGCCGTCATATCGGCGTTCGGCTATTCGCTGGCCATCGCGCCCATGCAGGTGCAGATTGCCAAGCTTCAAGATTTCCGGGAGACGGACAGAACAAAAATCTCCGATGCCTACACGCTCATCAACACCAATGATCAGTATAAGTTGTTGGTCAAAGAATGGGCCGACGCCCTGCGACGCGACCTTGCTCGCGTTGAGGCCGACCTGAAAGACGTGTCGGCCGAGCAAAGAAGGCGCACTAGCGGCGTAGCTTCAATTTCATCGATTGAAAAAGAAGTAGACAATCTTCGCCATCGCGTTGACGATCTACAGCACGGCTCATCGCCAACCCTTGTTGATGAAATTAAAACCCTCCGTACAGAATTGGAAAGCCTGCGGCAGCGCATCATGGTTCCGATCACGAGCAAGTAGATTCCTAAAGTAAGAGCGCCGTTCCTTCCTAGAAACGACGCCCCTTCGTATCGAAACAGTCTTCTCACAAGTTCGGGATTGCTATGGAGTGATCCTCTACATGCAGAGTCTCCGCGTGGGTTGTGTGATAGCTGCTTGACTTCACCCGCCAACTCTGAATCTATATGCACAGCTTGTCAACAGGTTGTTTCACGATAGGTCCTTCGGGCTGAGGGACCGGATTCGGTCAACTTTCCATGGGAGGATTACATGGAGAAAATCGTTACCGAAAACGTCTACCCGCCAATCCCGATACGGCAGTTCGATTGGGCCGCGCACTACGATGACCCAGAGGGTCCTGTGGGCTGGGGTGCCACAAGAGAGGCGGCAATTGCTGACTTGATCAACAATTACCCGAGGGAATCATGAAACCGCTTTGCATTTATCATGGTGCATGTGACGACGGATTCGCAGCGGCTTGGTGTGTCCGCAAACGCTTTCGTGATGAGGTCGAATTCTATCCCGGCGTTTATCAGAAAGAGCCGCCGCCGCATGAGGGACGCGACGTTGTGTTTGTCGATTTCAGCTATAAGCGGCCGGTCCTTGACGCGATGGCGAAGATTGCAAATTCAGTTTTGATCCTCGATCATCACAAGACGGCGGCCGAAGATTTGGCGGATATTGCGCCAGCGCCGGATTTCATCGACTGGCGTGGCGCGGCGGCAATTGACGGCTCTGGCAACAATATGTTCGCGCTGTTCGATATGAATCGAAGCGGCGCAGCAATGGCTTGGGATTATTTTATCGGCGGTCCGCGCCCCGACTTTATTGAGTATGTGCAAGACCGCGATCTCTGGCGCAAGGCGCTCCCATGCGGCGACGAATTCACGATTGCGCTGCGCTCCTATCCGCAAGATTTTTTGATTTGGGATAAGTTCGTTGACGCTGGCGCTCAGTCTTTGATCGCCGAAGGCGGTGCAATACAGCGCTACTATCGTTTACGCGTTGAGGAACTGAAAAAGAGTGCATACGCTGCAACGCTCGACGGACAAAATATCTGGATCGCGAACGCTCCGTATTTCGCCGCGAGCGAAGTTGCCGGCGAACTAACAGAACGCGATGGTGCCTATGGCGCGTGCTACTTCGAGGCCGAAGGCGGCCGATACCAATATTCGCTACGCTCGCGCGGCGACTTCGATGTAAGCGCCGTGGCGCGGAAATTTGGTGGCGGCGGCCACAAGGCCGCTGCCGGCTTTTCTGTCGATCAGCCCGCGCATACGAAACGGTGACCGATATCCGGTCCCTCAACCGGCACCTAGGAACCGTGACCCAGAATACCTTGTTTGTTTTCTTTCCTTCACCTACAATTCCAACTCAACAGGAGGGTAACATAATGTCCGAACAAGTCATGTCCGAAGAGGAACAACAGGCTTTCATCACCCAGGGCGGCGAGTTCGGCAAGCTTGTGGCAAAACTTACGACAAGGGCAATCGATGCGGAAACGCTATCCGAATCCCTCCAAACAACTGTCCATCTGCAAGAGGCGCAAATCCTATCTCTCCAGCGCCGACTGACCAACGCCGAAACCCAGCGCGACGACGCCTTGCGCGATGTGGGTTCGATGAATGACGCGATGACCAAGATGGGGGCGATCCTTCGCGAGTCGCGCGCACAGCGCGTTGCAACGCCTCCGCAGCGGCAGGATTTGAGCGGGGCGCCGCAGATGCCAGCGCGCGATCTACGGGTGGTCCGGGAAACCGCGATTGCGAATGCTCAGCGCGAAGTGGCCGGCTAACTTGTCTACTGTCGGCTCATTTAGGCGCGTGCGAAAAATCAATTTCCACGCCGGATGCTCCGCGCGGATTTATCTCTTTGATCTTCACAGGGCCGTCTTGTCGGTAAACCATGGCGTAGTGCATAGCCTCCGCGTAGGCCGCATTGCGCTTTGTGCTGATCGCCTTCGCAACCATCATGCCGCCCTGATAGACTTCGAAAACATGATCTCGCATGACTTCCCTGCTAGCTCTTGTTATGTCGGATTAGCGTATCCGCAAACCATTGAAATTGCTTGTCTTAAAATGTGATTAGACTTATTCGCTGATAAGCGTATTCTATAGCTGCGATTTTGGAGGGAGCCATGCAGTTTATCTACGATGACGGCGGCCGGTCAGCCGCAGGTTTCAAAGGCAATGCCGGCGATTGCGTATGCCGCGCCATCGCGATTGCAACTCAGCAGCCATACCGTAAGGTGTTTGATGATCTGTCTGGCTTTGGGTGGTTTCCAGGCAATCGGATGAAGCGCGACCCCGATGGACTTTTTCGTTCGCGTCCCGACAACGAAAAGGCGCTCACCCGTGAATATCTCGCCACGCTCGGTTGGAAATGGACACCAACCACGCATATCGGTTCCGGCTGTAAAGTGCATCTTGCCGATGGCGAGCTACCGATGGGGCGATTGATCGTCAGAGTTAGCAAGCATCTTACCACCGTTATCGATGGTGTGATCCGCGACACCTTCAACCCGGAGCGCGAGAAGTCCTATATATTTGAGCCGGACCACGGCCAAGAACTAAAGCCAAATCAGGGCCGCAATCAAAACGGCGTATGGACAGAGATCGGCGGGCGTTGTGTGTACGGCTATTGGAGCGTCGCATGACCGCCGACGACGTGCGCGCCATGCTACGCCGCGCCTGCAAGGATGCAGGAAGTCAATCGGCTTGGGCTGACCTGCACAATCTGTCGGCCGCTTACGTGAGCGACGTAATCAATGGTCGGCGTGATCCTGGCGATGCCATTTGCTCGGCGCTCGAAATCAAAGCCGAATTGAGTTTCCGTAAGGTGAAGCCATGAAACGCGAACGCCGTACCTGGACGATGCCCGATTGGATGGAGCGTTTCCGTACCAAGATCATCAACACAGGCGGCAATGCCGTGGAAGAAATGATGGTCGATGACTCCGATCCGCAAATTAACTTGCCCCGCGCCGTTCTTGCGGCTTGCGTTAAATCGCAAGTTGGTTTGCTGGAAATTCTTCATAAGGATGGTGTGCTGTGAATTTATCCGCTCTCATGTCCGCTTACCGCACCGACCCGGTGTCGAACTTCGCCAAGCTCGAATACTGCACGCGGCGGTACTACGTCCGGCTCATGACACAGATCGAGCGCGACCACGGCGACGTGGACGTGGCGACCATCAAAGGCCGCACGATCTACGAATGGCACCAAGCCTGGACAGACGGCGGCCGGAAGGTCTCTATGGGCCACGCGCTTGTCGGGATGCTGCGCACGCTCGCCAACTTCGGTTTCTTCGCGCTCGATGACGAAGCCTGCCAGCGGCTTGGGCTGCTGTTGAGCAAAGGCCGCTTCGCCAATGGCAAGCCGCGGACGGTCCATATCACGCGCGAGCAAGCGACCGCGATTTGCAACGCCGCGCGCCCGCGCCTTCCGATGGTCGGGCTCGCTCAAGCCCTGCAATTTGAATGCACTTGGCGGCAGAAGGATGTGCTTGGCGAATGGCTGCCGATTGGCGAGCCGGGTCTGTCGGACGTTTGCTCAATGCACCCGAGAAAAGGCCCGATGAAGTGGCTCAAGGGTTTGCGCTGGGAAGAAATCGACGCAAGCTTTGTCGTCCATCACGTCACCAGCAAGCGCAAGAAGCTATCCGAGCCGGACTTGACGCTGGCACCGCTGGTCATGGCCGAGCTTGAGCATATGTGGCCCGGTTGCTCTGCCGATCGATCATTGCTGCCGGCGAGCGGTCCGGTCATCATCGATGAATATACCGGCTTCCCCTACAAGGCCGATGACTTCCGCGAGGAATGGCGAATCATCGCGACCGAGTGCGGCGTGCCGTTGAACGTGCAGAACCGCGACGCGCGGGCCGGCGCTATCAGCGAAGCCATCGCCATGGGCGCACAAGCGGCGCACGTTCGCGATGCCGCGACGCATTCCGATGTTTCACAGACGATGGACTACAGCCGCGCCAGCCGGGAGAACACCCATACCGTGCAGCGGATGCGGATGGAGCAATCAGCAAAAGACAGAGTGGCCTAACATGGCACGAAAAGAAGAAATTCCAATCATCCACCCGCGCAAGGTTCGGATGGCGTTGGAGGGCTTCAATAACGATGTGATGTATTTGCTCACCATCGCGCGAAGCGCCCATAGCTTTATGACGGATGAAACGCTGGATGCTGAGAAAGTACGGCACGCGATCACCCCTCAAATGAAAGAGGGGATTGACCGAGTGGCCAAGTGGTACAATGCCGAGTGATGCGGATGGAAAAGAGCAGCGAGAAGGTGGCGTGATGGACCTGACTAGACACGAAAAAGACCAGCTATGGCAAATCGGCAACGGAGTCTATGGTAACGGACGAAATCCATATTGGTGGGGCGAAAAGACGATGCCCAAACTTGCAGCCAAAGGACTCGTCGAGCCGCATCCAGGTGATCCAAGAGGATGGCGCATCACGGATGCCGGACGGCAAGAACGCGAACGCCAATTTCCAGGACGCTGATGCGTCGGATGTCGGGAGAAACCTAATGACGGTCCCATACCTTTCGATCAACGAGCGCCGAACAGTCTGCCTCGATCACGGCCGAAGCGTGAGGACCGTGGCTGTGAATTGCATGAATTGCGGTCTTTTCGTCCGCAAGCCCTACAAGCACGAAGCATCAGACGTTGAGATTGCCAATCGTTGCTTTCCTGGCTGGCAGGTCAAAAATGTCCGCGGCGCAAAACGGACGCTGTGTCCAAAATGCAAAGCCGAATAACACGGGGTTAACTGCCATGAGCATAGACCGCACTATTGTAGCGGAGTTTCAAAAGGAAGCGTCGGGGCGCCTGGTCCTGTTTGCGCTCACGGTTTTTGAGAAGGACGAGACCCATTTTTCGCGCACGCTTTACGACGTCGATTGGTCTAAAAGATACGGCTACCTGTTCGATCAGTCCGGCTTCGGTGGCGGCTCCGAAGTGGAGGTCGCGGGCGTTTACTTTTTGGCCGGGCCAATCGACGTGAAAATAACGGAGAAGCCGACGGCGTTGGTTAGCAGCGTTGATCAGCCGCCTTGGCGATCTCCCGCGACGAAGAAAATCCGCGAGCGCAACCGAACGCGCCGCCTGAAGAAGCTACCCAAAGAATTTCAGCTTGAGGACGGCGCAGACTTGCTGGATTGGCTCAGGTGCAATGGGATAGAGCAGGATGGCGTCTGGTGTTCGGCATGTCGAGATTGGGTGCCGGGCGAGGAGCTTTGCCGTCATACGTGGTGGTGCGACGACAGCTATTGGTACTCAACGCCAGATGATCGTCCGTGTGCGCATTGCATCAATGGCCGCTGTCGAAACTTTTTCGAGATAACCCCCTGCGTTAATTCTTTCGACAATGGGTCTCTCTGGTTTTGGGCGGGACAGCCTGAACTTACATGGCACGCTCGCCTCAACAGTAGATGAGTAACAGGACGGCTGTCGCCAGATGTCCGAACCGAAATACATGCTTGTGGTTGATGCGACGGCAGGACAGGTCGAAAGAGCGATCGGCGTTCGAGCCATCGACACACCGTTCGGTGCGCTTGCGCCGCAGCCCCGTCCTTTCAATACGCAACGGGAGCTGGTTGAGATCGAGCGCGCCCTAAATCCAAGCCGCTGCACTTGCGGAAAGTGGTCGGTCATCCATTCGCCGAACTGCCCAATGGCGCTCGTGACAACTTAGGCACACACATCACAGATGTCGGGAGAATGAAATGACGCGATGGCTTTTGCTTTATTGGATTGTCACCGGAAGCAGCGGCAGCTTTGGTGGTCTGCACAATTCAACCGCTGTGGCCGAGTTCGACAGTGAAGCCGCCTGCAAGGCGGCCTATGCGGCGATGCGAGCCGTCACCAAAGACCGGGACCAAATGGGCGTCTTTGGTGTCTGTGTATCCCAAGCGGCAGATGCCCGCTAAACCCCCATGAGCAGCCAGATGGACAAGCCATACAAAACCTTCAAATTCGAGATGGGCGGCATGTATATGTTCTATCGCGGTCGCAATCTCGGTGAAGCTCTGCAACAGTTCATCAAAGATCGACCGAACTACATCGACATGCTTGAGAGCATCACTGAACAAAATGGCGGTTGTCGATGACAATGTCGGCGAGGGATTGGTTGCCAATTGAGACTGCACCCGATGAGCAAGATATTCTCATTTGGGATGGCCGCCCTCTCGTGGCAATGAAGCTGGCCGGGATGTGGCATGTTGCGCGATCTGGTTTCGCGAAAAACCCTACACTTTGGCAACCGATTGAGCCGCCAACTAGCGCCGAGATAGTTGGGAACGACAAATGCCGCTGAGAGATTGGCTTTGGGTTGCAGGGTATCTGACGCTCATTTGCGGGAGCATCACGCTCGGCTATTGGCTCGCGCTGCATATCCACACATTTGCCTGACAAGCAGGAAGAATGACATGGTTCAAATAAACGGCGATGCCCTTAATATTTTGAATGCTAAGATTGCAGCCGCAGTTGCAATCCAGCGCGAATCCGACGCAAAGGTGATCGCGGAGAAGGATGCCCAGATCGTTGAGCTAGAAGCCGGCTACGAAATCCAAATGCGCAATCTCGACGCCGCTGAGAAGGTGATCGCAGACCTCCGAACGCGGCTTGAGGATACCGGCTATCCGCTGGGCGAGATTGAGGGGCTGATGAAGGTGATCGCGGCGTTGAGGGAGGTGCTTCAAATGGGTGTGCAGCTTTGTGAAAGCGGCGGCCACGGTAGGGGCGACAAGTGCCCGACTTGCCACTTCATGCGCGAGGCACAAAAGGCATTGGGCACATCTGAGCAGACAGCGGGAGACAAATAATGTGGACATGGCTGGCTGAATCGGTCTGCTCGCCATATGATGTGGCGCGCGGCACCTTTTACTTTGCGATGATGGTCACGCTCATTACCGGCATTTGGTTTGGGTGGCTTATAACCTACAGCTATTTCAAGCCGTATCTAAAGCCGCACAGTTAAGCGATTAGCCGCCAGATGAACAAATGGCTCAAAGGAAATGGCTACTGGTGCCCGACCTGCCAAGGATCAGGGCGCGGGGAGCCGCGCGATTGGATAGAGTACGAGAGAGGCGGCTACTGCCAGTTCTACGAACTCTGCGCCACCTGTAAGGGCGAGAAGAGGCTTCCAGCAACGGTCGATCAAATCGTGAGCAAAGCTGTACCGGCTACGTCATCGCCGGCAGATCAATCCTGCTTCCTGTCCATCATCAAATACGGTCGGCTTACACCGACTAGAAAACTTGGTACTGGCCCCTTTAGCCCCAAAAGGGACCAGCCCTGATTTGAAAAGGGGCCACGCGCGTCCGGTGCTATTTGAAGAGGGCAGGGATCGATGCCCTAGTAGCCCAAACGTACATTCCAAATCCGATTATTAGGACAGCGATCACCAGCCATTCGATCCAAGGGGTTCGGCCCGGTGCCTTTTTACGCGCCTTCGTGATCCCCGCTATGGCTGCGCCGCTGCCAGCAAAACTAATGAGCCCAACGGTGTATTCATTGATGGGGATCGAGCTGTTGACCATTGCTATTGTGAGGATGATCGCAACAATTCCTGACGCGACCGCAATGGCGTCCTCGGGATCAATTTGGATGCTCGTCCGTCGTCCCTCGGGTTTCACGTCGGAGATAATTTTGAAATGAAGGTTGCGCATGGCCTCTCTCCTAAACGCAGAGTAGAGACCCATCAAGCTGCCCGCAAGAGGATCAATCAAACAGGTCCCCTTGGATTACCCGGAACTGACGACGGCGTTGCGTGGGGGTAGGCATCGGCTTTGTCGGGACCGCCTTAAGCGCCGCGTCGATTAACTCGCCAATCGACCACACATGATCGGTGATGCCGAGCGCCATTGCTGGCGTCATCCGCAACGCTTCATGCGTCCGGCACAGATTGTAGAACGCGACGTAGAGGCCAACGGCCGCAAGGTGGCAATCGATCTTTTTAGAAAACCCGTTGCTCAATCGGGCAAACCGTTTTGAGCCCATGCGCAATGTCAGATTTTGCCGCTCCACATAGCTTGTCGAAATCTGTTCGGGTTCGCCTGCTTGTGCGATCCGCTCTACGGCTACTACTTGGGCCGGGGAATAGCGTCGCGAGGCTTCGGTTACGTTCAGGTGCGTTACGCTGTAGGTCTTTTGAATGACGCCATGCGTGGCCCGCTTGCCGAAAGCATCGCGGATCGAGCTTTTGTAGTAGTGCAGCCCATCGGTCGAAATCTCAGGCGACCCGATCACGCGACCGCGCAAGTCCTGAATAAAATCATCCGTGGTCGCGCCGTCGCGCTTGCCAGTGCGATAGCCGATGATGGCACGGGTGGATGAGGCCAGCGCAACGTAAGTGTACTGGTCGCCAAATACGGGCGATTTGCGCGGCTTGCTTTTCTGAGGATTCCGCTTGTGGCCGACGTAGGCCCATAATTCGTCGCACTCGATCCGGTGGACGTGAAGGCCAACCATCAAGCGGTCGTGCATTTCTGCGCAACCACGGCCGATGGCGAGTGCCAGCCGGGCGACTGTCTTGCGGTCGGTGTCGGTCAGGCGACTGACGGCGCGCTGGCCGACTCCCTCGCAAAGGGCGGCGATAATTTCAATTTGCTTGTCGTGAGGAAGGTTGTTCATGGCGGGCCAAATCCGACATTTGGGGATAGTGGGCCGCCGTGTGGAAAATCGACCTGTTTTGCGCTATACTGCGCGAAGCGGTCATTTTCTTCGGGGCCAAATCCCGGGGTTGATGATCCGGGGCCGTCGCTGCTTCAACAGTGACGGTCCCACTTACTACGATGGTGCGGAGAGCCAGGTTCGAACTGACGTTTCGGTGATGTAACCACCGCGTCCTTACCGCTAGACGATCCCCGCGCACAGCGAAAAGCGCCCCATCCGCCGGAAAGCGGGTGGGGCGTTCGGTTTTGGTCAGTTCGTTGTGCATGGGGATAATAATACGGATTTTCTTGTCAACGTCAATACGTATGACAAGAAAAAGTTTGACACATAACAGGGGCCGTGCCATATATAACGCCTGCCGACTTGTAACGGACAGGAGATACCAATGGCGGACAACGACAATACCGGCTCTGCGACGGGGCAGGCCGCCGATGAAAAGAAGCGATTTCGGTCAGAAATCGAGTTTCCTTATGCCGATCTGCAAAGCGCCGTGGAACTCGCCCAAACCATTCATTCCAAAGCCGGATCGTCCTGCTCTGTGGACGAATTGGCGGTTTGGATGGGCCAAACCGCCAGCGGCGGTACATTCCGAACGCGTTTAGGGGCAGCCCGCCTATTCGGCTTGATCGATACCGGCCAGGGGCGAGCAACCCTGACTCAGGCGGGTCGCGATGCGCTTGACAGTTCCGGGAAGGAAGGGGCCGCGCGCGTGGCGGCCTTCCTCAACGTCGAACTGTTCCGCGTCCTATATGATCAGTTCAAAGGCAATCTGTTGCCACCGTCGCCCGCGATTGAACGCCAAATTGAGCAACTGGGTGTCTCGCCAAAGCAGAAAGAGCGGGCGCGGCAAACCTTCATGAAATCGGCGACCTATGCGGGCTTTATCGACCAAGCCACCGGCCGGTTTGTGAAGCCCGGAATCCCTCAACGGGAAGAAAGTACGACACATCACGAAAGGACCGAAAAGGGTAACGGCGGGGGCGGTGACGGCACTGGCGAGCTAGAGCTAGACCCGTTGCTCATCGCGCTTCTGAAAAAAATTCCTAGCACGGATAAAGGTTGGCCCGCCGCGCAACGTGTTCGCTGGTTCCGTACTTTCGCGATGAACGTGTCGCAAATCTATGACGGCGATGGCGAGCCGGTTGAATTGGACATCGAGCTAGAGAGTACACCCAAGTAAAAGCGGCTGTTAGTTGGTAGAGCCATGAACCGGATAGATGTACTCAGGGCATTGCACGTTCCAAATTCCTTTATCGGAGATGATCGTACATCTCGCGATAAAGGGCGCCACGGTGCCATTTACTACCCCCGAAGACTGAGTAGCCAAATTCTCATTGCTGTTGGTCTGTTGCTTGGAGGGTTCAACGGAGCCGTTGTCGCTCAAAGCGATCCGTTCATTGAAACTATCGACCAAGCGAAAAAGGCCGTCGGCCCCATTGTTTGTTTGAAAGAAAATCCCCCTGGCACTATCAATATCACGTTGATTGACGGAACTGCCTTCTTTATCGACGAGCGCGGCGTATTTCTCACCGCCTCTCATGTAGTTAAAGATTTTCTCCCAGGAGGAAATGTCGCTAGCTGCGACGCGGCCGCCATCTACGTCCCCATGGATAAATGGGGAACCAACAACGTCAGATGGTTCAAATTCATTCCCGGAAAATGCATTCTGGGCGGCGATGTTGATATTGCCAAATGCAAGACCGTTGATGACATCACGGCTGCGGTCGATATTGTCGCTAAACCCAAGCACTTTGTCCTGGACGACGAAACTAAACCCGACGGAACCGCTGTTGCCTTCACCGGCTTTCCGTTGAACGCGATTGTCCCATACACGTCCCGGGCAAATATTCTCGCCTACCCGCCGAATAAGCCCGGGAATGACACCGTCCTGCTCGATAAAACCGCGTGGCCCGGCGCAAGCGGGAGTCCGCTCTATGACGTTAATCGCGAAATTGTGGGATTGATAATTCAGCGAGGCGATGGCGTCGCCGCCGGTCTGGCTGTAGCCGTCAATGCGCGCGCTATAAGCAGGTTTCTCAGCGAGTATCCCGAAAAATAGCAGCGTTGCGATTGTCAGGGCGCAAGATCGATACATAGCGGTCCTCCAATCTGGTTATACGGTATCACGGTTTTGGGGTGGGTTAACGGGGGGTAGGGCGCCCCAAAAGGGGCCACCCGCAATTTCAAAAGGGACCAGTCGGGATGGAAAGGGGCCAGTACCCGTTGCCGGCAGATCGGTGCGATGGATAAAAACGTCGCCGGTCCCATCGTCGCGGGTGATGAAGCCGTAGCCTTTCGTGTCGTTGAAAAACTTGACCTTGCCTGTGATTGCCATGATTGGCTCCTGTTTAAGCTACGAAAGTTTTAGTCTATTGCAACCGCGCGGTCGTAGTTGTCATCGGTGAGTTTCTTTACCACGAATGCGCCTTTGCCGCCGCATATATCGCACCGAGCCGGCGCACAACAAAAGTCTGGATCATCATCACAGCCACATGCGCACGAATCTTCGAAACACCCGGCGATGGTTCCGTAGCCATCGCATTTCCAGCATTCAACCGACCATTTTGTCGTCATGACAACATCCCCGCCCGCGCCACAAACACGATGCTTCTCATCTTAACCAAATCCCCGCGCGCTGCATAGAGTCTTGTGCATACGTGCGGTGCGGAAATTCCGATGTCGTAGTAGAATTGCAACTCTCCGATTTTGTGTTGCTCGTTATGGTGTTCGAAACATCCGGGGAGAGTCCATCGATCGGCAGGTTTCTTTTGCATCCCGCCGCGCTTGCCGTGGGCTGCGCTCTGTTGCCGAACGTGCATGGCGAATCCGCAGGGCTCCATCGTGCACTTGATGCAGGGGAGTTGTCTTATCATGCCCAGATAAACCGGGTCGCGTTCTCCTACCTCTTTCAGTTTTATTTTCTTTGTCGTGTCGAAGGCGCGTTTGAGTAATTCGCCGGGGTGCGAGTCTTTGGGAGGGATACGTTGGGCTCGGTGGAGTGTCATGATGTTTGTTTGGTTAGACTGGCTACCTTGGCTGTCGCACTACTGAGAGGGTTTTACGGCCATAGAGGTTTGTTCTGGGGCCACCTTCGCAATCGCCGCCTCTAACCGATTGTGGGAGTCCAAATACCGAGCATACGAAACGGTCCCGGCGCTTGCGATCATGAACTGCGCAGCCGCAAGCATTTCGGTAAGGTCGCGGGTATTGCGCAGCCCGATTGAAAGGATAGACCGCGCCGCCGCTTCGCCAAGCGGTCCTTCGTCAGCGTGAGCATCGGCCTGTTCCAGATAATTCAGGTCCGCCTCTAGTCTCGTGATAAGCTCCGCGCTCATTTTCTCTATCCTCTATGGCCGTAAAATCTAGGCAGAATTATCGAGGGCCAAAGTAGCCAAGCTAAGCAACACGTTCCTTCGCGAAGTTCACAGCCGGCTCCGGGCAACGCCCGAGTTCTTTCAGCTTGCGGAAAAGTTCAAGTGCGGAGCGTGCGTCGCCACCGGCAGAGTGGGCGCCGTGTTGCTCGATCTTGAAATGCGCCATGGCCTCAGAGAGTTTCGGAAACTTAAAGCCTTTGCCATTGGCTTTTGGAATCTGGCAGATGTCCGTAAGCGCTCGCATGACACAGATATTCGGCGTCCGCTCGAAACGATCATCCATGCCAGCGCGGCGCAGTTCTCCGCGCATGATTTTTGTGTCGTACTGACTGTTATGGCAGACGATGATCCGGCCGCGATCAACGGCGTCGGTATAGGCTTGTAAGACGTGTGCGACCGGCAATCCTTTCTCCAACAAAAGCTCGTTCGGAAGGTGATTGATCGCGGCGACCTCGGGCGGCATCGTCCAGCCTTCGGGTTTGACCAACAAATCGACCACGCTTTCCTCTTCCAGATTTTCATCCACAAAGATCATCGCCAAGTGTGCGAGACGCGGTTGGCCTTCGGCGTCGGCGGGTTTTGAGAAATCGAACAACCCCGATGTTTCTGTGTCCAGGCAAACGTACATGACCGTTGCTCCCGTTAAACCATTCCCTGTGTCGCCAGATATTCTCCCAACGCGCGTCGTGCTGCGCCGAGATACGTGGCTTGTTCGTCGGCGCCGAGCGCATTCCAGTCTTGTCCGGCTTTCCGCGCCAGTTCGATGGCGTCTTCAAGTACGGCTTCCTGAAAAATGGACTGAGCCAAGTTCATTGTCACACCTTCTCAGGTATCGGATGATTGAGTACAAGATCGTCAATCGCCGCTTGCTCAGTGGGGCCGTAGCCGGCGGCATCTTCGATGCCGTCGTAATAAGCGCACCAATCAAACGCCCGTGACGGGATAGGCGGGAAGATATTTTCCGTCATGATCTTACGCATCGTCCTGTCCGAAGGTGGCCGCGTAAACGTTGCGGAGAGATTTTATCAGCGCCGTCATGCCTTCCTCAGTCATTTCGACGCGGCCGGTATCGATCCAGTGCCCGGCAATTGCGCAGCAAAACATGCGTTCGCTATCGCGCGGCGCCGTGGGGCGATAGTAGCCGTTCTGCGGAACTTGTGGCGTCGTTTGCATGGGTGCCGCCGTCGTCAATGTAGCGCCGTTGCGCTGCGGCTCGCGGAATTCGGCGCCGTTGCGCATGGTGTCTGGCCGCTGGGTATAATTCACCTGCTCGGTTTGCGGCACGATACGCTTGACGCCGATGATATTCTTGAAGCCGTTCGGCGCCTCGGTGTACGCGACCTCATAGGTATTGTCCGCCTGGAATTCCTTGATCCGATCCGCCTTGACCGGAAAGGTGGAATTGTCGGCGCCCTTGATGAAGCCGTATTGCTTGCCCTCTTTCGGCGGTCCAACGTAGGTGACTTCGATGGTTGCGGTTTGTGCGCTCATGGTCTCACAGGCTCCTTTGATATTCTGATTTGACACCATCTGGCAGTTCGCCAGTAGCTTCGCGGAATCGCTTTGCATCCTTAATAATCTGTTTCTTGAGATCATCCGAGCATCCCATGATGGTGATGGCTGCACAGGCGTCCTCCACGGTAAAGACCTCGGTGGTCCTCATGCTCAGGGCTTTGTTGCCCATAACCGAAGCGATGCGAACCGGGACGTTGCGCTCTGCGGTAGCTGCGGCGCGGTCGGTTTTCTGGAAGGCTTTGAACGCTTGGTCCGCATTAACAATGGCACCGCCCACGTCAGTCAGTTCGCCTTGCTCGGCGTTGTGGATGGCCTCTTGCTCGCGCGCCTCCGCTTCGCGGGCCTCGCGCTCAGTACGTTCGGCTTCCTCGCGCAACCGCTGCGCTTCCTTAAGCCGCGCGGCTTCGACGGCGTTGTTGTAGGCACTGAGCCGCGCCTTCACGGTCTCGTAAAGTCTGGTAAGAGCCCCGCCCGGATTTTTGTCGGTTTTCTCGCGGACAATTTCGTACTCGGCACGAATGGTTTTTAATTGTTCGTTGAGCGGCGCGGTTTTCGTGTCGCGTTCATCGCGGGCGGAAACTAGAGAGATTCTGGTGCGTTCCACCCACGCGGCTGCTACCTTGGCATCGTCAAAGCTCTCAACAACTGGATTATCCTGCACATAGTCTGAAAGTTCGGCGATGGCTTCCTTGGCCAAGTCAAGCGGCCCAGGCGGATTGTTACCGCCCATTGCGAGGCGCGCGTTGGTTTGCTCGGCAAGGCGTTGGTGGTCGGTTCGGTCAAGCATGGTGTTCCTCGTACTCGTCATCTGCAGCATAGGCTTCGTACTCTTGCTCGGCTTCAACCGCCGCCGCGCAACGCTCAAGCTCGAACGTGGCATCTCCCTCGATACCGCCGAAGAACCGACCCTCAAACACGCTGCGGTCGATAGTCTCCGACGTATTCGAAGCCGCTTCCTCCCCGACGATCTTCAAAACCCGATCCGCAATCCGCGCCCAATGGGTGAGAAAGTCCGCCAGGTCGCGGAATTGATCCGGCGCTGGTGAAACATCAAGCCTCGGCACGTACAGCCTCGCCAAAGCCTGCACGGCCTCCCGATGCACCGTGGCAATCGCGTTGTGTCTGGCGCCCGATGCCCTACGTAGCGTGGCGATAAGCTGTTGCGTGGCGTCGGTACGCTGCGGCTCGGTGAAAACCTCGAACTCGCCTCGGATGATATCGTCGCTCATGGTCAGCCCCTATAGGTTGGTTGGAAAGGTCGATTTGGGTCACGGGTACGCTGTGGTTACGGTGCGGTCACCTTTTCATTTTCGGCTGCGGCCCGCGCTTTGATGGCTGCGATGCACAGTGCAATGGCGGCTGGTTTTTGTCGTCCGTCGAAGCCCGGCAGATTGGATTTTGGCGCGACCTCGGCGTACCAGCCGTCGCTAAAGCGTTCGACGCTTACGTAATAGCCTTCCGGGACTAACCTCATCGCTGCATCGATAGAACCTGTGTAAAGCGGCGGGGTCCAATGAAACGCTCCCTCGGGGTCTTTGAGGCCAGCGCGATATATATTCTCCGGCATTTTCGTCCAGCCAATCGACAACGCAATATCAAGATCAATCTGTCTGTCCCATTCAGTCGCTCGGCACAGAGCAACTAGGACTGAATTGTTCTTTTCCATTTCACTCTCCCAAACCCCGTGTGACTTTCCGTGTCGTCTAGGCCAGTCCGTGATCAAGAATGAGGCACACGCCTTCCTGACTGAGCAAATACCAAACTAAAACCCCGACATTGATCGCCAACAGAACGGCTAGCGCCAATGCTGTGTGTTCGTATTTCCTCTCCAACTCTTCCCGCTTAAGCTCCGCTCCCAACAGCCGGGCATGGTTTTGCATCGGGTCGGAGTGCTGCGCTATGGCGAGTGCGTTGATTGCGGGGCGGTTGTCGCGTGGTCGAAGAGAAGAAAGGAACATGGCTGTCTCACGGAACTTTGTTAGTTTGCGATACCGGACTCGGTCAACGTTACTCCAACGATTGTTCGATGTTGGAAACGGCCTCGTCCAGACTATCGACGGCGCTTTGCAGCGCGTCGGCGGCAGCCTCGGCACGCTGGCCTTTGTCGCCGCTTTGCATATTCTCGGGCATGTTGTCGAAATACTCTTGCTCTTCGGACTGAGCTTGTTCCAGGATGCCCTTGGCTTCCTCGATCAAAGCCGTGGCCTTTTCGATGTCCTTGCGCCTCGCGTCGTTCATGGCTCAGTCCCCTTGTTCGATAATTGAACCTAGCAAGGGCAATCTACCCCGTCAAGGCGAGTAAGCCTCGTTATGTGTGGCAGAGTGTCGCACCTAATCGGAATTGACCGCAAGGTAAAAGCCCCTCATACTCCGACCATGGGAACAATCGCCCAACTCCTTGAATTGGCGCGGCTTTACGGCGCCGCAAAGGGCATAAGCCATTGGCGCGTAAGCCTTTTCGTCTTTAATGACGGGAAAAAGCTCGCCGCGCTCGAAAGGGGCAAGCGAATCACAACGGAACGGCTCGACGTGGCAATGCAGTGGTTTTCCGACAATTGGCCCGCTGGCGTGCCTTGGCCGGAAGGAATAGGGCGCCCCGCCGCACAAGAGGCCGCGGAATGAAAGTCCGCAACGTCGCCACCCCCGAAGGCCGCGAACTTGGCGCCCACTTGGCGCGCTTCTGCGACGATGCCGAGCCGAAAGCCCGGCTCCGGTTCCCGGAACTGCCACCACGCTGCAATTCCTGCGCTTTTCGCGCTGGCCCCCACGTCGCCAACGGATCGCCTGAAACCCAGATGGACGCCCTGAAATGCCTCATGGAGGGCGTCGAATTTCACTGCCATCAACCCGACCGCGCCGGGCATCTGTGCAGCGGTTGGGCTATGATGATGCTGGCAAAGGATAATCCCGACTTTCGGAAGGTCGATTGGCCGTTTTCCGATGAG
>Ga0210395_10000111_pt1 | contig 63212 bp, 51 predicted proteins | sample IncBWH4OmetaG_FD_150861 | JGI IMG/M metagenome (GOLD analysis project Ga0210395, IMG submission 150861) | Forest soil microbial communities from Barre Woods Harvard Forest LTER site, Petersham, Massachusetts, United States - Inc-BW-H-4-O ...
GAACTCCGCCTTGTCCACTTCGCTCGTCGCCTGTTGCCACAGCGCTGCCTCCTGCTGCCGCAACTTCGCAAGCGAATCGTTTCGCATCGATTCGCCCACCGCGGTTTCTCTGTTCTTGATTTCAGCCGTCAGCGGACCGTTCAGCTGATCAGCACCTTGAAGGGTCTCGAGCGCACCTTTCAGGTCTCCCGAGGCGATGAGCTTTTCGGAAAGCGTAATCGCACTTCGTTGGTGCACCTCGGCCGGACTGACCGTGGGACTTGCAGGCACGGCCGGTCTCGTTGGCGGGTTGGCATTGGTCGCGAGACCCGCAGGTGGGTTATTGGGCCGACCCTGGCGAACGTCAGATACTTCGGTTTTATGCGATGACACAAGATGCACGGCAGCCCACACACCCACGATTAGCCCCATCGCTATCGCCGCCAGCACGGCCGCCTTCTTGAAGTCTCGCGGAGGAGCGTCCACCGCTGTTCGCGTCGCACTCTCGTTCGCCCGCTTCCGGACGCTCGCTAGCTCAGCCGGGCTTTTGGGGGCCGCAGGTGCGACCGGTACGGGTGCGGGCACAGGCTGCCGGATCACGGCCGGAGGTGTCGGTGCAACAGGAACCGCTATCAATTGCGGTGGCGGCATGGGGACCGCCGGCTGCGACGAAATCGTCGGCTGAGTCGCAGATGCCTGCGGCACGCCGGTCGCGGTAGGCCCAACGTTCTCCGCCGCCGGCGGCTCGGTGGCAAGCGGCCTTCCCTGCAGAAAGGCGTACTCTTTTGAGAAATTGGCCGGTGCCGAGGGCGCGACCGTTGGCGATACAACAGTGGGTACGCTTTTTGCCGCGTCGATTTCCTGCGACACGCGACTCACCCGCGGGTCGAACGCATCCAAAGTTTCGGCATCCACGGCATCGCGCAGCGCTCTTGTCGCCCCGTCCACGTTCCCAGACTCCGCCAGGGTCCGTATCTCTTGCAGCTTTTGCTCCTGTTGACGCTTCTTCTCCCGAGCCTGAAATTCGACAAGCGCTGAATTCAGCAGGTGCGTCAGGTCCGTATCCGGACCAACGATCGAGATCGTCTGTTTCGCGAGGTCGATTGCTTCGCTGAAATGTTCACTATTGATTTTGAATTTGATCTCGCGAATCCGCTGCTCGATCATCCCGCGTGCGCGCTGTTTCTTCTCCTGCGCTTCCGCTTGCTCGCGCAGATACACCAATTCAGCATGTTCGGGGAATGCCTTCAGTCCCGTGTCGGCGGCTCGAATCGCATCGGTGAACCGACTCGCCCGAATATGCGCATTCACATTGTCAATCGCGGCCCGCAGGCGCTTTTCGCTCTCGATTTGTGCCTGCTGGCTGCGTGCAAAATCGACGAGGCGCAGCAGGTCTCCGTTCGCGGGAAACTCAGCCCTAAGGGGCTCTGCCCGAGCAAGGAGCTCCGGATACTTTTTCTCATTGACGAGTTTCTTGAGAGCCTCCAGTTCGCGATGCAACCTCTCCGAGCGGTTTTGTTTGTCGCGTTCGCGCTCAACGAGCGCGCGAAGTTTTTGAATTGCGGCGTCTTTGGAATGCGCTGCGTGCAGAGTGTCGAGCAACTCCAGAGCTTCGCCGAACCGTTGCGCTGCCAGAAGCGTCCTGGCCTCGGCCAGCTTCTGCTGTTTCTGCTGTTCCGTCTGCTCCTTGCTGGCATTTGCCAGCAACTTGGGAATCTCGCGCTCGCCAGGAAACTCCTTCTGTAATTCCGTCAGCAGCAAGATCGACTCATCGTAATGTCGCGCTGCCAGCAGACTCCGCGCCTCCGTCAGACTCTTCAACTTGCGCTGTTCAGCAAGCCCATCACGAGCCGTCGTTATGAGTCTTGGGACCTCCTCGTCATTGGGAAATTTCTCTCCTAATTCACTCAGCAGCGCAATGCATTCATCGTAGTTTCTTTTCGTAAGCAGATTTCGCGCCCGTGCCAAGCTTCCCAGCCTCTCCTGCACGGCCTGATTTTCCCGGGCAGCCTCCTGGAGCTGCCGAATTTCGGAGTCGTTGGGAAACTGCTTCTGCACTTTGGCCAGCAGCGCATTACAGTCGTCATAGCGCCGCGCAGCCAGCAGATGCCGGGCTTCCGCGATGCCCTGCTGCCTCAGCTGTTCGGCCTGGTCCCCCCGTGCGGTCTTGAGCAACCGGCGGATATCCTCGTCATTTGGAAAATCTCTTTCCATCCCCGTGAGGATCGCGATGGACTCTTCGTAGTCCCTTGATCCGAGCAGGTTCCGCGCGTTCGCCAAACTCTCCGACTTCCGTTGTTCTGCCTGACCTTCTCGGGCAGCTTTCTGAAGCTGGGAAATGTCGGAATCGTCAGAAAACTGTTTCTGTAATCTCGCCAGCAGCGCGTTGCATTCGTCGTACCGCCGTGCTGCCACCAGGTTCCGGGCCTCGGCGATTCCCTGTTGTCTTTGTTGCTCTACTTGATCTGCCTGGACGGCCTTTTGAAGCTCCAGCACCTCCAAATCGTTGGGGAATTGCTTCTGCAACTTCGCCAGCAGCGCGTTGCATTCGTGATACCCCCGCGCGGCGAGCAGGTTCCGGACCTCGGCGATGCCCTTCTGTCTCTGCTGTTCGGCCTGCTCCGCGCGAGCCGTCTTGAGCAATTTGGGAAACTCGTCATCTGCCGGAAACTCCCGCCCCAGTTCAGCAAGAAGTGCGATGGATTCTTCGTAAAGCCTCGCGGCAAGCAGGTTCCGGGCTTTCGCCAAGCTCTCCTGCTTGCGCTGCTCCGTCTGATCTTCCCGGATGGCCTTGTGAAGCTCCGGAATCTCTGCGTCGTTTGGAAATCGCTTCTGTAATTTTGTTACTAGCGCCGTGCACTCGTCGTAGCGCCGGGCAGCCAGCAGATTCCGGGCCTCGGCGATGCCCTGGTGCCTCTGCTGCTCCACTTGATCTGCCCGGGCCGCCTCGAGTAACTGCATAATCTCCCGATCATCTCGAAATTCCTTTTCGAGAGTCGTAAGCATTACGATGGACTCGTCGTATTGCCTGTTCGCAAAGAAGATTCTGGCCTCGGTCAGCCCCTGGAGCCTGCGCTGTTTGGTCTCTTCTAAGCGGATCTCCTCCAACAGTCTTGGGATCTCCTCGTCGTCCGGAAACTGCTTTTTCAAACCGACCAGCAGCGCCCTGGACTCCACATAATTCCCGACCGCCAAAAGGTTTCGAGCTCCCTCCAGCGTTTTCTGTCTGTGTTGCTCGGCCTGATCCTCCCGCACCGTATCCAACAGCCGCTGTACCTCTTCTTCGCCGGGAAACTCTTTCTGCAGCTCGTTGAGGATTCCGATGCAGCCGTCATAATTCAATTGGGTCCACAAGCCGCGCGCTTCCTGCATTTTTTCCAGGAGCCGCAATCGCCGCTGTCGTTCTGCTTTTTCTGCGAGAACCTGCTGCTGAAGATCCTTCGCTTGCTTGTTGGCCGGCTCTATTTCGAGCACCTTCGTCAACAATGCCTCCGCTTCGTCAGGCATTCCCTCCGCGAGACGTTGCCTGGAAGCCTGGAGCCACTCAGCGACCATTTGGGCGCGGTCGAGTTCACGTTGTATCTGTTTTTCCAGCGCCTGCGCCTCTTCAAAGGCCGAGTCTAACTGGAGCGCATTTTCAGCCTCCGCCCGCGCCTCTTGGATTTTCCCTTGCTCCAGTAAAGCGCGTCCCTTATCCACGTGTTGTTGCGCTTTCGGCCGAATCAAGAGCCGCTTCAGCTCAGCATTCACCTTCTCGAGAAGCGTGCGCGCCTGTGAATTTGCCGAGTCGACTTTCAGCGATTCCCGCAGAAGCTCGCGTGCCTCACCGAATTCGCGCTTCTCGATGAGCTGGCGACTCTGATCGATCAACTCCGCAATCGAACGCACCTGGAGTTCCCTGTAGACTGGCTCGAGTTCCAGCAGCAGATCTTCCATTGACTGGAACCGATCCTGGGGCAGTTTCCGAAGGATCTTCGAGATAATGAATTCCAACTGTGCCGGACAATCGGGGACTCGCTCTCGTAGGGAACGCGGCTCCTGCGAGCAGATGGCGTGCATCAGACTGGCGGGATTCTCGCCCGTGAACGCCCGTTGGTAGCACAGCAGTTCGTACAGCAGCACTCCAAAAGACCAAATGTCCGACCGTTCATCGGCGTGTTCGCCGTGATACTGCTCGGGAGACATGTAGGCGAACGTCCCGATCAGCATTCCGGTTTGCGTTTTCGACGTGTCCAGGACGCGCGCGATCCCGAAATCGACGACCTTCGCCACGCTTTCCTTGTTCACCATCACGTTGCCGGGCTTGATGTCGCGATGAACGATACCTCGCTTATGCGCGTAGTCGAAGGCGCGGCAGGCCTGCAACGCGTAGGTAAGTTTCAGCGCGAGAGGGACGTTCGTACGGCGGGCGATCATCTGTTCGAGGCTTTCGCCGTCGATCAGTTCCATCGCGATGTAGGGAGTATTCTGCTCGTCACCCATGTCGTAGATGGTGACGATGTTAGGATGCTGCAATCCGCCTGCTGATTGCGCTTCTCTGTAGAACCGCTCGAGAAGATTTGGGTCGTCGGCCAGACCGGTGGTGATCGTCTTTAGGGCAACCATCCGGTTAATGATCGGGTCGCGTGCTCGGTAAACCACCCCCATGGCCCCGTGGCCCAACTCTCCGAGAACTTCGTACTTACCCAGCTTCCTCAAGCGCGTCCCTCTCGCTGTGGGCCTGCTCGGCGGGAAAGTAGCGGATATCTAAGGCGAGAGCAGGAGCTATGTCCGCCCCGAGAGTAGGCGAATCCTCGCAAAAATGGCCTAAACTGTCAACAGCGTTACAGAGAGTGTCGCCGCAAAATGAGAATGTCCGGTTTGTGCAAAGTAGAAATGTCCGGTTTCATGGGCGGCTCGCGGTCCGTGCCTCGCCGCTAAGTTCGAGATGGTGATGGCTGTTGGCGACCAATGCAACCTGGGCAGCCGTCACTGTCCTGAGCGTCGCGCTTTTAGGGCCTTTGCGATTTAAACGTGGCGTAATTCGCCGAGGCGATGGCGGCTACAAACAGCAAGAGGCTCGCTTTGTAAAAAGTCATGGAAAAAACGTATTGACCCCGTAGTAGCAGCGTCCCTGATCCCAGGCCGAACGCATTCAGTGCTCTCCACAGGACCGCGATAACCAAACTAGCGATTCCCAGCCAGTAGCTCCAGCGAAACATGTGTTTTTCCATCTGCGTTCTCCTCTCCCTGAATTTCGATTTGAGCCCACCGGGGATGTGAAACTGGCCACAAACTACAGCAAGCGAAGTATGAAGTCAAAGAACGGTTCCGAATAATCTTGAAAAGCCGCACCGGCGACGCCGCGTTGCGACTAAGCCCTCACTGACGCGCTCCGCCAAGAGCAGATCCGTCGGAAAACAGGGAAAAATTGCAGACAACACAGTGATGATCTTGGTGGCAAATCCGAGCAGCCTGAAGACCTGAATTGAACCTGACCGGGCCTTTTTGTACCATCCTTGTACCGACTGGCGAGGCACAGATTCACAAAGGCTTCCAGCTATTTAGCATTGAAGCAACCAGCTAGGCGATTCCATTCGCCGACAGCGTTAACCATATGAGAATGACTCCGGCGGCGAAGATGCGCTTGCCTCGGTACCTAACGAAGTGGGGGCTTGAAATGAGCTCGATTTCACTTATTTTGTGTACCTATAACCGGTGCCGGAATTTGGCACAGGCGTTGGAAAGCGTGGCGGCCTCGACTTCACTCGAATCTGTCGGATGGGACGTCTTGGTCGTAGACAATAATTCGACGGACCAGACGCGAGAAGTGGTCGAAGACTTCTGTCGCCGATATCCTGGACGTATCCATTACATGTTTGAACCGAAGCAAGGCAAGTCACACGCCCTAAACACCGCAATACAGGCAGCTAGAGGAGATGTGCTGGCCTTCACGGATGACGATGTGATTGTCGAGCCCGGTTGGTTAAAGAATCTGACCGCGCCACTAGACGACAGCAAATGGTCGGGGACAGCAGGTAGGATTAGTTTGGGAATGGATTTCTCACCTCCCCCTTGGCTGCCGATCCGTGGAGCGTTCAATTTGGGGGGCTCCCTTGTCCAGTTTGATGAAGGAGACAGGCAGGCCGAACTCACAAAAGCCCCTTTCGGTGCCAATATGGCCTTCCGAAAGTGCATGTTTGAGAAATACGGAAACTTTCGCACCGATTTAGGCCGCAAGGGGCGCGGTCTGATTGGAAATGAAGACACCGAATTTGGTGAGCGGCTGATGGTGGCTGGTGAGCGGTTGTGTTACGTCCCGTCGGCGCTGGTCAACCATCCAGTGACTCCGGGAAGACTCACGAAAAGCTATTTCCGAGCGTATTGGTTTTGTTACGGGCGTTCCATAGCCCGCCAAGCTCGCGAACGCCTCCCTCTCTGGATGATTCCTTTGCGCTACTTGCGCCGGTTCATACGGAGATTGCGGTGGATGTTTTCCGTGAATCGGCGCTGGTTCTTGAGTCCTCACGGACGATTCTTCTGCGAAGTCCACGCTCTTATGGCCGTCGGGCAGATCGTGGAAAGCTATCGCCAATCCTTCCAAGCAAGTCCCTCGAGCACTATCTTTCGCAGATGGGCGAAAGACAGTCCATTTGATCGGACGGATCTCAACCATCAAGCAGAGACTGGGCGAGGTTCTTATAAACCTGGAGCCTCGCAAAGTTCTTGAGGCTTGGTGGCGCAGCAAGAAGAATGAAGATGTTTTCTACAATCCTCAGATTGGCAAACCGTTTCTTGATTTGGAAACTGGATTCGCTGTTGCTTGCCCCTCGTCCTTAAGCACTGCGCGAGTCTAGCATCAATCACACGCCGCCTCGGATGGTAACTCCGACGGGAATCCGGAAAACTGTCGACGGTCTGCGTGATGGCTCAGCGGGCAAGAAGGTTGCTGTGCAGGTTCCTCAAGCGGTCAGAAAACCCGACAGTCAGGGCCAGTATCAGAGCGAGCAACGGATCAGCTTTGACGTCAGAGGAGCTTGTCGTGGTAGTGGTCCCTCGATCTCTGGGAAAGGTGCGAATTAGTGCATCGATGTGATGTTGCGGAGAGCGGACCGTCTGTGGCCCGACGCGTGAATATACTGAATATGTGAACGTCTATCCGTGGGACGGCGGCTAGTTAGGGAAAGTCGAAATCCCGCGTCGATCTAGGCGAACGCCACATACGCGACTGCACGCAACCTGCAGCGATAATCACGATACTTTCCGAGCGGGCGACCATCCAGGAGTCGGCGGACCGAATCACCGTGCTTTGTCGGCAACTCAATCGCCAAGTATTGCCAGGCCGGCTCAGACTGGGGAGGAGAGCAAGCTCTTTCCGGCTAGGCGAGTGGTGAGTTCAACCCCGAGCAGTTGCACGATGGTGGGAACAACATCGAAGGACGAGTGTACGCCGCGCTCTCCTGCCTCAACGCCTCGCGCCGCGAGGTACGCTATCCCGTGACGGGTGTGCCCGCCCGTCCTCCGGAGTGGGACAGGGCCGATGAGCCCGAGGCGCGGATGCTCGAGGGCAGCGGCCACGTTGCGCCAGATGACCAGCAGATCGGACTCCGAACTCGTGAGGGCCATCGGGTTTGAGGTCGAAGACCTCTCGATCGTGGCAACTGTCGGCTCGCCCGTGCGGGGGTCGCGGCACTCCCCGAGAAGTGTCTCGAGCGTTCGGCACGTTTCCTCGTACTGTGACGGCTCCACGATGCCATACCGCTCCCGGCCGCGAAGATTAATGCGGATGCGCCCGTCAAAGAACGAAGGAAGCGCGAACGCCGGCATCCGCGGCCAGTGGTGCCGATAGCGATAGCCCGGGATATAGTCGACCTCTTGCCGCGCCGACGTCGCTTGTCGGGAACGCCAACTGACAGCCGCGGACCGAGCCCCTTTAAGCAGACCCTTGACGGGTTTCGGCAGGCGACGCGCGATGGCGCGTAGAACGCCGCCCTTCGCAGCTTGACGCTCGCGGGTGGGTTCGGGAACCCATGAGGCTGTCACAGTATCCCAGCTGTCGTGTTCGTCCAGGTTGGGCAGACTGTTCGGGGCTACTGTCCATGCCTGCGGGACCGTGAGCAGCGCGTGACCGAACGCGTGCCGGTAGAGCAGCTCGGGGAGCAGAACCATCGACTGGACATCACAGCTATTGGGCCCCATTCCCCCCATGTTGAACGCGATGATATCGGCATCGCCAGCAGCGCTGACAAGCTGGCCCACCATATGGTCCAAGCTTCGGTGTATGTCCAAAAGTGCAGAAGCGGCTGCTCCGGCCGAAGGATGCGTGTTGAGAGGATGGCCAACGTCTACTCCGTGCCATAACCCCTCCATGCCGCCGTGGAGCTCGCCAGCTACTGCGAAGAAGAAATCCCACTCCGGAAACCGTTCAGCGGCCAACCATTGGGCCGCGCGGCCGCGCACTTCCAGGGCCTGACTAAGAGCTTCTCCCATCCGCCGGGCGCGCGCCGCCGAGGGCCACGCCGTCCCATAGGTCCAATCGACAGCGGGATAATCACCGAACCGCTGCACGAACTCAGGCAGCAGCGCCGCCGGCCGCGCGGCTGTGACAGCCCCAGGACTGTGCGAACCCCACGCCACGATCCCCTGTGTGTTTCGAGCGCGCTCGAGATCAACGAATGGCGGGTCGAACACCACTACGCGAAGCTTGGTTTTATCCCACCACGGTGTGAAGTGAGTGCCATCCTGCCACGCCGTATATGCGCTCGGATCGAAATCCACCGGCCCCCAGCGGCCCGCCCCTTCCGGTGACAAGCCCGAAGCCACGTGCTCCCATGGGAGACCTGCGCGGAGGGCAGTCCCCTCGTCGAGGGGAAAACGCGCAGCGCGCTTTCTAAGTTCCGCCAGGGCTGGCATCAGACCGTCGGCCATGAGCCGCTCGGCCAGCGTGACGTCTAGGCCATCGAGACCAATAGCCAGTACTTTGCGACGCATCATCTCCCAACCTCACTGCCACGCGCGGGTTTCGGGCCCGGGCGGGTCTGCGCTTGCGCGAAACTCGAGCCTGCAAGAAATTCTTCTCACAAGCAATACCCGTCCATCCATACTGGACGAAAACGGAAAAATTATACGCCCGTTTCGGTTTCCTGCGCGTCCCTTGAACTGATTCGATCTGAGCGCACCTATGCTCTAAGCTTTAATCGCCGAGGTTCGATATGAGCGATGGAAACCGAGCACGATGAGCGCAAGGCCTCAAAGAGCGCGGATGATGAAGCAGGAATCGACCCGGTCAAGGCTTTGACCTGCCAAAGAGCGACGCTGCATATTGCAGGACCGGCTGCATATCGGGCGGAAGCACATCTCCTGCGTAAATCTCCAGGAAATTGATATGCCGGCCGGAACTGTTCGCCGCCATTCCTTTATCCACCGATTTTCTCAGGGCGAGGGGAGGATTTCCTGCAGCGCCCATAACTTGGCTGGGCCCGGCGCCTTGGGAACCACCGCGCATTTCGAAGCCAGTAATAATTCGTCCGCTATAACTGTTGATAAAATCGGTGCCGTCAAAAGCTTCGACCTGCGCGTGGCCGGCATGAAGATCGTTCGATTGAATTGCAAGCCGGCGTCCAAGGACCTTGGCTGCCCGTTCGACAATGTCTCGCTTTGCCCGCAAACGGGCAGGACGACCGGATTCTCCCCGCTCAAGAATTGGGAGGCCCGGAGCCGCTAGAGAAACACACTGATTGGGAAAGGAATCGGCATAGACGTGAAAAGCCTTTTCCCATGCGCCTAAATATTTAGCGGGCGTATAACCGTCACTGAGCCATTTTTTGACGGCCGACGGAGAGTTGCTGGGCAACGTCATCTCTTCGGAAACCGATGTCGGTCCGCCGGCCGCGATCATTCTAAAAGCTGGCGACTTTCCATATCTTTCGCTCAGTTGCTTCACGAATGCGAACCAACGGTCGAGGTACACGGGATCCCATGGCATGGGAAGCTTCGCGAGGGTGCCATGGTCAGGGCCATATGGTATCAGGAACAAATCGGTCTTTGCTCCTGCCAGGGCCCATTCAGGAGAAAAAAAACCGGCGAAGATGTCGAGCTGCACCCACTTTTGGGATGATATCGCGGCAGCAAAAAGCGCATCTAGCTTCGACCAATCCGGTTTTCCCTGGACTGGTTCGATGTCGCGCCAATTGATTTGAACGGCGACACCGCTCAGGAAAGGATTATTCAAGGCTTCTAAATTCCCCGATTTGTATCCCTTCTCTCCTGGAGGCAGGACGACGGCTAGTCCGTTCGGTGTCGCATCATCGCTCGATGCGCACCGAACCGCCTCCCGGCGCTGGGGGGCCGGATCGGCGGGGTCCTGGCGCTGAGCGCGAGCCGCAAGCGAGGTCCATGACAAGCATGACAAAAGGGATATGCCAAGCAGAACACACCAAAGCCGTGAAATGCGCATGAGTGTTCTCCTCACTCAAAGCGGAGTGACAACGCATATTGCCCGGGATTTCCATTTCGACCTATCGGATGGCCCACTTATACACCGAAGGCCCTTCCGAGTGAAGCAGATCGATTTCGTCGCAGCCCTGGGAGGACCATCCGCCTGATTCGCACTAACTTGCAATCGACTGGATCTTCCGTTCCAAGGCATTTCTCGGACGCTCCCTCTAGGAGCCCTTTCTTCGCCCCGCTGTCTTGTTGCACTCGCCGCGCCTCAGCCCGTTGTGACCGGTAATGCCCGGATCCGCTGGAGCATCGTTCCGAACAGGCGTCGGGTCAGATGACTCTCCGCCAGCAACAGCCGGTAGTACCGCGCGTGTTTCACCAGATGCCCGCCTTTCTTCACCAACCGTTGCTGTAAGCTCGTCAGCAACCAAGCATCGATTCTCTTCGGCAGCACGAGACGGCGCCACAAGTTGCCCAAGTTGTAGGCCAGTAGGCTCAACTGTAAGGATCCAAACTCTATCATTCGTCGTGGTACAACAACTCGGGCTGGTCAGTGATTGTAGGCGAATATGACCGTTGGGCTGTCAGCGCAATGGCGGAATCAGCACAACTGCTCACTTAGCCGCTGAGCCAGATCGCAAACCGGTGTGCCTATCCGAATAATCCGTAATCTGAGATGAGTGGGAGAACTGCGACGATTAGCGCGGGTGCATGTGGCCGGCAAAAAACAGGACCAAAATAACCAGTAAGACCTTACCTCCGCCGACTGGGTAATAACCCCACCTCCTGCTGTGAGTCCAAATTGGATGGCTACCGAGAAGCGCTACGATAAGAACTACCGCAAGAACGAACAGGAGCGTCACGGTTTGGCGGCCTCTTTGACCATCGCGGCCGAGACATTTACGGCTTCCGTTCGCGCGGATTCAGCGACGCAAGGCTCTGCCATTTCTGCCTTCACGCTCACGAGCACTTCCTGGTAGGACAGTTTCCTGATTTTATTGTTGGACATACGCGGATGATGTCATGCGGGCAAAGGGAATGCCGTGCCATTTTGCACAGTTTCATTTGCGCTCGGTTGGCATACTCAATATCTTCGGGTGCGCTTACACTGAATTACCAGTGGTAGGCAAGCTGGAAAAGATATAGATAGACCCGAGGGGACAGATCAGAGAAAGTGTCGGGTTCGATGGACGACTGGATCGGAGAGAAAGCTGGCCGACTCAAGAAGCGGCAGGAGCAGGCGGAAGAGGCGCGTCAAGCAGGCATACATGAAGTGGATGTTATTTCCATGCAGGGTATCGATATTTTGGAGCAGCTCGAAGCTATCGTGCGTAGAGATGTAGAGAAATGGAACTCACATTTTCCAGATGATCCCCGGCGAAGGATTGACAGCGTAGGCAAATTGAGTCCGAGCGGATTCGTTGTCCAAAAAACTGGCTACCCGACAGCAACGCTCCACGTGTTCTTTGACCCCGACTCCATGTCAATACAGTTCACAGCCAATAAGGTCCGAGCAATCGGCGAGGGAGAATACAGTATTAAAGGCCTCTTTCACCTAAACTTGTCAGACGACGGAGAAATCTATCTGACGAACCGCTCAGGAGAGCACTTTCCTTTTCTGGATGCATCTCGTCACCTGCTCGAAGCTGTACTCGACACATAGGTCGCGGCAAACTAATAATCTGTCGGCGCCGTCGGTCAGGTTCGTGAAGTTACCATTGATTCTTCTCCAGAAGGCGAGAAACTGGTCGCGACCGCTGAGTCATGTCTGCCGCTTTCCGGAGCTAAAGCAGACACCGTTAGTCCTCGCAGCTTCTCCAGGTGAAGATGCAGGCACTGAACTTCGTGACTTCGCGCAACAGGCCGAGGCCGGTCAGGCTAGGCTTGACTTACTTTTTCATGTGTCTCCCCCGAGTGGATTATGACCCCTCAGCACCTCGTCAAACTGGCGAGATGACTCATTGCATATAGCCAGGATTTTCGCAACGGGTTTGCCGCGACCGCGACCGTGTTGATTGCGCTCGCACTGTCGAGCAGCGTGGACTCGTACAAAGCCGCGTTCAGAACGAAGTGATTGGTGGCGGTTGACAGGTCCATAGAATCTGGCTCAGCCTCGTAACCCATTGAAAATTAAGCAGTAAATGTCAATTCGGCCTGAGCAAAATTTCCTCCAATATGAGTAATGTTTTTCGCAGATTTGAGCAAAAGCGAGGCGCTTTCCTGATACCGCCGACAGTACGAAGCCAACTCGAAGAAGGCCCCTGCGATGTCTTAGCCTAACTCACTGATTTAAAGTCTGATACGACGTTTACTGACATTCCACAAACAGCTTTGATTTGTGGAATCCTCCGTGCAAGTAGATAATGTCTTCTGCCGGGCTGCAGCCTTTTTGTGTCTGCCCATGTAACATCCCATGTTGGTCGGGAGTCGCAATGCTCGATGATGAAGAAGAGGGTGGATTAGTAACTCGCAGCCTGGACGAATACTGGGCGATGGCCCTCCGGCGGCGCTGGTACATATTGCTCCCTGTGTTTGCTTGCTGGGTGATCGCATGCGCGGGAAGCTGGCTGGTGCCTTCAACTTTCCAGTCCGACGCTCTGATCTTGGTAGAACAGCAGAAAGTTCCCGAGCAGTATGTCGTTCCAAATGTCACCGTGAGCCTTCAGGACCGCCTACAAAGCATGACCCAACAGATTCTCAGCCGAACCCGGCTTGAGTCGGTAATTGACCGCTTCCATCTTTATCAGACGCGCCAAGGCATGGCGTTGTCTCCGTCGGGGGATCCGGTTGACCAAATGCGGAAGGACATTAAGATCGATCTGGTGGAGGCACCCGACCGGCCGGGGCAACTAACGGCATTCAAGATTCGATATTCGGCTGGCACGCCCCAATTAGCACAACAGGTAAACAGCGAACTCACGTCTCTATTTATCGAGGAGAATCTTAAGTCCCAACAGGAGCTTTCTGAGAGTACAACAGCTTTTCTGCAAAGCCAGCTGGAGGATGCACGAACGAAGCTCGAAGAGCAGGAGGCTAAGGTCCGCGCATTCAAAGCGAATCATTTTGGGAATCTGCCGAGCCAGATGGAATCGAACGTTCAAATTCTAAGCGGCTTACAAGCTCAACTGCAGAGCGCCCAGCACGCTTTAGACGGAGCGAATCAGCAGAAGCTGTATCTGGAGTCCTTGCAGCAACAATATCAATCGATCCAGGCAAGCTTAGGCAACGGCAGCTCGACGCCGGCGTCCCCGGATACATTGGACAAGGACCTCGCCGATTTGCGCCGTCAGTTACAAGAAGCTCGGTTGCGATATACCGAGGACTATCCCGACGTTGTGCAGTTGAAGGACAAAATCGCAAAAATGCAGAAACTGAAACAAGACATTAGCGCCGAAATCGTGGCCAATGGGAAGCCGACGAAGACGACAAGTGAAGTTGACCCGGCTGCGGCAGTGTCGGTAGAGCATGGATCGACTTCACCCATGATGCAAATTCAAAGCCAGCTTAAGGCCAATAGTTTGGAGATTCTAAATTATCAACAGCGGCAGAAGCAAATCGAATCAGATATTGCTGCCTATCAGTCCCGCCTGAATTTGACTCCGGAAACAGAACAGGAGCTGGCGGACATTTCTCGCGGATATGAAGAGTCGAAGACAAATTACAATTCACTGCTCCAGAAACAAAACGACTCGCAGCTCGCTACGAATCTGGAACAGCGCCAGCAGGGTGAACAATTTCGCATCCTCGATCCGCCGAGCCTGCCTACCAGACCGTCCGCCCCAAATCATTTGCTCATCAGTCTCGCGGGTTTAGCGTTGGGTTTCGCGGCTGGAATCGGTTTGACCGCCTTCCTTGAAATGACGGATGTGCGGGTTCGACAGGAAAAAGATCTAGTAGATGTAGTTCCGATAAAGGTGTTGATTGGGATTCCCCGTTTAGATGCGCCTGGAGAGGACCGCACTCGCACTCTGTTTCGGCGAATGGAAGTTGGCACAGTGGTGGTCATGGCGATATTGGTGTTGATTGGAAATCTTTACGCATTTTACAAAAGCTAGGAACGATGTATAAGAAATTCTATGGATTGACGCGCAATCCGTTCGAGGTCAGCCCAGATCCCTACTTCTTTTGCCCGACGTCACGGCACACCGAGGCGCTGGCAAATCTGGCCTACGGCGTGTTTCGCCGAAAAGGATTTGTGGTGCTTACGGGCGAGGTGGGTACAGGCAAGACTTTGCTCGTGCGATGTCTTCTAGAGGCCTTGACTAGAAATAAAGTGGCATTTGCATATATGTACAATCCGATGATTTCGGTGGCGGAATTTTTCACCCATGTAATTAACGAATTTGGCCTCATTCCCTCCCAAATCCGCACCAAGAGCGATGCTCTTGCTCGCCTCAACAACTATTTGTTGGAGCGCTCACGACATGATCTCACCACTGCACTTGTCGTCGATGAAGCTCAACTGCTGAGCTGGGAACTCCTGGAAGAAATCCGCCTGCTTACGAATCTCGAGACCACCAAGCATAAACTTCTCCAGATCGTCCTGGTTGGGCAGCCAGAGCTTGAGCAGAAGCTCGATTCAAAACAATTGCGACAGCTAAAGCAAAGAATCGGAATGCGCTGCAATCTGAAACCTTTGGAAAAAAAAGAGTTGCAAGATTACATTCATCGACGATTACAACTAGCCGGAGCTAATTCGCACGTAGCCGCTATCTTCCCCGAAGAGACCATCGCTTTGATTCAAAAGATTTCACGAGGTCTGCCACGCTTGGTCAATACACTTTGTGAGAATTCCCTGCTACTAGGCTTCGGCCATAACCTGCAGCAGATCACACCTGACATCGTACAGGAGGTAGCTCAGGATCTCTGCTTGGATAGGGTTGCGGAAGATTCATATGGAACGTTTGACGAAAGTAGTTCGCAACCGGGAGTGAAATCAGAGTGAGCCGGCTCTACGACACATTGCGAAAAATCGAAAGGGAGAAGAGGCGGCCGGGCACCGCTGCGCCTGACCCGGACCAACCTGTCGAACTACTAAACAACATCGTTCCCGCGCCCGGCGAGACAATTTACGGTCCGAACGCAAATATTAGACCCGGCAAGACGTCGCGCTTGGTGGCCTTGACAGATCCCAAGAGTTTGGGCGCCGAGAAATTTCGCGCTTTGGCGGCTCGACTGGAGAATCTGCGTGAGAAGAGTGAGCTGAGGTCCCTGCAAATCACTAGCGCCGTGGTCAACGAAGGCAAGAGCTTAGTCGCCGCAAATCTAGCGGCCACTTTTGTGAAGCACTTCGGCTATAGAGTGCTTCTGGTCGAAGGCGACTTGCACAGACCAAGCCTCACAACCTTACTTGGGTTGACCGACCTTCAAGGGATCAATCAGTGGTGGCGTAGCCAAAAAGAAGAAGCAGAGATTGCACCGTATATTCGCAAGTTGGATGAAATGCCTCTATGGTTTCTTGGTGCCGGCTCCACATGCGATCAACCATCGCAAATTCTGCAATCGGCCCGATTTGCTGAAGCGTTTATGCGGTTATCGGGTGGCTTTGACTGGGTCGTAGTCGATTCGACTCCCATGACTCCAATCGTCGACGCGAACTTGTGGTCGAGACTCGTCGACGGCACGCTCCTCGTAATCCGCGAAGGCGTCGCGCCCATCAAAGCTCTAAGGATGGGCGTGAAGGGTTTGGATAACCCGAAGTGGCTCGGAATAGTGCTGAACGAGGCTTCCGAATTCGACCGCGTCAACTACTCAGACCAGTATTACGGCGTAAAGAAGAAATAAAACCGGCCGGAATACGAGAAGGAATCAAAGTTATTCCATGATCCGCTTCCTGAATGCCTACTTTCCAAGGCGCACTCTCTTTTTAGGAATTTCGGAAGGGTGCTTGATCGTGCTCGCATTCGTCGCTGCGACGATTGCGCGATTGGGTACGAACGATGCGGCCGTACTTCTTAGTTACGAACAGGGTGGGGTCAAGATCCTCATGCTGTCAGCACTCGTTCTCGCGTGCATGTACTATTGCGATCTTTACCAAAGTTCGATCCTAAGCAATCGGCGTGAGGTTTATACACGTTTAGTTCAAGTATTGGGCGTGGTTTGCATACTTCTAGCCCTCCTCTACTATGCGTATCCATCGTTGGCGCTTGGACGCGGAATCGTGCTGATCGGCTTGTCGTTCGTTGCGGTAATCCTGTTGCTTTGGCGGAGGCTTTTCTTGGCAGTCAACAGTCTTCCCAGATTTGCCGAACGTGTGCTGATTTTCGGCGACGGCCCCCTCGCTGAGTCGCTCAAGGCAGAGTTGGGTGCCCGGGCAGAACTAGGTCTTCGCGTCGTGGGTCAGCTGAATGGCTACGCGAACGAGAATCCGAGCATGAATTCTGGCGTGAATTCGGGCGATCAATTCCTCAATCTAGTTGATGCCTACAACGCGAAGAGAATCATTGTGGCGATGAACGAGCGAAGAGGAAATTTGCCGGTGCAGGCTTTACTTCAGTTGAAGAGCCGGGGCATAACTATTCAGGATGGCGCCGAATTGTACGAGGCGGCAACCGGAAAGCTCCCAATCGAATCTCTCCGATTAAGCTGGTTGCTGTTTTCTTCTGGCTTGGAAGTGTCGCACCCTCTACAAATATATAAGCGCGCTTCGTCTGTCATTTGGTCCACGATCGCTCTGATCCTGTCCTTCCCGCTAATGGTAATGATTGCGATAGCAATTCGTTTGGACTCACATGGCCCAGCTATTTTCCGGCAGAAACGTGTCGGGCTGCATGGAGAGATTTTTACCTTGTTTAAGTTTCGAAGCATGAAAGATGGCGTTGACCAAGACGAGAACCATCGTCCCGCGGAGAGAGCTGATAGCCGATTTACGCGCTTGGGAAAACTGCTGCGACGAACGCGAGTGGACGAATTGCCACAGCTCTTCAATATTCTCCGCGGCGATATGCACTTCATCGGACCACGGCCATTTGTTCCCAATCAGGAGCGGGAGTGCGTAGAATCGATTCCCTATTATCGTCACAGGTGGGCTGTCAAACCGGGCGCAACAGGGTGGGCTCAGATCAATTGCGGCTATAACGTCACGTTAGAAGACAACAAGAAAAAGTTGGCCTACGATCTCTTCTATATAAAGAATATTTCCGTTGGACTTGATCTATTAATCTTATTCAAGACTATGAAGATATTGTTGCTTACGCGGGGATCGCAATGAAGGCATTCGCAATCGTTCCCTCGGTGATCTTCTGGGTTTCCTTCGGATCAGTCTGTTACACGTTTTTCATTTATCCAATAGTTTTGTTTGTCTGTTATTCGCTGGTCCAGGTGTACAACGACATTGGGTACTTAGCACGTCGTCTTGAGCGACGTGTGTCGGGGGGCAGCTCACAAGAATTACCTGGGGTCACGTTTATCATTGCCGCATACAATGAAGAGGCTCGTCTACCTGGGAAAATCGCCAACCTGCGTCAAACTGCCTATCCCATCGACAAACTACAAATCGTCTTTGTGTCTGACGGTTCTACTGACAGGACAAATGAGCTTCTAAAATCCATTTCCGAATCTTTCGTTGAAATCGTTCTACTTCCTCAGCGGTCAGGCAAACCGATGGCTTTGAATCACGGCGTTGAGTATGCCAAGCACGATATTTTAGTGTTTTCCGATGCGAGCACCTTGTTCGCTCCCAACGCTGTCTCTAATCTGGTGCGCCACTTCTCCGATCCGTCAATTGGGGCTGTCTGCGGCTCGGTGCAACTAATGGGAAGCGAAGAGTCTGAGCAGACGGAAGGAATTTACTGGAGATTCGAGAGAGTTCTGCGACTAATGGAATCACGTTTGGGCGCGACAGTTAATGCCAGCGGGGCCATCTACGCGCTGCGAAGAAGATGCTTCGTTCCGCTTCAGTCAGGTGACTTAATCGATGATTTCCTGATTCCGATGAATGCCCGAAAGTTCGGCTACAAGGTGATGGAAGATCCAGAGGCGGTAGCCACAGAGTTTTCTGTGGATACAGTGAAAGGTGAATTTACACGGCGCGCGCGGTTGGCAGTGGGGAGCTTTCGCGCCTTGAGGAAAATGGAGATCGTCTCGTTGCGCGGATTTACCGGATTTGCCTTCGTGTCCCACAAACTTCTGCGCTGGGTACTTCCTTTCCTTCTCATGGCTATGCTGGCTAGCAACGTGTTTCTTCTCCGAACGCCGCTCTATAGAGCGATATTCGTTGCTCAGATGGCCTTCTATGTGTGGGGATCCTTAGGGTTCATATTTCACGAACAGATGAAGAGGGTGCGTTTTGCCCTGCTGGCATATTTTCTGCTGACAGTACACGTCGCATTCTTAGTGGGATTCTGGCGTTGCTTTTTCGGCGAACACAAGGCCACGTGGGAACGGGCAAATTAAACGCCACATGGAACGGACGGACGAATTAGATGAGCCAACACCAGAAAACACTCCAAGAGAATCCCCGATGTATTTTCTCGATCGATGTGGAAGATTGGTTTCACATCCTTGATCTGCCGTCTACACCTCCATTGTCCGAGTGGAGTCGGTTGCCATCGCACGTCGAGAAAAATTTCTTTCGCCTCCTGGAGATCCTTGGCGAAAGGGATGTCCGGGTCACTTGTTTTTTTCTGGGGTGGGTGGCGGAGAAATTCCCCCACCTGGTTCGTGCGGCGAAGGCACGGGGGCATGAGATAGCCTCACACGGTTATTCTCATGAACTTGTATATCGAATGACCCCAGGACAATTTCTGGATGACGCGTCGAAAGCAAAGAAGATTTTGGAGGACACGAGCGGGTCGCCGATATTAGGTTATCGATCATCGGGATTCTCTGTAACCAAGGAAACGCCTTGGTTTTTCGAGAAGCTAGAAGAAGCCGGCTATCAGTATGATTCCTCTGTTTTTCCGGCTCCGAGAGGACACGGTGGGATCGCGACGAAACATTTTGCACCGTACAGGGTCAGCGATGATCGCGATGGGTTGATTGAGTTTCCTGTCACCGTGGCAGGAGTGTTCGGGCGCCCAATCTGTTTTTTCGGGGGCGGCTACCTAAGGTTATTTCCATATTTCTTGATCAGGCGTATGACTCGAAAAGTGATCCAGGAAGGTCGGCCAGTTGTCTTTTATGTGCACCCTCGAGAGATTGACCCGTCTCACCCACGGTTGTCCATGAACTTGGCGAGAGAATTCAAATCCTACGTGAACCTCTCAACGACGGAAAGCAAAATACGACGTCTTCTTGCCGAGTTCTCTTTTAACACCTTTCAAGAAGCGATGGCAGAAAACTATGGTTACTTGAGGAACTGAGAATCATGCCCAAAAAAGGAGTAGCGGAGTTTTTCGACTCGTATTCCGATCGATTCAATGCGATCTACGGAAACGAGGATTCTTTTTTTAGCGGACCTGTTAACCGTCTGTTCCGGAAAAGCATGCGCCTGCGTTTCGAGTATACGATGCGGGGCTGCAAGCCGGTTGAGGGAAAAAGCGTGATTGACATAGGGTGTGGGCCGGGTCACTACTCAGTACGTCTCGCAGAGATGGGGGCGCAGAGGACGCTTGGATTGGATTTTGCGCCCGGCATGATCGAGATTGCTAATGAAAATGCAGCGCGCGCCGATGTAAAGAGTCGTTGCCAATTCGTGTACGGCGATTTCCTATCATACCCCTTCCACCATACCTTCGATTACGCGGTGGTAATGGGATTCATGGATTACGTCGAACAGCCTGCAAAGGTTATCGAGAAGGTCTTGAGTGTTACCAAGGGCAAAGCGTTCTTCAGTTTTCCTGCTGACGGGGGCATACTGGCCTGGCAGCGAAGGCAGCGTTATAAAAAGCGATGCAAGTTGTTTCTTTACAGCGCAGAAGAGTTGACACGCATGTTCGAGGAAAGTGGATGCCGCAGATTCGAGATCCAGAAAATCAGTCGCGATTTTTTCGTGACTGTTTTCGTTTCATAAAATGCGATGACCGAAATTGAACCGTTCACCTGGACGATTCGCTTCGAATCCGCGGACTCGCACGAAGGCAGCAGCGCATAAGACGATGGGTCCCTGCGGGCATTCGGCACACCGAGGTTTCGCAACTGTTACAAGTGATGGCCAATGATTCCATCGCAGCACCGCGAACGATTCCGCACCGAAAACCGCTCGGAGCCGCGTACGTTTGCCTGCTGCTATTTATGGTCGTCGCTTGTGCCCGACCCGAAGATTGGATTCCGGGCTTGCAATACGTTCCGCTCGCCAAGATTACGGGTGTCCTGGCGGTCGTGGCGCTCCTTCTAGCGCTGGGCAAGAAGCGACAGCGACTCCCGCGAGAAGTGATTTATTTGATTCTTCTGCTTGTGCAATTGTGGGCGACCGTCCCGATGTCTCCGGTGTGGAGGGGCGGCGCTTTCAACACCATGCTGGATTTCACGAAAGTCTTGCCGATTATCATCGTGATGGCTTTAATCGTGAATACGAGCAAGAAACTACGGTGGCTGATTTTCGTTCAAGCTGCGTCGGTCGCCACGATTGCAGCCGTTACGATTTGGAAGGGCCATCAGTTGCACGGCCGCCTGGAGGGCGCGCTTGACGGGATCTACTCAAACGCTAACGATTTGGCATTCGTAATCGCGATTAGTTCGCCGCTTTGCCTATATTTTCTTTTCCGTACTAAGAACAAGTTGGGTAAAGCCATCTGGGCTCTGGCCATTCTCGTGATGATATACACGGTGTTTGTGACGGTGTCCCGGGGCGGCCTGATTTCACTAGCAGCAGCGGCTGCGATATGTATATGGGAATTTGCAATCCGAGGGCGACGGCGTTACCTGCTGGTGGTTGCAGTGACCGCTGGAATCGCATTCTGGGTTTACGCAGGAAGGGGAGTAATGTCCCGCTTTGAGGCCACATCACCGACTGCCAATGCAGTACAGGAAAGCGCCTATGATTCTGCTCAGCAGAGGCGGGATTTACTGATTCAGAGTTTGAAAGTAACCGCGGAACATCCGCTGTTCGGTGTTGGGCCCGGCAATTTTACGATTGTGTCTGGTCATTGGCGTGTGACCCACAATTCTTACACACAGATGAGTTCTGAAGGAGGCGTGTTCGCATTTGTCTTGTACATCATGATTCTCTGGCGTGGTTTCGCAAATTTAGCGGGGACGAAACGGCTGCCCAGGCCCACCGACGAAAGAGGGATGTTGGCTAAGGCACTTCGCGCCAGCCTGGTTGCATTTGTCTTCGGTTCATTCTTTGCGAGCGAAGCCTATCAGCTCTTCCCATACTTCTTCGTCGCCTATACAACAGCTCTGTACACGATCTCGGCGCGCGAAGCGATCGAGAAGCGCGATAAAGATAAAGCAGAGGCAAGTCGACGCAAAGCGCAGGAGGCCCAGAATGAATTGCCGGGGACTGAGGCAGTTTGGTCGGGGAATTGAGCATCAGGACTTAAGAGTCATGCTCAGGTGTCACAAGATCCTGAGTCCCCAACACGTCGCGCGCCTGGTTAGGAGGGCCTAACTCCAAGAATGTGTGGAATCGCAGGCATTGTAACCTGGGGAAAGGAGCGCCGAGTCACGTCGGCATTGATCCACCAGATGTGTGAGACGATCGTCCATCGCGGTCCGGACGACGAGGGGATCTATGCCGAAGGCGGCGTGGGCCTGGGAATGCGCCGCTTGAGCATCATCGACGTCGCTGGCGGCCACCAGCCAGTCCACAACGAGGACGAGACGGTTTGGATCGTCTTCAACGGGGAAATTTATAACTTCCCTGACTTAAGGAAAGAGCTGGAGAGCCGTGGCCATCGCTTCTACACCAACACGGATACAGAAGCCATCGTCCACTTGTATGAGGAATTCGGATCCGAATGCGTGAAAAAGCTGCGGGGCATGTTTGCCTTTGCTATTTATGATGAGCGCCGCCATTCTGTTCTGTTAGCACGGGATCGCCTGGGAATCAAGCCACTCCACTATGCGTGGCACCACGGACACCTGCTCTTTGGATCGGAAATCAAAGCAATTCTTGCAGCGGCCCCAGAGCTAAGAGAAATTGACCGCTCCGCCCTGCGCGAGTTTTTTTATTTCGGATACATTCCGGATCCTAGCACCGCGTTTACCGAGATTCGAAAACTCCCCCCTGGCCACCTGATCGAATTCGCCGCCGCGCATCCGGAACCGAAAATCCGGCAGTACTGGGATGTGCCGTCCTTTGGAACGCACGTGCCGAGTTCGGAAGAGGAATGTTTGCAGGAAATGGAAGATCGGTTGGCGGAGGCAGTGCGCATTCGTTTGATCGCGGATGTGCCTTTGGGGGCCTTGCTGAGCGGCGGCACGGATTCATCAATCATCTTGGCGCTGATGGCTCGGGCGAGTCCCGAACCGGTAAAGACTTTCGCGATAGGTTTCAAGGATTCAGCCTTCAACGAAAGTCAGTACGCGAAACTTGTTGCGCAAACATTTCACACAGATCACTACGAACTCATCGTCGAGCCGAATCTAGAAGCGACGCTTACGAACCTCACAAGCTCGCTCGAAGAGCCTTTCGGTGATTCCTCGATGTTGCCGACATATTTTGTGTCCTGCCTCGCTCGCCAGCACGTGACGGTGGCTCTCTCAGGTGACGGAGGCGACGAGCTGTTCGCGGGCTATGACCGCTATGCGGTGCACGTGAAGCATCGCATTTTCGATGCTATTCCACCCTGGGCGGGACGGTGGTATCGAGAACAGGTTTACCCGCGATTACCTTTCGCGATGCGAGGTCGAAAATTCTCATACAATGCGACGCTCCCCTGGGATGAGCGATATCTTGATTACATTTCTTTCATTTCAGGTGTCGAACACTATTCCCATTTGCTTTCTTCGGATTTTCAAGTCGGAAGTCGAAGCGATCCGTTAAACTCATTCAGGTCTTATCTCCGGCAAGCTTCAGCCGAAGATAATTTGAGCCGTATTCTTTACCTGGACATGAAGACATATCTTGCCGGTGACATTCTGACCAAAGTCGATCGCATGAGCATGGCGGCGTCGCTTGAAGTCCGCGTACCGATCCTGGACCACCTGTTTGTGGAGTGGGTTACGCGCCTGCCGATAAGCTGGAAATGGCACGATCATCACCGAAAATTCATTTTCAAGAAATTGGCGGAGAGGTTAGGTATACCAAGAGCGGTTCTTCATCGACCAAAGCAAGGCTTTGCCGTGCCGCTTGTTCATTGGATGCGGAATGAGTTGCGAGAAGAAATTGCTCGAGTGTTGCTGGAACCACGAACATTGCAAAGAGGCTATTTTAACCCGCAGGGTATCGAGAGCCTGCTCGACGAGCACTTTCGGGGGCGCCGAGATCAATCAGGGACGTTGTGGCTCCTTCTGATGTTTGAGCTTTGGCATAGGAACTTCCTCGAACGCCTCCCTTCAAGCGCTTGCAGCACCACCGTGAATTCTGTTGCGTGATCGGAACGAGATGAATTCGCAGCCAGCGCGCCATAAAATCACGGAGATCAAGAATTCAGGTGCGTTTAGCGCTTGGCTGGTTGGATGAGCATGCGCCTGGCCTATCTTGTCAGTCAGTACCCCGCCATCAATCACACGTACATCTTAGGAGAGATTCGCACGTTGCGGACGATTGGCTTTGATGTAGATGTCATCTCGGTTCGTCCGCCCGATCGACTGCCGGAAAAGCTAAGTGCCGAAGAATTGGAGGAGATGCGCCATACCTACGCTGTCTTGACGGCGGGCTCTGGCGCGATTTTAGTGGCGCATGTTCTGACTTTCCTAAAACGTCCACTGGCTTACCTGGCTGGACTTTGGGAAGCCTTCCGGCTCTCGGGTGGCGACCCACGAAAAGCGATATCGAACATAATTTACTTTGGCGAGGCAGTAGTCATCGGCCACCGATTGTTGGGCCTCGGCTTAAGTCATCTGCATTGCCACTATGCTTCCACACTGGCGTTGTTCGTGGCTCGCATATTCCCAATAACATACTCCGTCACTATTCACGGTCCGGCCGAGTTCGATGATGTGCGTGGGTTCTATCTGGCCCAAAAAATAGCTCGAGCTCGATTTGTTTGCGCGATCAGCTTTTACGGCCGAAGTCAGTTGATGAAGTCCTCGAAGTCCCGATATTGGGACAAACTGGAGGTGAATCCGCTTGGAGTCGACTGCGCTCGATTCTTACCGCCGCCGCATCGTCGAGACCAGAGTCCATTCGAAGTGCTGTGCGTGGCGACCTTAACTCCCCCTAAAGGATTGCCGTTATTGATTAACGCGGTCGACCGCTTGGTGCGCCAAGGACGATCCATCCATCTTCGTCTGGTCGGAGACGGTCCAGATCGGCAGGATCTGGAAAGTGCCATCGCTAGGCGTGGGCTAGAGGGTCACGTAACGCTCGAAGGGAACTGCAATCAGGATCGCGTACAAGCCTTCTATCGGGAAACGGATTTGTTTGCTCTTGCTAGCTTCGCCGAGGGTATTCCAGTAGTTTTGATGGAAGCGATGGCAATGGAAATACCTTGTGTCGCCACCTGGATCACCGGAATTCCAGAACTCATTCGCCATGGAGTGGACGGTTGGTTGGTCCCGCCTGCCGATGAGGAGGGACTAGCCGACGCCATCGCGAAATTGATGGACGACCCAGAGCTCCGGAGGAAGTTGGGCCAATCGGCACGCATCCGAGTGCAGGAAAAATACGATATCGAGCGGAATACCGAGCGCCTCGCAGAGATTTACCGGCGACGCCTGGCAAGCAGCTCTTCGTAGATCTCAGCCATTCGATTGGCGGAAGCCGCCCGCGAAAATCCTTGCCGTATGAACCGTTCTCCGTTACTGCCAAGAGTATTCCGCAGCGACGGGTCTTCAATCAGCCGACGCAACGCTTTCGCTAGCGCGCCGACGTTTCGCGGCTCAAAGAGGATCCCTCGTTCTCCGTCGCGAACGAGTTCTGGATTCCCGCCGATGTCAGAAGCAACTACCGGACAGCCACATGCCATCGCTTCCATCAGTGAGTTCGACAGAGCTTCAGCGAGCGACGGAAGAACGAAAATATCGAAAGTACGCAACCATTTCGCGACTTCCGCCGTTGCAGGCACCCAAACACAATCCGCGTTTACGCCAGCTTCTGTCACTCTCGTTTGGAGCTCCTGCAAAACAGGTCCACTTCCAACGAAGACAAGCTTCATCTGCTGTCGAAGAGGACGGACACGCGCGAACGCCTCCACGAGCGTCAACAGACCTTTTTCTGGCCGCAGAGCGCAGACAATGCCTATGACCAGTGCATCTTCAGGCAAGGAAGGCGGCCGAATCGAAGGCGCCGGGCAGAATTGTCGAAGATCGATGCCGTTATAGCAGACGTGCACCAGCCCCTCCACAACCTGTTCATCCTGAATGAGATGCGATTTCATGTATTCACAATTTACAATGATTCCGTCAACCATGTGATCGGTCCATCGGACGAACCTCCGGAGCTCTGGTATGAGACCTCGATGTCCTCGCTGGCTCGAAACTGCAACTGCCGATGTGAGATAACGGATCACTGGCATGGCGTAAACGGCAAGCGGTGCGTCGAAGCTATTCACCAGGTGAATATTATGACGACGAACGTAACTCGTTAGCTGCCAGACGCCCGCAAGTGCCGCAGGTGATTGAAACGAGTAAACCGGGAAGTGGACCACCGGCACGCCTGCCGTGCGAAGCTCGTCTCCACGGATTCCCTGCGGGCGAAACGTTCCCACGTGCGGCTCGAAGCGCGTTGGGTCCAGACCCAACGCGACCTCGGTCATCTGGCGTTCACTTCCTCCCTGATGGAGCTCGCGGGCGAGCAAAAGTATGGGATGCTTCATGCGAAATTAGGGTCCGTCGAAATTTCGGCTGTCATGCAGGTGACAGGCATCGAGCTTCGCAATTATTCTCGAACAGACGAGACCGAGGATGTCACCGACTCCATGGGAGCGAAGTCGCGCTCGAAAAAGACGCGCTGCCAGATTTCAAGATTCAATAAGCGCCAGATGCGGTCGGAATGATCACGACGATTTGCACGGTGCTCGACGAATAGCCGCCGGACAGCTTCCGGCCGGAAAAGCCCCCGGCCCACAGTGCGCGGACTCAGTAACATTTTCTCAAGCGTCTCCAATTGCGGACCCAGCATCCACGTGTCCAGCGGAGTTGGGAAGCCCATCTTGCGCCGATGAATGATGGACTCGGGCAGCAAGTCTTTCACCGCTGATTTGAGGATAAGCTTTCCGGACGTGCCGCGCATTTTGAATCGCGCTGGTATGGACGTGGCGAATTCAACCAGGACATGATCGAGAAAAGGTACACGGCTTTCGATCGAGGCCGCCATGCTCATCTGGTCCTGCTTCATGCAGAGCTCGACGAGATAAGTCTTAATGTCCGTATAGAGCAAGCGATCCAGAAGCCCGCCCTTGGAATTGTCCCAGTAAGATAGCACATCGCGGTAAGCCGCACCGGGGGTGGAGTACCCGTTGTTTACGAGTAAATTAGTTTGGTCGGCTTCCGAAAACGCGCAATAAAAATTGTCCAAGTAGAAGGCGCTCCACGATTCAGCGTCACGCCCGAGGACTGTATGCTGGAGGCGCCGCCGCATTTTGGCGCCAAGGTGGTTCGAGGAGTCAATTTGTTCGCGAATCAGCCGACGGAAAGCTGGCGGCATTCCCGCACGGTACATGCGATCTACGCGGGAATTCCATAGCGTCCAAGGATAACGGGCATAGCCAGCAAGGGTTTCATCGCTGCCTTCACCAGTTAAGACCACTTTGACCCGTTCACTGGCAAGCCGCGCAACAAAATAGAGCGAGACGCTCGAAGGCCATGCGAGAGGCTCATCTTCGTGCCAGATAAGCTTTGGAAGAACGCCGAAAAAGTCTTCGCGACTAACGCGAACCTCGTGATGCACTGAACCAATGTGTTCAGCGACAGCGCGCGCGTAGCGAAGCTCGCTGTAAGCTTCTTCATTGTAGCCCACCGCAAATGTTTCGATAGGTTCTTTCCGACTTTTCAACATCAGGGCGGCAATAGCGCTCGAATCGAGGCCACCACTCAGAAACATTCCCAGCGGCACGTCGCTCATTAGATGGCTTGCGACGGATTCTTGTAAGAGCTCACGGTATGTATCGACATAATATTTCTTGGGCTTGTCCTCTTGCTTTGCAGTCTGGGGCAGGTCCCAATAACGTTGGATACGGATATCGCCGGACTCATCGATCTCGATGGTGTGACCAGGGAGCAATTTCTCGATTCCCGTAAACATGGTGCGCGGGCCGGATAGATATCCGAAGGCTAGATACTCAGGGAGAACGTCGCGATTAAACTCCGCGCGCACTCCCGGATGAGCCAGCAGCGCTTTGATCTCCGAAGCGAACAGAAAATGGTCGTTGGTACGCAAGAAATACAGCGGCTTGATTCCCAAACGATCGCGGGCGACAAATAGCGTACGCCTGCGTGAATCCCAAATAGCGAATGCGAACATACCCCGGAGATGTATTACGCAGTCTTGACCATATTCTTCATAAAGATGGACAATCGTTTCTGTATCGCTGTGGCTGCGGTAACGATGGCCGCGTTTTTCCAATCGCTGGCGGAGCTCCTGATGATTATAGATCTCACCGTTGAAGACCAGCGAGATGGATTCATCTTCATTTGTCATGGGCTGATGGCCCGATTGGATATCAATGATGCTCAACCGGCGCATTGCCATGCCGATGTTCCCTGAGAGATAAAAGCCGGCATCATCAGGCCCGCGGTGAACGATCTGGCGATTCATTTCCTCGAGAATGCCGCGGTCGATAGGTCGGCTGCCGCTAAAATTTAGTATTCCGCAGATTCCACACATAGTTAATCGATTCTCTTGAGCCGATGAATCTTAGGTTTCCCGGGTGCACTATCGGAGACAGCGGAGGCCTCCCGTCCAGGCGCTCTTGGTTGGTCCATCTCAGCGTACCATTCGTGCGACGCTACAGTGTGGTCGGAGGCAAAAAGCGGTTGCCCGTCCAGTTTAACGGAGCTTCCGTCGCAAAGTATGAAGTGCCTAATTTGCATTCTTGCGTCATACAGGCAGTAGAGAAACCGTGCATCGCTCTCGATGCGGCCGGCACGCCAGTTCTGTTTGCTTTCAGAAAAGACCATTTCGTGAGTTTGAGAGTCGATTTCGTAAGTGCAGGCGCTGACGGAGGGCGTAGACAAATCGTTCCTAGTCGAGACGAATCGGCCCAGCGCCTGGGTCGCGTTGCGTGGCAAAAGAAACAACGAATAACATTCAGTCGGGAGCAGTGATTGTCGCTGAAAATGAACGACCGGAGCGGGTTCTTTCTTCCCGTACACCGGTGACCACCAGCCGTCCTCGAGTCTTACCATCCAGCCCGAGCGATCGTCTGTAAGCAAGGCGAACCTTAATCCAGCGACGTCCTCGAACAATATGCAGCCTGAGGTCTCCTGGCGCGGCAAGAAGCCGGGGGCGCAATGCCAAAAAAGATCGACCGAATGCTCGCCTTCTCCGAGGGCGACGTCACGCACGAGCCAGAATTGGGACGTCAGATGAAATATCCAGCGTCTATGAACCACTGGCTGAGACAATCGAGCATAGCCTGAGTGGGAGCCTCTGAATAGTTCGAAGCTCGCTTCCGTTGTCCATGCTTCCACCTTGGTATCGACGAATGCTTCCCAGGAGAATGGGTTTCCAGGCTTGGCCTGATCTAGTTTTGCAACCCGTAGCGTGTTGTGTGCCGCTGTCCCTCTAAATTCGTCGCGGGAATTGTCCGCCGATACGTAGCAGCAAGTACCCGGATCCAAAAGCAGCTCGCGTCCTTCGGCGGAGACGTGAACGCTCAGTGCGTCAGCGTGTCCGTGACCGGCCGAGAGTGAACCTTGCGGTCCCGCGTCAATCACGAATTGCGCCCTCGCTGGGCCAGGATCGGCCATTAAATATATGCCGCTTTCCGTGAACGCCGTGGATCTACATGAAAACGGCTCGTCAGCCAACGAATCAAATTCAGCCATGCCCTCAAGTCCAACTAACCAAAGAGTTTCCTCGCGTGCTCCTCTTGCCACTGCCTTCCAATCGGGCCGTTTGAACAGAACGGCGCCCGTCGCCAATGGGTCCAGTAGATGCTCCGAGTGGTTTCGGAGAGGGTCAAAAAGCCGTCCTCCATCGTCGTCTCCCAGGCGAGGTGGAGCCCCAGCCTGTGCCAGAATTGCAAGAAAGTTCATCATTGCTTCGATTTTCTGATCGAATTCGTGTGGAATGAGCAGGCCGTTAGCAACGGCCAGAATCCGTGCGTGAAGAAAGAAGTCAAGCGCGTAGACGTGATAATACGTTGACTGCTCAAAATACATTCCGTCTGAGCGCACTTGTTGTTTAGCTCCTTGCAGAAGAATATTCCAGCCTTTGGATTGCCAGCGGCCCGCTGCGGGAAGACTCGGGCACAGCGTTCCTAAGAAAAAAAGGGCCAGGCCTTCGCCAAGCAGGTGAGTATTCGGTGAAAAATAAGTAGACAGGTACTTCTCGATATGGCGTCCGCTAACAGCCAGTTGCTGTAGCAGGTCGCGAGAAAAAGTCGGAGGAACAACCGAAGAACCCTTCAATAGATTCCAAACCCAGAGCCAGGAGATCGCGCGGAAGGCTACTTCCAAACTACTCGCCCAGTTGATCCCGATTGGATAAGGATTTTGGCGCCGCCAATCGAACCATTGGCCGAAAAGTTCAGCGGCGAATTGTTCCCTGCCAGTGAGGCGATAGGCTTTCGCGAGCGCAACCAGGTGTTGGTGACGATTGAGTTCCCACGTAATCTTCGAGTCACCTACCTCTTCAAAGTTCAAATAGCGAACACGAAACCAGGGCTTTCGTGGCGATCTTTTCCCATGTACTGTATCTAGATGCCAGTCAATCGTCGGCCCGTAAGCGAGCCGCTCAAATCCCAGAAGATTGAACTCACGCCTGCAGATTTGTTCCGCATAGCGAATGGCGGCGGCACCCTCCGAGGGGAAGCGTTTCTTTAGTTCGGCGATTAGCCTTGGAAGGTCGGTCGGGGAAAAGAAAAAGTGTGACACGCCGGAGACGAGCGAAGAAGTGCCGAGTGCGGTCCCGGATTCGGGAGCGAGCCGATAGCGCAGCAAGTCCCAGCGCTTACTGAGCTCTTGCTGGCCTCGGATTCGTAGTTGATCCCAATCAAATGAACGCAATCGCTTCAAGAACTGCCTTTCCTTTCAACACTCTGTCTACAAGAACCGTTGCGTCGATTTGTAGTTCGTTGTCGCAGTTTTCGGAGACCCGCTGGTTGGTCAACCGGCAACCCGTGGTCGGCTACTTCAGACCGACAATACCGCGAATTGGACCGCCAGCTGCGCGAGAATTCAATATGCATTCTTGCGTCCCTGAACATTCCCGGTGCCGTGAACTTTAACGGACAATTACTGATTACGAAGATCATTATCCGTTGTTTAGTTTAAGAAGTGAATTCGACTTCCTCAGATGGGGTTGGATGCCTGACGCTTCAATCAGTTCAGGGCGGAAATAATTTTCATTTCGCCGTCATTCCGACCGTCGTAATTGTAAACTTACTACACGATAGAATCATCGCCTTGATATTTGAGGAGTGGTGTCTTCATGTGTGCTGGCGTGCCGTGATCATTCGGAAAAGTAACCACTCGCCGAAAGACGAAAGAGCGTGACGACCAAGTAGATTGTTTCGTAAACTGACTTGCAGTCGAAATGGGAGAGTATGCTCAGAACACTTAGCGTTTTTGGGCTCGGATATGTAGGCTCGGTGACCGCCGCCTGTCTGGCTCATAAAGGGAATCGAGTCATAGGTGTCGACGTGAACCCGGCCAAGGTTCAGACCGTACAGGCGGGCCGATCCCCTGTCCTGGAAAAAGGTATCGACGAGATTGTGGCGGAATCAAGTCGCGCATGCCGACTGAGTGCGACAACAAACGTCGCAGAAGCAGTGGCGGGCTCCGATACTTCATTTATATGCGTTGGTACGCCGAATCTCCGAAACGGCGAGCATGACTTAAGGCAAATAGAACGTGTGATCTCGGAAGTTGGGGCAGCCATGCGGACGAAGAACGACTTTCACACCGTGGTTTTGCGCAGTACGGTGATGCCAGGCACGACCGAATCCATTGTGATCCCGAAGCTCGAAGAAGCCAGCGGGAAGCGTGCTGGTGAGGGTTTTGGAGTTTGCTATAACCCTGAATTTATGCGCGAAGGAAATGCAGTTTTGGACTTCCTCGAGCCCACGATTACTGTCCTGGGAGCGGCGACGCCCGATCATCTCCGAGAAATCCGGGAAATTTATGCATGGGTACCCGGCAAGATTTTTGAAACTTCGCTGTCGACTGCGGAGACGGTCAAATCTATCTGCAATGTATTTCATGCGCTGAAGATTGTGTTCGCCAATGAGGTTGGTACCCTTTGCAAGCGAATGGGGATCGATACGGAAGCAGTATTTGAAATTTTCAAGGCCGACGCGCGGCTGAATGCGTCCGCGGCGTATCTGACGCCGGGCTTTGCATTTGGCGGTTCGTGCCTGCCGAAAGACCTACGCGCGGTGTCTCAGAGAGCACGTCAAGTGGACCTCCGCTTGCCCGTGATTGAGTCGATTATGACGAGCAATCACGACCATATCGAACGCGCCGTTGAAGAAGTTCTTCGCACTGGGAAAAAGAAAATCAGTGTTTTGGGCCTGAGTTTCAAAACCGGCACCGACGATCTCCGGGAAAGCCCTCTGGTCATAGTCATTAAGCGACTTCTGGGTGAGGGCTGTCAGGTTCGGATCTGGGATCGCGATGTGGCGCTCGGGCGTCTTGTTGGTTCGAATCGCCGATTCATCGAAGAGGTGATTCCGCACATTGGCACTTTACTGGTGCCGGAGCTGACCGATGTGTTGAGGAGCGCCGAAGTGGTCGTGATTGGCACGCGCGGTGTCGATAAAGTAACGCTCCAGTCACACCTGCAACCCGAACAAAATGTCATTGATCTCGTAAACATCGAGAAGGCGCGTCGAGTAGATGGACGCGCGACCTACGAGGGCATTTGCTGGTAACCGATTGTATCCGATGAAAATCCTTTGGGTGAAACATGGGAAGCTCCTGCCCGTCGACGCAGGTGGCAAGATAAGAACCTATAACATCCTCCGGCATCTAGCCTCGCGGAACGATATAACTTTAATCTCATCTTACAGCGGGAAGGAAACTCCAGAATATGAAAGCGAACTGCGACAGTATTTTCCCAACTCAATCGTTATTTGCACCCGCGCACCAGAAGACTCTTATGGGATCGCTAAACAAGGCCTCCATTACCTCGCCAGAGCTGGGTCGTCTGTTCCTTACGCTGTTTCGAAGTTCACTACTCGCAAACTTCAGCAGATCGTCAAGAGCAAACTCGACTCCCGCGAATTTGACGTAGCCGTGTGCGATTTCTTAGCAGTCTCGCTCAATTTTCCCAAGCAACTTAACACTCCCACTGCATTATTCCAACATAACGTGGAGGCATCCATATGGCAGCGGCAAGCTGACTGCGAGAAACACTGGCTCAAGAAAGTCATGTTTACGATGGAAGCGGCAAAGATGCAGCGATATGAAGCGGCGGCCATAAAACGATTTCATCAAGTAGTCGCTGTATCGGAAATCGATAGAAAACTGATGGCTGGCCTGGACCAGCGAAATATTACCGTCGTGCCTACCGGCGTTGACTTGCGGCAATTTCGCGCGGCGGACAATTGTCCGGCCTTGGGTCGCGACGTAATGTTCCTCGGATCGATGGATTGGGAGGCCAATGTGGATGCGGTCACTTATTTTTGTCAAGAGATTTGGCCGCGAGTACTTTCGAATACTCCCGATGCGAAATTCCGGATCGTCGGGCGCAATCCTCATCCGAGCGTCAAGAAGCTGGCATCTGACTCCGTGGAAGTGACGGGAACGGTACGCTCCGTCATCGATTACCTGAGAAATGCGGCGGTGGTAGTAGTGCCACTACGCATAGGCGGTGGAACCCGATTGAAGATATACGAGGCGATGGCGATGGGGAAGGCCATTGTATCAACGGCGATCGGCGCCGAAGGCCTAGACGTACACGACGGCCAGAACATCATCCTATCTGAAGAGTCGGAGGATTTCGCGCGAAAGATCATAGGCCTTCTCAATAACAAAGCGGTGCGCGAACGGTTGGGCCAAGCAGCAATACAGACTGCGAGTAAATACGACTGGTCCATGGTAGCGGATCGATTCGAGGAAGTTCTAAGGCGACTTTCAGGATTGTCGGCGGCTAAGGGCGAGGGCGTAAAAGTGACTGCGTGACAGCGGACGACCAACATGCGTTTCGCAGTCATCATTCCGAGCAGCAATTCCCATTTCGACCGAGAGAGGAAGCCTTGGGTGAAATGCTGACGAACCTTCAATATCGCATTTTGAGGACGATCTCTCCCGGAGAGCCAGATTGCTGTAGCGGGTGCGTTTACGAAGGCAAGTCGAAGCTCGCAATTCTAATAGGCGAGGAATTATTCACCAAGATTGCGGGGAAAGTCATCATCGACTTCGGTTGTGGCGGCGGTGCCGAAGCAATCGAGATGACTAGAAGAGGGGCCAAGCGCGTAATCGGTATTGATATCCGTGAGGATGTTCTCGAGGTTGCGAGACAAAGGGCGGTCAATACAGGTGTCCAAAATGCTTGTCTCTTTGTATCTTCAACGAAGGAACTCGCGGACATGATCGTTTCCGTGGATGCCTTTGAGCATTTCGGCGACCCCGCAGTAATCTTGCATACCATGAACATGCTCTTGCAACCCGCAGGCGAGGTGCTGGTCAGCTTCGGGCCGACCTGGTATCACCCATTGGGCGGTCATCTGTTCTCCGTTTTTCCATGGGCTCATCTGATATTCAGCGAGAAGGCCCTTATCCGTTGGCGGTCCACTCTCAGAACGGACGGCGCTACACGATTCAGTGAAGTGGCCGGGGGTCTGAACCAAATGACCATAGCGAAGTTCGAGAAGCTGATCGCCGCCAGCCCATTCAAGTTGGCCAACCTCGAACTCGTACCCATCAAGAAACTTCGATGTTTTCACAACCGCTTTACGCGCGAATTCACAACAGCTATCGTGCGCTGCCGAATGGTTAAACGAATATGATGGTAATCGTGACCAGGGAAAGTTCGGCCTCCGATCCTCAGATATCCGAAACTCTCATGAAATCCCCAATTCAGTAGCTCTCAGATGTACTGTGATTGCGCCAGACGAAAGGAAGGCGGGCCCTGCAGAGGTAAGTATTTATCTTTTGGCTCAATGATTTTGGCGCGCCGCTCTAGCCGTCGATTTAAGGAAGCGGAGAACAGGCATGGGTAGGTGAGTAATGGCTAGCGCGCTCCAAGCTTTCGCGCTGTAAGGACAGTAGCGCAAAGCGCGCCGCAACTTATCTCTTGCGCCCTCCGGATCAAGAGCCCGAAGAACGTCCCAAGCAATCCGCCAGCAAAAGCGAAACCTTGCCTCTTGCATCAGTTCGTGCTGGACGCGGAGCTGAGGAATCGATTCCTCAAACCAGTCCAACTGCGCCAACCAGCCTGCCAAAACCTTCTCTGGATCTTGATCGCTGAAACTCTGGGGGTGGACGCGATAATGAACAAGAACTTTGTCAAGATAATATACAGGATATTGGGCCGCGATTCGCATCCACATATTCCAATCGTCCTTGCCTAAAGCAACGGAATCGTCGGCAAATTTCCCTACTTTTTCGAAGCATTCTCGCCTTACCATCGCGCAAGAAGTCCCTATCCAATTATCAAAGAGTAGCCGTTCCAGAACATAACCGCTCGGTATCGGTGGCCCGAGGGCGGCGCATGACGGCTGGATGATACCAGCGGCATTAAACTTGGCCATATCGGTTGTGATAATTCCATATTCGGGATGGCTGCCAGCGATGGAGACCTGCCGTTCCAGTTTCTCCGGCAACCAAAAGTCGTCGGAATCCAGAAACGCAATCAAGGATCCACGTGAAGCTTCCAAACCTAGATTCCGGCTCGACGCGGGACCTTTGTGAGTGTTCTTCAGCAGCGTGATCTTGTCGCGAAACCTCTCCAGGCTCGCTTCGGTCCGGTCTGTCGAACCATCATCGATGACGATCACCTCGAAATCCTGGAACGTCTGCGCGAAAGCGGTTTCGAGTGTCGCTGCGATATATTCTTGCCCGTTGTAAACGGGTACGATCACTGACACTCTAGGCATGTGCAGTTCTCTCGAATAAACGGAATTCCCATATTGAGCTGATGGTGTGACACCTGACGTACAACTCGGACCCCCAAATGGTGCAATTATGCATGAATGCAGAGCCTTTCGTGTGGCCGCAGTAAAATCCCAACTCAATAACTGGGGATTCTCCGATCCGTTTCGTCGAGACCCTCTTTGACCAATCGGACATACCCCTCTTCAAATGTGCGAGAATAAGATGCAAGTGTATGGACAGATCCGCTGGATTTACAATCTGCTTAGTCCATAGCCATCGGAAAATTAACGATGGATACGAAGGTTAACGAGCGACGGTGAACGATTGGCCGATTTATACAAGGAACGCTTACAAAGTGGCAGCCCTCGGAATCCAACGCAGGGTGCCCAAGAGTTGTCTCCTGAACTGAGAAAGGCAACAGATATAACAAATCTCGACAAAGTGTTCGTTCGAGGGGTGGCGTGGACGGCGACGGTTAAATGGATCACGCAGGTGGTCACCTGGGGTATGACGGTCATTGTCGCGCGATTGTTAACCCCATCCGACTATGGCCTAATTGGGATGGCCGCGATTTATATCAACCTTTTTACCCTATTCAGTGAGTTTGGCATTGGTACCGCGGTTGTTACGCTGCAGGAACTAACAGAGGACCAAGTATCACAGCTCAATACTCTCTCTTTGCTATTGGGTTTACTCGGCTTCATCATTTCTGCCGCCGTAGCGATTCCTCTGGGGAAATTCTTCGATGCCCCAAATCTGCCGCTAGTTGTGATTGTACTGAGCGGCGGTTTTATTGTCTCCGGCGTCCGCACAGTGCCGTATTCGCTGTTGCAAAAGGAGATGCGATTTAAGCTTCTGGCCGTGATAGAGAGCTTGCAAGGCATTGTTCAGGCAATGGTCACTCTTATCCTCGCCTTTTTGGGTTTTGGATACTGGGCCCTTGTTTTAGGCACCCTCGCTTTTAGTATTACTCCTACCGCTCTTGTATTGATCTGGCGTCGACAAAGCTTTGCACTCCCAAAATTTTCATCAATTCGAAAAGCCATACATTACAGTCGTCATATTGTAATCGGCCGGTTGTTCTGGGCAGGTTACAACAATTCCGATTTCATTATTGCGGGTCGGGTTCTGGGTGAAGCACCGTTGGGCGCATACACGCTTGCGTGGACATTGGCCTATGCTCCGCTCGAAAAACTAACTGGGCTCGTTAATCGCGTAACACCCTCCCTGTTCGCCACAATTCAGACTGATTTCGAAGCCCTGCGTCGCTATCTCCGAAATATTACGGGCAGTATGGCACTGATTATTTTCCCGGCGACGATTGGCATGGCGTTGGTTGCTCCTGTATTTGTTCCGTTAGTTCTTGGCTCCAAATGGAGCGGAGTAGTAGTCCCTCTCGAATTGCTCGCACTCCACGCTTTGATCCACTCTAATGTCATTCTGCTGACCCCCCTTCTCAACGTAATCGGTGAGGAACGATTAGTAATGTGGAACTCCGTTCTCGCAATAATTGTACTTCCGATCTCGTTCTATATAGGTAGCCATTGGGGAACAGTAGGCATCGCCGCTGGCTGGGTTATTATTTATCCCTTAGTTCAGCTTCCGCTGTTTTCGCGCGTGTTTCGACGAATCAACTTACCCCGTTCCGAATACTTGGCGGCGTTGTGGCCAGCATTAAGCGGTTGCGTTGTGATGGCTATTTCCGTAGAGACTTGGAAATTAGCCTCCGGCGGAATATGGCCTCTGTATGTGCGTTTGGTGTCAGAAATTCTTGTCGGGATCCTTGCTTACGGGATGGCGCTGGTTCTGTTCCATCGGGACTATCTACTGCGGATTCTGCGGTTCGTAGCAACGTCCCGCTTGGGACCGACTTACACCTCGCCCGCACCCGGAAGCCACGACTCTGCGTTGTAGGGAGTATGCGACCTCAATGTTTAACGAAAACGAACTCGTTGCAGCCGAGGTCGCCAGCTTGCGTTATTATGCGGACCAAGTAGAATCCGCGCTTGTAATAGAGATCGAAGATTTGTTCCGGTTTGGCTACTTCGAAGGGATAGCCGCCGACCCAATCGACAACATCTCGCCACAATGACATTCCCCGGAGCGCCTTATAATCTCGAAATGAACGGAGCGGCCGGCCCGTGAGCGCATCCTTGAGTAGCCGTTTCCACCACAATTTCAGGAATACTGGCCACAGAACCAAAAAGCGAAGTTTGGGAGGAAAGCTATTATAGGCCTTCTTCACCGATCGCCACCGGAGGCTTCGCTTCCCCTGATCATTATAGATTGCGATAAACAGCAGACCTCCTGATTTAACGATCGGCACGACATTTTCTAGAGCCTGCCACAGGGACCCGGTATGGTGGAGAACGCCCCAAGAATAGACGATGTCGAACTGGCCAAAACTCTCTAAGTACTGTTTGTCGAGCACCGACCCTTGCTCTACCGTCCATTCCCGGTCGTCGGGGCAATACCGGCGTCTGAGTTCGGCGGTCGAGGCAAACGAATAGGGATCGTAATCGAACGAATGGACGCGTGCGCCTAATCGACGTGCAGCGAGACTAAATAGTCCGCTTCCCGAACCAATGTCAAGAAACGACCTGCCGTGCAATGATTCCAAATCAAGCATTTGCTTCAGGGATTCTTCCGCTCGGCCAATGTGCTCGTCAGTGAGCAATCTCAGAAACTCGCCCCAATTGCGGCCAAATTGGAATCGTTCCCCAGAATCGACTTCATGGGTATGCGCCACTGTCAGGCGCTTGTTCTGATGCATATATTGAACTCGACGTCCTGGATCCGACGCTGGCGGAATTCCAAAACCTCTTGCGTGTATACGATGCTGTTGACCTGTATCCGTAGCTTGTTCTTCGCTTAGCACATCAACCGCTTGAATCCGCTTACATCGTAACGCAGACCAAGTTATCGGGGTTTAGATTATTCCCGGCTGCGAGGCAGGATCAATCGTCCTGCGCATGAATCGTTTTAGCATCGGAGCGACTTCCTTCACTTCGCTCGCCGCCACTTCGTCTACGCATATGACAAAATGCACCCTTTGCCGTCAACCGCATCGTTTCCAGATAAAACGTCCCGGTTCTCCACCAGCCTCAGCCAGTGCATGGAAACAAAGCCCCACACGCTCTTCAGCCCGCGTTCTTACAGATGCCTTCGGAACTCCGCATCGCTGTGCTCGCAGAATCGCTGGGCAGCATTCGCACGAATGAAACCCGCGCCTCATAAAATCATCATTCCTAGAAGTTTCCCCCGATCAATCCAGACGCTTCTGAATGTGATGGAGATAATACTGTGCGAGCTGATCGCGATGCACGTATTGATCGAAATACTGCTGGCTAGCTCGTCGAATCGCCTCGCGCGCTTCATCGTTACTCAGGTAATACAAACACAGCGGAACTAGATCGCTCAAATCCGGCCGCGTATAAACGATGTGTTTTCGGTCCTCGAGCGGCTCCGGAAGAATCGCTTCGTGCGGAGCCCCGATCACGCACGCGCCTACTGCGAAATAGTCCATCAGGCGGAAGCAGAACGGGCCGTTCCCGGGCAGATCGATGCAGATCTTGGATCGTGCTGCGTCTTGCAGAGAGCGGCTGTAGCGTACTTTCTTGAGCCCGCCTTCGAATTTAAATTCGCGCTGCTCATTCAGAATCCGCACAGCCCTGATCCGGATTTCACGCGCGAACTCCAATCCGAATCTGCCGTAGACGTCGAACAGGGAAGGACGACCGGCATCGGCTCTTGCGAATGGAATGTATTTGTAAATCTCAGTGTGCCCATTCACATAGCCGCCAGGCAGAATCTTATCCGAGGCGTCATATCCTTGCCGGCGATACTGCATCTTGAAATATAGAGAACATCGATCCAGAAGGCGTGTGTCGATCCGGTCCACATAATCCGAATAATCGACCACGACATCATGCGGCGTTGCGTCATACACCACGCGAATTACGACCGTGCCGCTTGACTGGGGTATGGATGCCTCCTGCACGCGGACGAGGCGGCTCAATCCCCGGCGCAAATCGTCCAGAAAATTACCGGCAGTCTTCCACTCGTAAGTTTGCGGCCAGTGGATTACGAATTTGGCCAGGGCCGCGGAGTCAACCGCGAAGGCAGGTGGGGCCGGGCTCGGGTACTCCGAGCCTAGTGACCACCGGAGTTCCTTGATATACTCCGGCGCCCGGCGAACCCGTTGAAGCCATCTTCGAGTTTTCGCCATCGCGGGGCTCTCCGATAAGGGCATGGTGACCGCGCCGAGTTACTAGCCCAAGCGAACTGAGACAGTCTTAATGTCTCAGCCATGGGCGTCAAGTTCGGTTTACGGCGGACACACTTAGTATTACACCGTTTCTTTAATCACGTTTCGTACAAACACGTGTTCTGCTTCGCTGTCGAACATCCCGTTCAGCTTCTGTTCTGCCATGTGCAATCCCTCCACTTCAACAACCAGACCCGCGCCCCAAATGTGCGACAAATGGCGTCCGTTGTCCCCGTTTTGGGACGGGTATGACCTGTACTTCTGAACCTGTACTTTGACTGTTATGTCGACCACTTGAATACGCACGACATTGTGACGTAATCTAAATTGTCACTCATTGAATTCTTTGCGGCTTAGGGAATTTGGGCCTCCTAAGCGTTTGGAGCTCAGATCGGCTTCAGGCGTGCGCGAAAAAGCGGCGGGTGCTGAGTGCTGGTGATCCTGCGACACCGACGACATCTTGATTTTGGCAACTTTGCACTGCGCTAACTCAGGAAAGAAGTAAAAGGATCCGCACTGAAAATACGGGCAATAATACTGGTTATCTTTCAATTTGTCGCTCTCGCCAATGTCCACGCGCAAGCTCCAGTTCAACCGACATTGCCTCAGAAGACCGTGAATCTTGCGCTGCCTGTGCAGGGAACCTCAACTTGTCCGACATTGACCACTGGTTCTAACTGTATCCGCAACGTACCTTCCGGGAATGCCATGAGTTTTCAGAATGCCGTCAATGCGGCGACTTGTGGAGACACGATAGTTCTCGTCGCCGGTTCAACCTACAGCGGAAACTTTACCATCCCGTCCACTTCATGTTCGGGATCGATAGAGATCGTATCGAGTGCTCTATCCAATCTGCCGCCGAGCGGTAATAGAGTTGGGCCTTCCAATGCTGCCAACATGCCCAAGATTTCGACCCCAAATAGTTCACCGGCTCTCCAATTCTTGCCCAACTCGAACCACTGGCGCCTGATGGGCCTTGAGATCACGACTTCTTATGTAAGCACAACCAATGTCGTTTATTACCTCGTCGCGACAGGTGAATCTCTGACCGTTCAATCCCAACTACCAGCCTATCTTATTTTTGACCGCACTTATATTCATGGATTGTCCACCACGAATACGCAACACGGCATAGGAATGGATACTCAATCCATCGGGATAGTCGATAGCGACTGCGACGAGATCCATTATAACGGCAATGATTCTCAATGCTTTTTCGGCTACAACGGGTCGGGTCCATTCCTAATCCAGAATAACTTTATCCAAGCTGCTGGAGAGAACATCATGTTTGGTGGCGCTGACCCAACCATCACCAATCTCGTTCCATCTGACATTACTATTGTTGGAAACCTAGTTCAGAAAAATACAGAGTGGAACGGTGAGCCTGCTCCTTATAACTGGGTTGTCAAAAATCTTTTTGAACTCAAGAACGCTCAACGAGTTCTCCTAGATGGTAACGTCATGCAGTTCACCTGGTCTGCGGGGCAGGCGGAAGCTCTTATACTTAGGGGCGTCAACCAGAGCGGAACTTGCATATGGTGCGTAGTTCAGGATGTCACCGTTACGCACAACCGAATCCAACACGCACCGATCGGAATCGTAATGGCCAACCCAGATACGGGGACGCAATCCCAAACTACCCAGAGAATTCTGATACAAAATGATGTCTTAAACGATATCAGTTCTACCAACTGGGGAGGCCCGCATGGGTGGTTGTTTTATATTGCGATAGATAACGATTATGCCCCCGGTCCACTTCAAAGTATCGTGATTGACCATAACACCATGTTCGTGGATCAGCTGGACATGTACATAGGAGATACAGGGACAGTTAAAGGCCTCCAAATTACCAACGACATATTCCAGTACGGTTCGATCGGCGGGGTTAGCGCAATCGGGACAGCCGAGGGAACTCCGTCACTAACCTCCGCTTACGTTTCCAGCTTCATCTGGAATGACGTGGTGTTCATTACGCCTATCGGCAGTTCTTTTGGCACATATCCTTCCGGGACATTCTGGAATACGTTGGAAGGCGTGAATTTTACCAGCATCAGCGGAATCTCCCCGAATTATTTGGGTAATTTATCGCTAACGAACGCTAGTCCTTACTACCGCATGGGGACCGACGGCGAGGACATCGGAGTGTGGGATTGGACTTGCCTGAACAATGATTCAGCGGCCGCTCTAGCTGGAACATTCGTTCCCGGTCTTGGATGTGCATTAAGTGGGAATCTGCTACCACAGCCACCTACCAATTTGACCGCGACGGTCCAGTAGAGTACTGAGAGAAGCGATCTTGATAACTGAACCGAGGGTCGGATATAGGGCCGCAAGCTGTGGAAACCGCGCCGACCAGCGAGTAGGCCGAAACCACGGATAGTGTCCAATAATTTTTCGTTCATTTGTTGAGGCATAGGCCTGGCGATTGTGATGCTCGGCTCTCCGCGGGGGATCTGAAAGTGTTTGCGCTCGATTTCGTGCCGCTTCTCTCCACCAGATCCTCGGGCCGAGCCATTCTCAACTACTTGGCCTTCCGAATTCCCACAGCCGCTTCGCAACCTCGGCCGCGATTGCCTCAATTTAGTTGGCTTCTGTGGTTCACGCAACGCCCCGCGTCGCTTGGAAAACCTAGCCTTAACGCTCGAGCCGATAGAGAGCATTCCCGAACAACAGGTATCCCTCGCACGCCGGCGTCAGCGAATAGAGGCCGTACAGCTTAAAACCCTTGTCTTTGAGCGCCGCGTCGAGATCGGAAAACAGGGGCATGCCAGAGTAAAGCGGATTGAAATAAACTTCCACGAACACGTTGCGGATCGCGTTCCTTCGAAACATTTCTTCCGCTCCCCGGAAGACGGCCAGTTCGGAGCCCTCAACGTCGACCTTCACGATGTCGACTTGGTCGATTCCTCGTTCAGCGCAAAACGTATCAACTGTCGTGGTGGGTACGGTGATAGTCTCTTTCGTTTTGATCCAATCACCGGAGGGCCTTAACAGAGAATTTTGTTCGCTACCCGTCTGGATATACATCGGTACGGTCGAACATTCATTGGAGACCGCTACCTGGATTGTTTCGACCAGTTTGTCGTCAGCGAACGACATTTGCAGTTTCTTGTACGTTTCCGGCACAGGCTCAAAGCTGAAGACCCGGGCATTTGGGAAAATTGCACGATACCGCATTGCGGTTTGCCCTACATTCGCTCCGATATCGAAAATCACATGCGGATCCTTGATCAACTTGAGTTGATCGACATCTGAATTCCAGCTGCGATAACCCAAAATACGCCTTATGGACAACTTCGCATGGAACGACAGCCTCTCAATTTGAGCGGTCATGGCATCTCCATCTCATTCTCAGGTTGTGTTCAAGAACAAAGAGGCCGATTGAGAAGGCCATCCTGGCTAATACCGCCTAATTCATCGCCGTACAAATGAGAGACTCGCGCTTACGGAAATTAGGCGAAGCCTTCCCGCCATGAACCCGTTCGAGACGTTGTTGACCAGGACCCTCAGCCTCTTCTTCAGCTGACATGTTAGCCAGTTGAATCCGTCCGATATCGTAGCGTAAGCTAAATCGCAGCGTCTCGAATACTTCCTGCGGGAGAAACGGGAACACTGGAGGGCCTATGTTGATGGACGCCATAAAGCGTAATAGCATACTGGCCGACACGTTACGGCCGACCGTTCGAGCTATTCGTCGGTCACAGTGGCGGCGGCGCTCTCGGCGCGTTATCGCCGATTACCTGCGATCTCATTCTGTACGCAAGCTTCACATCGGAGCTGACGGCGTTTCACTCGATGGATGGCTTAATACGGACATACGGCCCGCACCCCACGAGGCATATCTGGACGCCGCTCAGCCATTTCCGTTCGAGGACGGCTCATTCCAATACATTACGTCGGAGCACGTAATCGAGCACCTATCCTACGAGGAGGGACTCAGAATGCTGCGCGAGTGCCGACGTATCTTGACGCCGGGCGGTCGGGTCCGGATCGTCACTCCAGACTTACGGGTGTACATCGATATGTTCACGGGCACAGTAAGCGACCAACAGTTTCTCGCGGACAAGCTCGCCGCAACTCAGTGGCCGCGGACCGCTTCGCGCGCGTGCATGATCCTGAATCTACAACTGAGGGAGTGGGGGCATCAGTTCATATACGACCGGGTATCGCTGCGGGAAAGCCTCGCGATAGCCGGATTTTCAAATGTCGGGGAAACCGTGCCTGGCGTGAGTGAGGACCCAAACCTGAACGGCGTAGATGCTCGGGACCAGTTGCCCGACCGGGACCTGAATGCTTACGAATCGATGGTGTTTGAGGCTTGGGGGAAGGCGGACTAACTCGGCCGGTACAAAGGATTGCACACAATGCGCAATCCAGCAGTAGGAGTTCTCCGGCTGGGTATCGGAGCTTCTGGGTGTACAGTACTTAGCGTCTAGCGACCATGGCAGGAAACGTGCAATAACCTATTCCCCAGCTCTGAGCTTATCTTCGGCCGACGGCTCACCCTAGAACAAGGAGTAACTGCACGACGATGAGCAAGCTGACCTTGCTGGCTGTGGCCGTGCTCGCGTTGTTCTGCATAGCGGTCCGTTCCGCGAAGGCACAAACGTACGATGTCACGCTCACGGGTGGGACCGGAGGTGGGTGCGCTTTTGGAAATACTGGGGTCCTCACAATTTCGGGCGATGCCTTGGAGTTTATTTCCACGGGTGATTGCAACTTCGGAACGCCCGGGTTAGGCTCCGGTGCAGCAACGTGCACTGGCTCGGATTGTTCTAGTCTAGATACATTCGGAGCTACCCACTACATTTTCACCGATGTCGGGGGATGTGACAGCTCGACAGACTGTACGGCAGCCAACAGTAGCCTTTCCATGGATTTTTATTACGATGATCCCGGTGCATTTGCCGGTGGTACTAACAGTTGTATATCGCTTGGCTCCAACAACAGCTTGGACAAGGGTCTCGGCGTAGAATTCGATGACCTAGTAGAGACTCCAGAACCTTCAAGCATTTTGCTCTTCGGATCTGGGCTGCTAGGCCTGGGAGCGATCTTTCGCCAGAAGCTCGGCAGCGTGGCTTGGTGTTTTCGTAGTACTGCCGGACTTCCGACTTCAGAAACTCTCACGCCGGAACGACCGAAAGTAGGCCACTCGTAAAGTTTGCACAAATTGGACAATGCGGTGGTTCGCGGCCTCCGTGGCGGGTACCGGTGCTACTGTGTGTAAAGGTACTTAGCTCCTCGCGACCATGGCAGGGCACGTGCGGTTGAGTATTCCCCAGCTCTTAGTTTGTATCTGGCGCACTGCCCCTCTCCAAGAACAAGGAGCAAGAGAATGAAGATGAGCGTGAAGCTTTTGGCCGCTGTGTTGTTTTTTGGAGGGATCGGCACGTACGCATCGGCGGATGTTACGTGGACTCTGAGCGACGTATACTTCAGTAATGGCAACGAGGCCACCGGCTCGTTTACGATTAATGACGCGTTCACTGTGATTGAAAGCGCCTCCCTCGATGTTACCGGTACGGACTCGAACTCGACGTTCACGGTTACGAGTTTAGATCTCGCCGACTTGCCTGGTGCAATCGGCTTCGGCCTCTTTCCACAGTATGTAAATCTCGTTGCAGCTGCGGATTTGACATCCGCGGGCGGCACGATTTCCCTCATCCCTTCAATGGGGGCTTCCGTTAATTGTCCGGGTCTGCCGACTGAGGGTTGTGGGCTGCTCCTTTCCGGTGATGGCTTCACCCCGGAGATCATCGGGTTTGTTACTCCGGAACCCTTGAGCTTGTTGCTATTTGGCACGGGCCTCGTGGCAATTATGGGCATAGCGCGTCGCAAGCTGTTTGGTAGGACTTCGCGAGCATCGTAAGATCAATCGTCTCTTAGACTTAGAACCAACCCGCTTCAGTAAACCCGAAATCCCGCAGGAAGTTGTCAACAGCTACTAAATCTAGGGGAAACTCATTTCAGGTCTCGGGCGTGAATCGGCACCCCCTTGGGTGCTTCGCGCCAGCTGATATGAGCGCAATTACCTTCGAGTGCAGACCCCTTGGATGTGTCAAGAACACCCCACCTTTGCGATTGCAACTTGCTCTAGCATAGCAGTTTACAAGACTTAAGCTGTTAGGCACGGTCCCCATGGTCCCTCTTAAGCTGTTGTAGCTTAGTTTCTTGGCATCATTGTTGCTCTTCATCTTGATGTCGGATCAGACACGCGGGATTCCTTCGTTTGTCGAACAACCGGACTCGGTAGGACGGAACGGTCAGGCAATCGCTGGGTTCCAAGTCTTGCTCCGTGGTATTGTACTTTTCAGGTTGCAGGTTGAAGAACGCTCGTGCCGCTTGATTTCCAAACCTCTAATCGTCGGTACTGACCCAATCATCGGCAGCTCGTGGGCCGGCCGCCGTCAGTTTGTCTGGCCAACGATCCTATCGGGTCTTGTATTTCTGCTGTATGCTCCCGTGCTAAAAAGTTTGGTTTTGCAGTGGTGGTCTGACCCTGACTATAGCCACGGATTCTTTGTCCCATTGTTTTCTGGATACATCCTTTGGCGCCAGCGCGAGCGCTGGATGAAAGTCGAGATCACGCCCAGCAATTTCGGATTGCTCGTGATGTTGGGCGCCGTGGGGCTGCTGTTGATCGGCTCGCTGGGAGCCGAGTTATTTACGAGCCGGTTCTCTTTGTTAGTGTTGCTCGCGGGAATGATTCTTTTCTTGGGCGGGTGGGCTTTTCTTCGTGCCGTATCCTTCCCCCTGTGCTTTCTCATATTCATGATCCCCCTGCCCCAAATCGTTTACAACCAGATCACTTTCCCGTTGCAATTGATCGCATCGCGCTTCGCGACGTTCTGGCTGGAATTGGTTCACGTGCCAGTGCTACGTGATGGCAATATCTTGGTGTTGTCTAACTACTCGCTCGAAGTAGTGGAAGCGTGCAGCGGGATCCGTTCGCTAGTGACTCTGATCTCGCTGGCGGTTATTTACGGCTATTTATTGGAGCCCCGACTTTGGGTGCGTATTTTGCTCGTTGTTTTGATGGTTCCGATCGCCATTGTCAGCAACGCGATTCGCATCATGGGAGCCGGTATGATGGCTCACCGCTTCGGCCCGGCTGCTGCCGAGGGGTTCTTGCACGAATTCTCCGGCTGGGTGATTTTTTTGATTTCTCTCCTCCTGCTTTTTGCGTTCCACTGGATTCTGCGGCACTTTGGAAAAGCGCCGAGAGAAGCAGCCCATGCTTAAGAGCCGAGGACCTGTCCGTTTGTGGGTCACAGCCGGCATTCTGCTGAGCGCGTTTGTGCTGTTGCAAACGATGAGCCATGGTGAGGCGATCATCGCTCGCCAACCGCTGCATACCCTTCCTTATGCACTTGGACCTTGGTCAGGCGAAGAACAACCCCTGCAGCCACAGGTCGTGCAGGCTGTGGGCGTGAGTGACTACACGGACCGGATTTATTCACAGGCGGCAGAGACGCCTGTCCAGCTTTATGTCGGCTATTACGCTAGCCAAAGGACTGGAGACACGATCCATTCTCCGAAGAACTGCCTACCGGGATCAGGCTGGGATCCTATTCAGTCGGGATATGCCACGATCTCAGTACCAACCGGGCGCAACATTGTCGTGAATGAATATGTGATCCAGCGGGACCAGAATAAGCAGTTGGTGTTTTATTGGTATCAGGGTCGCGGGCGAGTTGTCGCCAGCGAATATGCGGGTAAGTTCTGGATGGTTGCCGACGCCATCTCTCGCAATCGGACCGATGGCGCTTTGGTCCGCGTGATCACGCCAATGAACGACGGCGAAGACAAAGCACGCGCTCGCCTGACAAGTTTCACGCAAACTCTGTTTCCGACTTTAGATCAGCTAATACCAAACTGAGCTGAGAGACATTTTGGAGGGACGAAGTATGAAGGCCGCAAAAAATCGGGTCACGCTCGCGATGGCTCTTGTTTCCGCGTGCCTGATGCTCTTCTCATGCTCTCGGAATCCTCAAAAAGCCAAAGCAAAGTATCTCGCTCAAGGCCAGAACTATATGAAAAAAGGCCAGTACGGAGATGCGGTAATTGAGTTTCGTAACGCCCTACGGATCGATCCGCGCTTTGTGGACGCGTATTACCAATTGGCCCAAGCCGATTTGGCCCAGCACAATTGGAATGCAGCATATTCATCTCTTGAAAAGGCGATCAGTCTAGACCCGACACGCCTGGATGCGCGCCTGGATCGCGGGCGCCTTTACCTTGCCGCGCGTCAGTTTGGCGATGCAGAAACCGAAGCAAACTATATTCTTAAACAGCAGCCAAGCGACGTGGGCGCCTACCAGCTCCTTGGCGCGGCACTGATGGGCGAGCAGAAATCCGACCAAGCGCTAACTGCATTTGAGAAGGTTACTGAGTTACGGCCGAACGACCCCAGCGCATATATAAATATGGCGTTGGTTGAAATCAACGTGCGCCGTTCGGCCGATGCCGAGCAGAACCTAAAGAGGGCTGTGGCGGTTGATCCCGAATCAATCCAAGCCTATGCGGACCTCGCCAATTTCTATCGATTAGAGAACAAAGTCCCGGAGGCACAGACGATTCTTCAAGAAGGTGTCGTGAACATTCCCGACGGAACTTTGCTCTATATGGAATGGGCATCGATATTGACAGGTCAAGGAAAAAGCGACGATGCCGAAGCCGTTTTGGACAAACTGCGCAAGCAACTTCCCAACTCTTCTGTCGCTGCCGTGGCCATCGGCGACTTCTATTTCGAGCGCAAGCAGACGGATCGAGCATTGGTTGAGTATCGCCGAGGCCTCTCGGCTGATCCGAAGAATGTGAACATTAAGAAGCGATTGCAGGATCTCTATCTAACAACCGGCCAGATAGCCTTGGCGAGCGACCTGGATAAAGAGCTAATGAAGGATGACCCGAAAGATGTTCTCGTTCGCATTGAGCATGGAAGATTACTGATGGGCCAAGGCAAACCGCAGGATGCCATCAACTTTCTGCAGGAAGTTGTTGCAGATGCTGCAAACTCACCGCAAGCTCACTACTCCTTGGCGATGGCCTTCTGGCAGAACGGTGATCTCGGGCAGGCTCGCGGCGCATTCATGGATTCCCTGAAGAATTCCCAGGGTTTTCCTGCTTCGCTGCAGGGGTTGGCCCGGCTAAGCCTGGCACAGGGGAACAATTCGGACGCCCAGATTTACGCCCAGGAGATCGTTCAGCAATCTCCCGCAGACCCATCGGCTCGCCAGCTTCTTGCCGAGACTCTCGCTCGACAGGGAAAGCTGCGACCCGCCGAGGAACAAATTCTTGTCGCCAAACAGCTTGCCCCCAACGAGTCCGCCATTCACGTGGACCTAGGACAAATCTACGCAGCGGAAAAGAAAGGGCCGGAGGCTCAGAAGGAGTTTGAGCTAGCATTGCAGCTTGATCCGCATAACACCACCGCTTTAGGCCAACTGGCAGATTTCTTCACGGCTCAAAAACAATCCAATCAAGCGCTGGCCCGCGTTCAGCAATTCGTTACAGCCAATCCCAACGATCCGAATGGCCACGTTATCCTGGGCACCGTGAACTTCCAATCGAAGAACTACAGTTCTTCGCAGGCAGAGTTGGAGCGTGCCATTCAAATCGATCCCAATGGCATTCAGGCTTACGTGATGCTTGGTAAGGTTTTCGACGTGCAGGGGCAAACTGACCTTGCCATCGCGCGCTATCAAAAAGCGCTCAATTTGCAGCCGAAATTCCCCGCGCTCGCCACAGCGATTGGAAATCTATATCTCAAAAAGGGGGACAACGAAACTGCTCGCAAGTATTTTGCTCAGGCTCTCGCCTCCGACCCAAATTTCGCACCCGCCATGGCGAACACGGCCTGGGTCGATGCACTAGAGGGTAAGGATCTAGATATCGCTTTGGGCCTGGCCCAGAAGGCCAAATCTCTCCAGCCCGAAATACCTTCTATCACTGACACGTTGGCATGGGTTATGTTCAGGCGAGGCAATTACGCGAGCGCGATGCCGCTGCTCCGAGAAGCAGTCCAGAAAGCTCCCGATTCCGCGGAATATCACTACCATCTCGGAATGACGCTCGTTGCATCGGGTCAAAAAGCAAAGGGTAAGGAAGAACTCGAGGCAGCCTTGCGTTTGAAGCAGGACAGCGCGAGTGAACAGCAGGTTCGACAAGCACTCGCACAACTGAACTAATTTCCACTGAGTGTGGAATTGAAATGGGACCTATCTATGCGCGGTGCAAGTCCCAACTAGGACCGTGGAATGAACGAGCCAGAGCTGACCTCAAGAAGATTCCAATCGGCTGTAACGAGCTTTTAACTTGACAGCCTACGTGGCGCACTCGATCATGAGTTGTGACATTTAGGTCCGCAGTGGAAGAGTAAGAGAAACTCGACAACCTCCGCACCGTTACAAAATAGCTTCTCCAAACCACCCGTTGTTCTACACGACTGCTCGAATGGTTTCTGACGAGCTTCGGGGACCCGAAAATGCGAAATTCACTGATTGGAATTCTAGCTCTCATGATGGGAGCCGTCGCTGGGGCCACCACAGCCCACGCGCAGAGTTCCGTCAATTTAGGCCTTTCCAATTCCGAGGGAGTAAACTCTTCAAACGGAACTACAGCAGTGTCCTTAGATGATCCAACATTGAACTTCATTGACTTCAGCGGCGACCCAAAACCGTATGTCGATGCGACACTAACGCATACGGATACGTTTGAACCCGTCAGCGCTCCCGCGATCACCGCACCCGAACCCGGCACGATGTTGCTTTTTGGCAGCGGTTTACTCTTGGTCGCTGGAGTCCTCCGTCGACGGCTGCGCCGATCGAAGTCGAAGTGATTTGATTGCTGATGGCCGCTTCAGATTGGGATTAACGGCAAACGCTCTGTCGCTGAATTGTTCGCTAGCTAAGAAAACAATTCGGAGGATGGCGTTCAGAGATCAATCACTAAACTACTGTTTTACATCCCAGAAATCAGGAGCGGGTTCCGAGAACTCAATACCCACCGCACTCCTATTTAGATAGCTCCCTCGGTGGCCGACCACGTGGCACTTCTGTTCCTTGTTATTGATCTTGTTGAACAGCAGAAACGAGTGGCCAGGACTCACGGCCGTTCTGAGGGTGATCAACCCGCCGCTGGCATTCACGCGCAGCGCTTCTGTCGGTTCGTGAAATGGCTTGTCATCCGTGGTGCGCCCATAGACCAACAGCGGCGCATTTACCCATAGGCGCGGACCAGACCTGCGTTCGGCAACCGAACGGCTTCTGCTTCTTGATGAGTTAGTTGTCAGTCGTTCCACAGCTGTCAATGAGTCCCAGATCTTGCTCATGCCTCAACTCCGATTCCCTGGTCCAGGAGCGTCTCGACTCAGAGGAACGCCCGACTCCAATACTTTATGTAAAAAGCAGCGTGGTCCACGTTCCAAGGCGACTGCCACTTTGCCAACATCGTGGTGGTCTAATTGTACCTCAACTGGCTGCGGGACCGAGAAGAGGCCTGTGGAGGGTCACGCTCTCGCTACTCCCACGCACCATAGAGTCGGCTAATTGTTGCAGATAGCAGCCTTATGCCGGATAATTCGACGCAGTTCAGGAACGTAGTCCCGAACAGCATTGACGATTAGCATGGTCATTTGCCCCAAGTGTAAGACTGCCAATCCGGATTTCGTTGAGAACTGCTCCCAATGCAGCGCTGCGATGCCCATTGCCGACTCTGAAACCATTCGGACGGTGGACCCGACCGTCCTTAAGCCGGGAAGTGATTTCGGTCCGCGTTATCGCATCGAGGCTCTCCTGGGTCAGGGCGGTATGGGCCGCGTCTACAAAGCGACTGACAAAGAGCTGAATCGCACGGTTGCTATTAAAGTGGTTCGTCAAGGCGTTGCTGGGGAAGAAGATGCCCTAAACCGCTTCAAACAGGAATTGGTCCTCGCCAGCAAGATCTCCCACAAAAACATACTTCGCATACATGACATGGGCGAAGTCGCCGGCATGAAGTTCATCACCATGGCCTATGTCGAAGGCCAAGATCTTCACCAGCTGATCCGGGACAACCCACAGATGCCACTGGAGCGAGTGCTGAAATTCGCTCAACAACTTGCCGGAGCACTTGCGGCCGCACACGCCGAAGATGTCGTCCATCGAGATCTGAAGCCACAAAATATCTTGGTTGATGCGAGCGACCAGGTATACATCGCGGATTTTGGCCTGGCGAAATCCTACGCAGCAGGCGCTGTGGGCATGACACAAACAGGTGCTTTTCTGGGGACGCCGCGCTACATGTCCCCGGAACAGGTTGAAGGGAAGCCAACCGACGGGCGCTCAGACTTGTACGCATTCGGCCTGATTCTCTACGAAATGGTCGCTGGTGACGTGCCGTTTACTGGGGAGTCTACTCTCAAGGTGATGTACCAACGCCTTCAGGAACGACCGAAAAGTCCGAAACTGACGAATCCTTCGATCCCGACGTGGCTCGAGCGCGTCATTATGCGATGCCTTGAGAAAGATCCGGAGGATCGCTACCAAAACGCATACGAAATCCTTGCGGATCTCCAGGGCGGCCAATCGGTAAGTGGCCTTTCGCGCAGTAGCGTTTCGCGCATCGGTGGCGTTTCGCGCAGCGGTTCCAGCATACAAATTCAGCTTCCTGAATTCGCAAGCCACCGTTGGCTCTGGGTCGGAGGAGGTGTGCTCGCCGTGGTGATTCTGGCCTTGGTCACTCCGCAGGTCCGCCATAAAATTTTCGGCGGCGGAGAGAAAGGAAGCACCTCGACTGTTGCCGGAGTTCCTCCAATTTCAAGCGGTCGATTCGTCGCCATTCTGCCCTTCCAGATTCTCGGGGATCCGGCGCAAGTTGGCTACGTAGCTCAGGGCATCCAGGAGGCACTCTCGTCAAAGCTGTTTCAATTGAAAGACATCCGCGTCACGGCCACTGAGGCGACCAGCAAGGTGGACCCAAAACAGCCATTGCAAAGCATCGCACGCTCATTGGGAGCCAACCTGCTGATCCAAGGCGTGTTGCAAGCCACCGGGGACAAAATGCGCATCACCATGAATCTGGAGGACATAGCGGATGGCAAAAGACTTTGGAGTGGGGAATTTGACGGCGTTGTAGGCGACTTGTTCACCCTGGAGGACCAGATATACGGTCAGCTCGTCTCTGGGCTTAGCGTCAACCCGACCAGTGATGAGCTTGCTACGGCAGAGGCCCGGCCGACCGACAATGTCGCTGCGTATGACTTGTATCTACGCGGGCGCAACTCCATGCGCGGGGACGACCGCAAAAGTATCCAGTCGGCACTGGATTACTTTGATCAGGCGCTGAAGGCAGATCGCAAGTTTGCTCTTGCGTATACCGGCGTTGCCGACGCAAGCCTCCGGATGAACAAAATTCAGAAGGACGATCTTTGGACTCAGAAGGCCCTTGCGGCTGCCCAGCAAGCGCAACAGTTGGACGACAAGTTACCGGAAGTTCATGCGACGCTTGGCGGCGCCTATGGCGCAACCGGTAAATACTCGGAAGCAATCGCTGAGCTGAACCGCGCTCTCGCGCTAGCGCCTAATTCGGATGAGTTCTATCGCCGGCTAGGGGATGTGCAGTTGGACAGTGGCAACGTCGCGCAGGCCATCGACACGCTCCAGAAGGCCGTAAGGCTCAACCCGTACTACTGGGTGAACCAAAACACGCTCGGGAAAGCATATGCGCATCAGGGCGACTTCCCTAAGGCCATGGAAGCATTCAAACAGGTCACGGTTCTCGAACCGGACATTGTTGCAGGCTACGAAAATGTCGGAACGATGTACGCTGAGCAAGGCAAGTATCAGGAGTCGATCCCTTATTTTCAAAAAGCCCTTCAAATTGAGCCCTATTTCTCGGCGTATTCGAATCTGGGGACTTCCTATTTCTTTCTAAAGCAATACTCAAACGCTGTCGGCATGTTCGAGAAAGCTGCAGCGCTCAATCCAAACGATACCCAGACGGTGGTTAATTTGGCGGATGCGTATCGCGGGGCAGGGCAGCAGGACAAGGCACGCACCACGTATCAGCAAGCCATTTCCGTTGGCTTTAAGGAATTGCAGACCAATCCGCAGAATGCTGAGGTAAAGGCCCAGATAGCTCTCTCCTATGCCAGGACCGGTAACGCCTCCGAGGCAAAGAGCTTCATTCGGCAAGCACGTGGAATTGACAAAAACAACGTCGACTATGTCTACTTTGAGGCGGAAATCGATGCGTTGCTAGGACAGCCAGCTGACGCTTTGAAGCTGCTCCGAGAAGCATTCGAGAAGCATTATCCTGCTGAATTTGCTGCCGGAGACGACGCGCTGACAAGTCTGAACGGCAATTCGGAATTCACGAGTTTGATCAAGCAATACTCTCAACAGAAGCCCTAGCCGAAGCGGCGAATTTATTGAACGTAGCTGAGCAAAGCCAGTTGAACCGGGAACGCCAACTGCAGGTTGTTCGGAAGAAAAATGCCAAACCAGCGCATCACCAGGTAGACAACCAACCTTTCCTGTGATGTCGATGGCTCGGTTGATCCAGAAAACGCCTAGGCCGAGAAATTAGCTCCGAACCGCTTTCTGGCGAAACCAGCTAGACAAAAGAGTGCGAGACCACTCATAAACAGAACGAACGAATTCGGCTCGGGAACAACGACAATGCCGGGGATGTCCGACGAAAGGGGCGACGTGACAGTTGAATTCCACGTGAACGTTTGATCACTTGTCAGAATCCCGAAATAGTCGCATCCTAAAAACGTGCCGGTATGGGTTGTGAAATTGAGCGACGTAAAATCGTCCACAGCGAGACCCGGAAGATCCACGGCCGAGCAGTTGAAAAGACCGAAGTCGGCAAAGGGAATACCAGTAATAGGAGTCGCTAATGCGAACAGGAAAGGAGACCCAGTCGGTGGAAGTGACGTATCGAAGAGCGGTGGTGGGGTAGGGTTAAAGCAATCAATGATATTGAAGCACGTCGTGGGACCTGTGTATTCCAGATCTACGCAGAACGCTTCGACGCAGGGAGACCCGTGTAATATGTATGAGGGGTCTGTCAGGGTCTGAGCATGGGCGGGAACGGCCGCACACCCGAGAATAACCAAGAAGCAGAACAACAGAGTCCATTTCATGTGCGAACCTCCCAGAACGTTAGACCGCGGTTATAGTAACACTTTCAGTTCCAATCCAGAGCGCATAATCAAAGAATAACTCGTTTGCTTACAATGTAGCTCTCGCGCCCCCTGGGTTCGGGTCCTAGCGGTATGCAAGCGCTTGCTCAAATTAGGCTGATTGGTGGCACTTCGCGATTTCGGCGTGCCTTACGCTTCGGTCACGCCGGTGTATCGGACTTGTAATCTGTGCTTCCACGCACTGTCAAGTACCAATCTTTTTACAAACTCATAGAACTACTAGTACGCTTCTCTTTCTTAACGAAGAATCGTGCACCCCTGCCGAGTCGCCCAGGGTTAGTGTGGCATCAGTTTGCCGTAGAAAAGAACTGAACGTGCCGCAGTCGGCGACATTAGCAAAAGTGTGTCGATGACGTCTTCCGCTGGCATCGGGGACTCGGTCATCGCGAGCATTGACGCCAAAACCTACTACATGAGCCCAGCGGAGGGCTCCGATCAGGCTCGGTGCGCGATTTCGGAACGCGCCGTTACCTGCGACATGGGAGTAATCTCGAACCTCCAAGAGCGCAGCACTTACTGCGGTCGTCGGAAGTTCAATGTGATGTCTTCGAAGGATTCAATCGGCCTTCCGTTCAAGCGGGCGGGCGTCTGGTTCCACTGCCGAACAAGGCTTTCCGACAAAGTAATTAGCTCCGGACGCCCGTGACTCGCATCGAGACTCTTAATTTCACCGCGGTCGTCGATGACAGCTCGCAAGCGAACAATTTCCGCGGTATTCTCGCGCGCAACTGCCGCTGGCAGCGAGACGGCGGGCGGAGATGCCGCAATTTTGCCGAATTCCAGGCGCTCGGCGCGATGTTGGACGCCAACGTTCGGCGAAACGAGAGCGGAACTCTGTACCCCTATAGCCACGACATCCGAGGCGGTGATCGCTACCCGAGGCAAAGACACCAACGCTGGTGCTGAGCCTGCAGTCGGCGGAGTCACCATGATTGCGTCGTCCTCTGATGACTGCTGGGCCACGGCGGCAGTTCCGCTGTTGCCAGCCACCGATCCAGTAGAGCCGCTAACGGACGCGTCGCTGGCGGCGCCAGCCGGGACCGGAGGAGAAATCGCGGGATGATTCAGAGTTGATGAGTGTTTTGAAGGCGTGAGAGGCGGACTGCCAGCCGTAGTTGGTCCGGCAGCAGATGAGTCGTCTGTGGCCGCGGAGGACGGTGGTGCCGCGCTGCCGCGCGGAGTAGTGGTCGGCTCGGAGGGCTCCAGCATTCCAGACGGATCAGCTGCGGGCGCCGATGTGCTCGCGGGCACTGTCGGCGTCGCTTTGTTAAGCGACCGCCACAACTGCGGAGACCGGACAGCGATTATACTCACCGCGAGGCTTACGACCATTGCCGCAGAGACGATCACAGCGATCCGCGCCGTCGTTGATCGCCCCGGTGGTTCGCTGAGCGTAGGCGGCTCGTAACGACGCTCGTAAAGAGATCGGTGGAGCTGGGTCGGAAATTCAGGCAACGGGTGCACCGACTCGACAGCCGGCCGAGGCTCAGGATTGCTGGTTGGAGACTTACGCACGGCAGGTTTGTTGGGAGAAGCCTCGGAAGGAAACATCTGTTCGAGTTCTTCGGTGAGTCTCGCGGGGCCCTTAGCTGCCGCCGGTTTCTGAAGCGTAGATTCGGCGTCGCCTCCCTCATGCGCGATCCAGTCTCCAACCCGACGGCGCTCATTCTCCGTCACGTCGACAAACTGGAGCCCTGCGGTCCGGTGTGAGTCGTCGAGCCAGACCGTACGCCCGATCACTTTGATGGGATGCTCGCTCACGTCGGATCGGAGTGAGATCTCGACTAGTTCCCCTACCGTTAGATTTCCAGGCGTCATAATCTGTGCGCCGCTCTCGCTCGCATCGGCCACAATTCCGCCATTGCTTTCGTTGATTCTAGCGTAGACAAATGATTTGAGAGGGTGACGCCGGTGGGCGCGGCGTTCGCCGAGCGGCGTGATTTCGTTAGGTGCGGCGCGATTCGTAGGTGTCTGCACGTCCTGTATTCCTTTGTCGCTCTCTCGTCAGAGCTGCGACGTGTCTCGCGCTGGCGGAGCATGGGACTGCGCGAGCGGGCATCCAAGAGGATAGCGGCGGGCCAGGGCGAGGAATGATCCGCGGACCTCGGAAGACAGATTTGATGGCAGGGCCCCTTTAGTCTGCCATTGCCGAACGTGAAAAGCCATATCACAAAACGGTCGGCCGGTGGTGTCTTGTGAATTTGACGAATACAGTTTCCGGAGCGTAGCCACCTGTTATACGAACGGACAACTCTTTATCATTCACACTTGTTTAGGTTTGAGCACCGGAATACATTTCTTGGCGGTCCGCTCGCGCCATTGACCCTATTAAGGAGGAGTCTATGTGGTGGAGCAAGCAGGCACATGGAGCAACGCTTTCGATTTCAACCTCGCTGAGCTCGGCAGTCATTGTCGATTCATCGATCGAGGCACCAGAGAGCCAACCGGTCAACTCAATCCACTATCGATCCATTAATCCGAGGTCCGATCGCGCCCCGAAACGAGACGCGATGCCCGGCAACGATCTGCACCTTGACACCATTATCCCGGGCCCGATTTCTCTGAATTGCAATCGGCTCACGATCGGAGAAACGGCGAAAGCCACCGCTGATGTTAACGCTCGTGAAGTCATCGTCTACGGAGAACTCACGGGCCATCTTCGTGCCGCCGAACGGATCGAGATCAAGAAGCATGCCTCGGTGACCGGTGATTTAACGACGCGGCGAATCCTGATTGAAGAAGGCGCCTATTTCAAAGGCACAGTCCAGATCGAACGGAGGAAAAAGCTCCGATACGGCTCGCCGCAAACAGCCTGAACCTCGATTTGGCCAACGCATCGGTTGCAAGCAATGGGGGACTCGGACTCGCCCGGCTTGCATCGGACTCGATCGGCGGGAGTCCGTCCGCCAGACCCCTCGAATCCGTTCCTAGGCATTGCTGCGCAGGATTTGCCCGTTGGAAATACAACGGCATGCGGCCCCATTTCGGTTCTGGCGGCGGGCCGCCGCTTGGGCCTGGATCCTCCCGCGCGATCTAACTCAAGCTCACAGGCTCCGGCCGGGACGTAAACCGTCTGGTTCTAGACGCCGCAATAACTCGCACTGGTCCGTTGGTCAGTCTCTGCTACCTGTACGGGTACAGGGCAGTCTACTGTCCTAAAACCTGTACCTGGTACCTGTACTACTAGTTCCCTCCCAGTCTAATCGCGTTGCCCTTTGATCGGGCTTTACTTCGGTCGTTCGACAAACAAGGCGGTGGCCGTGCAGGGTTCGTTGCACTTGGAGCAAGCACGCGCATCGGCGAGCGCTCATCGATTGTCCTTCCCCACTCGCTAACCCGGGTGTTCACCCAGATCACGCGGCTTCTTGGCTTCTCTGACAAGGGGGAGGAGCACAAAACTCAATGGCTGAGCCTTTCGGGTACTCCTCTACCATCTTGCCGAAAACTCGCGTTCCTCTCTGATCAAGCAATCGAGGTCATTGAGTCGCTCGCAGCAACTGACAACAGAAGCACGATCTCGTTGCCTCCGCGGCTCGTCAACTTATCGAGATTCGCACGGAGGACACGGAGGCGCGTCCCATTTAATGCGAGTCAGAAATGCTCTTCGATTCTGCGCTAGACGGGGAGTTCTGAGAATGACGACGACGTTTGAGCGAGACCATGTGCTATGCAGTTGATTTCCCGCGCAGATGGAGGCAATTCGCGCACTGAGCGTTCGGGTACCAATGAGTCGAAACCGCATACGCCGTTCAGTAAGTGACCCTGCCATATCCCGTCTAGTTACGCGCTTGTATATGCTCGCGTTCCCGCCGTGTCCTCCAGTAATCTAATGCGGTTAAGATCAAGCAGATGTTCTTGACTAATCCCTTCTGGTGGTCCGCCCCGCATACTTGGCCGTGGATTTTCTACGTTGGGTTGGCCTTCGTCGCTGCGGGTTGGTTGAAGCCGCTCTGGCCACGGATACAGCGCAATCGGGCCGAGAGTTGGCCCATTACAACCGGACATGCCTTGTATTGAGGCGACCCTACAGGAGCCTCGCGCCTTGCGCCGTCGCACGGGTCGCTTCAACTTTCTTACCCGACCCACTGTCTGCGGCGGCAACTCTCGACAGCACTGTAAGCGCCTGCAACACAAATGCTTGCGCTTCGAGCAGTGTTGCGTTATTGGCCTGACTATCTGCCGCTGTCAAGAGCCCGACTTGTGCAGCTCTCAAGTGATCTACGATCCGCCGAACCATGAGGTCGGGAACCGGGGTTTCTAAGGCAGTGTCCATAGTCCACCTCAGCGTTGGAAACACATACAATAAGGGTACGCAGCGCCCGTTTTGATATAGGCAACCAGCAAGTAACGGAGCAACCCCCGAATCTTGCGCAGGGCATTGCCAAAGGGCTAGCACCTGATTGACGCGGAAACCGACGAGTGGAGTCTAGCCAGGTAATATCCAGTAATCCGACTGTCCAGAAACTTGTTCACTAAGTTCTCTGGAATCAACAAATTGGTTGGGACGGGTTTCTGGCACCAACGACGCGTCGAAGACGCAGTCAGGGCTAATCAGTTAGCCTTGGGATTTCGCTGACTCCGCGGACGGATATACCTCAATCGAACGACAACCATAAGCCCGCGACGGACGGGGTAGATCCTGCTCCACTAAATCCGCTAGCTGGCTCAGAGTCGCAAGCTTTTCTGTTCGACTTAGACGTCGGACTGCAACATCCTGTGCAACTTGTCCGCACCGGAAGAAATGCGAGACTGGTCCCGTGAGGCCAACCACCGAACGGCAATACGCGTGCCGCATTAAATCGACAAAAGCTTGCTTTGGCGACAGGCGTTCGATCTTCAGGGATTTACCTACCCTTAGAATGTAGATGCAGCAGATCGGTATAGATCTATCCGCAAATCCTTGGATTGAAGGGAAAACTCGTTTCGTCGAGCGGGCATGAATTCTCGCCATATTCCCGGGCTGATAGCCGAGGAATCGAACTACATCGGGCCACAATTTGTACTGTGGGACCGCGGGAAAAGCTTCCCAATGACCGGCCACGCTTTCGACTCTGAGCAGATCATCCGAAAGCGCAAAGTAACCGCGCGCATGGAGTGCGGACGAAAGACTGGACTTTCCACAACCGGATTCCCCCGCTATCACGACCGCTTGACCGTTGATTACAATTGCGCTCGCATGCAGAACCAACGCCTTGCGCAGATGCAAGAGAAGACCCATAGCAGGCCCAAGAAGATGTAATCGAAGTAGTGGATTCCCGACGCCATGTACGGGTCGAACTGCAATAGATGATCTGCGAATCACAAAGTGCCCAACACCGGGACAGAAGAGGCTAATTCTGTTTTGATGTCCGCCAAGCCGACCACTCCTGTCTTCCCGAGACGAACTTAGTCGATTTGCTCTTTGACATTGCACAACAACATCCACAGCGCTCCGGCCTGGAGGAAGTTCGGGCAGCTCAAGCGAAGACTCGATATTAAGCCCGTACGCTTGATAGACATTCATTCGCGTCTTCTGGGAGGACGAAACTTTCTGGTCTTCGCGCCGCCTACAAGGTTCGTTCCAGTGAGGCCGTCGTGACTACTTGTACCAAGAAGGCGGGTAAAATCTTGGACCGAACCAAACACCTCAAGCTCGGGCTTGTGGTACTTCTTCTTGCCCTTGGGAGGACGCTCGAGACGGTCTTCCATACTTCCCCATCGGAATTCGATCGAGTTAATCTGTCGTTCCAAGTAATCCCTGAAATCCACCTCTCAAACTATTTCTGCTCTGCGCAACTACTCAGTACGTGCATATAGATGCCGGGACCTCAACATGTCAACGGATTTGAATCCGCTCCAACCACAACGCCAGGGTAATAATCTTCCACAGGACTAAAGCATCGTTGATTGAAGGTGCTGCGAGATAGCGTTGATACGCCTTCTGGACGCACTCGAAATCTGCATACTGCCAGACCCGTCCCGCTTCGTCGTTAATCTCCCGGTCCAACGGCTTCCAGTCGAACTTGAGAAGTGCGCGCGTGAAGTTTGGACTTAGATCCGACTTGGTTCCACGCCAACACACCTTACGCGGAAGTATATCTTTCATGGCACGGCGCATGACAACTCGCGTCCATCCCTGGTCTAACTTTTGCTCGTGGGGCAACGCGAGGCAGAACTCAACAAGTCGCCGATCAAAGAATGGGTAGCGGGGTTCGATTGAAGATGCTACCGCGGCGCGGCCCGCGACTTCGAGGGCAAATGGGACAATACCCGACGTCAGATCAGAGCAGTGTGCCTCCCTCACATTAGTCGCTGCTTGTGGGTACTTGGAGGCTGATTTCCGGTCATGATCGTTAGTGCTTAATCGACGCGCGAAATCCACGTTCACAATTCTCGAGGTACCAGCATCCTGCCGACTAATGCGCCGTGCGAACCGATACAGTGTCTTGATTAATGGCGGGGCGATTGAACCAACGAGATGATGGCGAATTACATTCCATACCGAACACTGGAAGCGTCTCGAAAGGCTCCTTACTTCATTGGCAAGCTTTACCCACCGATAGCTGCGCGCGAGATCGCCTAAATATCGAAGGCCGTGAGAAACTACGATGTCGCCATCGAACCCGTCTAAAACAACACCTACACCGTTTGCCCGTGCTGTTTCATAGAGCTTTTGATGCAAGAAGAGATTGGGGACATAGAAAGGTTCGTCCTGATGCCAAAAGGAATCGGCGCAATCCATCAATGGGCTGAGTGCATCGCCGTGGATAAAGTGTGGCTTTAGGCGTTGTCCGGCGACCACGACGTCAATGAATGGTCGCTCGTCACTGTCAGGCACCTCATCGAATACCGCCGAAAAGGTGTGAAGCGTTTCCTTGCCGTTCCGGCCCAGCAAGTCCCTAGCAGCGCATACGATACTTGAGGAATCCAGACCTCCGCTCAGCATCGAACCTACGGATGGGCAATTGCGGATTCGGACTTGAACGGCATCAAAGAATAGTTCGCGAAATTGCTCCGCGAATGCTTCGCCCGATCGCGGCGAGAGTTCTAGCGACGGATCAAGAGACCAATAGCAACGATGCTTCATTTGTCCATGGACTATCGTCATGCTGTGTGCCGGTGCGAGCCGCGAGATCTGTTGGTAAAAAGTGGTGGTCTTATCTTCGAGATCGGAGATACTGACCAATCCTGCGTTCATTGATTCGTCGAGGAACCACGCTGGTAGCGAGAAGGGCTTTGATTTCAGAAGCGAAAACGAACACATCGTCGGCGCTGTAGTAGTAATAGAATGGTTTCACACCGAAACAATCTCGGGCGCAGAACAATCGTTGTTTTGTCGGGTCCCAGACTACAAAGCTGAAATCACCCAAGAGTCTTTCCGGGCAGAGTTCATCCCATTTCATATATGCACGCGAGATTAGCTCGGCGTCTCCTATTCCGTCAGGGGTTCTATTTCTCAATCCGAGCGTGGCAATAAGTTCCTTGCGGTTATCGATTCGAGCATCGGCGACGATTAGGTGGCCGTTGTCCGATCTAAACGTCAGGGACTCCCGTGTTGAACCTGAGATCGTAGAGAGATCATACCCGAGGCCGACGTTCCTATCGATCCATTCACCCGACCCGTCGGGTCCTCGGTGCCTCAGGGCGACCATCATCCGAGCCAGTTTTGTCCTGCTGGCTGGCTCCCCGCTTAGCGAAAGCATTCCGAAAATTCCGCTCACGTCTAAGTCCTCGGGAGTTAGATAAACACGCTAAGGCACCAAACGCTAAAATGCACTATTCCCACGAGTTGGAAGCGCTTTGCTCAATCTCGAAATTGCGGGCCGAATGAACACATCGGCTTCAATTAGCGAATGATTGAGGGCCGGATCAAACGCGAAGAGGATGATCCGCGGCAAAGTGGACTCAGCTTCATTTAGTTTGTCGAGCGACTGCGCGACGAGATAATTCCAGGAAGGGGGCCGACGAAGAGGGTCCATAATCCACCTCGGAACCAAGCATCGGGCCGGCGAAAAAAGATCCTACACGTACCTTATCTCGGAAGAGCTTTCACTTCAAGATGACGGCCCTTTGAGAGACAAGATTCTTGGTCCACATTGAGTAGGTTCCTCCGTCGAGCGCGGCAGTCTTTCTCGAATGAATGCGCCGTCGTCCGTGGTAAGAGTCTGCGGCTTCAGCCAGCCT
>Ga0210395_10000112_pt1 | contig 62745 bp, 59 predicted proteins | sample IncBWH4OmetaG_FD_150861 | JGI IMG/M metagenome (GOLD analysis project Ga0210395, IMG submission 150861) | Forest soil microbial communities from Barre Woods Harvard Forest LTER site, Petersham, Massachusetts, United States - Inc-BW-H-4-O ...
GTGCGCAGCTGGCCCTTCGGATAGTCCTGCGGGTGCTCCGCGGCGAACTGGATGTTGAGCTGATTCAGTTGCTGCTCGGCGGCGTGTTGCGTCACGCCGGGCGCGAGCCGCACGATGACCGCGAGGCCGCTCGGGTCCTTCGGATCCATGCGCAGCGGCAGCCAGAAGGCCTCGTTGGTCCACCAGCCGAAGCGCGGCGGCATCACGCCAATGATGATCCGCGGCACGTCATCAAGCGTGATGGTACGGCCGATCGCGTGGGGATCGCCGCTGAAGAAGCGTTGCCAGAATCCGTAACTCAGCACCACCACTGGCGCTGGTTCCCCATCCAGTCCGATATCGTATGGCTGGATGGTCCGCCCGATAAGCGGCTTCACCTCGAGGAAGTTGAAAGCTCCGCCGGTGAGGAAGACGCCGTAGAAGTTCTCTGGATTGATACCGCCCGTCAGCAAGACCGGCCTCACGCTGGTGGCCATCACCTCGCGAAACGCCGACAGCCTCTCGATCTCCTCCATCTCCCGCTGCGAATACCAGTGCCAGCCATGCACTGCGTCGTTGGGGCCCAGCACCGTCGGCGCCCAGATCTGATTCGGCCTTGCGTAGGGGTACGGCGCAATCAGGACGCCGTAAACCACGCTGAACAACGCGATGCTCGCTCCGATGCCCAGCATCAGCGAGAGGAGCGCCACCACGGTGAACCCGGCGTTCTTGCCGAAGGTGCGCAGCGCGAAGCGCACATCCTGCCACAGCCGCTCGGGCCACAGCCATCCCCACGCTGCGCGCGAGTGGTCGCTGGCCAGGGAGACGCTGCCGAATTTCTTCATCACAGGCTCTGCGGCGCCGGGTAGAGTTGGCTGTCTCGCTCTCCAGTCGTCATTCGAACTGAAAGTAGCCCTGTTCAGGTCGAATATCAAGGAGAGAGAGGAACTAAAATGAGCGTCAAATCGCCAATGCACTCGCCCATCCATGACGGTGGGTAGCCAGGGAATGCAGCTTCGCCGTTTCTGGGCGGAAGGGCTAACCGTAAGCAATCGAACATGCCTGGTAAGTCGTGCAAATCAGTTGACCGAACCACACCAGTGTAGGTTGTTCTTGTGGTCTTTGTCCTGCGATGCCATAAGGTTGCTGAGGCAGGAGCAAGTAGTCTCAATCACGCTGCTTTCATCCTCATACAACTAAGTCTGGTAAAGCCGTTGCGGGAAACTGACCCACTACCGCCGGACAAAGTAAGCGCCCGCCGGGCAAGAGGATCGCAATTCGCTCACGGAGTTCGTGGAAACAAATGGACTGCGCTCTTTAAGGGATAAGCACGATTTTTCCGGCAGCGCCGGGCTCGAGGATTTCCTTGTGGGCGCGGGCCGCTTCGGCAAGCGGAAGCTCCTTGCCGACGACGGGGCGCAGCGTTCCGTTTTCAAGTCCAGCGATGATTCCGGCGTGGATCTCAACTTCTTCAGGAGCGGTGAGGGCCCAAAGCGTGAAGGCGCGGATGGAGCCGCGGCGTCCCATGAGATCGCGGGGATTGATGGTGATTTCGCCGCGATTGCCGATCACGATGACGCGGCCGTTCGTGGCGAGGAGTTTCACATCGTTGGAAAGGTTCACGTTGGCCAGCATCTCTAGGACTATGTCCACGCCGCGGCCGCCGGTGGCTTTCATGATTTCATCGAGATAGCCGGATTTGCTGTGGTCGAACACCCGATGAGCGCCTTCTCGCGTGGCGAGATCGAGACCCTTCTGACTGCTCGCGGTGCCGAAGACGGTCAGTCCCAAGGCGCGAGCTAACTGGACTCCAGCGATGCCGACACCGCCGCTGGCACCATGAACCAAGACCGTTTCTGAAGCGTTCGCTTGCGCGGAGTGATAGAGCGCGTGGTAGGCGGTTCCATAGGCGACCCAGACGCCGGCGCCCTGGCTGAAGCTGGCTTTCTCGGGAAGCCGGTGAACTTGGCTTTCGAGGGCGATTGCGTATTCAGCGTAGGCGCCGGTGACGGTCTTTGCCACATAGACGCGATCCCCAGCCTTTACTTTACCGACGCCCTCTCCCACGGCCTCAACAGTGCCGGCGCCATCGGAGCCGGGTGTGTAGGGGAGAGGGGGCTTCACGGCATACGTGCCGTTTCGCATATAGGTGTCGTATGGATTTACGCCCACGCCGTGGATCTGGACTAAGACTTGCCCGGCGGCGGGTTTGGGTGTGGGGATTTCTTCAAGCTTCAGGACTTCCGGACCGCCGAATTCATGTACGACGATTGCTTTCATTTTTTTGGCCTCTATTTCTTCGAAAACTTGGTTTGATGCTGCTCGCGATTGACGACTTCGCTTTGGATTGCGAAATAGCTAAAGTCGGGCACGGCGTGCCGTGCCTCTACGAACGGAATTTGTGTCCTGAGATTGCGGCGTTTTGAGTTCTCTAGAAATGATCGTCGACATGCGCATGGGACGATTCCTTCTCCTTTTCGAGCAAGCCCGTCGTCTGGCCCCAAGCGGTTGTTTGCCAGTTGTCTTTGCCTTTCTTCTCGGGAATCCATGGCGGCAGTGTCTGATTCAAATAGGCGGCCAGTGCGTAAATATACGGTTCATACAAGCGGCGTAGTTCGGTGAGGCGGCGGTCGGCTTCCTCGCCATCGCGAAGTTTCAAGCCGTGCTGCGCGAGAATGTCGCGGATGCGGCGCAATTGTTCGGCGGTGAGACGGTCGTAGGGCATTGAAGCTGGTGCCGTCCCGAAGACTTGAGAAAGATCGACGACCGCGTGGCGCGAGATCGCAAAAGTGAGCTCGGCCTGCTTCTCGCAAGCGCCTTCGATTCCGACCATGACGAGCGCGGAGGCATCGAGGATGGCGGTGAGCGACGCGACCCATGATTGATTGTCATGCTGCGAGCGGAAGAAGGCCAGAACAGGATAAGAGAGATGGCTCTCCATAAGCTCGGCGGACCAGTGCTCCCAATCCTTAAGAAGCTTGCGCAGTGCTTCTTGTCCGTGGGGATAGCTGTGGCGGCGAAGAAGTTCTCCGGCAGTGGGGGGCGTGCCTGCGCGGGAATCGAGCAGGGAAATGTCCACTTCGCGCTTCGAAAACGAGCCGTAAATGAACGGCAGATAACCGATGACGGCTGCGAGAAAGCCAAAGCCGAAACCAGCCTCGATCACAACCAGAACTCGCGCCAAGCCGGAACGAGGAATGACGTCGCCGAGGCCCAGCGTGAAAAACGTTGTGCCGCTGAGATAAATGTCGGTCTGAAAGCCGGGCTGGCCGCCCGTCATAACTACGGCCGAGCCTGCCCCGTATTGCATGAGGCCGAAGCCCAAAACAAGTCCAACGGCCCAAACCCCCACGAGAACCAGTAGTGAGAGCGGGCCGTAAAAGCCAAGCAGCGATTCCTTGGTCTTGCGGGAGGAGATGAGGCTAGCAGTGAACCTCCACACTTTCCAGGTGGAACGATAGAACAGGCGCGCCAGTCGAAACTTGCGGGTGACGCGCCGAGGCAGAATGATGGCTTCGAAAGCGTCCCACAGAACAATCAGAAAGATCGCGACACCCGCGATGAAGGCACCTGGAGATGGAATCATGTGGGGCATTGTACTCGTTTGGCCGAGCTGTCGATGAATGGCAGCGCGATTAGGAGTTGAGGGTCGCGCTGACGCTAATCTCTGCCTTGAAAAGCTTGGAGACTGGGCAGCCGGTTTCGGCGGCCTTCACGGCAGCGTCAAACTTGGCTTTGTCTGCGCCGGGAATGGTGGCAACCAGGTCGAGATGGCTCTTGGTGATGGAAAAACCGTCGCCGACTTTCTCGAGCGATATCGTCGCGGTGGTTTCGAGCTTCTGCGCGCTAATTCCAACCGCGCCGAGTTGGCCAGAGAGCGCCATGGTGAAACATCCCGCGTGCGCCGCGGCGAGGAGTTCTTCCGGATTCGTGCCGACGCCATTTTCAAAGCGCGCGCTGAAGGAATATTGCGTTTGTTTCAGGACGCCACTGTCGGTTGAAATCGATCCTTTACCATCCTTCAGACCGCCTTGCCAGACTGCCGATGCTTTGCGTTGCATGATGCCGCTCCTTTTGTAACTTTCGTTTGATTTGAATGCTTAGAATTCGATTCGCCAGCGATAGAGAAGGGTATATTGGCGGAATGATTGTGTCGAGTCGCGGCATCGAATTTCGATGAGCGTCAATCTGGAGCAGGTCGCACATCGCCCTTGGCCGTTGCCTGGTGGCGCGTGGATCATGGCGCAGAGCTGGCACGACCTTCTTTTTGCCCACTGGCACGTGGGAGAGGAGGCACTGCGCCGGCATATCCCCGCGGAATTGAAGATCGATACTTACGAAGGGCAGGCATGGCTGGGAGTTGTTCCATTTCGGATGTCCGGCGTGCGCCTGCGTGGCACGCCTGCGGTTCCCTGGCTCTCGGCGTTTCCGGAATTAAATGTGCGAACGTACGTCGTGGCCAATGGCAAACCTGGAGTGTGGTTCTTCAGTCTCGACGCCCGAAACAGGATTGCAGTGGCGATTGCGCGGGCGTGGTTTCACTTGCCGTATTTTCGCGCGCGAATGTCTTGCGAGGAACGAGATGACTGGATCGAGTACAAATCCGGGCGTTCGCATCGTGGCGCACCTTGCGGCGTGTGGAATGGACGGTATCGAGCGGCAGGAGAAGTATTTTCGGCGGCCCCAGGGTCGCTCGAACACTTTCTAACCGAGCGCTATTGCCTTTATACGATGGATGGAGAGGGGCAAGTCATTTGCAGCGAAATTCATCACGCGCCATGGCCGTTGCAAACTGCGGAAGCCGAGTTGATCAGCAATACGATGCCGGAGGCCGCGGGAATCCATTTGGCGCCAGCAAAACCGCTGCTTCATTTTGCGAAGCGCCAGGACGTGGTTGTGTGGCAGCCGCGGCGATTGGCCGGGTGATGCGCTTCTGGTGCGCTCACCACTTGTGGAAAACAAAAAACACCGCCATCGCGATGCAACCGAAGCCTGCGGCATGATTCCACTTTATTTTCTCGCCTAGATAGAGGACCGAGAAAACAGAGAAGACTGAGAGGGTGATCACTTCCTGCATGGTCTTGAGTTGCGCCGTGCTGAATTCATACGAGCCGATGCGATTCGCCGGGACCTGGAAGCAATACTCGAAAAAAGCAATCCCCCAGCTCGCTAGAATGACTTTCCAAAGCGCGGAAGTGCGGTACCTCAGGTGGCCATACCAGGCAAAAGTCATGAAGATATTTGAGATGGTGAGCAGAAAGATCGTTCGCACGGGAGTTATCTCCTTGGCGGTATTGGATTTGTCGAACGCAGCGCGTTAGTTCCTAACAGGATTGCAAATCAGCTAGGGGATTTGCGCGGGCCACAGGCAACGAATATAAACCACGAACAGTGTGTAACGCGACAGATCGGCCGCCCCCTCGATGTCCACGAAATCCTCAAGCGGTCGTGTTTCTAGTGGCGGTTTCTGCACACCTGTACTACAAACCAGTTCAACGGACCGAACGGTCTTCGATAGAGTCCAAGCTGAAGGTTCGTTTTTCGCTTCCCTCATCCGGTTTACAGATTGGGCCCGCTTCCTTGTGGAGGACCTCGTGGCGCGGATTCTGAAAGCAATCTGTGTAGTTTTCCTGACGCTGGCGATCTTGATGCCCGTCGCAACCGACGGGCAGGCTTCCACCGTGCTGGTCGTCACGGGCTCGAGCATGCCGGAGCCGCTCTATTTGCTCTGGAACGATGAATTTCACAAGCAGCAGCCTAGCGTGCAGGTGCGGTATTTGCCGGAAGGCAGCGTCGCCGGCGCTACGCGCGTTTTGACGGGCACCGGAGATTTTGGCGGCGGCGACGCGCCGATTCCGGAGAAGGATCTGAAAGGGTCCACCAACAATATCGTCGAACTTCCCACCGTACTGGTCGGCATCGTCGTGATCTACAATTTGCCGGGCGTGACAGGCGAACTTCGTCTTTCTGGACCCGTCCTGGCGAACATATTTCTCGGGAAGGTGACCTCCTGGAACGATCCCGCGCTGGTAAAACTGAATCCGGAAGCAAAGCTCCCCGCGCTTCCGATTCAGCTACTGCATCGCACCGCGGGCCGCGGATCGAACTACATTCTTTCCGATTTCCTGTCGAAAGCGAGCTCTGAATTTCTTGCGCGTGTGGGGCGCAGCGCATCGCCGAACTGGCCTGCGGGGACGACCGCCGGTAAGGCTGACGACATGCTCGATAAAGTGAACGCGACTCCGGGAGCCCTCGGCTACACGGAATTGAATTCGGCCGTGAAGGCCTCTTTGCGCATGGCTAGCATTCGAAACGCGGATGGAGAATTCGTAAAGCCGTCGGTCCGCTCGATTGCGGCCGCCGCCAAAGCGATGACCAACACCGTGACCGACAATTTCCGGATTTCGCTGGCGAACGCGTCCGGGAAAGACAGCTACCCCATCAGCAGCTTCACCTGGTTTTACGTCCCGGCCGTCGCAAAGGATGAGCAGCGGGGCCGCGCCGTCACGGACTACCTGAAGTGGGTGTACACCAGCGGCGAAAAAATGGCGGGGGAGCAGGGCTACCCGCCGCTGCCCGAGGAACTGCTCGCCAAAGTGACGGCGAAAGTTAGAACGATCCGCTGAGCGCCTACAAGAAAAACTAAACGTTTAAAGTTAGAGAGACGAGGTCTGGCCGCGGCGTTGGCGGAAGCGCCGGCATCTTCGAGCGATCGACCGGGCGATACTGCGTGTCGCGCTCGACAGGGATGCGGCCGGCGGCGCGGATCAGGCGTTCGAGTTCGGCGCGCGGCGTGAACTCCGACGTTTTTGCTCCGGCGTCGTGATAAATCTTTTCTTCGACCACCGTGCCGTCCAGATCGTTGGCGCCAAAGCGCAGAGCGATCTGCGCCATGCTAGGCGAAAGCATAATCCAGTACGCCTTGATGTGATCGAAATTATCCAGAAGCAGGCGCGCGACCGCGATGTTGCGAAGGTCGGCGTAACCCGTGGGCTTCGGAATGTGCGAAAGTGCGGTGTTATCCGGATGAAACGCCAGCGGAATGAACGTGACGAATCCGTGCGTCTCATCCTGCAGCTCGCGCAATTTGATGAGGTGGTCGGTGCGCTCTTCCTCTGTTTCGACGTGTCCGTAAAGCATCGTGGCGTTGGAACGAAGGCCCGCTTCGTGCGCCTTCTTCGCGGTGTCCAGCCACATCTGGCCGCTGGTTTTGTGGTCGCAGATAATTTTTCGCACGCGGGGATGAAAAATCTCTGCGCCGCCCCCGGGGCAGGAATCGACTCCCGCCTGCTTCATTTTTTGCAAAACCTCTTCGATGGAAAGTTTCGCGATGCGCGAGAAATAGTGAACCTCGACCATCGTGAAGGCTTTGATATGCACGGTGGGGCAGCGCTTCTTGAGGCCGCGGACTAGTTCCAAATAGTGATCAAACGTCAGATCCGGGTGCAGGCCGCCGACGATGTGAAACTCCGTGGCGCCTTCGCGAACGCCCTGTTCCGCGCGTTGGTAGATTTCTTCGAGTGCAAACGTGTAAGCGCCGGGCGCGTTGGGGGCGCGGCCGAAAGCGCAGAGCTTGCAATGCGCCACGCAGACGTTCGTCGGATTGATGTGCCGGTTGACGTTGTAATACGTGATGTTGCCGTGGCGCTTCTCGCGAACATAGTTTGCGAGCCAGCCTACCGCCAGCAAATCAGGCGAACGATACAGCGCGATGCCGTCGTCCATATTCAAGCGCTCGCCCGCGAGAACTTTCTCCGCGATGGGCTTTAACCGCTGGTCCGTGATTGTCAGTTCGCTCATTTTGAATCCGCTGAAAATCTCAAACGTGCCAAACCGCTGCCGCAGCGCCCCAGAACAATAGGAACAACAAACTAATATAACCGTTCACGGCGAAAAACGCAGCGTCCAGCTTGCTGAGGTCGCCCGGTTTGACAAGCGAATGCTCGTAACCGAGAAGCGCGGCAACGACCCCGAGGCCCGCCCACGCAGGCCACGGCAGCGCGAAGCTGTAAGCGACCCAAGAGAGCAGCAAGACCACGCCGATATGCATAACGCGCGCGATGAGCAGAGCGTTAGCGATGCCAAAGCGCTTGGGAACGGAATAGAGGCCCGCGCGCTCGTCGTACTCAATGTCCTGGCATGCGTAGAGCACGTCGAAACCGCCGACCCACATCGTCACCGCCGCGCAAAGAATCAACATGCGCCAGTCGAGACCGCCGGTGATGGCAATCCACGCCGCCGCGGGTGAAATGCCAAGGGCGAAGCCCAGGAAGAGATGCGACCAGTTTGTAAAGCGCTTGGTGAATGAATAAAAAAACAAAATCGCGATCGCAAGTGGAGCAAGCTTCAGAGCCAGGACATTGAGCTGCCACGCAGCAAGAAAAAACACGGCAACGGTAACGATCGTAAACAAGCACGCAAAAGAAAGGGAGAGAGCGCCGGTCGCGAGAGCGCGTTGCTGTGTGCGCGGATTCTCCTTGTCGTAGCGCAGATCCGCGATGCGGTTCATGGTCATGGCAGCAGAACGCGCCGCGACCATCGCGACGACAATCCAGAAAAACTGGCGCAGCGTTGGCCAACCCGTTGGAGGTTGATGAGTGGCGCGCGCAGCAAGCAGCGCGCCCGTCAGTGCAAACGGCAGCGCGAAGACGGAATGCTCAAACTTGATCATCTCGAGCACGGTGCGGATGCGGCCAGCCATTGCGAAATTACGCCTCCGCCTTTTTGGCGCTTTGCTGACCCGTCCAGCGATACATATTTTCCTGAGGCATATGAATCTGCGCGAGCACGCGGCAAATATACTGGGTGACAAGGTCGTCGATCGTTTGCGGATGATGATAGAACGCAGGGATCGTCGGCATAACCACCGCGCCCGCTTGCTGAACACGCAGCATGTTTTCCAGGTGGATCTTGTTGAACGGCGTGTCGCGGACGCATAGAACAAGTTTGCGGCCTTCTTTGAGCATCACGTCTGCAGAGCGAGAGACAAGATCGTCGCTCACGCCGCTCGCGATCGCCGCGAGCGTGCCCATGGAACACGGAATGACGATCATCGAATCCACAGCGTAGCTGCCCGAAGCGATCGAAGCGCCGATGTCTTTGTTTGGCAAAACTTCGATTTTTGCCGCGAGGCGGCCAAGAAGCCGGCTGGGCAGTTGTTTCATATCGCCGGAAGCAATTCCAAGCTCCTCCGCAAACAGACGCTGGCCTGCTTCCGTAACGACGAGATGGATGCGTCCCACACGTGCGTCCTGTTCAAGCAACGACAAGGCTTTCTGCGCGAGAACGGCGCCGCTTGCCCCGGTCACACCTACAGTTACGACTTGTTTTTGTGTGTCTGGCATGTTTCTGTGCGAGTAGAATCAGTTTCGCAGTCGATTCTGGGCAAGTCAAGCCGAGGCCGCGGGCCTGTGCAATGATAGAATTTGCGGCGGTCAAACAATATGAATCAGCAGGAATTGCTGAAAATTCTGGAATTGGTGAAGCTCGGCTTGTTTTCTCCGGAAAAAGCCGCCGAGCGCCTGAAGCATCTGCCATTCGAGGACTTGGGATTCGCCAAAGTGGATCACCACCGCGCACTGCGCCAGGGCTTCGCGGAGGTGGTGTTTGGTAAGGGCAAAACACCCGCGCAAGTGGCGGGAATTGTTCGCGCCATGCTGCGGCAGAAAGATTCGCGGCAGAACATTTTGGTGACCCGGGCGGACGCCAAGATTTGTGCAGCCGTGAAGCGCATGAGTCGAGGCGCGAAGTTCCACGCATCGTCCGGAGTGATTACGATCGAGCGCAGCACGGAGATCACGGGCAAGGGAACGATCATCATCGTTTCCGCAGGCACAAGTGACATCCCCGTTGCCGAAGAAGCGTTGCTCACAGCGCGAATGATGGGCAACCGTGCTGAACACCTGTATGACGTTGGCGTTGCCGGCATTCACCGGCTTTTGGAGCATCGAGAACAATTGACGCAAGCGCGCGTGGTTATCTGCGTCGCCGGAATGGAAGGCGCTCTGCCCAGCGTCGTGGGCGGTTTGGTCGGAGTGCCTGTGATAGCCGTGCCGACGAGCGTGGGTTACGGCGCGAGTTTTGGCGGTGTAGCCGCGCTTCTCGGGATGCTCAATTCTTGCGCATCGAACGTGACCGTCGTAAACATCGACAATGGCTTCGGCGCGGCCTGCGTGGCGTCCTGCATCAACCGTCTATAGAACCTACTCCTTCCGAAGCCTTCAACAATACTTTCATCACACCCGATTTCTGTGCGAATTGGATTGCTGCAGGCGCTTCCGTCATTGGGAGTGCGCGCGTGATGAGCGCGGTTGGGTCGACTTTGCCGGAGCGCAGCAAATCGATCGCTCTCGCAAACGGGCCGCAGCGCGAGCCTATGACGGCGAGTTCCTTGACGACAATGGGCCAAGTTTCAATAGGAGCCGCGCCGTGAAACGTGGATTTCAGAACGAGTGTGCCGCGCGGTTCGGTCATTTGTTGCGCCAGCGCGAAGCCGGTCGGTGAGCCGGTCGCTTCCACCAGCAAGCCGTAATTCTCTTTCGCATGTTTCAGGTCAGAGGCATCGCCGCGAACTTTTTTTGTTTTGATCCCAGCGCGCCGGGCGAGAGCAAGCTTCTTTTCGTGCTTGCCATACATGACGATACGGGGCACCGCTGTGCGCAGAACCAAGGCGATCAATTGCGCGAGCTTGCCATCGCCGAGCACAGCCGCTTCGCGGAATTGTTCGGCGCGCACTTGTTCGAGAATTTCGCAAGCCGCGGCAAGCGGTTCGACGAACACAGCCTGTTGGTCGCTGACCGAATCGGGGACAACATGCAGATTCTCGATCGGCAGGGCCAGATACTCAGCGAACGCACCGTCATGTGCCACGATGCCGAGAACAGTTCGGCGCGCGCAGTGCGTTTTCCATCCGCGCTGGCAAAAGTCGCAAGCCGGCCTATAGCCGTAAGCCGAGCAAGACACGTTGATTTCGCCAACAACACGCCTCCCCAACCACTTTTTCTTCAGCGCGCCGGAAACGCCGTGAACTTCGGCAACTTCGCCGACAAATTCGTGCCCCGGCGTGCCGCGAAATGCGTGATACCCGCGTAAGATCTCAACGTCCGTATTGCATATGCCCGCCAGCCGGACACAAATCAGCGCCCATTCTGGACGTAGTTCGGGTAACGGTTTCGATCTTGCTTTGAGTTTTCCGTTGGAGACAGAAAAGGCCAGCACGATCTAAGTTTAGTCTTTTTTCTTGGAATGCTTCAATTTTCCAAATGTAGCCGGCAGGCCACGTTTAGGAGCTGCTCTCAGAGCCTCTGACGTTTGCAGAAACTCAATGGGGGTAGCCCGCGGTGATGAAGTCATCGATGTCTTTGTGCAGCTTGTGGTGCTGAACTTCATCGATATACATCATGTGGCCGCCTTCGTAGTATGCGAAACTCACGTTTTTGCGGATGGGCGGCTCTAGATTCATGTGCGCGAACGTATTTTCAATCCCGTTGAAAGGCGTCGCCACGTCGTAATAGCCGCAGAGAACCAGCACTTTCAAGTAGGTCTGCTGAGTCATCGCCGCGCGCAAGACTTCCGCAACTTCTGTATTTCCGGTCTGGTCCCACGGACGGACGTTGGCGGTCACGGTGTAGTACGCGTCGCTTTCCCACTTCAATTCGCGCCGCACATAGTCGTGAAATGTCGCCACGAAGGCGCCTTCGTAGGAAGCCTCGCTCGGGTCGTATTCGACGCGCTCGCCGGCCGCATCCGCTTCCATTCCCTCGAAACGCGAATCAAGCCGCCCGATCGTCAAGCGCTTATCCCGCTCAAGCTCCTTGAACCAGCGGAACGGGCTCACACGGAGATTGGCTTGCTCGATAAACTTAGTGGAAAGCCCGGTGTAGTGCGCGAGATCCTCGACAACCTTTTGGTGCTCCGCTCGGGAAAGCTGGTCGCCTTTTTCCAGAGCCTGCGCATATTCTCCATGAGCGAATTCGCGCGCCCTTTCGGCCACTTGGTCGACAGGCAAGCTTTGCAAGTCCGGAGGCAGCAAGTGGTGATACCAGGCGGTGGTCACATATGTCGGCAGAAAGAAAATGGTCCGATTGTCGGCCCCCCAATTTGAAAAGGCTACTGACGAAAGCAGAGCGATTCCGTTCATATATATTTGGTGGCGCTCTTGAATCACCCCCGCAAGCTCGGCCGAACGCGTCGTGCCATAGCTTTCGCCGATCAGGAATTTCGGCGAAGCCCAGCGCTCCGTCCGCGTAATGTACTGGTAGATGAAATCCGCAAACCAGTTCGCGTCTTCGATGATGCCGTGAAATTGTGCGGTTGCTTCGCCAGGAGCGGGCCGGCTATAGCCAGTCGAAATCGCATCAATGAAAACGAGGTCCGTGGCGTCCAGAAAGGAATCTTCGTTATCGACGGTGGTGTACGGCGCGGGCATTCCGTGACCGTCGGGCGTCAAGACCACGCGTTTCGGTCCCATCCCCATGTGCGTAAAGAGGGAAGCGGACCCCGGCCCGCCGTTGTAAACAAAACTTACGGGCCGCTTCGCCGGATCGGCCACTCCATCTTTCGTGTATGCAACGTAAAACATCGTCGCCTTCACGGTCCCGTCATCTGCCTTGATGTTGTACGTCGCGGCTGTTGCGGCGTAGTTGATCGTTTGCCCCCCGATGCGTGCGGAATGATGCGTGACGACTGACTTCTCTTCAGGAACCGCCGGCCGCTCTTTTTTGTTCTGAGCGGCTTCGCCTTGCGCCGCCGGTTCCGCCGGAGGGCGCGTGCGCTGTTGCGGCGGCTGCTGACCCGAAGGCACAGTCGGCTGCTGCGCCGCCGCTGTTGCTATGCCGGCCGAAAAAATAATTCCTGCGAGGACGCACCAATCTCTCCTCATCTCTCTTCTCTCCTTTTTTCCACAAGCATTTTTCTGGCAACCGGTGGTGTGACAGCGTCCGGGCGAATCCGTCCATTCGCCCGAAACATTCCGTAGGACGCGCGAAGCGCCGTCTGAGTTTCATCTCTAAAGGAATAGAACGCCGGGCCCTCGCTCGTTCAAGAAGGAGGACGAAAGCAAAATCAACCAAGTGTCCGAGGGCCGAGCTAGGAATTAGTGAAGCACGGCTCCGAGTGTCTTTATGAGCAGAGGTTCTTGCTCGGGGAACACCGTTCTTAGATCAAGAACCAAGCGATTGTTCTCCACGCGCGCGATCACCGAAATTCCAGCTGGAGCGCGGCGCAGCCGTTGTTCCAACTGCGCCGCGGAATAACGTGCGCTGGCAATGCGAATAATCTTTGTGGGCAGCGCCTGCGTCGGAGTAGAGCCGCCGCCCGCCAGAGAAGTGCCATCCACAATCTCCATCTCCACTTCATCGAGCGGAAGCTCCGGCCGGAGTTCGCGCAGAAGGTTCTCGGAGCGCCGCTTAAGCTCTGCCGCACTTGCTCGAATCATCCGCAACGCCGGGATTTCGTCCCAAGCTGCGCGCAGATAAGCGCCGAGAGTCACTTCCAGCGCCGCAGTTGTAAGCTTGTCCACGCGCAGCGCGCGAAACAGTGGATGCCGCCGCACGCGCATAACGAGCTCTTTCTTTCCGGCAATAATCCCCGCCTGCGGTCCTCCCAGCAGTTTGTCGCCACTAAACATCACAATCGATACGCCCGCATCGACGCTTTGCCGGACGAGCGGCTCGGAAATTCCGCTTGGGGAAAGATCGGCGAGGCAGCCCGATCCAAGATCCTCGACCAGTGGAAGCCCGGTCCGGTGGCTCAGCGCCGCCAAATCTTCGAGCGACGGCTTTTCCGCAAATCCAGTGATGCTGAAATTCGAGGGATGCACGCGCAGCAGCAGGCGTGTTTTTTCATTGATGGCGTTTTCGTAGTCGGCGAGCCGCGTGCGATTTGTGGTGCCCACCTCCCTCAGCACCGCGCCGCTCTCCGCCATAATCTCCGGAATGCGAAAGCCGTCGCCAATCTCAATCAACTCGCCCCGTGAAACAACGACGTCTCCACCCTTCGCCAATGCAGCAAGCACAAGCAGCACCGCGGCGGCGCAATTGTTCACCACGATGGCCGTTTCCGCCCCAGTCAGCCGCTCCAGGAGCGACGATAGATGCACGTCGCGTTTGCCCCGCGCCCCCGCTTCCAAATCGTATTCGAGATTCGTGTATTGTGTCGCGGTGCGCCGGAATTCCTCGACCACCGCCCGAGAAAGTGGAGCTCGCCCAAGATTAGTGTGGAGTATCACGCCCGTAGCGTTAATCACCGGCTGAAGCGAATGCGCAAGAATGCGCTCGACAAGTGAGCTGATTTGCTCTTCGAGTGATGCCGCATCGGCAGCCAGCAGCGTGAGTTCGCCCAGCACCGCCGATTTAAGCTGATCGGTGATGCGTGAACGCAGCTCAGCGAGAACCGTTCGAGTGACTTCCACGAGCAGCGTGCGATCCACACGCCCCGCAAGCGCCGCGAGACGCGGCTGTGCCAGCAAGTCGTCCACCGAAGGAATCTGCCGCAGCAGCTCCGCCTGCTCGGTGGTCAAAGCCTGTTTCGCGCGCGCTTCCATGCCCTTATTTCAGCACACACCCCCTCCCCGGGCAATCAAGCATTCTTCAGCCACGCGCCTGCCGCCGCGCCCAGGCACCCCAACCGAGGTGGGATACACAATGCGCAGCGCCTCCCACTCCTCTGGTTGACGCCTTCGCCTTGTCCCCCTAGCATGCTAATCGAGGGGCTTTTCCACCCATGGCGACCATCGACGAGGAACTGGCGCAGCTCGAGCGCGACATCCGCCAGCTCAAAATTGAATACGATCAGTTCTTCGGCGGCGGCAGAAAGCGTCCCCCCACCGAAATCGAGTGGCGTATTGAATTGGTGATCAAGCGCTACGCCGAGCGCGGCGGTGATCTGAAGTACGGCCAGCGATTCCGCCTGAACAATCTCACCCAGACCTACGCCAAATACAAAGATATCTTCCGCAAGAAAACGCAGAATAAGGAAGAAGGAAAAATTCAGCGCCACTTTGGCGCGGCCGCCAAGGCCATCGAGGCTGAGCGCGCGCACAAAAATCCCGAAAAGCACGCGGAGACTCCCGCGGCTCCGGCGCAGGTCGCGGCAGCGGCGGCGACCCAAGGCGCGTTCCGCGTGACCTGCTCGGAGCCGGAACGCGAAGCGGAAAAAGTCGACCAGCTCTATCAGGCGTTTCTGCAAGCCAAGCAGCAAGCTGGAGAACAGACCGGAAAACTCTCGCGCTCCAGCTTCAACGAATTTGTGCTGAAAAAGACCAAGGATTTACAGAAGCAGAAGAATTGCCGCGATGTCGAGTACGTCGTCGAAGTCGTCGACGGCCAAGTCAAGCTCAAGGCCCTCGTCAAAGCCTGACAGCAGCGATTCGCGTCCCACCCTTCCAGGTAGATACTGTCCTCCACCGATCAAGTCATGGATTTTTGATTCTCTTTGCCGGCATTCCGTTTTCAACAGCCGAATCTCGCGCGTGTACCCTTCCCACTTTCCGAATTTCCTCCAGGCCGATACACTGTTGTGCTTTTCTTTTTCGGGAGGTATTCATGGCAGTGGAGCGCGCGCTCATCAGCGTGTTTGACAAAGCAGGGATAGTGGAGTTCGCCAAGCGGCTTGCCGCTCTCGGTATCGAAATTCTTTCAACGGGCGGCACCTCGAAACTGCTGCGCGAAGCTGGCGTCACGGTCCGTGACGTCGCGGACTTTACCGGATGGCCCGAGATGCTCGGCGGACGCGTCAAGACGCTGCACCCAAAGGTTCACGGCGGGCTGCTCTATCGCCGCAAGCATCCAGAAGATCAGAAGCAAGCAACTGAGCACGGTATCGCGCCGATCGACCTCGTGGTGGTGAATCTCTATCCCTTCGAAGCTACCGCTGGGAAGCAAGGTTTGACCGCCGAGGAGCTCATCGAAAATATCGACATTGGCGGTCCCACGATGCTGCGCTCCGCCGCGAAAAACTTCGAAAGCGTCACGGTGGTAACCGATCCTGCCGATTACGAGCGAGTGACGGAAGAACTCGAAGCAGCGCGCGAGACCTCGCTGCCCACGCGCCTCGAACTGGCGCGGAAAGTATTTGCAACCACATCGCGTTACGACGGCATGATTACCACGGAACTGGAACGTCTCTCGGCAGCCGCAGGACACTTGGCATTGGGCGAGAAGTTGTTGCTCCCGGAACGCGTGCACATCGCACTTCAGAAAAAAGACTCTCTGCGCTACGGAGAAAACCCACACCAGGCGGCGGCGCTCTATGTCCCAGCGGGAACCTTGCCAATAGGCTTGGCAGCGGCAAAACAGCTTCAAGGAAAAGAACTTTCCTACAACAATTACGTGGATCTCGAAGCCGCCCGAAGCCTCGCCGCCGAATTCCGCCATCCCGCCGCGGTCATCGTCAAGCACAACACTCCCTGCGGCACAGCCGAGCGCGAAACTCTCCTCGATGCATACCTCAGAGCACTTGCGACCGATCCCGTTTCCGCGTTCGGCGGTGTTTTGGCCTTCAATCGCGTGATCGACGCCGCAACCGCCGAAGAAGTAGCTAAGCTCTTCGTCGAATGCATCGCCGCGCCAGGCTTTGATGAAAAGGCCAAAGCAATCTTCGCCGCAAAAAAGAATTTGCGGCTGCTCGAACTGCCGCCCGGCGGCCTCGATCCCGAACTGGAACTTCAGCTCAAACGCATTTTTGGCGGCGTTCTAGTGCAGCAGCCTGACTCGGGCGAAATTATGGAAGGTCAGCTAAAGATTGTAACGAAGCGCCCCCCCGCGCCGGAAGAGATGCAAACCATGCGCTTCGCTTGGAAAGTCTCCAAGCACGTCAAATCCAACGCCATCGTCTTTGCAAAAGACGGCGCAACACTCGGCGTCGGCGCGGGCCAAATGAGCCGCGTCGATTCCGTCAAGATCGCCGTAATGAAAGCGCAGTCTTCGCTCGCCGGAAGCGTCGTCGCTTCCGACGCCTTCTTCCCGTTCCCCGACGGCGTCGAAGAAGCCGCCAAAGCCGGCGCTGTTGCCGTGATTCAACCGGGAGGCTCCGTGCGCGACAACGATGTAATCGCCGCTGCCGACCGTCTCGGAATGGCCATGGTCTTCACCGGCATCCGGCATTTCCTGCACTAGAACCCAGCCGGCTTAGTTCGCGCGGCGATGCATCTAAAGATTCCATTTCAACTCTTTTGAATTTTCTTGCATCCTAGTTAAGGGCGCTTTTGGGCCTTGGAAACGGCGTACGTTTGGCTTTTGACCGCGTTCCAGACGCATGGGATACTTTTTGTTTCCGGGGCTTCTATGAATCTACTAAGAATCAGCCTTGCTGGACTTCTGACGGGCGCATGCAGCGCCCTCGCCGCCGCCCAGACTCCCGTGGAAGGGCAAGTCCAGAAGGACGACCAGACCCAGTCCAAGCCGGACTCTCTCTCCGCCGCTAGCCCGACCGCTCCTTCTCCTCGCGCCGACGCTTACTACAACTACGCGATGGGGCATCTCTTCGAGCAGCAATACGAGACCACCAACCAGCCGGAATACGCCACCCAGGCCATCGATGCCTACAAAAAGGCTTATGCGCTCGATCCCAAGTCACCGGTCATCGGTGAACGCCTGGCCGAGATGTACTGGAAAGCCCAGCGCGTTCACGAAGCCGAGCTGGAAGCGCAGGAACTTCTCAAGCGAGACCCGAATGATCTGCCGACCCGCCGCCTGCTCGGCCGGATATACCTTCGTATGCTGGGCAATTTGACTTCGAGTGCCCAGTCCGACATGGCCGAACGCGCCATCGAACAATATAAGGAAGTCTACCGCCTGGATCCGACGGATTCAGAATCGGCACTCTGGCTCGCGCGGCTCTACCGCCTGCGCAACGAGCACGATAAGGCCGAAGAAGTTCTGCGCGGCCTTCTTAAGCAAGATCCAGAGAACGAAGCAGCCGTCGAACAGCTCACGCAACTGCTCCTCGATGAAGGCAAATCCGCGGACGCCGTTTCGCTGCTCGAAAGCATGACCAACCGCGCGCCTTCCCCCGCTTTGCTCGATCTTCTCGGCGATGCCTATACGCAGACGCACGACCTCGCGAAAGCCGAAGCAGCCTATCGCAAAGCTGCGGATATGGACCCCTCTGAGCTGAGCCACCTTCGCGGCTTGGGCCAGACGCTTCTCGCCGAAGACAAATTCACCGACGCGCTCACCGTCTATCAGAAGCTCGCCGATTTGATGCCCGATGATTCCGATGTCTACCTGCGCCTGGCGCAGATTTACAGGGAATTGCACCAGCTCGATCACGCCGAAGAAAATCTCCTGAAAGCCCGCCAATACGCTCCCGGGAGCCTCGAAGTTATGTACAACGAGGCCATGCTCTACGAAGCGCAGGGCCGCTACGAAGACGCCATTCGCGTGCTCTCCGATGCCGTCACCGGACTCAAGTCGCAATCGACCGTCTTGCCTTCGCGGCGGCGTTCGCTGGCCATCTTGTACCAGCAGCTTGGCCAGCTCTACCGCGACACGCAGAATTTTCAGGCCGCCATTTATACTTTTGAAGAGCTGGGCCGCCTCGGCGACGAAGAAGATCGCCGCTCGCGCATACTGATCATGGACACCTACCGGGCCGCAAAAGACTTGCCGAAGGCGCTCCAAGCCGGCAAGGATGCCTTGACAAAGTATCCCAGCGATCAAGGTCTCCGGACTTCCGACGCGCTCTTGCTGGGTGAAAATGGCCAGACCGACGAAGCCGTAAAAGTTCTTCGTTCGCAACTCACAAAAACCGAAGCCGACCGCGACATTTACCTCAATATCGCGCAAGTCTACGAGCGCGGCCGCCATTACAAGGAAGCCGAAGAAGCCGCCCGGACCGCGGAAGCCATCCCCGGCGAACCCCACGACAACGAAATGGTGTGGTTTCTCCTAGGAGCCATCTACGAACGCCAGAAATTTTACGACCGCGCCGAAACAGAATTCAAAAAGACTCTGGAAGTGAATCCGCGAAACGCTCCGGTGCTCAACTACTATGGCTATATGCTTGGCGATCTCGGCATCCGTCTCGAAGAAGCCGAGGCACTTGTGCAGCGCGCTCTGAAGGAAGAGCCGCACAGCGGCGCGTATCTCGATAGCCTTGGCTGGATCTATTTCCGCGAAAATAAACTTGCGGATGCCGAAGCGACTCTCCGCAAGGCCGTCGCAATCGAAAGCCACGACGCCACCATCCGCTCGCACCTGGCTGACGTGTACGCCAAGTCCGGCCGCATGGATCTCGCAGCCATCGAATGGGAAAAATCGCTGACCGAATGGCATCGCTCACTGCCCGCGGACGTGGAAAACGACAAAATCGCCGAAATCGAAAAGAAGCTTTCCCAGGTAAAACACCGCGTGGCGCAAAAATCCTCGCCGCAAGACGCGAAACCTCAGTAAGCCGCATGCGCGAAGTCCGCATCCCCGCGTTTGCCAAAATCAACCTGTGCCTCGATATTCTCGGAAAACGCCCTGACGGCTACCACGAACTCCGCACAGTTTTTCAAACCGTCTCGCTGCACGACGAGTTGCGTCTGCGCGTATCGCGTCACCCGGACATTTCCTTGTCGATCAAGGGAAACGCCGTTCTTTCTCAGGAGCCTTCTCAAGAAAATCTCGTATACCGCGCCGTCGACGCCCTTCGCCACGCGCTCAAAATCCACTCCGGCGTCGAGATGGAGCTTCGCAAAACAATCCCAGCGGGCCGCGGCATGGGAGGCGGTTCAAGCGACGCCGCCGCCGCCCTGCTCGGCTATTTGCGCCTGACGGGACGCACTCTGCCGCTGCCGCAACTGCTCGAAATTGCTTCCTCGCTCGGCGCCGATGTCCCTTTTTTCCTTTTTGGAGGCCGTGCCCTGGGCGTCAGCCGCGGCGACGAGATCTACCCTCTCCCCGATATCCCCAAGCTCTTCGTACTCATCGTCTCTCCGCGTGAGATTCACGTTCCCACGCTGGAGGCCTACAAATGGCTCAAAGCACGCCCGCTGGCATTGACAAAAAGCGCCACAGACCCTAAACTTTGGGGGTTCTGTGCTCTATGCTGGAGCGCGCAGGGAAGCGGTCTTTCGAACGATTTCGAACGGCCCGTTTTCCGGCGTCACCCCCGTCTTGCGCAAATCAAGCGGGCTTTGCTCCAACGAGGAGCTTCAGAAGCCTCGCTGGCGGGTAGCGGTTCGGCGGTGTTTGGAGTTTTCCCGAGCCCAGCGCAGGCGCGCCGAGCCGCTGTTGGGTTTCCGGACGATCAGACCTTTGTTTGCGAGTCACTCTCGCGCGACAGGTACGTTCGTAAAATGCAGGGCACACCTTGACGTCGATTTGTGTCCTCCGTTTGTCCTCGGTTGATCCGCAGCGTCTCCAAAGCACCGAACCATTTATCCGTTGAACGTGATTTCGGGCCAAGAAGTGTGCAAGCCCAAAACCAGGGCTGCCGGAGCACAAGCGTCGTGAACGACGACCGATTCAAAATTTTCTCGGGGACCGCGAATCTGCCGCTGGCGGAGAGCATTTGCCGCCATCTGGAAGTGCCCCTCGGCCAGGCGAAACTCGGGCGCTTCAGCGACGGCGAGATCTATTTTCAGATTCTCGAAAACGTGCGGGGCGCCGACGTCTTCGTCGTTCAACCGTGCTGCTATCCCGTCGATAACCACTTGCTCGAACTGCTCCTGATGATCGACGCCTTCAAGCGCGCATCGGCCTGGCGCATCACGGCCGTGCTGCCCTACTACTGCTACGCGCGCCAGGACCGCAAAGACAAGCCCCGCGTCCCAATATCAGCCAAGCTCGTCGCCGACTTGCTAGAAACGGCCGGCGCAAGCCGGGCGTTGACGCTCGATCTCCACGCGCCGCAAATTCAAGGCTACTTCGACGTTCCGGTGGATCATTTGTACGGATCTCCCGTCCTGGTCGAGCACTTCCGCCATTTGAATCTTCCGAATCTGACGGTCGTTTCGCCGGATGCGGGCGGCGTGGAACGCGCCCGCTTCTTCGCAAAAAAACTCGATGCGCCGCTAGCCATCGTGGACAAACGCCGCGTCGATGTAGACGTCAGCGAAGTCATGAATCTGATCGGAGACGTTCGCGGCCGCAGCACGCTGATCGTCGACGACATTATCGACACCGCCGGCACGCTCGTGAAAACCGCCGAAGCGCTAATCCGAGAAGGTTCCACGCAAGTGTATGCGGCGTGCACGCACGCCGTTTTGTCCGGCCCGGCCATCGAACGCATCGCAGAGTCCCAAATCAAAGAGGTGGTCGCGACGGATTCTGTCCCTCTCGCTGAAGCCGCAAAAGGCATGGGCAAAATCAAAGTTTTGAGCGTGGCGGATCTTCTTGCCCGCGGCATCCGTTCGATTCATGAAGAAACGTCGATCAGCGAGCTCTTTATTTAGTAGCACAGACACTCTTGTCTGTGCTCTTCGTGCAGTTGAAGTTTTGAAGTTTTGACGGAAGGAATAAAAGTATGGCTCAGACACAAATCGTAGTAGAAGGAGCGCCCCGCTCCGATAGGGGCAAAAACGAGGCCAAGCGCCTGCGCCTGACCGGCAAGGTTCCCGCCGTTCTCTATGGCGGCAAAGGCGATTCCATCGCGCTGTCGTTGAACACCAAGCAGATCGGCGCGATTCTTCGCTCTGCCACCGGCCACAATACTCTTTTCCAAGTGGATCTTGCCGGCAAACACGAACCCGCCATCTTGAAAGACTGGCAGGTCGATCCGCTGAGCGGCAACCTCCTCCACGTCGATCTTCTTCGCGTGGCCATGGACGTTCGTATGCGTGTGAACGTGCCCGTGCACACCTTCGGCGAACCCGCCGGCGTCAAACAGCAAGGCGGCGTTTTCGAAGTTGTCACGCGCGAAGTGGAAATCGAATGCTTGCCTGCGGACATCCCGACGGAATTCAAGGTTGACGTCAGCGCCTTGATGCTCAACAGCCAGCTCCGCGCGAAGGACTTGGCGATCGACACCGCCAAATTGAAGCTGCTCACTGATCCGGAACGCGTTCTGGCGCACGTCGTCGCTCTCAAGGTCGAAGAAGAGAAGCCCGCCGAAGTTGCAGCCACGGAAGCGGCAACGCCTGCGGAGCCCGAAGTCATCAAGAAGGGCAAGAAAGAAGTCGAGGGCGAAGAAGTCGCCGCGGCCGAAGCCAAACCAGAAAAGGCCGAAAAGGGCGAAAAGAAGAAGTAGTGCTGCAGTTTGCAAAACGCGGCGGCTGGCGGCAAGCCAGCTGCCCGGCAGAGGTCTATGCGGCTCATCGTCGGACTTGGGAATCCTGATCCGGAGTACCAATGGACGCCGCATAACCTCGGATTTATGGCGGTGGACGAACTGGCGAATCGCGGTGGGATTCGCGTCGAGCGGCCGGAAGGCAAGGCGCTCGTAGGCAAGGGCAAGATCGCCGGCGAAGATGTTTTGCTTGCGAAGCCGCAGACGTACATGAATCTCAGCGGCATCTCGGTAGGCGAGCTGCTGGAAAAGTACGAGCTGGGTCCTGCGGATTTGCTGGTGATGTGGGATGAAGTGCAGCTGCCTTTTGGAACGATTCGCATCGACCGCAAAGGCAGCGGCGGCAGCCACAACGGCGCGAATTCAGTGATTAGCGCCGTCAGCACTCAGGAGTTCTCTCGGATTCGATTGGGTTGCGGGCCGGATCACCCGCTGAGCAGCCGAAAGGAATTCGTGCTGCGGCCGATGAAAAAGGCCGAACTTGCAGAGGCCGCGGAGATGATTGGCAAAGCCGGCGACGCCGTGGAAATGATTCTAGCAAAGGGAATCGAGCCGGCGATGAACATTTTCAACCGGCGGAAACCGCTGGAAGCGGAAGAGCCGGAAAAAGAGTGAAGAAACCTTTTCGGCGTTAGAGTTCGCAACCGAGTTTGAAGTGCCGCCGATACTATCGGCGCAAAGAGGAAAGAGGTCATCATGGAAGAGCGTCTGTACGATCTGATTTTTATCGCGCGTCCGGCAACACCCGAAGACGAAATCAAGAAGGTGATTACCGGCATCGAGCACACCTGCGCCGAAAAGGGTGCAAAGATCGAGAAGACCGAGAACTGGGGCACGCGGAAGCTTGCCTATCGCGTGGCCAAGCACCGCGAAGGCATCTACGTCTATCAGCAAATCCGCACGAATCACGCGGAGCTGATCGCGGAGCTCGAGCGCCGTCTCCGCGTGCAAGACGTGGTCATCAAGTATTTGACAGTGCGCCTCGACGAAGATTTGAAGCTCCAGAAAAAGCTCGGCGGAAAGCGCGAACAGCGCGCCGCGCGGCGTCCGCGCCGTAGCGCGCCCGCTTCGGCACCAGCGTCAACGCCGGCTCCCGCGCCTGCTCCGGAACCAACGGCGGCAGCGAGCTAAAGCGGCAGCAAGTTAAGTTAACAACGAAATTCTGAGTTACGAGAGAAAGGCAGGAGGCTATGGCTGAGGAACAGAAACAAGGACAGTCTCACAGTGGACCGCCGCGCCGCGAGGGCGGTGGCGGCCATGGCGGACCCGGCGGAGGGCATGGTGGTCCGCGCCGCGAAGGTGGACCGGGCGGCGGTGGTCCAGGCGGACCCGGCGGCCGTCCGCGCGGCAAGCGCCAATATTTCCGCAAGAAGAAAGTCTGCAAGTTCTGCGTCGAGAAGATGGATTTCGTCGACTACAAGCGCGCGGACATTCTTTCGCAGTTCGTCCAGGAACGCGGCAAAATTCTGCCTCGTCGCATGACCGGAGTTTGCTCGCGCCATCAGCGCTGGCTCGGCGTCGCCATCAAGCGCGCGCGCAACATCGCCTTGCTGCCGTTCGCAGGCAGCGCCGCCGGCACGCAAGCCCCGCGCCAGGTCGTTCCGCAGGCCGCTCACGGAGCACCTGCCGCTCACACCGCGGCACCGGCAGCCGCACCCGCTGCGCCAGTCGCTTCAGCAACCGAGGCCCCGAAGGCTTAAGCCTCTTCGGGTGAAAGTAAACAGGAGCAGAGAGAGAGAACATGCAAATTATTCTTCAAGAAGATATCGAAAAGCTGGGCCACCGTGGCGACGTCGTCACCGTAAAGCCCGGCTACGCCCGCAATTTCCTTTTGCCGCGGAAGCTCGCCGTGGAAGCCAATGCCGGCAACCTGAAAGCGATCGAGCGCATTCGTACTTCGCTTGCAAAAAAGACCGCTACCGAACTAGACGCAGCTCAAAAACAAGCAGGTCTGCTCAATGGCATCTCCCTGAAGTTTACGCGCAAGACCGGCGAGAACGACCAGATGTTCGGCTCTGTAACGACCGCCGACATCGCCGAATCGCTCGCTGCGCAAAACTTCAAGATCGACAAGCGCCAAGTCCAAATCGCCGATCCCATCAAAGCTCTCGGCGAATATCCCGTCACCATCAAAGTCTTCCGCGACGTCACCGCCCAAGTAATCGTCCACGTCACGAAGGAAGAATAATTTAAATCGCCAGTCGCTTTGAATTTTCCCGCAGGGGCACGGCACGCCGTGCCCCCATTTTTTTGTCCGCACGCGCGCGTCTAGCGTCGAGGAAAAAGTTTTGCACCGTTTTCCGAAACGATTCACAGCCTTGCGGTTGACGCGTCTCCTTCTTCCGCGCACAATGCGACACCAGCTTGAAAGTAATTTAAATTTAATTTGTTCGAAACGCTTTTATTCTGCGGCGAAAAAACTCCGCTCTTGCCCTCTTTCGGAGAAAATGGTACAAAAGCGAAGAAAAGGCGAATAATACAGATTGCCTATGCCCGTTGATACGACATTAGAAAAACCGTTGCCGAACAATCTCGACGCCGAGCGCTCCGTCCTCGGCGCCATTTTGCTCGACAACAACGCCTTGAACGCCGCCATCGAAAATCTCCGCGCCGAAGATTTCTTTCTCGACCAGCATCGCCGCGTCTTCACCCAGATGATTGCTCTCAGCGAAGCCCAGCAAGCCATCGATCTCATTACACTGACCGAGGAACTGCACCGCCGCGGAGATCTGGAAGCGTCGGGCGGCGCGCCCTACCTCGCGTCGCTTGCCGACGGCATGCCCAAAGTTTCCAACATCGAGCACTACGCGCGCATCGTCAAGGAAAAGGCGATGCTGCGCAACCTCATTCACACCACGCACAACATCCAGCAGCGCGCGTTTGAAGGCGAGGACGGCGCTGACATGATCCTGGACAACGCGGAATCGTCCATCTTCCTGCTCGCCGAAGACCGCGTCAAAGCCGGCTTGATTCCCGTCAAGGACATCGTCCGCGACAATTTCGAGCGCCTCGAGAAGATTTTCAAAGAAGGCAAAAGCATTACGGGCATCCCCACGGGCTACGTCGAGCTAGACAAGCTGACGTCCGGGCTTCAGCCCTCCGAGCTGCTCATCCTCGCCGCGCGGCCCTCTCAGGGGAAAACTGCGCTGGCTCTGAACCTCGCCGAAAACATCGCCATCCGCGCCGGCCAGCCCGTCGCCATCTTCAGTCTCGAAATGTCCAAGGAGTCGCTCCTCCAGCGCCTGGTCGCCTCCGTCGCTCAGATCGACGCCCACAAATTCCGCACCGGCCACCTGAATCGCAACGACTGGACGAGCATGACGGAAGCTCTCGGCGTCATCTCCAACGCCCCGCTCTGGGTCGACGACGCCGGCTCCATCAGCGTCCTCGAAATCGGCGCCAAAGCCCGCCGCCTCAAGCGAGACAAAGGCCTCTCGCTTCTCATCGTTGATTATCTCCAGCTCATCACCGCGCGCGGCCGCTTCGGCAACCGCCAGGAAGAAGTCGCCAGCATCTCCCGCGGCCTCAAAGGCCTCGCGAAAGAATTGCAGATCCCCGTGCTCGTACTCAGCCAGCTTACCCGCGCCCCCGAGCGCGACGAACGCGGCCCCCAGCTCTCCGACCTCCGCGAATCTGGCGCCATCGAGCAGGACGCCGACGTCGTCATGTTCATCTACCGTCCCCACTTCTTCAAAGCCGGCGCCAGCCCCGAAGAACGCGAGGAAACCGAGCTCCGCATCGCCAAGCAGCGCAACGGCCCCACCGACAACGTAAAATTCGTCTTCCGCAGCCGCCTCACGCGTTTCGAGGAAGCCGCCCCCGACGCCTTCTCCCAATTCTCCCCCGGCGATATGTAGTCGTGGCCGACGGCTTGGGAAACTATGAGCGAACTCGTCGAAAGGGCTCTAAAAGCCAAACGAGAATCCAAGCGAATCGAGTTCAAGCGCGGTTTTGACACTTCATCCCCCGCCGAGTGGTGCGAGCTGATCACCTCAGCTACCAAGCTTTTATTGGCCGTTCAAGGGCATTGTCCAGGATTTGAGCCATACCGACTACCGGCTACGATCATCTCGATTTTCTATCAAATCTCGCATTAGTGTGCCTGGCGACCAAGACGTGAATGTCTCGGAACTCCTCGATGACCCCTCGCGAGCCTCCGTCTTGCTTTCCAAAGTGTGCATGGGTATTTTCGAGGGCAACAGCTCTCGTGAATCTAGAACGATGGCAAGAAATCTCGACTATTTGGCCTATGGTCCGGAGATTCGGAACCGCGCGATCTCGCTCTCCAATACGGTCATCAGTGTCGTCGGCAGCGAGCAGGTGGGTGAACTGGCGGACAGCTCAGAAACCCTATGACCGCGGGTGCACCGTTGCGTTTTTTGCGAGGGTGCGGATTCTGAGTCTTTGTATTGAATCCACCTAAATCATCAACCACCCGATATTGACAGCCGCAAAAAATTGATATAAACAATCACAATTTCCTATTCGCCGCCCCGCCCTGCGGACCGGCGAATCTCAAGGAGAGCTCCTCGCACGCTCGTACCCTTAGCCTTTTCTCAGGTCAGAGAGGAAACACCATGATGTCTCGCACAAAACGGCAGTTCACCTTTTCGATTCTCTTCGCCACCATCCTTTTTTGCGCCTTGCCTCCGCTCGCCCATGCTCAGCAGCAAAGCCCGCTGGTCTTCACGTTCAACGGTCCCGTTCGCGGCTCTGTCACTTCCGCAGGCGTCCGCGAATTTCTGGGCATTCCTTACGCAGCGCCGCCAGTAGGCAATCTCCGCTGGCGTCCGCCCGTTGCCCATGCTCCCTGGTTCCAGCCGCTGGAGGCTACTGCCTTTGCCAACCACTGCCCGCAACCGCCCTCACCGTTCGGACGCGCCTCTAACACCGAGGACTGCCTCTTCCTCAATGTCTTCACTCCCAGCTCCGCCGATTTCTTCCACCTCCATCCCGTGATGGTTTGGATCCACGGAGGCGCCCTGGTCTCCGGCGAAAGTGACGACTACGATCCCACGGCTCTCGTCCAGGACGGCGTCATCGTTGTCACCATCAATTACCGGCTCGGTGTTCTCGGCTTTCTCGCGCATCCCGCCTTCGCCGCGGAAAATACCGATCCCGATCATGACCACGATATCGATTCCAATTCCGCCGGCGATTACGGCCTCATGGACCAGCAGCAAGCTCTGCGCTGGGTTCGCGACAACATTCTTTTCTTCGGCGGCGATCCGCTCAACGTGACCATCTTCGGCGAATCCGCCGGCGGCCTCAGCGTCTTTTCCCATCTCGTTTCGCCTCCAGCAGCAGGCCTCTTTCACAAAGCAATTATTGAAAGCGGCGCCTACGCGCTCACTACGCAGACTCTCGCCGCCGCTGAAGGTGCTGGCACCGCATTCGCCACCGCCGCAGGCTGTTCCAGTCAGACCGCGGCCTGCCTCCGCGCTCTTCCTGTCACCGCCATTCTCACCAACGAAAATCCCGCCGGTTATACGCCTAATATCGACGGCGAGTTTTTTCCCGTTTCACTAGGCACCGCGCTCGCCACCGGCCAATTCCACCGCGTCCCGGTCATCCAGGGCACCAATCACGATGAATGGCGCCTCTTCACCGCGCTCGATTTCGATCTCACCATTGGACCCATCGCCAACAACGAGACTGCGTACGAAGCCGCCCTCGCCACCCTGGTAGGCCCCGCAGCTCCTGTCGTTTCCGCGCAATATCCGCTCGCCAGTTTCCCTTCTGCGGACATCGCCTTCGCCACCGCCGGCACCGACGCCGCCTTCGCCTGTCCCGCGCTGGCCGCCGACCTCTCAATGTCTACCTTCGTCCCAGTCTCGCCCTATGAGTTCAACGACGAGAACGCGCCGCAGGATTTCCTTCCTCCGGTTAGTTTTCCTTACGCAGCGGCCCACGCTTCCGAGCTTCAATATCTCTTCAATCTTCCTGTCACTGTGCCGCGGCCACCGCTCAATGCTCAGCAACTTCAACTTTCCGGCACCATGCAGCACTATTGGACCCAGTTCGCTAAATCCGGAACGCCCAATAGTCTCAGCGCGCCGTTCTGGCAAGTCTTCAACCCCCTTGCTGGAAACTTCCAATCGCTGATTCCGCCATCCCCCATGCAGGAGACCAATTTCGCCACTGCGCATAACTGTGCTTTCTGGGCGGCTTTGCTCTCCACCCCATAGCCCCGTCGCTGACAACGGCCAAGGGCCGGGAACGGCAAGCCAGTCCGGCACTCTTCTATTCTCTGCAAGGGTGCGGGTTTTGACTTCTGCATTCCTGCCTCCGCTTGATAGCTATCCTACTGCGTAGTATAGTGAGTCGTGCTCTTTATTGAGTTCAGGGCTTCACCGAACGGCTTCACCGCCTCGCCAAGCAGGACGCAGATGATGTGCTCCGCGCCATTCAGGGCGATCTCCTGGCGAATCCTTCATGCGGAACCGTAGTCCCTGGATTGGCCGGCATCCGTAAGGCACGCTCTGAAAATCCTGCCCGGGGCAAAGCTAAGCGCGGGGGCTTTCGCTACATGTACTATTTCTTGGGAGTACGACGACGAAATTTATTTGCTGTCCCTCTTCGACAAAGGTCAGCAGAAGGCTTGAATGAGAGGCAGAAGGCCGCTCTACGCGCCGTGGTCGCAGAACTGAAAGGAACCTGACAATGGCAAAGAAAGTTCAGATTTTTGACGAGCTCATGGAAGGCTTTCGCGATGCTATTGCCCAGAGGAAGGGTCACGCCGTAGCACTCCGCATCACCGAAATCCCGCGCGTCAAGCCCATGCGCCCTCGCCAAATCAAAAAAATCCGCAAGGCTCTTGGCGCCAGCCAGGCGGTCTTCGCGTACATCCTCAACGTCAGCCCCAAAGTAGTTCAGAGTTGGGAACACGGTGCACGCCGCCCCACGAACGCAGCTCTCAAATTGTTGAGCATCGCCCAGAATAACCCCCAGATTCTCCTGCAATCAGGAGCCACTTCTGGCCGGCGCACCCCACGCCGCCGACGTCTTGACCCCGGCCCCAACTAACCGGGCGACTCTTCGATCGTGTGACCGTACTCAAATCACAAGACTACCGGTGGCTCAAGCTCCAAACATAAGCCGCCACCGCCTTCACCTGCTCGTCCGTCAACTGCGCCCCGCCCTTTGCCGGCATCGGACTGCGATATTCCTTGGGCTGCGCGACGCCATCGTTGATCGTCTTCGTAATTCCCGCAAAGCTCCCATCGCTCCACAACCATTTCTTCCCGAGCAGCGGTGGCCCCAGCGGCGTCCCGTCTGCATTCCCGCCGTGGCAGCCCGTGCACGCCGCTCCGCCTACCTGGCCCCGATAAATCTGCCCACCCAGCGCCACCATTTCTCGCGTCGCGCCGTCCGGCACTTTTGCGTTGGCCTCCGCGCCCGCGTTCGGATGCGTACCTTCGGGCGGCTTGGCTCCGGCACCGATCACTTCTCCCGGTGAAGCTGTCGCGCTCTCGCACGGCGTCACCGATTTCTCATCGAACGCCCCGCCGCGGTACACGATCCGGTAAATCGTTCCCTTGATGTCGTCCGACACGTACAACGCTCCATCTGGTCCGACCGCCAGCCCGCTCGGCCGGTGTGCCGCTCCACCCGGCGTCATGTTCGCACCCGCAAACCCGCTCGCAAACACCTCGCAGCGGCCCGAGGCGCGCTCACCGGCCAGCGGCTGAAACACCACGTTGTAGCCCTGCTGCGGATACGGCGCCCGGTCCCACGAACCGTGAAATGCGATGAACACGCCATTGCGATACCGCGCCGGAAATTGTTCCTTGTCGTAGCGCGCCGCTGCGTTCGGCGCCCAGTGCGCCGGAAAATCCGCCACGGGTGCCAGCTTGTTCGCGCACACTCCGACTTTCTTCTTGCCGTCGCCGCCATACTCTGGCGCCAGCACCAGCTTTTTCGCGAAAGAATCGTAATAGCACTCCGGCCACCCGTAATCGCCGCCCTCCTTCAACAGCAGCAGTTCCTCGGCTGGCAGCGTCGCCTCCTCTTCCGGCTTGTACAAATCCGGCCAATTGGCGTGGAGTTGATCGCGCCCGTGTTGCGTCACAAACAGCCGGCCCGAAGCGTCGAAAGCAAATCCTTCCCCATTGCGAATTCCCGTCGCGTATCGTTCCGCCGGAGAAAACGTCTGCCCCGTTTTGTTCGCGTCATACTTCCAGATCCCGCCGCGGGTTTCCAATTCCGTGCACGGATCGATTCCCGGCGATTTCAAAGTACGATTCTTGCCCTGGCACGAATTGGTTGCAGTGGCCACGTCCACATACATCGCCCCCTGGGCATCGATGATAAATGGATGCATTGGGTGGTCGCCGGTCAGCGGCAATCCCGAAACAATCGTCTCCGCCGTTCCGTTCGGCACAATCGTTCCGTCCGTCAGCGCATACCGCACAATGCGATCGTTGCTCTCCGCATAAACGAACTCTTTGTACAGCCTGATCCCCGTTCCGCCATGCCCGCCGCTCTGCGCCGTTTCCCCAAACCGCTCGTTCACATCCGCCTTTCCCGCGCCCGCTTTGTCCTGCAGCGCCACGACGAACCCACCCGCATGCGGCGTGTCGTCGCCGTAATATCTCCCCGACCAGGTGTTCACGTACATGACCCCATTCGCTGCCGCCACCATGTGGCGGGCATGCCCAATCCCATCCGCAAACACCGTCGCGCAAAAGCCGGCCGGCAGCTTCAACCCGCTGTCATCGTTCGGACATGCCCCACCCGCTGCCGCCAATCCGTCCTTGGGCTGACTTCGCACCGACACGAGAGAACCGAAAACGCACAGCGCTCCAATCCCAGCACTAAAAAAGAGAAGGGCTTTGTACCCACGGGACCATCCCATCGAAGTCCTCCAAATTGAGCGGACCAACATCGCTATCGCGACCTGACGCCCATTAGATACCACGCCGTGCGATTCCGGTCATTTCTTTTTGTTCCTCTGAATCCGTAGCGGCGGTCTTCAGGTCTCGATCTTGCTGTTTAGGCGTGAAACCGATTCCCGCCCCGATCGGATACCCAGCTCCTGCGTTCTCTGCGTTCTGTGTAAAAATCCCCACGCTCCGTTCCACAGAGCCATCCGGCGATGGCCTCGCTTTGCCAGGATTTCGCTGGAGGCCACGGTGAGATTAAATTGTTTAGAGCCAATGCTTGCGCAACCTCCTTGTAAGTATTGATTCTAAGCAACTTACATGCGCTGTAAGTTCTTTACCAACAACGCTTAGAAAAAAACAGGGGATTGCTTTTGACAAGTCATTCCCAGTCTTTCCCGGGTCTCCCACTTGCATAGCAAGGGGTTGTCTTTCTCGCGGCATCCAAAGTGGCTGTCGGCTCGCATCCGACGGATGGCGTAAACTAATTTCTTCGGAAGGGTCATGTCCAGCAAACAGAAAAGTCCTCGCCAAGAAGCAAGACGCCCGGTATGGGCGGAAGTTGATCTAAGCGCGCTGGCGGAAAATTTCCGCGCAATTCGCAAGTTCGTGAATCCGCCGGAAGAGAAGCGCAAAACGCCGCGAAAAATTCTTTCGATCGTCAAAGGCAATGGCTATGGCCACGGCGGCCCGCAAGTGGCCAGGGCGCTCGAAAAAGCCGGCTCGGACTGGTTTGGCGTCACGTGCACGGAAGAAGGTATCGCTATGCGCGAGGCTGGCGTGCGCAAGCCGGTGCTTGTGCTGACAAGTTTCTGGCCTGGCGAAGAGTCGCGCCTTCTCGCATACGATCTGACAGCGGTGATCCATCGCTGCGAGCAACTCAAGCAACTCGATCGCGCCGCCGCTCGCGCGATTCCCAAGAAAAGCGCCCGGAAGGGCAGCAAGCGCGTTTCGTTCCACCTAAAAATGGACACGGGCATGAACCGCCTGGGCATTGCGCCCGGCGACATCGATTGTTTTGCCACCCAACTCGCGAAGTGCAAGTATCTGGAACTGGGCGGAGTCTTCACCCATTTCGCTTCCTCCGAAGTCCTCACCAACACCCGCACAGGGGAGCAAACGCGCCAGCAGGAAGAACGCCTCTACGCCGCACTTGATCGCCTGCGCGCGCTCGGCATCGATCCTGGCATCATCCACCTCGCGAACAGCGCGGCGATCGCCACGCGTCCAGAGACTTGGGCTGACATGGTTCGTCCCGGCGCGATTTTGTATGGATATCATCCGGGCTACGATCCGGTCGAGCGGCGTCAGGAAATCGAAGAGCGCTTGCCGTTGAAAACGGTGATGAGTTTGCGCTCGCGCATTATCAACATCCGCAACATTCCCGAAGGCGCAGGCGTCGGCTACAACGAAACTTTTATCGCCAAGCGCCCCTCGCGCATTGCCGTGCTCGCGGCCGGCTACGGCGACGGCATTCACCGCTCGCTGGGGAATCGCGGCAGCGTTCTGGTGCGCGGCACGCTGGCGCCCATCGTGGGAATCGTCTCGATGGACGTCACTATGATTGATGTCACCGACGTCCCGGGAGTTGAAATCGGCGACGTCGCGACATTCTACGGTGTCGACGGCAAACACGTGCGCCCCGCCAATGTCATCGCCCGGAGCATTGGCACCGTCACTTCCGATCTGCTTTGCGCCGTGAGCCAGCGCGTTCCCCGTATCTATTTCCAGTAGTCGTCTATTTACACTAATTGATAGTACGAATTCTTCTTATTAATCTTTCAACATCGTCTTGACTCTCTTACGTTAGCGGAGTATATACACCGCGGGCATGCAAGTGTCGTTGCGGTTGCGTTCCCGTTCCGCACCGGTTCGAGTTCCCCGCGCTCCTGCGGGAATGCGGCACCGATTTTGCAGTGATACGAGATACTGTGAGGTCGCATGAGCCGATCCGTTCCTGAAGTGCAGCGTTTTTCGAATACTAGTTCTTCGCCCCCCTTAAAATCTGTCTCCGAAGACCGGCAAAAAAAGGCGGCCTTCCCACAAGGGAAGGGCTGGGAACTTTGGCTGGTGCGTTTGTTTGTCGTCGTGGGCGCGACCACCCTCTGCTACCGGCTCGCTCCGTTCGGTTTGCGCGGTGCCCCTGCCGCGGGAGTCGGCTTTCTCCTGGCGCTGGTAATACTGCTGGCCGAATTGCGGCTGAGCCGCGCCGGGATCGGCGGATTGCTTGGCGGCGCGCTCGGAGCGGTTTGGGGAATATTTTCGGCGCTCCTGGTAACACTCATTATTTCCCGAACGAGCCAGTCCGAGCCGACCAAGGCGTTTCTCGAATATGCCGCGCTCTTCGCTTTCGTTTATTTGGGGCTGATGCTTGGCTCGCAGAGTGGCCGAAAGCTGAATGTGGCCGCTCCAGCCGCGATGCCCTCCGGTGAGCGGCCGCCGCTCGAGCCCATCAAGCTGCTCGATACCAGCGTCCTGATTGATGGGCGTATCGCGGACGTTTCGGAAGCCCATTTCCTTGATGGCGTGCTGGCTGTGCCGCAATTCGTGCTTCACGAATTGCAGCTCGTCGCCGATTCTCCGGATTCCTTGAAACGGCAGCGCGGCCGCCGCGGCCTCGAGGTCTTGCAGCGCATGCAAAAGATGCCGCATGTCGACGTGCGTATTTTCGAGCAGGATTTGCTTCCGGCGGGCGATGTGGATCACAAGCTGGTGGAACTCGCGCGTCAGCTGGGCGCGAAGATCGTCACCAACGACTTCAACTTGAATAAAGTGGCCACCGTGCAAGGCCTCTCGGTCCTCAATGTGAATCAGCTCGCTAATGCTTTAAAGCCCGTCGTGTTGCCCGGCGAACCCATGCGCGTGCTGATTTTGCGCGAGGGCAAGGAACCCAATCAGGGAGTTGCGTATCTGGACGACGGCACCATGGTAGTGGTCGATGGCGCGCGGCGGCTGATCAACAAGAGTGTCGATATCCAAGTCACTTCCGTTCATCAGACGACGGCCGGGAAAATGATTTTTGGCCGGCTGGATGAGCGGGCTGAACAATCCGCTGGCGCGCCGCGCCAAGCGGCTGCTGCCGCAGCCGGGGCTGGCGGCGTCGAGAACGCCGCTCGTCTGCCAGAACCGCCGAAATTCGAGCGCGGTCAGAGGTCCATTTCCTCCGAGCCCGACGGCGATTAGAACTCTCTCATCTGGCATTGTGTAGCAGGGAAACCTCGAGTAATCCACACTCCAAGATTCGCCTGACGCCCCCGCTTAAGGTACACTCTGAAGTTTGCGGCCCCAACGTTTTTCGCGTCTGGCCGGGCCGCGCCTGAAATGAGCCGCATAGCTGCCATTATTCCCGCCGCAGGTCTCGGCACGCGCATGGGCGCCGACACGCCCAAGCAGTTTCTCGAGCTGGAGGGGACGCCGCTCGTCATTCATAGCGTGCGGAGGATCGCGTCTTGTCCGCTGGTCACCGATATTATTGTGGCGACACGCGCGGACGTCGTCGAGTCGCTCGAAGAGCGCATCCGCGGCGAACGATTTATGCAAACGGTCCGCGTAGTGCGCGGCGGTGATTCGCGGCAGGATTCGGTGGCGCTGGCTCTGAAGGAAGTTTCGAACGATACGGAAATTGTGCTGATGCACGACGCCGTGCGGCCTTTCGTTACTCGTGAACAGATCGCCCGCGTCATCGAAGAAGCACGCCGTTGCCAGGCGGCGATTCTCGGTATTCCCGCGATGGATACGGTCAAGGAAGTGAAGCGCGCCAGCTTGCCGGAGGATGTGGCGCTGATTATCGGCACGATTCCCCGGGAACGTGTGGTGCTGGCGCAGACGCCGCAGGCGTTCTCGACGAAACTGATCAAGGAAGCATTTGCGCGCGCGCAGGCGGATGGCGTCAACGCTTCGGATGAGGCTGGACTCGTCGAGCGCATCGGGCACGACGTGCACGTAGTACTCGGCTCGGAGCGCAACATCAAAATTACGCGGCCCGCCGATATGGACCTTGCGCGCTTTTACCTCGAACAAGAGCGTCACAAAGCATGAGCGTGCGCTGCGGCATCGGGTACGATCTTCATCGGCTCGCGGAAGGCCGCAAACTGATTGTCGGTGGCATCGAGCTGCCATTCGATAAAGGCTCTGTCGGACACTCGGATGGCGACGTCTTGGCGCACGCGCTCTGCGACGCGTTGCTTGGCGCCGCCGGGCTCGGCGATATCGGCACACATTTTCCGGACTCTGATCCGAAGTGGAAGGGTGCGAACAGCCTGCGCTTTTTGGAGCACGCGCGGAAATTGCTCGACGTAAAACATTTTGCGATTGAGCATGTCGACGCCGTCGTCATCCTGGAAAAGCCGAAGCTTGGGCCACACTTTCCGAAGATGCGCGAAGCACTCGCCGGCGCTCTCGGTGTTTCCGTAGAACATATCCATCTCAAGGCCAAGACGAACGAAGGAGTCGACGCCGTGGGCCACGGCAAAGCGATTGCCGCTCACGTAGTCGCTACGCTGTCTCAGAAATAATCATGCCGTCGCACTTAAGCCATCTCGCCAACGTGCGTTAGAATTTCCAGATGCCTCGGCAAGAATCTCCAAACGTTCCGGCGGCTGCTCCGAGCACTTTCACGGCGCGCGATGTTGCGGAAATTCTGCGCGCCGAAGGCTGGCTCGTCGGCGATGCTTCTCCCGCACAATTCGTCTGGTGCGAACGCGCCGCCGCCCTCCTCGGTCCACACGTCACCGAGCGCCGCCCTCTCGCGGAGCTGCTGCATCCCGTTTTTTGCTACAACGCCCAGGAACTCCTGGCTAAAGTTGAGGCTCATGCGGTCCTCGCTCGCTATGCCGCGCGCGACGTGCTGCGCCACCTCGCGCTTCTGCTTCTCGATGGATCTCCTCTCACCAGCGAGCGATTCAAAGAAATCGTCACCGTTTTGAAGGACCGCGTGGGCATTGGCAGCCGGGAGATATTTCATCCTGTCCGCCTGGCGCTCACTGGCCGCGCTGGCGAAGGCGACCTCGATCGCGTGATCTTGCTGCTCGACGAAGCGTCGGCCGCATCCTTTGCCGTCCCCGTCAAGTCAGCCCGCGAACGCATCCTGGAATTCTGCGCCGCTCTCGATTGATTGGCGGCGGCTCAGTTGTAGGGGCAAGATATATCGTTCCCCTTCGTGCTGTACACTCTTTGGGAAATGGACAAGCTCACTGGCATCCACGCCGTACGCGAAGCGCTCGACGCAGGCCGCCCATTCGACCGCATCCTGATCGCACGCGGCCGCCAGGATAGCCGCGTCGAGGAAATCGTCCAACTGGCGCGTGCGCGCGATATTCCTGTGCGCTTCGAAGACCGCGGCCAACTCGACCGCCTTGCCAATTCGAAAGATCATCAGGGAGTCGTTGCCCTAGCCGCCGCGCGCGCACCGGCCACGCTCGAAAGTATTCTTGCTGCTGCAAATAGAAGCCCCGGTCACGGAAGCAAAGGACTCATCGTTCTACTCGATGGCGTCGAAGATCCGCACAATCTCGGCGCCATCATCCGAACGGCGCTCGCCGCAGGAGCGCATGGCGTGGTCATTCCAGAGCGCCGCGCAGCCGGTCTCACCGACACGGTTGCCCGCGCATCCGCGGGCGCGATAGCGCACTTGCCTATCGCGAAGGTCACAAACCTCGTGCGAACCATGGAGGAACTGAAGGAAGCGGGCTACTGGTTGATTGGCTTGGACGAAGACGCCGACAAAACTTACACCGAAGCCGACTACACGTCCCCGGTTGGGATAGTCCTCGGCGGCGAAGGCAAAGGTCTTCACGACCTAACCCGCAAACGCTGTGACTTTGTGGTTTCGCTGCCCACCACCGGCCCCGTGAAATCGCTGAATGTCTCTGTAGCCGCCGGCGTCGTCCTCTTCGAAGCCCTCCGCCAGCGAAATACTGGGAACCGAAAGTAATACCCAGAATTTATCTGGAAGCTTCTTTCCGCGGCTCTCTGGACCTCTCACCAGGGAGGGCAGCCTACTTGTCATACTGAATCAGCGAGAAAATATCCACGCCATTCAGTTTCGAGCGGCCGTTGAGAAATGTCAGCTCGACTGCAAACGCCGCCCCTTTCACTTTTCCGCCCAGCTGCTCTACGAGCTTTGCGGTGGCCGCAGCCGTGCCGCCCGTGGCCAGCAAATCATCGCAAATGATCACGCTCTGGCCTGGCCTGACGGCGTCTTCATGGATCTCGAGCGTGTCCGTGCCGTATTCGAGCCCGTAGGAAACGCTCACGCATTTCGCGGGCAATTTTTTCGGCTTGCGAACGGGAACGAAACCCGCTCCCATCCGGTATGCCAGCGCTGGCGCAAAAATAAATCCGCGCGCCTCGATGCCGGCGACGACATCGATCGCCTGTCCTTTGTAGTGATCGCAGAGCCGGTCAATCAGCGTATGAAATCCCTGTTTGTCTTTCAACAGAGTAGTGAGGTCGTAAAAGAGAATACCCGGCTTCGGATAGTCCGGCACTTCGCGAATCAACTTTTTCAAATCATCCATTCAAACGGCTCCCCGTGGTCCTCTTTTCCTCGTGCGTCCTGCTCAAGCGTCCGGCTCGATCACAAATTCCTTCTCATATTGCGGGCTAAGCTGCGCTTCCTCTTCTCGAACACCCGACACACTCGAAAATCGCGGCCCGCGTTCGAGCGCATTCCTCATCGCCGCAAGCTGTGCGGATGAGCCGACGGCGAGCACCTCCACTCGGCCATCAAGCAGATTTCTCGCGTAACCGCCGACGCGCAGCTTCGCCGCCTCGCGCTGCACAAAGAAGCGGAATCCCACTCCCTGCACGATTCCAGAGACAAAATAGCGCCTGGTTTGTTTCTCGTCGCCCACAAACTTCGGAATTGTAGCAGAGAGTTCTCGTCTTCTGCTGAAACAGCGGTTCGGCAGGAGTGCCTTCCCGCAACGCCCTCCGGCCTACAGGACGCCCCCGGCGAAGTGCGCTAAACTCAATCAGATGCGCCGAGCCCGCGAAGCTGCTCTTCGGCGCGCAAGGCGCATCCTATTAGCTATGAACCTGCAAGCACACCATTTTCGCGGCCGAGGTTTCGGAACCGTACTCCGCGCCGCTTTTCTTCTCTGCGCATTTGTCTTCTCGCTTGCCGCGAGCCATCTCCTCGCCGCGCAGCAAGGCCCGCTCACCCCTCCCCCGGAGCATGACATCCACCGCGTAGGTACGGAACCCGTGCCGCCTGCGCCTCCCTCCATGCCGCCTGAAGAGATCATCAAGCGGTTTTCCCAAAAGGAAGACGAATATTTCGCCGCGCGCGCTGGATATAGCTACAAAAAGACCGTCCGCCTCGAAGAGTTCGGCCCCGACGGCAAACCCTCCGGGCAGCTTTCGTTGGTCGTTGAAGCGAAGCCCGGCCCCGACGGCAAACTGTACGAAAAAACCGTCGAACGTCCGCAATCCACTCTGCGCTATCTCGAAATGGGCCCCGAGGATTTCCAGGCCCTGGCGCGCATGCCGGCCTATGCGCTCACAACCGGCCAGCTTGCGAAATACGATCTGAAATATCTGGGTAAGGAGCTCGTGGACGAAATCAGTTGCTACATTTTTCAGGTAAAACCAAAGACCGTCGAGCGCGCGCATTATTATTTCGACGGCATCGTGTGGGTGGATGACGCGTACCTCGAAGTCGTGAAAACTTACGGAAAATGGGTCAACGACCTCGGCGACATGCGCTCCGCCACCATGCCCTTTAACATTTTTGAAACTTACCGGGAGAACGTCGAGGGAAAGTACTGGCTTCCCAATTACATGCGTTCCGACGACACGATCAATCTGAAGGATTTGAACGTGCAAGTCCGCCTGGTGATCAAGTGGACCGACTACAAACCGTTATCCGCCGGAACTCCCCCGACCGCCGCCGGGCAACCTGCGGCTCCGCCAAAACCTCCATCCTGAAGCTCGCCTGGGATGAGTACTAACCACGTAATCTTTTCAGCGCATCCGGCAATTCACGAATCGATGCAAGCAAAAAATCTGGGCGCGCCGCTCGCAATCTCTTTTCTGTCGGAAACGGCCCCAGCACCGCGATCGCGCGCACTCCAGCTCTGTTTGCCATTTCCACATCTTCCGGAGAGTCGCCTATATAGACGCACGCCGCCGGCGCCAAGGAAAGTTGCCGCAAGGCCAGTCGCAACGGAGCGGGATGTGGCTTCTTCTCTGCCGTGTCGCCGCTGCAAACGCGCGCCCCGAACATCCGCGTCAGGCGGAACTCGCGCAGCTGCCGCACTACACGGTCGCGATCGCCGCTGGTAACCAAACCCAAGTGATGCGCTCGGCCAAGCCGCTCGAGCACTTGCCGCGCCCCGGAAATCAGCTGGGGGGAATGCTTCGCATACTGCGCGCGCCAAGCCCGGTCAGCGTCGTCCCACCGCGCCCGCGGCAATTTCGCGGCGCGATACACACGGTACCAATTCGGAGAATAATGCTGCGCCAACTCCTTCAAGCCCCAGGGAATCCCCATTTCACGAAACATCGCCAAATACGCCGAGGAATCCGCGCTGTAGGAATCAATCAGCGTGCCGTCCCAATCGAACAGCACGCCTTGCAAACTTTTATTTTTTAGGGAGGCCATCGAGCCATAGAGTAGCAAAGCCCCAGCTCAATCAGCGTGCCGAAAAATCCCACCAGAGATCATTCCGAGCGATGCGAGGAATCTGCTGTGCAAAATGCGCTGGAGCAACAAGCCTTGAAGGGCTGCCGCATTCGAGCATTCTCTGAAAGCCCCCACCACTCGGCACTTCCAAGAAGAACTCAGGCCGAATGTTGGTCCGGCGGTGAGTCAATCACGAAAAAGAACGATGCACAGTTTTCCACAGATCCGCCACTTACCAGCACAGCCTACCCCTTTGTAAAATGGGCGAGGTATTACTTGTCTCGGAGGAACTCCATGCTCTTTGCTACCGTCTCTCGCGGGAAAAAGCGCGGAACCCGTTTGCTTCCGCACCGATTCAAAGACGACCGATATCACGTCCAACTGGGAAAGGAAGGCCCATATATTCCGGTCACCGATTCCCGCGATATCCCTTCTTACCTGGCAAATGGCTATTCTCTTCACATGAGCGACAGAGCCGAGAGCCACACTCCCAGTCTGATACGTCCTCAATCCATCCATGGATGGAGCAGGACATCCGCGGATTTCTTTTTTATCCCCCACTGAAATTAGACCGTCTCCTCAAAAAGCATCTGGTTAGGGCACCGAATTTTCCCTGCTCCATTTGAGCGTGCTAGTCCGCATCCCGAAAAGTGACGATTTGAGTTTTGGGAAAAACAGCCACTAAGGCCGTAGGAATCGCGAAGGGACACCATCATCTCGGTCGAACTGCACGTCGTCGAAGGAAGCCGCGACGCCATACCACCCCGGCATGGCCGCAGGCTCGATACGCTGCACACGCGCCGTGCTGACAATAACCACGCTGCCGTGCCCCAAGGGGCGGCTCACCAGTACAATTTCCAGTTCGATCTGCGCACCTGCGGCAATTTCTTTGGGGCAAAGAAAAAACACGCCCGTCGAGCTGATGTCGCGGGTCACAAGCGTTACGGGAAAATCTTCCGCGCGAGAGCCCACGCTACGCAATCGCAAGGGAAGTTTCAGCGAAGCCCGCGGATATTCGCGCTGCTCGCGGTTCACGCCCACGGCGTGCGTCGGCACGCGCACAAACCGGCGCGGCTGTCCTGGCGTGATCAACGGCGTCACGCGCAGCGCAGGAAGCCGCACCGGCTCCGCCGCCAATCCTTGTACCGGCGGCGCCAGTTTGGCTCTGCTTGTTTCTACTTCCCCCGACCGAATGGGTGTTGCGCGGTTCGTCGCGCCCATCTCGCCCTCAGAGATGCCACTTCGTCGCTGCCATTCCTGGCCCAACTGCACTTGCCCCGACCACACTTGCCGTTGATCTTGCCCCGGTTCCCAATGTTGATGAGTGGGTGGATAAAATGCCACCTCAGGCCCCGGACGTCAACCTGTGGGAAACTCTCGAAGTGTCTTAAGCTCAAACACTTGGTAATAGTACTAGGCCCTAACACACCGCTCTCTCACTGTGTTGTGGAAATCCTCGTCCAATATGGTGCTCGACAGCGTCGCTTTCAGCCTCTACTCTCAGTTTTTCAGGTTCCGCGGAATGCCCACTCTGATTGTCGAGCCGTCAGACAACAACACTGCCTTTCAGTCCGGGTCGCCCGATTCTGGGCGGCGGAATGCCATCCTGCTGATCGCTGCGTTTGCCGCTGTCTACGTGATTTGGGGTTCTACCTATCTCGCCATCGCTATCGGCATTGAGTCGTTTCCTCCGCTTTTGCTTGCCGCAACCCGCCACCTCACCGCTGGCATCGTTCTATATCCAGTGTTGCGCTGGAAGACCGGGATTCGGCCAACACCTGCCCAGTGGCGTACCGCTGTCGTCACAGGCCTTCTGCTCCTTCTCGTTGGCAATGGTGGAGTCTGCTTGTCCGAGCGGACCCTCCCGACCGGAGTGGCCGCTTTGATTGTGGCTCTCGTTTCCTTCTGGATGGTTTTTCTCGATTGGCTCCGACCTTACGGGGTCCGGCCCGTCCCGAGAGTCGTGGCCGGTCTCGTCCTCGGGTTTGGCGGCTTGGCTCTCTTGGTAGGTCCAGCACATCTGGGAGGCTCGGAACGCGTCAATCCTACCGGCGCCGGGATTCTATTCGTCGCAACCTTTGCGTGGGCGTGGGGCTCGGTCTATTCGAAACATAACGACCTTCCAAGCTCACCCCTGCTCGGGGTTGCCATGCAGAGCCTTGTGGGTGGAGCTGCCCTTTGGATTGTCGGCTTGCTTGCTGGTGAGGGCCGTCAGTTGCATCCCGCGGCAATCTCCGGGCGTTCCTGGGTCGCACTTGCGTATCTCATTGTCTTCGGCTCCGGCATCGGCTTTACCGCTTACGTCTACATTTTGAAGAAAAGCTCCGCGACCCGCGTGGCAACGTACGCATTTGTTAATCCCGTCGTGGCGCTCCTTCTCGGCTGGCTCGCCGTCGGCGAAACTATCGCGCTGCGCACGGCTCTTGCTGCCGCTGTTATTCTCACGGCCGTTCTTTTGGTGATCACCGCGCCGCACAAGAATCCCGTCGAGGCTGCCGAAGCTCTGCCAAACCCCGGGGAAGCCTGAGCCAGCATCAAAACCGCTTTGCGCAAGTCGTCTCAGCCGCCGTCGTTTGAATCTACTTTGCCGAGCCTTTCCGGATAGATTTGATTTGCACGCTGCGCTATTTTCGTAACATGGAAACGATGAACCATTCGAACGGAGGCCGGACCACACAAGTGTCGCCGCGCAAAGCCGCACAGTACTGGCGCGCCGCTCTGGAACGCGACACCCGCGCCGACGGCAAATTCGTCCTGGCCGTGCGCTCCACGCACATTTACTGCCGGCCGTCTTGCCCGGCGCGCCGCCCGCTGCGGCAAAACGTGATTTTCTTGCACACGTGCGAAGAAGCGGAAAAGCAGGGCTTTCGCCCCTGCCTGCGCTGCCGCCCAAACGAAATCGCGGCTTCGGCAGCACTCGTCGCGCGCGCCGCGAAATATCTTTCACAGTCTTCAGAGGAGGGCCCGCGGCTCTCCGAAGTGGCCAAAGAGCTCAATTCGAATGCCGGAACACTCCGGCGCGCTTTCCGGCAAGTCACAGGGCTGGCGCCTCGCGAACTCGCCGAAGCTTTGCGCGTGAAGCGTTTCAAGGGTCTGCTTCGCTCCGGAAAGAGCATCACTGACGCGCTCTACGAAACCGGCTACGGCTCGTCCAGCCGCGTCTATGAACGCAGCAACGCGCAGCTTGGAATGACACCAGCAACTTATCAAAAGGGAGGAAAGGGTATGAAAATCGAATACACGATTGCAAAATCACCGCTCGGAAAAGTTTTGGTCGCTGTCACGGAGCGAGGCGTCTCTGCCGTCTATCTGGGAGAAGCGCAAAACAAGCTCGTCGCGGAATTGCGCGAAGAATATCCTCGAGCGAAAATTTCGCCAGCGACGGGCAGCGTCGAGAGCTGGGTACGCGAGATCGTTCAGCGCATCGAGGGCAAGCCCGCGCAAGTCGATCTGCCGCTCGACCTGCAAGCCACGGCATTTCAACGCCGCGTCTGGCAGGAACTCCAGAACATTCCGCGCGGAACGACGCGCACATACTCGCAAGTGGCCCGCGCCATCGGGCTTCCCAAGGCCGTTCGCGCGGTGGCACGCGCCTGCGCCACCAACCCGGTTTCGATCGTAGTCCCGTGCCATCGGGTTGTTCGTGCGGATGGAAATCTGGCAGGCTATCGCTGGGGGCTCGCGCGCAAGGAGCAACTGCTCGCCACTGAGCGCGCCGCTTCAAAATAAACACAGCTTCGTGGCTGCAACTCACTAGACCAAACTCGTTCCCGTCGGGAAGCGCTGCTCGCTTGCGAAGGAAATAGAACGCAATCAGAAAACGCCGCTAAACGCGGCGTTTTTTGCTATTCACCACGCACTCTGCTAGACGTGAGGTTTTTCGTGGCTTGCGTTTTTCGGCCAGTCTTGCTTGAACTCGGATTCGTTGATCTTGAGGTTCTTCATCATGTTGGTGTAGTGAAACAAAATGTAGTCGCCGGCCCCGGTCTCATAAAACTTTTGCTGAATCGGCAGCCAGGAAGCTTCGTCAATCCACATCTGGATCCGCGTGATCTGGCTGCGCATTTGATCTGACCTCGGCGCAAGCTCCAGCACAACGGTTTTCCTGTGATCGAAATCTTCTTCGCCGGTGACGGTCACCAGGTAGCTTTTCTTTAGATCTTCACTCCGAGTGCCAAAACCGAGGCGCGCATATTGATCGACCATCGAGCCATTCTTGCCGAGGTCGTATTCCTCCACGCGATTCAGCTTGGGATTGTAGAGGAAGAGCGAGTTGCCGGTGCGCAGCATCGTTCGCGGCTCGGGCTTGGTAATTTGAATCCGCATTTTTTGATCGTGGCGCACCCAAATTTGTCCCGTCTCGGTGGATGTATCTTTCACTACGGCCGTGTATTTCACGTTTTCTAGGTCTGCGGTGAGGCTGCGGAAATCCTTTGCGGACCTGTCCATCATTTCGAGCGCCCCCTCGGTCGTCCATTTGGCAGTGGTTTGCGCTGCGCCCCCAACCATCGCCATGGCCGCCACGCCAAGCGCAAGAATCAATGGAATAACATGTCTTTTGGTCAAACGAAGCCCCTGTTACTGCCTGATCGTGTGGCTGGTTACGTCCTCTCGAATCCTAGCATATACATAGAGATGCGAGAACTTCGCGCGAAGTTACGGTTTAGCACTCGCAGGTCGCCCTCAGAAGGGTTCCACGCGGAGTAGCCCCCGCTAGTGATGGATTTCCACATGATAGGCGATCACTGTGCCCTGTTCATCGCGCACAGGCTCTATTTTGGAAATGGTGAAGCGCTTGTTGCCCAGTTCAGGGAGGGATTTTTGCAGCGCGTTGTGCAGTTCATTTTCGAGCGCCGGAGTTTGCTCGGGAGGCGCGAGGACGCGCGCATCCACGCGGTAAGTCTTATTCTCGCCTTCCTCATTAACCAGGACGACTTGCCCGGGAGTGTTCGCTGGTAGCCCCATCTGCGGCTGGTCGCGGAACCATCCCCGCGGCGTCGCCAATACAAATATCAAAATCAGTATGACAGCGGCGTCGTACTGCCACGTGCCGCGTTCGTACGCCCAGAAAAACGTCTTCGATAAAATCTGTCCGAGACTTGCCATCTCAGTCCGCAGGTACTCCGTCGACAATCACGCCATCCCGCATGTGCACCACGCGGTCAAAATATGTCGTGGCCTCGGGATTGTGAGTGATCATGACGATCGTCTGCCCCAAATCCTTATTGAGCTGCCGCAGCATCTGCAGCACCACTTCGGAATTTTTTGAATCCAGGTTGCCCGTGGGCTCGTCGGCTAGCAAAATCTTTGGTTCATTGATAATCGCACGCGCGATTGCCACGCGTTGCTGCTCGCCTCCGGAAAGCTCCGACGGTTTATGTTTCAGGCGTCCAGCGAGCCCCAGCAAGCCGGTCACAACATCGAAGCGGTGCGGGTCAAAACCATCCCCGTGGATAAATTGCGCTATCGCGATGTTGCCTTTTGCCGTCAGCGTGGGCAGCAGGTTAAAACGCTGGAAAACAAACCCGATTTTGCTCCGCCGCAGCTTGGTGCGCTCGGCGTCGCTCATGGCCGTCAAGTCGTTGCCGTCCACCAGGATGCGCCCCTTGGACGCCTGCGCCAGACCTCCAATCACATACAGCAGAGAGGATTTTCCGCAACCTGACGGCCCCATCACAGCAACCGATTCGCCCGGCTCGACCGCGAAATTCACGCCACGCAGCGCGGGGACCTCCACTTTCCCTGCGCGGTAGAGCTTCCACAAGTTTTCTGTTTTAAGTATCGGCTCCAAGCTCTTTTTTCCTGGGACAATCAGCCCTTCGGCAGGTTGCTGTATTGTAGCTGCGATTGCCATTTGTGCCTAGCCGCTGCGTCCGTCCTGCGGCGGTTTCTCCCTTTCTAACCATACTTTTCGTTCAGTCTCCCGAGCTCTCTTGCCATTTCCGTGATTCTCAATCGTAGGAAAGCGCCTCCACCGGGTCTTTGCGGCTGGCCATCCACGCCGGATAGCTGGCTCCCAGCATCGCCCCCGCCAGGGCAATCCCCCCAGCGCGAAAAACCCATGGCCACGTTATGAGAATGGAAAGGGTAGGGAAGCCGGCCAGAAACGCGGCGCGCACCGCGTAGCTCAGTCCAACCCCTGCCACAATGCCCATCAAGCAAAGCCCCGCCGACTCCGTCAGCAGCGCGCGAACGATGAACGCCCGGCCTGCCCCAAGCGATTTCAAGACGCCGATATCGCGCGTCCGCTCAATCACCGTCGTATACATCGTCAAAAATATCACCAGCAATCCGATGGTGACCGCCAGTGAAATCATGGCGTTGATAAATGTCTTCAACCCCGGAATGTTGGTGGAAGTCATCACCGACAAAAACGAACTGAGTGGACTGACCGTATAGCCCGGCAGTAGGTGGCGAGCCTCTTGCATGACATCCTCGGTATGCTCGGGCCGCGTGCACTTAATCAGGAAAATGGTGGCTTTATCATGCGCACCCACCAGGTCCTGGAGAGTCGCCAGAGAAACAAACAAGCGCGCGCCTTTTCCATGCTCGATGATGGCTACCACGTGCCAATCGTGATTCAGGACTTTGTACGTGTCGCCGACTTTGATGTGTTTTGCCTTTGCTGCCCAGTCGTCCACGAGCAGATCATCCGGGCCCTCCAAGTCATGGCCTTCGAGGAAAACGAATCCGCCCGAGATTGCGCGAAAACTTTCCGGCTCGATCCCCCAAATGGTCTCGATCACGCCCGCGGAATTAAACTGGAGAAGTGCCGGGGCCGTCGCCTGGACGTATTTCAATTCCGCCAGCTTTTCACCAATTTTTATAGGCATGGGCGCGCCGGTCATTCCGATGAACATGGTAGCAGCCGGCGGCTGAACCATAAGGTCCGCTCCGATGCCTTCAATCCGTTTCGCTGTTTCCGTCAGTAATCCTGATGTCAGTCCGACGATTAAGACGACCAGAGCCACTTCCACGGCTACGGCGAGCACACCGATCAACGTACGCAGCGGCCGGTGCAGCAGATTGCGGACGATCAGCTCGCCCATCATGGTTTCTTCTCCGCCGCATCCTCGCCCACCTGAACGAGCTCCGAACCTGCGGGCTGCTCGAGCTTGAAGCGCTCTGCCGGAATGTCTTCATTCAGGTTCAACTTGGTCACCTGTAGGTCCAACCGGTAATCATCATGCGGCCTATCGATGTGAATCGTACGCGGGAAGGCTGGAACTCCGGACTCACCACCCGCCGTTTGTCTCGGATCGCCAACAACCTGCTCCCAATCGGAATAGCGCACATCGGAGAGCAGTGCACCCTTAGGTCCAAACTCCTGCAGCCGCGCGACCTCGAGATCGGCGCGGTTGAACCAAATCTTCCGCAAGATCTCCCTTCGATACCCGCCACGCAAAACGGTCAGCACATAATACCGCGCCTTCTCGTCGTTGAACTCTTCAAACAACACGTCTTCTTCCTTTCGAATTTCGCTCCAAAGCAGCGCATCCAGCAGATGCTGCGGCCTCAGGTTTTCGATCGGCTTGCTGCTGCTTCGCTCTAGCGCAATTGCGCCGACAAGAAATTTGTTCTTCGAGGGAATCGACACGCGAAACGATTCCGCGTCGCTGGCCATATCAAATACCGTCTTGCCGATCACCGGCGCCTGCCCGATCATCCGGATGTAAGCTGGCCGCTCTGCGAGTAAAAACGCTTTCACTTCGTGATACTCCTCAATCACGCCGCTGTATTTCGACCCAGCGGTGGGCTTCAGCTCGACGGTGGCGTTCACGCTCTTCACGCCCTTTGCCATGGCGTTGTATTTTTCAAGCAACTCCTCGCGCGTGGCTTCCTTCTGAACCTCAATCTGCGTCGCCGGGACGTTGTGCGTGGTCTTGACGCTGCCACCGCAGCCGGAGGAAATCGCCGCCACTGTCAGCCCTGCCATGCATGCCAACCCTTGCCGCATCAGTCTCTTCTGCCCCTTTACGTACAAACGAAGCAATCTAGCAACCATGTCCACACGCGTCAACCAACTGTCACCCCGTCATTATGAACGAAGGCGCGGGTGGACTACGAGTCGAGCGCTTGGGGTTTGTGCAGGAGGTCGCCTGGGCATCTCGAGGGCGATGCGTGATGGGATGCAACTCTAACAAAAGAAAGACTTAAAGCGGAGGTCGCGGAGTAACGGCTTAGCGGGTAGCGAATTGCGAATGCTCATTGCGGCCTTGCGATGTAGATATCGAAGGGCTGCACGGCAGGGCGAACCCGGCGTATGACTTCGCTGGCCCACAGCGTCGCGCTGAGGAGCGTCACCCAGCCGTCTTCGGGCTCGCACACAGCGCAGAATACGTAGCGCTCGTAGGCCGACTGATAGGCGTCTACACCACGTTTCGAAAGGTCGCCCTCCAGCGCCGTATCCGGATTTTCCGCAGCCCCTCCCGCGCGCAACCCAAACGTTTCGCCTTCGAACCGCTCAAAGAGTTGGAACAACTGACCCTGCCTCGGCTGCGGTAGAACTACACAGCGCACGCCGGCTTCGCGATACTCAATCTTCCGCGCCTTGCAAAATTCTTCGACGCGATCGATGTGGCTGAAGAAATCCACGACGTAATGTTCGTCATGCGCCAGGGCCGGGAAGACCGCCGACCAAATCTCCGCTGCCTTATTGCCGCGAACCGGCTCCCGGTTTTCCGTTTCCACCAGCTCCAGCCCGACCGCTTTTACGCCCGGCCCGAGGTCCAGCGCTTCCACGTCCAGTGAAAAGGGAGGCAATTCGAGCGCGCCCGGCGGCGCGCCGGGGGGAAGACTCATTCGAGCGTCTCCGCTTCGGGGAATCTGGCGCGAAAATCGGGCGACTGCTTGCGCACGTCCAGCCAGTCGAAAAAGGCATCGGGCGTTTCGAGCCAGATGCGGAACCAATTCGCAATCTCAACCTTTTCCTCGCGCTTGTGAGGTTCCACTTTGTGATTTCGCGAAATCATTTCCGCGCGTCGTTTGCCGAGGCGCGCGATTCCCAAAACACGTTCAACAGCCGCATGCTCGCCGTGAGCCTGAAACTTCCTCATCAGTTCATCCAGCCGCATAATGCTGACTTCCGCATCTTCCAGCGTTTTGAAGTGCAGCAGGTCTTCAAACTCTTCTTCGTACTGTTCCTCCGCCTCTTCTTGCAGCGTGAGCAGCACTTTCCAACCTGCCGTTTTCAAGACGTCCCCGATATACTCCGAACTGGTCTTCCCCGCCTCGCCGTGTTCCGCCTGCAGCCGCCGGCGCAGTTGATCGATCTCCGCGAGGGTCCACTTCGATGCTCCGATCTCTCTCGCCGTTTCGAGAATCAGATCCTTCTTCGACTTTTCCGAATCAGTCATCAAGCCGTGCCCTTGTGCGGTTTTGCCTGCGCCTTTTTCTTGCCGTGCGCTTGTTTCTGCTTCTGCGGCGGGGGCGGCGGAGGCGGAGGCGGAGGATCGGCCGGTAGCCCTGCCAGCAGACGGCGGTACTTTGTCACATTCCGGTTGTGTTCTTCCAGTGTTGCGCTAAAAAAATGGCCGCCCTGCGTGTTGGCCACGAAATAGAGGTAGTCGGTCTCGGCCGGCTGCAGCGCCGCCCGCAAGGACGCTTCTCCAGGATTGCCGATCGGTCCCGGCGGCAATCCCGTGCGCTCATACGTGTTGTAGGGCGAATGCACGTGCAGGTCGGCTCCGGTCAGCGTGCCCGTGTAGCGGCCCTCTTGTTCCAAAGCATAGATCACGGTCGGGTCGCATTGCAGCATCATGTCTTTTCGCAGGCGATTTTCAAAGACCCCCGCCACCAACGGCCGCTCTTCCTTCTTGGGCGTTTCGCGCTCTACTAGCGACGCCAGCGTCACGATAGATGAAATGGGATAGCCCGAGGCCAGCCGCGTTTTGTCGCCACCCGCCGCCGCCGGCGAAATTCGCGCCCACTGCTCCTTGAATTTCTTCACCATCGCCGCCGCCAGCTCCACGGCGATTGGATGCCGCGGCAGTTGATACGTTGCGGGGAAAAGGTAGCCTTCGAGCGTCAGCGCATGAGGGTCAATATCGCGAACCATCATCGGATCGCTCGCAGCTTTCACGAAATCATCAGCAGGAAGGAAGTGCCCGGCTTCGAGATCGTGCGCGATGTCATATAGAGTTTCGCCTTCGCGGACCGTAAAGGGAATTTCGTAAACTTCACCCTTCGCCAGTTTCCAAAAAACGTCACGGCCGCTCACAGGATGGTCGAAAAAATATTCCCCCGCTTCGAGCGATCGCCGTGGATGCCGCCGTGCATAGATTTCAAACGCAATTGCGCTGCGCACCACGCCGTTGCTCTCCAGCAAGCGAGCCACGCCTCGGCTCGAAGCCCCATGCGGCACGGTCACGAACACACCTTCGCTCGCGAATCCCTGGTACGGCTTCGTGATGCTATACCATCCCCAGGCGCCCGCCCCTGCGGCGGCCAGCATTAATAGAAGAATGAGCAGAAAAACTTTCTTCAAATCGCCCTCGCGAATCCCAAGCGCCCCTGTTTCACTTCGCGTCTTGCACGGTCTGCTGCCGGTCCAGATACTCCTTCAAAATCAAAGCCGCGGCCATGGCGTCCACGCCCATCCTCTCGTTTTCTTTCTTCCTTTTTTTGCCCGAGGCGGCGTGAATCGTCCGTCCCTGCTGCTCTTCGAGCAATCGCTCCGCTTCCCAGCTCGTCAAGCGCTCATCCACCATTTCTACAGGCAAACCTAGCTGTTTGTGCAAGCGCTGCCCGAATCGCGCCGCTTCTTCAGCCATATCCCCGCGCGTCCCATCCAGCCGCAGCGGCAACCCCACCACAATCTGCCGCACACCCTGCTCACGCACCAAAGCGCGCAACCGCCGCATATCCTCGTTGCGGTTGATGCGATCTAGCGTCCCGAGCGGCTGCGCTAGCGCCGTCTGGGCATCGGCAATGGCCATCCCAATCCTCGCCCGCCCATAATCCAGCGCCAAAATGCGCACGGTTTTCAGGCCGCCCTCATCGACAGATGTCTTATTCACACTTCCAGTATACCGGGAAGCAATTCCCTAGACGCGCGATGCTGCCTAAGAGTGGACTATCTTCTAGAGCACCAAGTTCTCTAGATTGGATGAAAAAAGGAACCTTAAGGTTTGCGCCCGCGCTCGCCGCTCTGCCAGGCGTCCCAGTAGCCGAGGAGCTTCATCTGCCGGTCGAGGCCGGTTTCTTTGACGAGGACGTCCAGTTCGGCGCGCGTCAGTCGTTTGCCGAGTGGCTCGGTGCGATCGGCGATGCCCCAAGCCGTGAGCGCGGCGAGCGCCGTATTCAGCTTCAACTCGCGAATATCCACCTTGTCCAGCGTGTCCGATGCAGCGTGGTAATTCACCAGATAGTTGGACAATTCCTGATTGGCCACCAGATTCGGCACGCCTTCCAGCAGAAAATCGAAATTGTCGGTCCCAAACGAAGCATCAACCGTGTGGTCGTTCGCGCCCCAGGACTCGAGCGGCTTCAGCACCTCGCGCACGCCGGCTGCGATGTCGCGCCGCCCGCCAAGCGAATAGCCCGTCATTCGCCCGCTCCCCGCGTCAAACGTGATCATCGCGCGAATCTTGTCCAGCTCCGCGCGATGTGCTCTAGTGTATTCATAAGAGCCGATGGTCCCTTGCTCCTCTCCGCTGAACAGCACAAAGCGAATCGTGCGCCTCGGCAATAATCCGGTCGCCTTGATCGCCCGCGCCGCCTCAATCACCAACGCCGCGTTGCACCCGTTGTCCAGCGCGCCCGTCCCCAACTCCCACGAATCAAGATGCGCGCCGAGAATCACTACTTCGTCCGGCTTCTCATATCCGCGAATCTCACCCACGACATTTTCCTGCTTGATCGGTCCCCCAATCCTGTTGAAAATTCCCAGCTGCGCCTTCATTTTCCCTGGATAGGCAGCGACCATACGCGCCAAAAGCAGAGCGTCTTCCCGCGCCACAATCCCCTGGGGGATCTTGTCAATCCGACCGTTCAAGGAATTTGTGTGGCGATACATCAACCTGCGTTCACGTGCGCCCATCCACAGGATTGCGCTGGCTCCGCGTTTCACGGCCTGGGCGATAACCCCGGGCGGACCCAAATATTCGTTGAAGAGGTCCGCCCAGGTCGTGCCAATATCGCTGTGCACCAGCAGAATCGCATCCTTGATCGCTGCTCCAGCGCGTACAAAATCCTCTTCCGTGCCGTAGCCCACATCCACTAAATAGCCGTTTACACCATTCTCAGGTGTCGACGGTCCCCACGCTTCGGACACCAAAGAAATTCGAGGCGTACTCAAAAGGACGAGCTTCTTGTCCGCTGTTGCCGCCTCCGGAGCGGGCGGGTCAAAGGGGCCTTCGACCGTCAGTCCGGCTCTCTCCGCCTCCCATGTCACCGGGAGCCTGTACTCTTCGGTGTGAACCTCCACTCCCTCGGCGCGAAACGCGGCTACGGCCCACTGCACGGCTTTGTCCATCGCCTGGGATCCACTGACGCGGCCGCCGATTTCGTCGGTGAGACGGCGCAGGTTTTCCTCGATCGGCGAAGGCCCCATCACTTGCGGCACAAGCTTCGCCGCCGCTTGAGCGCAGCTAGAAGCATCGGTCGCCGAGCAGGCTCGGGCGCTCTCGGCGGATTGCGCCGGGGCCAGAGAATCCTTCGCCGGAGGCAGTTGCGCTGAGGCAGAAAACCAGGCAAAGAAGTAAAGAAGTAGCGAAGCAAAGAAAAATTTGAAGCAGCGCATCGGAATGCTCTCCGTGACGAGGCTAGATCGCAGCCGCCCAACCGCAGCGGCAGCTCGTGCATCCTGGCGCGGAGTAGTATAAGCTCGCGCCGCTTTGCTGAGAAATGAGCCGTCACAATCCATTCCGTCGAGAGAATCCGCGATGAAAAAATCGATTTCGATGTTTGCAATCGCTCTGGCGCTCGCTGGCGCGGCCCACGCGCAATCGTCCGCCCAATCCGCTCCTGCGAGCCTCGATGCCCGTGCAAAAGCAGTCCTCGCGGCAATCCGCGGCACGCGCCACGTGCACGGCCTCGAGCAGGCCGTCCGCGTCCAGCGCGACCGCTGGGGAGTTGCCCACATCTACGCGCAGAACGAACACGATCTCTTCTTCGCGCAGGGATTCGTAGTCGCGCAGGACCGCCTCTTCCAAATGGAACTCTGGAAGCGCTCCGGCCAGGGCCGCCTCGCCGAAATCCTCGGCCCTTCCTACGTGAAGCGCGACACCAGCGCCCGCCTGCTGCGCTATCGCGGCGACATGGATGCCGAATACAAAAGCTACTCCCCGGACACAAAAGAAATCCTCGAGGCATTCACCAGCGGCATCAACGCCTATATTGAAGGAATTCAAAAGCCCGGTGGCATCGGTCTCCCGCTCGAATTCCAGCTCGCCGGCTTCAAACCCGAGCTCTGGAAGCCTGAAGACTGCCTGAACCGCCTAGCCGCCTACTCGGTAACAGGAAACGGCGCCAGCGAACTGCACAGCGCCCAATTGGTTGCGCTTCTCGGCCCGGAAAAAGCCGCCGCGCTTCTCGAACTCGATCCGCCGGTAAGACTCGATCCCGCCCCCGGCGTCGATTATTCCGGCCTCTCCCCAGCTCTCCTTGAAAGTCTCGTCGGCAGCGATGTCCCGCTCCATTTCCCCGAGACGCCTATTCAGGGGAGCAACAACTGGACCGTCTCCGGTTCGCTGACGGCCACCGGCAAACCCTTCCTCGCCAACGATCCTCACCGCGTCATCGCCGAGCCTTCGCTCCGCTACATCGTGCATCTGGTCGCGCCCGGATGGAATGTCATCGGCGCCGGTGAACCCGGCCTGCCCGGAGTCGCCGTCGGCCACAACGAAAAAATCGCCTGGGGCTTCACCATCTTCGGCCTCGATCAGCAGGATCTCTATCTCGCCGAGTTGGATCCCGCCAATCCGGAGCAGTACAAAACCGAGCACGGCTGGGAGCGCATGGAAGTTAAAACAGAAACTATCAACGTGCGCGGAGGCACGCCCGTCGTCGTGAAATTGAAATTCACCCGCCACGGCCCCGTCCTCTGGGGAGACGGAAAGCGCGCTCTGGCGCTGCATTGGGTCGGCGCCGAGCCCGGCACCGCCGGCTATCTCGGTTCGCTGGCTCTCGACCGTGCTCAGAACTGGCAGGAATTCGAACAGGCTATGCCCCGCTGGAAAGTCCCCTCGGAGAATATCGTCTACGCCGACCGCGACGGCAACATCGGCGAACATTCCACCGGTCTCGCCCCTCTGCGCAATTGGACGGGCCTTCTCCCGGTGCCCGAGACCGGCGGCTTCGAATGGAGCGGCTTCGTTCCGAATGGCAACTTGCCGCACACCTACAATCCAGCTTCAGGATTTGTCGCCTCGGCCAATCATAAAATGGTCCCGGAGAATTACGGCTACGCCGTGGGATTTCAGTGGGCTTCGCCCGAAAGATTTTTGCGCATCTCCGAAGTCATTAGCGGTGCCGCAAGCAGCTCGCATAAACTCAGCCTCCGGGACATGGAGGACTTGCAAAACGACGTCGTGTCGTTGCCCGCGCGAGAGCTGCAAAGCCTGCTGAAGCCCGCCGCGGGGAGCGCACCAAGCCGCGCCGCCAAGCTCCTGCTCGATTGGGACTGTGCCGTCGCGCCCGATTCCAACGCCGCCACACTTTACGAATTTTGGGTCCCCGAGCTCAGCGACGCGGTCACCAAACTTGTCGTTCCGGCGGAAGCGCAAAAGATCACAGGAAAATTGTCGCTTGAGAAAACCAGGCAAGAGCTGTCGCACCCGAGCGTCGCCGCCTTCGGCCAAAATCCCGAAGTCGCCCGCGACGCCCTGCTGCTGGGTACGCTCCAAGCGGCAGAGAAGAAGCTCTCGGTCAAGTTAGGCCCCGATCCCCAAAAGTGGGCCTGGGGACAGTTGCATAGCGCTTCCTTCTTCCATCCGCTCGGCAGCGTAGCACCTGCCGCCAAGGCGCTTTTCGACCGTGGCCCCGTCTCTCGTCCCGGCGATGGCAGCACCGTCGACGCCACTTATTTTGGAGGAAGTTCGTTTGACCAACTAGCCGGCGCAAGCTATCGCGAAATTTTCGACTTGAGCGATTGGGACAACGCTGTAAGTGTCAACGTCCCTGGACAAAGCGGCCAGCCCGGCAGCCCGCATTACGACGATCTGCTTCCGCTCTGGACCCGCGGCCAATACTTTCCTCTGCGCTACTCTAAACCCTCGGTCGACCGCGAAACTACCGACGTCCTCGAGCTCAAACCCTAAGCGGGAAAATCTGCAGAGAAGGGAACTAACGCACGCGAAGCTCGGGACGAGCCACACAATCGGCGATGCGCCGGACCTGCACCATTTCCGCCACATCATGCACGCGCACTATATGCGCGCCACCCAAAATGCTTGCCGTGACGATGGCCGCCGTTCCCCAGATACGTTTCTCGGGCGGAGCAGGCTTCCCGCCGTTCGCCAGAGTCGCCCCCAAGAATCCTTTCCGCGAAGCCCCCACAAGCAGTGGATAACCAAGCGCAGCAAGCCGCGGCAATTTTTCAATCAATTCGTAGTTCTGCGCGTAGCTCTTTCCAAACCCAATCCCCGGGTCCAAAATAATCTGAGCCTTCCGAACGCCGGCCTTTCGTGCCTTCGCCACGGATTCTCGCAGTCCTAGCGCAACATCGCGCATCACATTCCGCGCGAACGGCCCGCGCTGCATCGTTCGAGGTTCTCCGCGCATGTGCATCAGAATCAGCGGCACGCCGTGTTTTGCCGCGACTTCCGCCATCCGCGCGTCGCTTCGCAAACCTGAAACATCATTGATGATCTGCGCGCCGGCGCAAATGGCCAGCTCCGCAATCGTGGATCGCCGGGTATCGACCGATATGGGAATCTTGAGGAGGCCTCGCAATCCTTCCAGCACAGGCAGGATGCGGTCTAATTCCGCCGATGCTCGAGTTTCGTCCGCTCCCGGCCGCGTGGATTCGCCTCCCAGGTCCAGAAGGTCGGCGCCCGCCTGTTCCATGGCAAGCGCCTGTTCGATAGCCATTTCCGGTTGTTCGTACCGACCGCCATCGGAAAAACTGTCTGGCGTAACGTTCAACACGCCCATGATGAGTGTGCGCTCTCCAAGAACAAGCGTCCCCGAGCGCAACTTCAGCCGGAATTTCTTGCCTGGCGTCATCTTGAGAATGAGCTGGGAGTGTAGGACAGACATTTGAGTCTGCCACTTCTTTTGCCCTGCAAAAATGAAAGAGACAGGCAAGATGCCTGCACCACTAATCCAAATCAAAATCGCGAATGGGCTTCCCGGCGGGTGCGTCCTTGGCCTTCTTCATGGCCTCTTCGAATTTCTTAGCAAGAATGTCTTCCTTATGCGTCTCCTGAAAAAATGAGTCCGCAAATTTGTCTTCGCGCTGACGCCGCTGCTCCGCAAGAATTCCCTGCGCGTTCTCCAGATCGACGTTGGGCCCGGCCTTCACCGGCGCTTCGTGCGAAAGCACCGCCCCAAAAACCGCGTCCACCACCAGCTTGGCCTGGCAGCACGGGCACGTCACCTGCAGATTGTCCGGTTCCTGCTTTCCCATGATTGCATTCTACGCCATTTTGCCCACAGCGGTCACCGCGGCGACGTTCCCCCCATAAATCCATCCAGCAAAAAAAAGTAGGGGCACGTTGCATCGTGCCCCTACCGTCAGAATGCCCGCGAATAATTCCTGTCTACGCTTTCGCCGGATTTTCCCCGCGCGTAAATCCCGGCGCCGGTCGCAACTCCGGCCGTACCACCTTCGGATCAGCGCTGGGCGCTGGCGGAGCCTGAGGAGGCGGCGTCCGCGGCTTTTCCGGCAGCGGCTTGCCTTCCATCAGCATCTTTACCTCGTTCGCGTCGATCACTTCGCGTTCGAGCAGCGCCTGCGCAATGCGCTCGAGCGTATCGCGATTGTTCGATAGCAGCCTTTTTGCATTCTCGTAGCCGCTATTAACGATCCGCTTCACTTCCTTGTCGATCTGAATCGCCGTATCTTCGGAGTAGTCGCGATGCTGCGTGATCTCGCGGCCCAGGAAAATCGCCTCATCCTTTTTCCCGTACGCCAGCGGTCCCAGCTCGCTCATGCCCCATTCGCAAACCATATTGCGCGCCAGGTCGGTGGCCCGTTCGATATCGTTGCCGGCGCCGGTGGTAATGTGTCCGAGGAAAATCTCTTCCGCCGATCGTCCGCCCATCAAGACGGCGAGCATGGCTTCCAAGTATTCCCGCGTGTAAGTGTGCTTGTCGTCTTCCGGCAGCTGCATCGTCAGGCCAAGCGCCATCCCTCGCGGAATGATCGTCACTTTGTGAACCGGATCGGCTCCCGGCGTCATCGCAGCTACTAGGGCGTGTCCCGCCTCGTGATAGGCAGTGTTCTTCTTCTCTTCATCCGAAAGAATCATCGACTTCCGCTCGACACCCATTAGCACTTTGTCTTTGGACATCTCGAAGTCGACCTGCATCACGAACTTGCGGTTCTGTCGCGCAGCCCAGAGCGCCGCTTCGTTCACCAGGTTGGCGAGGTCCGCTCCGGAGAATCCCGGCGTCCCGCGGGCGATGATCGACAACTCCACATCATCGGATAGCGGCACTTTGCGGGTGTGTACGCGGAGAATTTCTTCGCGGCCTTTCACATCCGGTCGCGCAACCACCACGCGCCGGTCAAAACGGCCAGGACGGAGCAAAGCCGGATCGAGCACATCCGGCCGGTTCGTCGCTGCAATCAAAATCACGCCTTCGTTTGATTCGAATCCGTCCATCTCGACAAGCAACGCATTCAGAGTCTGTTCGCGCTCGTCGTGACCGCCGCCGAGGCCGGCGCCACGGTGCCGTCCGACCGCATCAATTTCATCGATGAAAATAATGCAAGGGGCGTTCTTCTTCCCTTGTTCGAACAGATCGCGCACGCGGCTCGCGCCTACGCCCACGAACATTTCCACGAAGTCCGAACCCGAAATCGAGAAGAACGGAACATTCGCTTCGCCCGCAATCGCTCTTGCAAGCAGCGTCTTCCCCGTTCCAGGAGGCCCGACGAGCAGCACGCCCTTGGGGATGCGTCCGCCCAGTTTCTGGAATTTCTGCGGGTCTTTCAAAAACTCGATAATTTCTTGCAACTCTTCCTTGGCTTCGTCGGTCCCGGCAACATCCTTAAACGTTGCCTTCTTCTGCTGTGCCGATAGCAACCGCGCGCGCGACTTGCCAAAGCTCAGCGCCTTGTTTCCACCGGCCTGCATCTGTCGCATCAGGAACAGACAAAAACCAACAAGCAAGATCAGAGGCGCGGCGTTCAGCAAAATCAATATCCAATCTCCGCTGCGCACCTCCTTCATCCCCTTGATCATTGCTCCCTTGTCTTTCAGTTGCTTCACCAGATCCGGAGCGGCTTCCTTGAACACGGTAACGACAAATTTGTGATTTGCCGGACGAAGGTATTCTCCTTGGACCTCATAGCTGTTTGGGGACAGGTACAGCGTCACTTCCTTAATGTCTCCTGCATCCACCTTGGCCATGAACTCGCTATAGCTGGGGGTTTCTTCCCGGGCCTGGCTTCCATTCGCGGACACCAGTTTCCACAGCATCACGCCGAGAAACACGATGGAGATCCAGAAAAGAATTGTTTTTGCCGTAGAACTGGAATTCACGTTGTCCTCACCTTTGTCCTTGGCCCCGCGGAAATTCATCCCACGAGGAAGCGACGCGCGAAACCTTCGATCTTACTTCGTACGTCTTTGCCGTCGCTTCACCTGCGCTGCTCCATTGGAAAGAGCCCGATGATTCCGCCCCGTGCCATTGTCCGCAGCCAGGCCGTACCCGACCCATACATCATTAGATGCCGTTCGGAACCCAAAGTAATCAGGTTCCAGTCCCACGCGCCGCCGCGCAGGCTTGTCCAGCAGCACTGCCAGTCGCAGCGATCGAGGCTGGCTTTCGCCCAATCGCCGCAGAAGAAACTCTTGCGTCACGCCGCTCTCCAGCACCGCATCGAGTAGCAGAACATCCCGGCCTTTCAATTCCGGCCGGGCGCCAAAATAGACTTCGCGCCGTGCGTTGCCACCGTCGTTCACGTCCCGCACATCCTCACGCACGAAGTGGCAAACCACGGCGGTATTAATCTCGCGAATCAGGTCGGCGGCAAAAACGAATCCGCGGTCGAGCGTTACCACCACGTCCACCCGCCGTCCCTTGTACGCCCGGGTGATTTCCCTCCCCAGCGCCGAAACCCTCGCGCCAATTCGCGCGGCAGAGTAAGCCGCTCGGCCGGACGCACTCGATTTGACCGCTGGGCGGTCACGCATCAAGACTTTTCCTCGGCGATCAAAATTCCTGTTCGGGTCCCCTCATTTACCGCAAACTCCTTGGCAACCGGGAAGCCCCGCGCCCATACAAGAACGCCGGCGCTTGTCAAAACCGGCCAGCCGTCTCGTTCCCATCGGCTGACGCGTTTTTCGTTCAAAAGCCGCTTTAGCTTGTGCGCTTTCTGATGCCCCGCGGGCTGCAACTTGTCCCCGAAGCGCCAGTTGCGCAGCACAAGCGGCAAACGCAGCCGGTCGCGGTCTAAGACCGCCCCTGATTCCTTAGTTTCCCCTCTATTTGCGGGCCAGTCAATCACCCTGAGGCGGAAAACGCACCCCGCCTGCGAAACTCGCAAAGTCGCATCGCCCTTTCCAAGATTTTCAAAATCGATTTTGTACTCGTATTCCACCGCCGAAGTTTCGTCGGCTCCGCGTTTCCCGTCGTTTCGCCGCGCTGGCCGCGACGAATTTGTGCGGAAAACCAAATCATTTCGCTCGCGCCGAACGTCAACGCCACCCGGCAACTGCACCGCCTTCCCATTTTCACCGCGCCGCGCCAACTCCACCACACTCGCGATATGCTGTGCGGTGATCTGCCCCGCACCTGTCTTCCTCTCTTCAATTAGACGGCGCAATATCCGCTTGGTCAGAGCCCCCTGGTTTTTCTCGGCTGCGTTCTCTCTGCTCACCGCATCCTCTGGGTATATGCTTATTCTTTTCAAAGGCTGCAGCAAATCCCGCACGGAGATTCTTCCTTCAATTTTAGTTCTTCTCGCGAGCGCCTCACAATGCTCGAGCGCAAGCAGCTCCAAAAACTCCTCGTCCTCTCGCGCAAACTCCGCCAGCGAAACGAGATGCTCCACCACGCCACTCTGAAATTCGTGCTCCAGAAGCGGCAACAATTTCTTCCGAATCCGCGCCCGCGTCCGCTCGGTATCCTGATTCGAAGCGTCCTCGCGCCATTTCTGTTTCTTCGATCGCAAATAAGTCCGCAACTCCGCCCGCCGCACGCCTAGCAGTGGCCGCACAACGGATTCGGTCCGAGGATGAATCGCGCCAAGCCCCGCCAGCCCCGTTCCTCGTAAAATATGCGCCAAAACCGTCTCCGCTTGGTCATCCGCCGTATGCGCCACCGCCACGCCATCCACTTTCCCACCCGCCACAAGCCGGGCAAAAAACTCATACCGCGCCCGCCGCCCCGCATCCTCCAGATTCGCTTTTTCCCGTTTCGCTCGCGCCGCCACGTCCACGGTCTCCCCGTAAAACTCCAACCCATGACTTGTCGCAAGGCTCCGCACAAATTTCTCGTCCGCATCCGAAGCTGCCCCACGCAACTTGTGGTTCAAATGCGCCACGCTCAATACCATCCCCAGCTCCTCACGCAATTCCATCAGCAACAAGAGCAATGCCACCGAATCCGCGCCTCCAGACACACCAACACCCACGCGCTGCCCGGGGCGCATTAGGTTCCGCCTGCTCACTCGCTGAAGGACACCAGTGGCAAGATTCCTTCCCATGATCGCGTATGGTATCAGTCAAGCGCAGGAAAGAGCAGCCGGGAGAAGACACTTACATCCCGAGATTCTTTACCTTCGATTAGACAGTGTGAGTTAGCTGCCGCTTTGGTTGTCTTGAAATAAAACGCATTACGGCTTAGTTTGCCCCGGCCGCGCCTGCTTTGCCTTCGTCACCATCTCCCGGACATCGCTCAGCAGCGCCTGCGAATCAAAAATCACTCCATCCCGAATCGTATACTTCACGCACTGCTCGTGCACCTCTTTGCGATCCGTCCCCACGCGCGTGACGCCATTGCCATAAAACACTTTCACATCTGCCAGCGGATTCTCCGTAAGCACCACAAGATCGGCCAAATAACCCTGCCGCACCAATCCCAGCTCCGGATTCTTCACGACCTTCGCACCATTCTCCGTAGCGGCATGCAGAGTTTCGAGCGGCGAAAATCCCGCCTCCTCCAGCATCTCTAGTTCGCGAATCGTTCCGAATCCCCACAACGCAAACAAAAATCCGGTGTCCGAGCCGACGGCAACGACTCCGCCCTGGTTCTTGTAGTCATTCACAAAATCCAGCCACCGCCGGTACGCCCGCGACCAATCCGCTTCCTTGTTCGACGTCCACTCATAAAAATAAGAAGCGTGATGCGCCGGATTCGGCAAAAACGAATCCATCACCACCGGCAGCGTGTACGTCGCGTGCCACGGCAAGTTCGCCGCGCGCGTCACATCGCGATTGGCCTCATAAATACTGAACGTCGGCACCATGATGAATCCCGTCCGACGCATCGTCTCGAGCAACGACTGAATCACCTCGCCATGCAGTTTCCCCAAGTCCGCTTGTAGCCACGATCGTCCGGTCTCCAAAAACCGGTCCGGCTCGCTCGAATAGTTGTACCCCGGCGGCAAATCCTGAATTGTTCTGGAAGTGTAGGAAGACTCCGGATACCCGTAATGATGCTCAATCGTCGAAGCCCCGTTGTAAGCCACCTCCACGGCATTCATCGGATAAACGCCGTCCTGGCCAATGTGCACGGCCACGCCCATGCCGTCTTTCCGCGCCTGATCCGCGATCGCGCGAAACACATCCGGCCAGAGCCCCGGCTTCCCGATAATCTTCACGCCGTCCACGCCCAATGCGTGCCACTCGTCCACAATCTGCCGCGCACCCTCCGGATTCGAATAGCGCGGATCGTCGCCGCGCCCCCAGAACGGATACACATACATCCGCGGCGCAATGATCTGGTTTGCCGCAATCTTCTTCTTCTCCTCAACCATTGCTTTGGGATCGTCGTTCCCGACATTGAACGTTCGAATCGTCGTCACGCCGTGCCCCAGCAGCAATTTATAGATGTATTCCGAAGGCACGTCCTTCGACGCGTTGACATGAATATGCACATCGATCAGCCCCGGCATCGCGTACATTCCTTTGCCCTCGATCACGCGATCCGGCGCCTTCTGATCCTTCTTGCCCCCGCCTTCGTCCTTCTCCTTGCGCGATATCGAGTCTGACGGCACCACGCGTTCAATCCGATTTCCCTTAATAAAAATATTGACCGGCCCAAACGCCGGCGCCCCCGATCCATCAATCACCGTCACGTCGCGAATCTCCAGCGACGGATAAGGCCCCGCCTGCTCCGCCGTATTCGCGTTTTGCGCGTGCCCGGTCGGCTGTAAGCTCAGCGCCGCCGCGCACAAAATCAATCCGCCGTGAATCATCTTTTTCTTTTTCGTAATCATCATTTTGCCCGCTTCTCTCCGAGTGGCACGGGCAATCCTGCCTGTGCGGTTTTGCGGCTTGCGCGCTTTCTATTTCTAGTCCCTTAAGACAGCCCGCCGCGTAATCTCGCGGCGACCCTATCTCCGTTTTTCTTTCCGCGAAGCCCGCAAGGCTAATTTCAAAGCGCGAATAAGTCCAGCACTGATTCCCAAAAAGCACGCCGCCATCCTTCCGCAACCCACTCCCAACAAGCGCCTTAGCGCAATCCCCGCGGCGCGCCTGTGGATTCCTGTGGAAATCGTTAATCTCCTGTTGACTTATTCGCGGCTTCGTCGTATTCTCCTTGGGCTGTGGACGTACCTTTCTGCAAGACAGGGAGGTTCTGCTCTTTGACAACCGATACGATGTGCCAGAATCCGTTCGAAACCATTCGTCCTTTTCGAGCACGAATGGTCTGAGTAAATCGAGCGACAATAATTCGCTTGGCAGGCTGGCTCTCTGATGCAAATCA